>Ga0181520_10004712_pt1 | contig 22501 bp, 13 predicted proteins | sample PEATcosm2014_Bin_29_FD_132451 | JGI IMG/M metagenome (GOLD analysis project Ga0181520, IMG submission 132451) | Peatland microbial communities from MTU Mesocosm Facility, Houghton, MI, USA - PEATcosm2014_Bin02_30_metaG | ecosystem: Environmental > Terrestrial > Soil > Wetlands > Peat | place...
ACGTGCAACTGGCCGCCTTGCAAAGATACACCTCGGCAAGGTAAAACAATCACGTCTTCTGCCTCTCTCTATGGCCGCTTTTAACCCGATCACGTATGGCCGGATTTAACCCGATCACCGAGGTCCAGGTTGCCGCGATTGCTAAAGCTCCAGCGATTGAAACCATCGACACCCGCGTTGATGCCGCGCACCACCAGGGAGGCGTTTTTCAATCCGGATTGATAGCAGGCCGGTCCCGGATCGTCATGGCCCCATCCGTAGGCCATGGTGCCGAACTCCGAAAGGAAGAAAGGCTTGTTTTTTGAATGTGCCCACTCCGCCCAGCGGGTCATTCGTTGCTCGGCCTCACTGAGCGTGTAACCCTCGTGCATCGAGTCGAAGACAGCATTATAGGAGTGAAGATCGTAGGCGCCAATGTAGGAATCGAAATCAACCTCTTCGGCTTTGAATTCGGGTAGATCGGTTCGATCGGGACCCGAGACAGGCACCGACAGACCGCGCCGATCGAATTCCTCCCGCGCCGCCTTCAGCCCCGGAGTGAAGGGCGCACACTTCAAATCTGAATCCTGCCACCAGGAGAAGTCGTCGTATCCAGGCTCGTTTGAAACCGAGACCCAGCGGATGCAGCGATACGCTTTGACGCGCACCAGGTGATCGAGGAGTTCTCCCAGGCCATGGGCCCATTCCTCGATCGAGTACGGAGCGCTGCGCAGGCGCCTTATCGGATCCACTGCATTGCCGGGGTATGCGTTCCACGCCACGTCGCTCCACATCTGTTGCAGAAAAACGTCCACGCCGCGTCTCTCTGCCCAATCCAGAATGCGGTAAAGCGCATGCATCTCGGGGTTATCCCAGGTGAAGGTTCGCCGGTCCGGCTCATACATGCGCTGTTCAAGCTCGACGCGGCACCAATCCACGCCCAACCAGTCCGCATGCTTGAACAGTTCCTCCCAGCGCGGGCCATCATCGCCCTCGGGGTTTCCGCCCCACGCGCTGCCTGACCAGGAGCCGCCGGACGGCGTCATTCCAGGCAGCGTAGCGCTTATGGTGTGAAACGATGCACCGATTCCGCCGCGCATCGCGCGAACGGGTTCACCCGCCGCAATCAGAATCTTCGCATCGATCGAGCTTTCCGCACCCGTGGTTGCACTCTCGAATTCAGGCTCGGAAAGCCCCCGGGCGGACCCTGAGTTCGAAGCTGAAAATGCTTCAACTGCGGTCGAGCCTGCGATCGCCGCGCCCATGCCCGCAGCGCCGTCGCGGAGGAATCTCCGCCTTGTCACGTTGACCTTCATCCTCGCTCCTTCACCAGCCGCAATCCACATTGAGTTTGCGCTTGTCACCGAGTTGCAAATTCACAACTGCACGCGGACTCTCCATCGCGTCAGAAGAGCGGCGAGCGCCATGATCCCAGTTGTGAAAACCACGGCTTGGGCTACGGCAAACCATCCGTAGTCCCAGTGCGGAAAGAAAACTTCCCTGCCTAAAGCCGCGGCGCACAAGGGAGGAAGCAGGTAGGTCAAGAGCGTGTTTGATCCCGCCGGTCGAACGAACCCGGCCCATCGTGCATGCTTTTTTACGTCGCAAATCCAATAAAGCAGAAGGAACGCGCAGATGGCGGCGGCACTGCAGACGAGACACCACGTGGGCGTCGCCCGAACCTTCGAAATTCCAAGAGGCACCGTCAACAACCCCACAGCAAAGAGCGCCCCCGCGAAACCGAGCGCCGACCTTGTCTTTCGTGTGCGATTTGCCGTGAACGAATCGGTCAGGAAAAGCAGCGAAGTCATCAGCCCTGCGAAGACAATGGAAGTGAATGCGCCGCTCTTGAACGGCCAGATGTAGAAGGGTGCGTGATACGCCCACGTCACCCAATGCAGGCCGCAAAGAATATTTAATACCGTCAGTCCGCTGAACCACGCGAGCTGAACCCACGCCCATCGCCTGGTTGGAATATAAAGGAGGCAAACGCTGAAATAAGTCCAGCCAATCATCCCCAGGATTTCCCAGTAACTCATGTCCAGCCATCCGGCATGGCCGCTTGCAGTGAGCCGCCGAAAAATGATCAGCATGGCTACCGACAGAACCAGGCCCCCCATCTTCAAGCCCCTGAAAATCTTTCCGTACCGAGGCGAGTCCGGATAGCGATTCCAGAATAGAATCGCGCCCAGCAAGGCGAGGAACGTCCACAGACTTGTGCTCATCCCCGTCAGGTGCGGGTCGGCTTTTTCGCTGTTTGCCAAAATCAAACCCAGAGCAACCAGGGCCACTGAACGCGACACCACGTGAAGGCACATCGCCAATACCGATTCCCTCTCTGACAATCTGCGGCGAATTGCCAGCGGAACCGACATTCCCACAATGAATAGAAAGAAAGGGAAAACCACGTCCACATAAGTCATCCCATTGGCAGACGCCGGCATATGATAAGTCCACCAGGGCAGGCCTTTCATCTCCCCTACCTGGTTGACAAACACCATGATCAGCATCGTCAGGCCCCTGAAAATGTCGATCGAGACCACTCTTGACGGCTGGGGCCGGGAATCCGGACAGGGAACTGCCTCGATCCGGATCTTCTGATCGGACTGAAGTACCTCAGGGACAGCCATAAGTCGTCAGTTATCTCCTCGACTCAACTTACCCGTCGGAAAGAAAATCTGCAGGGAATCCATGAATGCAGACGGCCCGAACTCCGAACGACCTCGCGCAGGCCGCTCTAGACCACTCCATCCAATTCAGCCGCCGACTCCTCGTCGAGATAGAGAGTCACATCCGGATGCGTGCGCAGAATTGTGGCAGGGCACGCCGTCGAAATGGGATCAAGCAGCGTGCGCCGAACGCTCCGGGCCTTGCGCCGCCCTGGCATGGAAACAATCAGTTTACTCACTTTCAGTATGGTTGGAATCGTGAGCGTCATGGCCTGCTTGGGAACGTCCTCAAACCGCTCAAACCATCCTTCGGCGAGTTGCTGCTGCCGGCAGTCTGCATCAAGCTCCACAATCCTTATTGCTTCTGGATCGTGGAAGTCGGCTTCCGCGGGATCGTTAAATGCCAGATGCCCGTTTTCCCCTATGCCCAGCAGGCAGAGTTGTGGGTCGGCCGCGCGCAGCCTCTCCACATATTCACGTTGTACGCGATCCGGATCGGAAGAGTCCCCATCGATCGGATAGAACTGTTTCATTGAAACGCGCTGGGTCAGGTTCTCGCGCAGATACCGCCGGAATGAAGCAAAATGCCCCTCGTCCATTCCAACGTATTCGTCCAGATGGAAGCCGGTCACCTTCTCCCACGGCAAACCTGCGATCGAGGTCAACGCACGAAGTGTCTCCAACTGTGATTCGCCGGTGGCGAAGATCACTCCTATCTCACTCCTATTACGAGCCAGTTGCTTGAGAGTCTCTGCCGCGTCCTGTGCCGCCGCTTCTCCAGCGGCCTTTCGGTCGGCGTAAATCCGCAACTTCAAGGTCTCTGCTTCAATGCTTCTTGCTGCCATTCTTCGCATCCTTCATAAGTGCGGCATGGATATCGAGAGTAGTATGAATCGACCTTCGATCATGCGGTTGCAACCGTTGGATGGCTTCGTTGACTCTTCGTCGCGAGCGCTACCAGGAGATACGTAAAACCCTCTTCCGATGAACTCCGCCGGCGCCGGTAATCGATTGAGGGTCAAGAGAGGTGATTCAAAATCCGCATCAAGCTATCCCTATTGAGGACCAGGCAAGTTCTTGCGAAACCTCCGCTTGCCCTCCATTCAAAATCTCTGAGGCCAACCTTAACTTTAAAACATCGGTCCTTCATCTTTTTTCGGCTTCCTTGAGGCAACACGACGATTCTCAATGCGCTGCCGGCCGCTCCGGAATTCAAGAAGTTAGCCATTCCGGGTTGCGGCACAAGAATAGAGAAAAATCCCGCATTTTGCAAGAAATATTTCTTAAAAACGAGCAAAAAGTTGCAGTATCTTGGCTGGCCCGTCCTCAAATGCCAAGGCATCCCGCCTTTCATTTGAGTATATCTTATTAAAAATAAACTAGATGCATCAATTTATGGTTCTGAACTTGACATGGGATAATTTCCCTGTCTATGATTCGCTTTTTATTGTCTGCCCGTAGTTTTGTCGCCTGGGCATGAAGCGAATGCCGGGCTGCCGCAGGCTTTCAGGGTTTGCAGGCCCGGATGCAGATTCGGTTTCCAGCGCGTCCGCTGGGGCCGACGGAGCCGTGATTTTAGAGAAAACCCAACTCCGAATCCATGCGCCGGGATGCATTAGGACTTTGCGGCGGGTCTCGAGCTTGGGGCAATGACTCCATCGCGCGTTATCGCCGCATCGATCGCAGGCGACGTTTGAAAGCAGGAGGACAAAACGATGAATCGCAGGGACTTCATTGAAGGAGTGGCCGGGGGTATCGCCGTCAGCAAGCTCGGAGCCGCGGCTTTGTACTCGCAGGACGCGAGCAATGCGGCAGGGGAAGCGGGGCCGCACCCATCGTGGATCGACAATGGCATGATCGACGCCGGCGGCACGCACGAGCCTCTCACCTTTGTCACTCGCTGCGGCGGCCAAAGCCTCAATGCTCGCCAAATTTACCTGGACCAGCAGAGCGAGGAGACCATCCGTCAACTCAAGAGCCAGGGAGTCGAGGTCTTCCACACCCATTTGTACAAGGGCTTCGGCATGGCCGCCGAAAAACACGAAATGGAAGACACGGTGCGCACGGCGGCACTGGTTCATCGCCTTGGTATGAGAATTGACACGTACATTCAGTGGAGCTCGATGATGTACGAGACCTTCTTCGCCGAGCAGCCGCGCGCAGAACAGTGGATCCAACGCGATGCCTTTGGACAGCCCATCATGCTCTGGTATGGGTATCAGCAGTCCTTCCGCTACATTCCTTGCTTTGCCAATCAGGAATACCTGGATTACCTCAAGAAAGTCGTGCGCTTTGCGCTGGATGAAGTCAAAACCGATTTCATCCATTTCGATAACTTCGGGCTCGATGCGGAACCCTACTCATGCCACTGCGCCAGTTGCAAAAATGGCTTTCGAGCCTATCTTCAAACCAAATACACGCCCCAGGAGCGCATAGAGCGATTCGGATTCGAGAACGTCGATTTCGTTAACCCGCCCCGGTGGAATCGGCAAAACCCTCCTGAACAACTCGATATCATTTCCGATCCCGGCATCCAGGAGTGGATTGATTTCCGGTGTCAGACCATGACCGATGCCCTCGGCCAGATGGCCCATCTGATTCAGTCTTCCCAGCGCGACGTTGTTGTTGAAGTGAACTGCGGCGGATTGACGGGCGACAATACGCCTTGGACGCGGGGCACAGACCACTCGAGAATTCTGAAGCTGACGCGCTCATTTTGGGATGAATCGGATGCCAGGCCGGAATATCTGCCCGATGGCCGTCTGATTACCGCCATTCGCTCCTATAAGGCCGCCCGCGTTTACCGGAATGTAGCCTTGCTCAAAACCTGGGACTACGAATTGGCGATTGCGGAAAGTCTCGCATTCAATCAGACGATTGGATTCTCGGGTGTCATCCCACTTACTCCCGAAATGGTGAAGTACATTGCTTTCTACCGTACCCGCCGCGACATGTATGTCGGATCCAAAGACGTCGCATCCGTGGCCGTTTTCCGCTCCTATCCATCGATCACATACCACTACGCCAAGGCCGGCTTAAGCGCGATTCTTGCGGAACAGACCCTCATCCAAGCCAGGATTCCCTTCACTCTGATCCTCGATCAGGATCTGAGCCGGCTTTCCCCATCCAAATGCAAGGTACTTATCCTGCCGGATTCTGAATGCCTGTCGGACGAGCAACTCGCCGCACTGCGCAAATATGTCAACGCGGGCGGAGGCCTGATTGTTACGGGTCAGGCTGGGCTTTACGACTCCTGGCGCCGAGTAAGGGTCACGCCGGGGTTGCTGGATCTTGTTGGTGGCCAGGCGCCTGCTGCCGCGGATGGGCAAACGGCGATATCGGCCCAACTCGCTCCGGATTCTCCTGTCCGTAACCAATTCGGCGGTGGTCGGGTCGTCTATCTTCCGGAACTTGTTTTTGATGGCCCTTTACCAGCCTTCGACGAGTACTTCACCATTGGCACGAAGTTTTTTAAGCGTCCCGGGAACTGGAAGCAACTGGTGGCTTCTGTCGATTGGGCCGCGCGAAACGATCTGGCCATGCGCGTTGCCGGTCCTGACTTCCTCGGCGCGAACCTGGTCGAGCAACGAGAGAAGCAACGCAGGCTCGTTCACCTCGTCAACTACAACACCACCCAGGTGCCGTCGATCGAGGGGATCGAGGTAAGGTGTGCCGTGCCGGAAGGGAACTCGGCCCACGCGGTCACACTTTACGCGCCGGAGTCCGGCTCGCCCAGCGCGCTGAACTTTCAAATGCGTGGCCCTGAGGCTGTGTTTACCGTTCCTAAGCTGAATACGTATTGTGTAGCGATGGTCAGTTGGTAAGGTGACTTCCGCCACCGGGGCCCCAGTCGCCGTATTGCGCGGCGCCGTAGTGCGAGCCGTTGGCGCGCGGCGCTCCTCCGCCATAACGATAGCTCGGAAATGTCTCTCCTGACGGCCGTGATATCTTGGATTGCATTGAATAAGGCGGACGCCTATTCGCGTTCATTCCGATAAAGAATCTGGGAGCTGCGGCAGAGCATGTTGCCAAGTCCTTGAAGAGGACGAGCGAACAGAAGAAAACTGGACGCGGTCGAGATCGAGTTAAGGCGGATTTTTTTGAGCGAAATTCGCCACACACACCAACCTTTCGAGGAGCGAAATGACCTTCTTCACATCTGCTTTGAGTCTCGATGCGCGTGATTGCAGCATCTCCCGCAAGCTGGCCTTCGGTTTTGCAGCCTTTGCGATGGCAGCCTTCTTGCTTGTTGCTCCAGCCTGTTATGCGGCGGGCGAGCATTTGTCCTGGGTGGCGACCTGGGGGGCTGGCATGGTGGCGATCGATCCTGGCAACGCGCCGGACTTCACAGGCCAGACATTGCGTGAGATTGTGCACACCAGTGTTGGCGGAGACCGGGCGCGTGTGTGGTTCTCGAACCGCTTTGGAACGGAGCCCCTTCACATTGGCGCGGCGCACATAGCTTTGAGCTCCAGCGAAAAGTTTGGCGCGGACGCCCATGGAACTCCGAATCAAAGCGGAGTGCAGGCTGGCACCGATCATGCACTGACGTTCAATGGCCTTGACTCGGTTGTCATTCCGCCGGGGGGTGAGGTGGTCAGCGATCCGGTCGCGTTGGGCGTTCCAGCGCTGACCGATGTCGCCGTCAGCCTCTATTTCCCTGATCGCACCCTGGCGAGCACGGAGCATTCCGACTCCCACCAGATTTCTTATAGAGCAATCGGTAATCAAGTCGGCGCGGCCGACCTGGGCGGCAATTCCTCGCCGAGCGGACCCTGGTATGTTGTCTCCGGAGTCGATGTCGATGCGCCCGGAGACTCCGCCGTCATTGCGTTCGGCGACTCAATTACAGATGGCGCCTACGCAACGGTGAACGAAAATCATCGCTGGCCCGATTATCTCGCTACCCGTCTGGCGGCCGATCCTGACACAAAGAAGGCGGGCGTGCTGGGTGTGGTCAATGTCGGTATCGGCGGCAATCGCGTTCTGCTTGATGGCTACGGGCCAAACTCCGTGACGCGCATCAATCCCGACCTCATTGCGCGCAGCGGGGCTCGCTACGTCATCATTCTGGAAAGCATCAATGATATTGGGCGGTTCACCTCGGACCATCAGCCCTATGGAGATCTGACCGAGCGTCTGGAGGCGGGCATCGCACAGATCGCGGCGCAGGCCCATCAACATGGCATTCAGGTGATTGGTGCGACGCTCACCCCGTATCAGGGCTGCGGCTATTATTCCGACGCGGGCAACGAGGTTCGTAACGCGGTGAATGATTGGATTCGCGCCAGCCCGATCTTCGATGGGGTTGCAGACTTCGACAAAGCGGTACGCGATCCCCAGAATCCGCAGCACTTTGCCGCGCAATACGATTCCGGCGACCATCTCCATCCCAAAGATGCTGGATATGAAGCAATGGCCGCCGCAATCGATCTCAGTTTGTTCACAAAGAAGAATTAGGGCCTGTTAGCAGGCCCTGGTTATCCACGGCGCGCAAAGGTCTTTCCGGTGCTGGCGCTTAGCCTAACTCCCCCAGCCACCGCCGCTGGGGATGAACTCCCTCATGCGCTGAAGCAGTTGTTCCGGCTCTCTTCAGCTTTGCATCCTGCTCCATAAGTCAAATCATGAGCTACTTGCGATCCACATTTACGTCAACAGAGGTTCGCGCTTTGACGACGCTTATGGCCTTCAGAATTACAGCGTTGCTCGGAATCACCGGTCCATAATCGTCGATAAATTCGTCCGACCCTCCGCGGAACCCCGTTGTGCCCTTCAGACGGATTTCCTTGATGACCTTGCCCATGCGCGGGTTGGTCCACTCATAAGCGAAGAATGTGATCCCCTGGCTCTCAGTCCCGCCGGTCGCCAGAGCGTCGCTCTCGTAGCAATAGTCCTGCGGGGAGGCGCGCTTATCCCAGTTCCACTCCGCGATATTCACGCCATAGCGAATGGGAATGGTGACGACGAAACCATCCTCGTAAACCACCTCGTACCATCCAAGCAGATCGGCCGTATCCTCCTGGTCCCAGAGCACACGATAACTTTCCCTGTTATAAGCGGGTCTGGCCGACGCCTGGAGAAAGATGAGGCTGGTCGCATCCTGACCTATCGGAATTCCTGAGACCTCTTTAGCAAGACCAGTGGATTCTTTCCCATTCGTTCCCACCTGGATCGCAATCTTGCCGTTGGCGTCCTTTAGGTCGAAGGAAATCTTACCAAGATGTTCTATCCCCGTGGATAACCCGGTCAGGTCGACGCCGAGTGCCCTCGAGTTAGCCGGCATATTAAAGCTCGCGGAGATATCCACGGGCACAATGTTACTCTCGGTCTGACTCGGGGTAACGGCCCCATGAAGCCGGACTCGAATCTCGGGGAGCATCGCCTGTATCGTTCCCGAGAGTTCTTTGGGCGCAATTGTATCTCCCGTCCACAGAGTATCTGCCGTCCCCAGAAAATCGGCCATCAGGTCCTTGCCAAATCCCACTTCATTGGTCCGAAACCAGGCCGATGGCGCACCGCCCAGAATGGACGATCGCGTCTTCTCCCGGTCCCATCCCGCGACCTCGGGCGTCATGTTGCCGTAGATCTCCTTAAAGCCCATTCGCTCCAGTTCTTCTTCGTGGCTTGGTCCCTTGGGATCCGCGTCCGGTGCGTACGAATCCCAAAACCAATTGAACACAAGAACATCTTTGGGAATCAGCCTCCGCACCTGCTCAGGCGTCATGCCGCCCGCCACAGAGTAGGCCCATCCATCCGGCGCCACTCGCTTTTGCGTCCCTTTGCCGCGCACAGACTCGAGCAACATATCGCCCCAGAGCGCAACCTTGACGCCTCTTGCTGCAAGGTGGTCGTGAATCATTTTCACGTCCCGCCCATACAACTCGCCGATGTCCTTGTCGTCGCACTGCTCGGTCGTGTCGAGCGGCGTGAACAGTTCATCGTGTCCAATGTGGATCATCTTCGGCTTCAGTAGGTCGATGTACTCGTCATAGACATCGAAGAGCAGTTGGTAGCTCTTTTCATTCGATGGGCAGTAAGTATCCGGCCATTTATGCTGGGGTACCGCCGCTAACTCCTTATGGCTTGCCAGTAAGTAGTAGCTATGAGTGAACGAAGGAAGCTCTGGAATCAGTTCTACCCGGTAACGCTTCACCCAGCGCGCAAGGTCGGCCACTTCTTCCTTCTCCAGGATCTCTCCGTCCGCCGTATCTTGATGAGATGAGTTCTGCTCCACTCCGTGAAAGTGATCGGGAGGGTAGTTAAGGCGGCTGTAGTTAGTGTCCCTGATCAGATTGAGCCATCCGGTGTTGACCTCCGGATGCTTGTCCAACCTCATGTTCGCGTTCATCTCCATGATGAGGGTGTTGAACTTATACAACGCCATGAAGTCCCGCACAAATCTTTTGAAAAATGGGATCTCTTCGCGGCCGGGAAGATAGAGCTTGATACCTCGAAAGGGCTTGTCGGGCCAGTCGCGAATCTGCACGCCGGGAAAGGATAACCGCCCCTGCTGCTCTGTCACTAACTGCCGCAGCGACTGCATCCCGTAGAAAGCTCCTTGATCGTCACTGCCGGCCACGAGGACAACGTCCTTGCTGATCTGCAAAATGTAACCTTCCGGCCCGGGAATTGCGGCGCTCACTTTGAGACCGTGTTCCGCGCAATACCGGCGCACCAGTGGGTTCATCACCGACCCCATCACGATTGCGCGCCCGCGCAACGCGGAGGTTGTCGGGTGCTCTGTCTTCAGATGCAGGGCAAAGCGGTCGCCGAGTTCGTCGCTCAAGGCTCCGGCAAGGAACAGATCTTGCGGCGAAGCATCCGGCGGCACCACGATGCGGACCTGATCGTCCAGCGCGAATTCGCCGCCCTGAACCGACATCTCCCTTGGCGCAGGGAAGATCATGGACTGGACGGAGGATGACGCCGCGAAGCTCCGCTCCGGAGCAACCAACCCACCCATACATGCGAAAAGCAAAAGCAGCTGCAAGCTGACGATCCAGCTGGTCCTTCTGTACATATTTCGGTCCACTGTCTTCCCCCTCCGGCGCCTCGGCTTTGGCCGTTCTCCGATTCCGCCCCGCTGCCGGACGCGACCATTTTATACCTGCAATCCATTCTTGGCCCAGAGGATGCCGGCAGTTAGTGTGATAACTAAAAATCAACTCTTGAAAGTAGTTGCGGCCATCGGCAAGCAGCGCAGGGGCCCCAGGGGACGTTCTGGAGTTAGATTCGAGCCCCTTTTGATGGTCGACAGTTATGATAACTAAAAGATGGATCCAAAAAATGGATCTTGACAAGTGTGTCCAGCCCTGTCAATGCCTGCCGGCAGAAACACTGATCGATCGCTCATCCGTGTATGCTTACGATTGACAACCACCCAGTGTGTTCGGAAACGTTAAGAGCGATCTGGAATAACCGCGTGAAGATATACACCGTGATTCCGATCTACACGCCTTTCGAGGTTGCGAAGCACTTTTGCCAGGTCGCCAATTATGCAAGTCCCATTGGTTCTACGCGGAAAATCCAGAGTTTTCCCGTGGTGCTCTTCCGCTCGCACGACCGTCCAGAGCAGGCCTGCCGGCCTTCAGATTAGAATTGACACTATTGCCAACAGATCACAGAAGGAGCACTGACATTAATGGAATCGACACCGAAGTTTGGCGCCGGCGAAGACCAGGCGCGCGTTAAGAGGCAGAATCCATCCGACGTGCCGGTTGCGGTCGTCGGCCTTGGTCTCATGGGTACCAGCATGATCGCTTGCCTGCTCGCAGCCGGACATCATGTGATTGGCCTCAGCAGGAATCCCGATAAGCATCGCGATGCCGCCGATCACATTCGCGGCCTGCTGGAAGAGATGCGGGATGAAGGCCTGCTCAGAGCCGACGTAAGCAAGATCGTGTCGCGCTTCTGCCTGAGTGGAGACTATTCCGCACTCTCTGATCGATCCATCGTGTTCGAGACCATCGCTGAGAACATGAATGCGAAGCTTGAGACCATTTCCAGAATCGAGGCCGCTGTGTCCCCGGAGGCAGTCATCGGCAGCAATACCTCTGCGATTCCTGTAACTCTTCTCCAGCAAGGCGCAAGCCACCCCGATCGTATCCTCGGAATTCACTGGGGAGAGCCGGCGCATGTGAGCCGGTTTCTCGAGGTCATCTGCGGAGACAACACCAACATCCGCTATGCGGAGCGAGTGGTGGCCCTGGCGCAGTTTTGGTCCAAGGAGCCGACATTGGTCAAGCGCGACGTGCGCGGCTTCATTACCAACAGGCTGATGTATGCCCTCATGCGGGAGGCGTTCTTCCTGGTTGAGGAAGGATATGCCACCTACGCCGATGTCGATCGGTCCTTCCGCAACGATCTTGGTTATTGGGCAACCTTCGCAGGTCCATTTCGGTTTATGGATATCACCGGCATTCCGGCCTATGCCATGGTTATGGAAGACCTGTTTCCTGACTTGCATTGCGGCAAAAGCGTTCCCGCGTCAATGAAGCAAATGGTTGAGTCGGGCGCCCTGGGCGTTCGCAACGCGAAGGGGTTTTACGAGTACACGCCGGAAGAGGCTGCCAACTGGGAGAAGCTGTTCCTGAAGTTCAGTTATGAAGTTCGAGCCCTTTCCGCAAAGTATCCATGGAATGCCGGAAGCATCGCCAAGGATGACCCGGCGAACGCTGCTAATGCTGCTAACTCTGACTGACCGATTGTTTCTCTCCGGGCGCGGCCGTTGTCGAAGGACCAGGCGCCGCCCGTCACGGCAAGAAGTCATTCGTGCGCATTCAATGCCTCGCCGAAAAAGTTCATCACGACTTGCATGAAGGTCCCGTGAAACGCCTCCCGATCAAAGCCGAGCGTCCAGCGCGGCGCAAAGGGGACTGCTGAGCAGGAGAAAAAGGGAGCCGGTTGCAGCAACGGCAAGGCCAGTTTTTTCGGGGGAGAAGAGGCGCTCGAGCCGATCGAGTCTCGCGAGGTCCCTTGCTTCGGAACAGCCAAGGTAGCGAGTATACTCAGCGGAAGTGATGCGGCAGGTAGTAGTGGCGTGTTGAGAGCCGGTCCGTCATCGCAAAATGGATCTGCAGCTGAACAAGACGGGAGAAGGCCATGGATCGCCGCAACTTTTCTCTTTCATTTGCCGGCTTTTCGCTGGCATCGACCGCTCTCATCCCGGTACACGCCGCCACAAGTCTTCAGAAAAAGCGACCGGGACCCACGGGGGTCTCCACCTTCACCCAGGCGGGCAAGGAGAAGCAGCTTTTCCTGGAGCACACAGAAGCCATCCTCGCTGAAAAATCAGGCAGCGGCTACATCGACCACATGTGGTTCGGCGGAGCATTTCCGCACTATTCCAGACTGCGCCTGCGCATCTATGTCGATGACGAATCGGTTCCGTCGATCGACATGGAGATTGGCCTGGGGGCCGGGGTCGGCTTTGAGGATCCCTTTGCGCCATGGGGTACCAAGTTCAGCGGGATCACGGGCAATCCGAGTGGTATCTTCATGAACTACCCTGTGCCTTTTGCGAAGAGCATTCGCGTGACCGCCGAGCTTCCCGCAGGAGCCCCGCGCGACTCGGTGTTCTGGTGGATTGTGCGAGGCATCGAGAACCTGCCGCTGGAGGTCTCCGGCATTCAGATGCCCGCTCATGCAAGGCTGCGGCTGCATAAGAATGAAGATCTGCAGGTCCAGCCGCTGGATGAATTTTCGCTTTGCAAAGTCGATGGCGCCGGCATGGTTTTCATGGTCACGATGGCCGCCAGGAGCGCAAATTTCGAGTTCATGGAAGCCCAGATGCGGGCGTATTTAGGCAGCGACGGAACACCCCAGTTCCTCTCCTCAGGGCTTGAGGACTATTTTCTGGGAACCTACTATTTCAATCGCGGGCTCTATCACCTGCCTCAGGCCGGCCTGACCCACAGAAACGATGAGGATCATTCGTTCTCCGCCTATCGCTTTCACGATCTCGATCCCATCGTTTACTCTGACGGATTGCGGCTCGCGTGCCGCTGCGGCGAGAAGAGCGGCGACAAGGTGTTCGGCGAGACGCGGAACCCGCAGACCACAACCTACACGACTTATGCCTGGACTTACCAGTGGTGACAGGCTATCTCGGCTTTCTGGGTACTAACTGGCGATAAGTCCTATTCTTTTCCCGGCGCGCCAAGCCACTTAGCCTCATCGCTTCGGGATACAGCAACTGTGGAACCGCTCGAGTCCTGCCGACGTGCGGGAGATCTCCCACCAGAACGCTGAACGTCTTCTTAAGATCCCTTCTCAAAGCTGCTCAGCCGGCGATTTTGAACGCGCATAGAGGCCGCCTGTCCGGTGCACGGCAAATCTCCAATCCGAACAGCCCCCCGCCAAAGCCATGACTCAAAGCCCGGCGCTGCGGTAGACTCACTGCGGACGAAGAGCGAGATCATTCAAGCCCCTGGAGGTTGATTTATGCGCAAGGTTTTCGGCATCGTGTTGTTTTTAGCATTGGCAGCGGGCTCAGCCCAGGCTCAGGGTCCGGCGCCCACCCAGCCGGCCCCGGCCAGGCCGGCTTCCCGCCAGTTTCCCACCCGCGACCCCCACACCCCCGGCTACGTCGAAGCCACGGAACTCCCTGACGGCGCCAACGCACCCGCCAACGCCGACGGCAACTTCATCCTTGGCCCCACCCACACGCCGGCGCCTGAAATGACCCTCCCCGGTTCGCCGCTCGGCACCATCGTCGAGTTCACCATGAGCTCCACCGACAGCAAATTCTATCCCGGCATCGCCCGCGATCCAAACACCTTCGGCACACCCGACCCCGCCGACCCCGCCAGGCTGATTGTCACCACCAGCCATCCCGCCCCCTACATCCGCCGTGTCGCCGTCTATGTGCCCCGGCAATACATTCCCGGCACGGTCGCCCCCTTCATCGTGGGCGCGGATGGCCCCGACCGCCCGCTCTTCAACGCCATCGACGGCCTTCTCGCCGAGCACAAAATTCCGGTCATGATCGCCATCTCCATCGGCAACGGCAGCGGCGACGCCCAAGGCAGCGAGCGCGGCCTCGAGTACGACACCATGAGCGGCAAATACGCCGAATGGGTTGAGCGCGAGGTGCTGCCGCTGGTCGAAGCCAAGGCCCACGTCAGGCTCACCAAAGATCCTGACGGCCGCGCCACCATGGGCGGCAGCTCCGGAGGTTCCTGCGCCCTCATCATGGCCTGGTACCACCCCGAGCTCTACCACCGCGTGCTTACCTACTCCGGCACCTACGTCAATCAGCAGTGGCCCTCCAACCCCGACACGCCCCACGGCGCGTGGGAGTTCCACGAGCACCTCATCCCCAACGCTCAGCCCAAACCCATCCGCTTGTGGATGGAGGTCGGCGACCGCGACCTGCTCAGCCCCAATGCCATGGCCGACGCCATGCATGACTGGGTGCTGGCCAACGAACGCATGGCCGCCGTTCTGGCGGCCAAAGGCTATCACTACCAATTCGTCTTCGCCGAGAACGCCGGCCACGTCGACCACGACGTCAGAAGCCAGACCCTGCCTGAAGCGCTCGAATACCTTTGGCAAGGCTACCCGCTCGCCCCCACGAAAAACTGAGCCGGCATCAGTCCGTCGGCAGCCAAAAAAAAGGATGGCCAACCTTTCGGCTGGCCACCCTTATTCGTTGGTTGTATGCCCCGTCTTACGGCGTTGTATAGGTCACGGTCGACTCTGCCGAGTTGCCGATCGTGTCCTGTACCGTGATTGACCAGTTGTAGCCCGTTGCCGCGCTCAGGCTGCCTGACGGCGTGCTGCTTCCCCCGGTCGGATCGGTACCCCAGGTGATCTGTCCGGTGCTGGCGCTTGTCTCCGTCTCAGCGTAGGTGAATCCGTTGGATTTTGAGTCATTGCCCGGTATCTGCCAGATCGTGCAATTACCTGAGCAGGTGACCGGATCAAGCTGGAACTGGTAAGTGTAATTGCTCGGGTTAGCTGGGAATGTCCAGATAAAGTTAGGTTCGTCAGCGTTCGTCCCGCCGGTTTGAAGACCAGTGGCAAGATCGCTTGCGCCCACCACCGCTCCGGTGCTGCCGAAGGCGGTCACTGCGCCGTTCACCGTGGTGCCCGTATCCTTTGTCCCGTCGCTGTAGGTCACGGTGAAATCGAAGCTGTCGCCAAGGCTCGGCGCGCCCCCTGGAAGGTTCGCGTAATATTCAAACTGAACATTGCCGCAATTGGTGCATGTGCTCATGTCCACGGGCGTCATCACATAGGGAGTGGCCGCCGTCGTGGTGCTGAGGGTAACGGCCACCGGCAGCTTATTCGCTTCATTGACATTCAGGTTGACCGTGTACGAAGGCGTGCATCCAGTGCAGGTGCTGGATTGGTACTCCGTTTGCACCTGGACGATGCTGTTTGCGCTTGGCAGAGTCAAGGTTTGCCCTGTCAGGTTGCTCGTGACGGGGATGCCGGCGACGTTACTGTTTCGGGTGTTGGCAGGGTCGCCGACATCGATCAGGCCATTTTTATTCTGGTCGAGAATGCCAAACAGGAAGTAGCCGCTTCCGCTCGGAATGTTCGTGAGCGTGAAGGCGTTCCCCGCGACGGAGTTTGTCGGCGCGGCGATCTCGGTGCCAAAGACTTGGCCCGTGTTCATGTTGTAGACCCCTACATAGAGCGGCGCACCCGAGGCGACGGTGACCGTGCTCGGAATGTAAGCCGTGCCCGAAACCGAGTAGCAGGTTCCCGCGCAGGTCGGCGTCCCGATCGTTACACCCGTTGGCGTACTTCCTCCATAAGTCGTCCATCCCGACGGATGTCCGGCCGAGTTGCGCGCCCGGGCCTGGAAGTAATAAGGCTGGCTGCTGTTAAAGGCGCTTGAACCAAGCGTCGTGTTATTCAGAATCCAGACGTTGGAGCTATTCCCGATTGCCTTGAACGTCGTCGTTCCGGTCACCGTGGTGAATGACCCGCCGCTCGCGGTCAGCGCAGAACTTGTGCTCCAGTTCACGTCATACACCGTGGCTTCCTCTTGGTTGCTGTTGTTGATCACCGGGGAATAGCTGATCGTCACGCCGCCGGTATTGGGCGTGATGGAGGTAATGCCGGGGTTGGAGGCTGGTACCGCGATCGTCGGATCGCCCATCGTGACATCGGCGCCGCTCGTCACGTCGGCGTTGCTCACCGTGAACGACGCCGAAGCGCCTGTCGGATCGCTGGTGTTAGTCGCGCCCTGGCCCAGCGTCGAGGGATCCATGAAGGCCTGCACCGTGTAGGTCCCCGGTGGCACGCCGCGAATCGCGTATGAGCCTCCCGAGCTGAAGGGATAGGCGACGCTGGTGCCCGGAGAGCCATTCTGCCCGCAGCTCGTGTTCACCGCCGCCAGGTAAACCTGGCCCGCCGTGTACGCCGTTCCGGTGTAGCTCGCCGTGCCGGATACCGTGTAACCCACCACTCCAGAGAAGTTTTCTCCCGTGAGGCTTGTGGAATCAGTCACCACAATGCCTGGATAACTGGCCGGATAGAAGACCGAACTCGTCGCTCCAGCAAGCGATGGAGTGATCGTGTAGGTCCCGGCGGGAATGCTCGAGAACGTGTAGTTGCCGTTGCTGTCGGTTTGCACCTGCGTCGCCGTGGGCAATGTGTTGATGGTTACCGTGAAAAAGGGCAGCGTCACAGGGCCGCAGGCATTCGGCAGCATGATCTGGCCGCTGATCTGTCCGCCGTTGTTCTGCACCGTGATGCTGTAGGTATAGGTCGCGTTCGCCGTGGGGCTCTCGCTGTCCACCACCTCCACGTTGGTCAGCGTCACTGTTCCTGAGCTGTTGGGCGTGCCGCTGATCGAGAGCGTGCTGCCGCCGCTGTTGGTTGCCGTCAGCGTGCCGTTCCCCAGGCTCAACCCGCCACTTGTCACCGTTACTCCATTGATCGACCATGTATAGGGTCCCACGCCGTTCAATGCGGTAATCGATCCATTGTAGGTTTGCCCGGAAGTCGCCGGTCCAGGCACCGTCGCGCTCGGCGCCGGCAAACTCACCGCGATTGGTGCGCTGATCACGATTGAATAACTTTGATTGATGACGTTGAGCGTCGTGTTGTCGGTCAACTGAACCGTAAAGGTTTCTGTTGTGGCAGTCGCCGGTGTGCCCGTCACATTGACCGTACTGCCGCTGATGTTCGTGGCTAGCGTGCCGTTGGCCGGTGAAAGCGCTGTTGTGACGGCGATTGAGAGATTCCCGCTGCCGCCCGAGCCCGTCACCGATCCTGTGTAAGCGTAGCCTGTCGAACCCGATGGCAACGAGGACGGATTCGGTGCAGGCAATGTGAGCGCGCCCGTGACGTTGATGGTATAGACGTAGGGGCCCGAGATGACCCCCGTCGTGGTGTCCTTTACCGTAACGGTCACAGCAACCGTGCCGGCTGAAGAAGGCGTTCCGCTCACGGTCAAGGTTCCGCCGCTCGCTAATCCGCTCAATCCGTCCGAGGGCAGCCCCCCAACCGTCCACGAGTAATTTCCGCTGCCGCCTGTTGCCGTCACCGTTCCGCTGTAAGCCAGGCCCGCGCTCGCGGTCGAAGCCAATGTGCCGGGAATCGTCGACGGGATGGTCACCGGACTGTCAACCTGGATGCTGTAGGCGAGCGGTCCCGCGCTGTTGCTCGCGCTGTCCGTTACCGCGGCGGTAAAGTTCACCGGCCCGGTCGTTGTTGCCGGCCCAACAATATTCAGCGTGGCGCCGTTCGCTGTGTACGAGATGCCGTTCGCGGGAAGCCCGACCACCGTCCATGTGTATCCCGTTCCGCTGCCGCCTGAAGCGGTCAGCGCCTGCGCATACGCTTGTCCTGTCACGGCTAATGGCAAACTCCCTGCCGGCGGCGCAATCGCAACCGCGGGGTAACCCACCACAATCTGATAACTCTGTGTGTTCGAGTCGCCGTAAGCGTCGGCCGCCATGATCGTGAAGTTGGATGTGCCCACGCCCGCAAGCGTCGGCTTGCCGGTCACTGCGCCGGTCGTGCTGCTCAGGCCCAGGCCGCCCGGAAGGCTGCCGGCTGAAACCGTATACGTCAACGCTCCCGCGCCGCCACCCGCCGCCGCGCTGCCGTTATAGGTCGCGCCGAAGGTGCCCGTGGCCGGCATGGTGCCCGTAAATGCAATCGCCGGAGCCGCCGCGATGGTGATCGACAGGGCCGATGAGGTTGCGCTCAACGCCGTCGCCGTCCCGGAATCCGTGACATTGAACGTGAGATTTGAGTAAGTGCCCGCGCACGACGCCGTTGGCGCGGTTCCTGAGGTTGTCGTCAGAACGCCCGTCGATTTCAGCGTCAGGCACGACGGCAGAGTGGTGCCGGTGCCCAATGTCCATGTATAGGGCGGAATGCCCCCGCTCACTGCCAGTGTGACCGAGTAGCTGCTGCCCACCGTTCCTGCCAGGTCAGTGCTGGTCGAGGTCACTGACGGTGTCGCGGGTACCGTGATCGTCGCCGTCGAACTCTTCGACGTGTCGGTTATCGAGGTCGCCGTGATGGTCGCCGTCTGCGAGGAACTGGTGGCCGCCGAGGCGGTAAAGGTCGCCGTGCTTGTCGTTTTATTCGACAGCGTGCCGGCGCCGCTTACGCTCCAGGTCACTCCCGCCGAGGTTGAATCGTTGCTCACTGTCGCTGTCAACGTGGTGCTGTCACCGCCGTCCACGTTCGCCGCGCCTGCCGTCACCGAGACGCTGGCCGACTTCGCACCCCCGCAGCCGCTTAGCCAGAATGAGAACGTTAAAAGGACGACACCCAAAAGCGCGTATTTCTTCGCTGACATGACTTTCCTCCAGAGGCGGTTGATACAACTCGACGCAGGGATTACTCGGCGAAGGAAATGTTCGGCAATGAACGACTCAACTCGGGGATTGCCTTAACTCTCCCAGGCCCGGATCGTTGCTTGACTTTCGATACAAGTTGGCCACCGCCCGATTTTATTGTCAATGACCTAAGTTTAGATTTTCATAAACTAAAGTTGTAATTCCCGAGATGGTAACTCTTCCCGACATGACAACCCTCGCCGGCGTGAATAACTTCCCCCCAAGATGACAATTCCTTCATCAAAGACCGACCCCTGCTTAGGGATATTGAGGTATACCCATGCGACGCCGAGCTTCAAGTCCGAGTGACTCGAAGAATATGTGAGCCAAATCACAACCACGGAATCAAACTCGGGACTTAGGCCTGCTTTAAGCTGGGACGTGCCGAGTTTTCTACCCCATGCTTCCTAACCGCCCCCCGGATTCGGTCTAACCCATGCTTCATAACCGCCTCTTGCACCGATGCCGGGCGCACCAGCTCCCGTTCTTCGCGACATTGAACGTCAAAACACGCCATTGCAACCTGCGAAATCCCGCGGTCTTCCTCCTGCCTCCGACGCCGGTGATCCTTTTCCACCACGCCGCGACGAGTGATTGAACCCGCTATAATCCAATCGTCCGAACCAACCCGCAGAGCCAATAGGCAGGTAATTCGTGAAACCACCGATAGCGCTGTGTCTGTTCCTCGGCATGTCATGCCTCTTGTTTGCACAGGAAAGCCGAGCCACTTTGGATTCTCTGAAGCTGGGGGCCGGCGAGGGGATTCTCCAGTCGATCGAGAATGCCGGCGTCACGGCCGCGGGCCAGCATCTGCTCCTCACGCGAGTGGACACCCGCGCACCGGTGAGGCTGGTCTTCACTGATTGCCAGGGGCTGGGCGTGCAACGCGAACACGATCGGTGGTGGGTGCTCCCGATCAGCGCAACCGGCGCGCTCATTGACGCCAACAGCGCACTGTGGGTTCTGCCGCTGGATGCGGCGTCAAACGATCGCTCCTGGTATCTCGAGCTGCACGGCGGCCACGCAACTGCTGCCAAAACCTCCACCGGATTAACAGTCGACCTGCACGCGGATCGCATCACGGTCGATAGGGCCGAGGCCCGTCCTCACAGCGATGCCTTCGATCACCGGTTCTCCCTCCAGCTTGCCGGCGGGGCTGAACTTGAAGACGCGCTGGCCGGCTTCTATTGGGGCACGATGCTGCCCTCGGTGGTCGAGAAAACCATGGCCGCTCATTTCCCCTACAGCGACGGCTACGTTCTCAGCACCCTCATCGTCAATTCCTACGCCGGCTCTTATCCCGCTGTCGATCACGAGTTCCAGATCAAAGGAAGGCTCGCTATGGGTTCCGAGATCGATCTGGATATTGTGAAGCGGATGATTGAGCTCCAGTTCAAGCTCATGAACGACGATCCGGAGCGTCTTGATCGCGCCCCCACTTCGGTGCAGCCCGATGGCACACGCGAATATCACGTGCGCAGAAACAGCATGGACAGGCGTCAGAACGCGGCCATGTTCCCGTTTACGGGCAATATCGAAGTCATTGAGGAGGCCTGGCGCTATTACCAGGCCACAAAGGATGCGGCCTGGCTGCGCTCCCATATAGATAACCTCGAAGATGCGGCCGGTTGGACCCTGGCCGGCGTCGATCGGTACGGCCGCTTGTGGTCCGACGTTTACTACGAAGATCAGGTCATCAAGGACGGACGCGTCACACAAGCCCAGGCATTTGCCGCCTATACGTTCGGATTGCTGGCCGGCATGGAGCATCTGCTGGGACGGCCGCAGCTCGCTGCTCACTATGCCGAGGTTTCAAAAAAGATGGCCGGCGTGCTCATCGCGCCTCTTCCGCTCGGGTATTGGGATCAGAGCAATCTCAGATTCGTCGATTGGGTCGACCGCATGGGACTGGTTCACGATCACATTCACCTGCTCGCCAATGAGCTGCCGGTCACCTTCGGCTATGCAACCGCCGCGCAGGCCGATGCTGTGCGCCGCCTTATCGAGAAGAATGACGGCCAGTTCGAGCGCTTTCCCAGCTTTCTGTCGGCCGACATTGCCGCATACACCAAGTCCGAAATCGGCAGCGGTGGCCCCTACGACCTGTGCGCGGCCGGCAGGTACTGGTACTGGGATGCCGCGTTCCGTGAATCGGAGAAGCAGAACGGCCTCCTGTTCCATCAGCTCAAAGCGGTCGCCGCGGAGGGCGCGAAAAGTAATTACTTCATGGGCGAACGATATGACATGGACTATGTCTATTACATCGACGGCAACAATGCCCATGGAGCCCAGAAGTACTATGAGTATCCCAATGTGTTCGCCGCTGTGCTGATAGAGAAGTTCCTGGGACTCACCATTCCCGCGGATGCGGATGTGTCGCTGGCGCCGCACCTCAACAGCTATGGCGCCGTGGAGATGGACATTTCAGAGTACGCCTTGCGCTACAGCTATGGCGAGAGCGGTTTTGTGCTGACCAGTCTTGCCGACAAGGCGAGGCGCTTCAAGGTGGATTTGTCGTCCCTTGGCTCCGGTACCACCCAATACCGGCTCCGCAGCAAGTCGAGCAGCTCGAGCGCCGGCGCGCGTTGGACTGTGACCCTGGCCGCGCACCAGCAAGCAACCTGGATTCCCGCGCATTGAGAAAATGCGGCCGCCTGCCCCGCGTGCCAACACCCAATCCCCCCACGACAGAGGTGTGCCCCGCGTGCCCACACCCAGTCCCCCCACGACTGATGGGTGGCCCGGGTGCCTCGCCTTTGGGCACCCGGGAGTCGAGTACGCCAGTTGCCCATCGCACGCTCTGGGCCACAAGGCCGCGCCGACGCCTTCACAAGCGCACCGTCTCACCCAATCCCGTCGAAAGCTTTGAACAAGCGACGATGCCATCCCGCACCGCATCCCCCGTTAACGTGCGAGAAGCTCGTTTGGACTAAGTCTCTGGCGCGACGGACGCTGCGGCGTGGGTCTTCGAGTAGTTTTGTCGCCGGTTTAAGGTGTGGGTCACAGGAGGTCTACCGTGACCCATCTTCGGCAGCTGAT
>Ga0181520_10004713_pt1 | contig 22495 bp, 26 predicted proteins | sample PEATcosm2014_Bin_29_FD_132451 | JGI IMG/M metagenome (GOLD analysis project Ga0181520, IMG submission 132451) | Peatland microbial communities from MTU Mesocosm Facility, Houghton, MI, USA - PEATcosm2014_Bin02_30_metaG | ecosystem: Environmental > Terrestrial > Soil > Wetlands > Peat | place...
GTTTGCAGCGTGCTGGTGGCGTCGTAGTATTTGAGGAGCCAGGGCATGGGTTAGCGGTGATTTGCCACCAGCGCGGCGAGTTGGGCTTCGATCAAAGCCTGCCGTTGCGCAAGGCTTTCCCAGGCTTGCTGAATGGAGATTTGCTGGGCAAGGAGTCGTTCCGCGACCGCCATCCGGCGCTGCTCAGCAACCTCCAGCGCCCGCGCCACCTCGCCCAGAATCTGATCCGCTTGCGCGCCGTGACGGCTCAATAGATCCGTCAATTGCCGCTGGCCGGCGTCCTCGCCTCCCACAACCGGCACCGGCCCAGCTTGAGTGCCGTCTCCGTCCTTTTCCCGGCCGGTGCCGTTTGGTTCGCTTCCAGCCGTCATGCCGGCGGCATTGTCCCGGCTCGCCGGTGCAGGTTGCCCCATATCCGTTGCCGTCCGCGCGGCATTATCCGTCGTGCCGGAATTATCCCCCGGCACCGGCAACGCCGCTTTCAATTCACTCCCGTCGGCTGGCGCGCTTGCGGCGGGTAAGACATCTGGTCGCCCTCGTTGCCCCGCTTTCCGTTTCGCCACCGTCGGCTTCACCCACAGATGTTTTGTTTCATCGCCCAATTCGAGCGTCCCCGCCCGCGGTTTCCGCAACGCGCGCGGCGTCGCGGGCGCACCTGGCTTGTGTGCCGCGCCCAGATCCGGATGCTTTATTGATGTCTGATGCTCAGCCATAAGTCTCCCGTTCGGTTGGCGGTTCACGGCGTCGTGGACCAGAACACGTTCGTGCCGTTCGCATGCGCATAAACGGAAACCGTATTGCTAATGACCAGCGTCCGGGCGTTGACATTGGTCAGGCCAAAACCGTTTCCCGTGAATGATCGGAAACTGACATTTCCCACCTGGTCCAGGATCCCCTTCACTCCGTTGTTGGTGTTGGCGAAGGTGCCGAACCGCGCCAGCGTCAACGCGCCGTTGGTCCCGCTGTAAATATTCCAATTCCCGTTGGTCGGCGTCTGGTCGCTGATCCCCAGCCCCGGATACGCGCCACCCGCATTCGTGATGGAAGTCACCAGTGCGCTCGCCGCGCTTACGTTGCCAAAGTCATCCACCGCAAACGGCGTGCCCGTGATCCCGAAGCCGCCCCCGCCATCGCCGTGCAAAAGGCTGCCGATCGTCCACGGGCCATTGGCCGGAAACGCCGCCGCCGCCGTGTACAGTCCGCCCAACAACGTCACATCAGACGTCATCTCATTGGTCACCACGTCGCCTGGCAAAATCAAGCCGGTGCCATCACCGCCGAACGTCCCCGAGAGCGTCACGCCGGATTCGGTATTCGTCAGCGCCGCCGCCGGCAGGTTCGTCAGCGACAGCCGCCCATTCAAGCTGCCGGCGGCCGTGGCGAAATCCGCGTTGGTCGCCGCCGCCACTTTCATCGCGTTCGTGTTGCCATAGGCCGCGTTGCCGGCATTCGTGACGGCGGCCACCGAAAACTGGGCGGGCAGGTTCGTGATTTGCGCCGTGCCGATGCTGCCGCTCAGGGCCGCCGCCGCCCCCGCCAGGTTGGCAAACTGCGCCGTCTCGGCGTTCGTCGCATAACTGGCATTGGTAATGATTCCGGAATTTCCCCCACCATTGCCGCTGATGCTGATGCTGCCATCGCCATTGGTAACAAAAACGATGTTGGTCCCGGCCAGCAAATTTGCCATGCCATTGGTGCTGAAATAAAACAGCGGGCCGCTGGTGATGAGCGTGCTGACGTCCAGGACATTGGTGCTGGCGGGCACCACGAAGCGCGCCGGGCGCACGACGCCGCCCACCGTAAGCAGATATGTGTTCGGGTACAGATTGACGACGGGGTTCGTGGTGCTTGCCGGGACGGTGGTGTAGGTGCCGGCCCAGAGGTTCTGCCCATCGCTAATGAGCGCATTGGCGGCGGTGATGGTGAGCGGGCGGTTGTACGCCGCGCCGCCGAAGAGAGACGAGACCGGAAACATTACGGGGGTCGTTTGGGCAGCGGTGGTCAGCGTGATTAGAGCGCAAACGAGGATGGAGAATAGAGGATGGAGGATGGAACGGACGGGGTGGGGACGGCTCGTCCCCACTGGCAATTCGGCAGATTTGGTGGGGACAAGCTGTCCCCACCCCGTTGATTGATTGTGTTTTTTCATCTGTGTGGATCTGTGTTTATCTGTGGTTAAAACGGGCTGGTAGTGCTGATCAACCCTCCGCTGAATGTGTATTCAAAGGCCGGCGCCACGCCGAGCCAGTCGGAGAGGGCGATGGCTTGGAGGCCGCAGTTGAGGAGATAGAGCTTGAGGTTGGTCCCGCCGGCGCCGGCCAGGGCGATCTGCAGCGCGCCGGTCGTGGGGAAGCTGGCCGGCTGTTGGAGGGCAAAAGCCAGCGCGCCTTCGGGATCAGCAAAGGCCACGGGCGCGGGCGAGGTGAAATCCACGCTGCGCCGGACTTTCAGGGAGAGGGTGTTTTGCTGGTTGGCATTGTCGAAGAATGCCGCCGCCGCCGCGCCGAAGCCTGGCTCGGTCTGAATGATGCGCTTGTGGTTGAATTTCACGTCCAGCTCCGTGATGGAGCGGCTGGTGTTACAGAGCGTGAGCACGGTGGCGCCAGACCAAGAGGCGGTGCCGTCGGGGGCGTAGAGGATTGTAGTCAAAGGCTAAAGGCTGAAGGCTAAAGGCTGAAAAAAAGCCTGAAGCGCGAGAGCGTAGCGATTTATGAGGATGGAGAGTTCCATTTTAGCCTTTAGCCTTCAGCCTTACGCTATGGGATTCGTCCAGTAGGCGCCACGGACGCCGCTGGTGATGGCGGGCAGACAATCCCAGGCCACTTCGCCTTCGCGGAGCTGCTCGACGCCGTTCTGGAGCTTGCTCTTGACGAGCTGCGCGAGGGAGATGTTGAGATAGACCTTGCCGTCGGCGCCAGTGACGGCCAGGGAATAGGCCTTGGCCGCGCCGCTGGCACCACGGACCGCGCCGGTGCCCTGCACCTGCAGTTGCGTGTCAATCATCGTCCGTGTAGCACCGATGGGGATGCCGCGCAGCATGCCGCCCACGATCTTGATCCGCTTGTTAAACAGTCCATAGGCCGCCACGTTGTCATCCACGTACTCGATCTTCGGCTCGAACGTGAGTCCGTCGTAGAAATCCATGGAAGCCCAGCCGCTGAGCGTGCCCCAGGTGATGGTGTAATCCTGGGTAATAGGCGAGCTGGCGCTGAAGGTGGCATCGGCAAAGGTGCCCCCAGTGTTGGCATAGGTGCGGAGGGATCCGGCCACGTTCCAGGGATTCACCGGCGTGCCGGTGCCGGTGCCGTGGCTGCGAAGGCAGAGAATCTTGAGCTGACCGACCAGCGTCTTGACGGGATGAAAGATCATCTGCGGCATTTGCACCAGGGCAGCGGCGGGATGGGTATCCAGCGAATTGTCGTTGCCATGCACCACGGCGGAATAATCGGTGTCGCTGAAGATGCCTTGTCCAATGGTGGGGTTGGCATACGGCCAGAGCGCGGCGGCGATGGCAGCCGTCATGCGGCCATCGGGCGTGAGGCTGATTTCGTCGTAGGCTTCCTTGTCGCGGTTGTCAATGACGCCGGTGCCGGCCGCGCCGATGGGCTCCTGGCTATAGACGAGGTCGGTGTCAATGGTGGTGCCCTCTTTGGAGTAGAGGCTGATGCTGCCGGCGCTGTTGGTCAGTACCAGGCGGCCGGGGATGCGGTTTAGGTTGGAGCGTTGCATAGTATTTATTGGGAGGTTGTGGGTTTGGAGACGCTTGGCACGAAGGCTAAAGGCTGAAGGCTAAAGGCTAAAAAAGCCAAGCGGCGCGGGGATGGTATCGGGGTTGTTTTCATTTAGCGTTTAGCCTTTAGCCTTTCAAAAAAAGTTCACCGCCGCCGTGTCGCTGCCGGCTTTGCCGCAGGCGAAGGCACGGACACGGAAGAGGCAGGGTTGGTTGATGGTGACGGGCGAATTGTAAACCGTGGCGGCCGCGTTGCCCTGGTACGGATGCGATCCATCCGTGGTGAAATAGACCTGGCCGGCATCGGCATCCGGAGCGGTGACGGTGACCACGGCCGGCCCAGTGACCTGGTAGGAATTTGGGGACGCGGCCGTCCCCACCCCGGCCACGGCGATCTGCGGCCGCGAGACGCGGAGGAAGGGCCGGAAGTCGGCTTCCATCGCGTTGAATTCCACCCTGCCCACGCGCACATTCTTTTGCGTGTTGTCCGTGAACTCGGAAATCACCGGCCGCGCCGGTACCAGGTTTTGCGTGAGCCCCACCGGCGTGTAGAGCTTGAGCAGTCTTTCCGTCTCTGCCGCATAAACGCGAATCGGCGTGCCCGTGCCCTGGATGGATTGATTCACAACCACATTTTCCACCCACTGAATGGAAAGCGTCAGCTTGAGCGGCCCGCCCGGCAGCGAGACATTGTCGTCATCCGCCCGCTCGATGGGCAGCACCAGGAACCCCACGCCGTTGCGGCCATCCCGGCCCACGCCCACGGCCTTGGCAATCTTCTGCGCGATCACCGAGTCAATATCGCCAGGCTCCACCAGCACGCCCTGCCGCGCGCCGAGGAAATCATCCGCCTGCAGCGCGCCCAAAATATCGCGCTGGATCAGCGGCCAAAGGTCCTTGTAAGTCATGTTCGTCAATAAGTGGATTGCCGTTGCTCCCTGCGTCAGCCCTCCTGCATGCCCTTCCTGAATTCGCGCGCCCGGCCCCGGCCAAAACTCGGTTCCGCCTGCGCCTGCAGCGGATTTGCCGCGATCGGATTATCCGGCGGTTCCACCACGTCGCGCCCGTCGGCCACCCGCTCCAATTGCAGTTCCCGCTGCTTCAAGAACAGCCGCTCGTCGTCAGACAACGGCAGCTCCAGCGCGTTTTTCAGCCGGCAATACACCAGGTCAACCGCCAGCGGTTTGAGCCCCGCCGGGATGGCCGACGGATTTTGATCGAGCTGATTGCTCTTGGCCACCCGCCGGCGAATTTCCAGCGTCACATCCGCGATGACGCCCGTCGAACGGTCCGGCTGACCCGCCCCCAGCGACGCCGTGTCCGCCGCGTCAATCAACGCCGCCACTTTCGAATTATAAAGGTCCGCCTTCGTGATGGAGATCCAGTTAGACATGGGATTAGTGGATAGGTTATGGGCTGGATGAGCGCCGGGAGCTGATCAAACCGCGCCTGCTCCCGGCACTCACCCGTGTTCCCCGCCCCTAAGGCCGCGTGTCCGTCTGAATCCAGACGTTGCTCACGGTCACACATCCCGCCGCCGCCGGGTTGACGTTGACCGCCGCATTGGTGATGCCCGCCAGCACCAGCGAGTCCGCCGGGCCGAGCGTGTAATTCGGCAATACCGCCCAGTCAATCACCGGCGTCGTCCCGTTGGCCGTGCTGGTGAACGTGAACGGCCGCGTCGTGGATTTCAGGTTGTTGGTGCCATTCTCCAGCACGGCAAACTGAAACCCGATCGTGCCCGTGTTGGTGGCGCTGCCGCCCGCAAACGACATGCCGATGCCCAGATGACGCCCCTGCCAGACGCGATTGGTGTTGTACTGTCCAGACAATAGATTCGATGATGCCGTCTGCAGCGTGATGGGCGCCGCGAGACAGTTCGAGCTGTAAGTGCCCGTAAGTTGGGCTGAGACCGGACGGGCGGCCATTAAGATCGCCGCCACGATGATGCCGGCCGCCGCCTGGGCGATCCACCGGCTGAATTTGTTTGCAGTCTGTTTCATTGGCTTTTGTTTGGTTGCTGATTTGTGGAGTCAACGGACACCGTGGGCGGCGGAAAACTCCCGCCCGCACACGGCGCCCGCGTCCCCGGGTTGGTTAGTTCACATTGATCCGCCGCAGCGAGAGCGTGCTGGTCTGCTTGATGTCCCGGCTCCAGTCCACCAGATGCCCGCGCCATAATTGGTTCGGCGCAATGTAAGTGCGGACGTTCCCCAGAAAACCCGCGCTCCCCACAGTGAACGACTTGAACGCGCTCGGATCATAGATGGTCGCGTTGGGCACGCTGTAATGCAGCAGGCACACGCCCGACAGCGCGCGGGACTTGCTCGACGGCTGGTTCAACCGCGTCGTGTCATACACCACGTTCGCCGCCATGATGTCGCAGGGATAAATCAGCGCCGCGTTGAGCTGATCCAGCGAGATCGTCGCCACATCCTTGCCCGCGCCGAAGATCGCGCGCGCCTTCACCTTCGGATGCGTGCGCAACGTGTTCCACACGCTCAGGTCCATCGTGATCTTCACGTTTTGCGTGCTGCCGCAATCCTGCGCCAGGCCCAGCAACTGCGCGTTCAACTGGTCAATCGGGTCAATGTTCGGGTCGCTCCAGCTCCGCACCCCCGGCAGCCCCGTGGTGCTGGTCAGCACGGAATTGCACACGTCCAGCACGTGCGAGAGTGCCACCTTGTTGATCAGCGCGCGCACCTTTCCCTGGTCCAGCAGGCTCGCCTGCACCTCGCCGCCTTCGTGGCCGGCCGCCTGGTCCTCCTCCTTGTCCACCCGCACTTCCAGGGCCTGCGGCTTGCAGGAGTACGAGTCGTCCGAGGCGTTGAACGCGATCAGCACCGGGTCGCCCCCGAGCGCGCGCGCCGTCTTTTCCGGCATGAATGAGTTCTTGTCGTCGAATTTCTTGAACTGGCCCGCCGCGCCCGGCACCGGCGTCGTCGGCGCCAGCCGTTCGGCGAGCTTGATGACGTCGCCCACGTCGTTCCACAGACCCTGCGCGTAGGCGGTCAATTGATAGTTGAGGGTTGCACTGCCAAGAATTGCTGGTGTAGCCATGATTAGTTAATCGTTGTTGATGTTGGTTGTTGATTGCGTGTTATTAGATTCCCGTTGGGTGGATAAGTGATGTCGGGCCGGTTCCGCTCGCCGCTTACGACCGAATCTGCGGCGTGAACAGCGTCACCTCGCACTCGTCACCGGGCTGCGCGCTGTTTTCATCGGTCATCACGCCCACCACCACGCGCTGCGTCCCCTGCCCCACGTCCTTGGTCAGCGTGCCGTCCGCCGCCTGCATCAGCGTGTCGCCAAAGTTCAGCGGGGCGCTGTTGGCGCTGATCACCGCGCGCACCGGCCCGGGCAGCCCGCCCAGTACGCCGATGGCGTTGTCGTAGCGGGTCGTGGTGAATACCGTGCGCGTGCGCGCATCGAGCACGATGCCCACTGCCGGCACCGTCGCGGACGCGTTCACCGCCGGCGCGCCCCCCGCGAACGTGACGAGCTTGCCGATGGCCGCCGACAGGTCGGTGGCTGTCTCCACATAGATCGCGTTGCCTTTTGCTTGTAATGCTGAATCTCCCATAGTCGTTAATTGGTTGATTGGTTATTGATGGTTGGTTTGATTTTTCCGTTGAACCGTCAGATTTTCCCCAGCACTTCCCGCCGGGCCTGGTTCCAGGCCGAATCGTACTTCAGCCCCTTGCCGTGCAACTCGCTCGCGCGATTCTGGATCCGGATCGCAATCGCCTGCTCGTCCCCGCCCCCCAGCGCGGCCGCCGTTTCCCGCGCCACCCCTGCGCCGCGATTCAACACGCGCGCCGCCGGCGCCGGCTTCAGCGCCTCGCCCGGCTGATAGCCAAAGTCGGCCAGATACCCCAGCCGCTCTTCGCGGTTCCGCAGCAGCTTCATCCCGTCCTGCAAGCGGTTCCGCACCCGCTCGTCCTTCACGCCGCAGGCGTCCAGCAACGTCTCGGCTTGTTCGCCGACCAGCATCTGATTCTGCTCGGCCAGCGACTGATGCTCCGCCCGCAGCGACGCCAGCGCCTCCGGCGCAATGTCCCCGCGGTTCAGCAGCCGGGTCACCGCCGCGTGTACGGCGGCTTCATCCGCCTCGGCGGACAGCCCCAGCAAGGTGCAAACTGATTTCATTTTGGTTCCTTTTTGGTTTGGTTGGTTGGCGGCTGCCGGCCCGCAGGCCGGGACCGCGTGTTGGTTGGTTTGCGCCGCCGCACTCGCGGCGGCCAAAGGATCCTCGCGGTTGGTGATGGGCTTCTGTCCGCGATTATTGTTCATGTTCGTGAGCGTGAGCCCCGCCAGGCGCAGCGGCCGCACCCGCTTGAACCCGGATTTTCCCCCGCGCGTTTCGGGCGCCAAAACCGCCAGGTCGCGCGGCTCGTATTCCGTGGAAAAAAACCGGTAATCCCCGCCATCCACCGCCGCCCGGCCCGTCCGCGTCCAGCGGATGCGCCCATAAATCCCGTCGGCGCGCTGCGCCAGCTCCTGCAACCATCCATAAGCGCGCGTCTCCTGGTCTGGCTGGTCGCTGAAATGTTCGTGGTCAATCAGCAGCTCGCTCCCGTGCCGCAGTTCGCCCGCCGCCGCCTCCGCATTGAAGCGCTTCGCGATCGCCCGCGCCGCCTCCGCGTCAATCACCTGCACAATGCCCGCCGCGCGATGCACATGCTCGCCCAGCGCCTCGATCTGATACCACCCGTCCGCCGGGTGACTGAAACTTTCGCCAAGAATTTTGGAGTTCATAATGCTTTTGGAATTCATCGTTCAATTGCCCGTGGTGGCCTGCCGTTCACCCGCGAGTTGCCTGCCTAAATGGGCGTCCGTGCCGGTTTCGCGCCCGGCGGTGCCGGCTTCGGTTCCCGGCGCCGCCCCCGCCCGCGTCAGCCGCATCCCCGCCCGCTCCGCTATCTCCTTCGCGTCCGTCTGCAACCCCACGCCCTCGGCCTTCACCACGTTGTCCAGCAGCGCCCCCACGTCTTCCACCGCCTTGGCCTCCAGTGCGAAATACACGCACGCCGGCTCGCCGGGAAATTCCGCCGCCAGCTCCGGCGCGTCGAAATCCCGTTGCAGCGTCTCGTTGATCCGCAACGCCTTGGCCACCGCGATCTTCTGCCACGCGTCGTCGTGCTCCTCGCTCGCCCCCTTGCCAATGCCTGTCGGCAGCGAAAGCATCGTCAGGTGCCCCGACGTCCCCGCCAGCACCACGTCCTTCTCCTGCGCCTCGCAAAACTTTTCAAACGGCCAATCCCCCCGCGCTTGCGCCGTGGGGAATTTCACGTCCGCCCCGTTCGGCAGCGCGCCGCTCGCCCCGCGCGCCACCCGCTCCGCCGCCGCCTGGTATTCCAGCTCCTTCCCCCGCGGCAGGTTCGGCGGCATGATCGCCACCGCGTTCGGCAGCCCGAAGATTTCCACGAACGTCGCAAAGTCCCGCCGCCCCATCAGCCAGTTCACAAACGCGATCAGCGCAATCTCGTACAGCGGCGACTCCGCCTCGCGAATCACAAAATCGCTCCGCGGCATCGCCCCGCCCCCAATGCGGTTGTCCTCGCCCAGAATCGCCTGGCAGCTCCCCAGCCCCACCCCGAACTGCGAGTTCTCGTTGTAATAAAAATCCCCGTAGAACCCGTCCCGCACCCAGCACCACGGCTCCAGCCAGTAAAGCTCCGCCACCGCCCCCGCGTTCGCGCCCTCCGCGTACCGGTGCTTTTGCAGTACCGCGTACCCGCGGACGTCGGCCATGGCGATTTGGCCGATGGCTGTCTTGAAGTTCTTCAGCAAGTCGTAGCGCCCTTGCAAAAATTTCCGCTGGGCCTCCGCCATCGCCGGCGTGGCGCCCGCCGGCAACTGCGCCTTCACCCGCACCTTGCCGTCCAGCTCCTCCACGGACGACAGCAGCTTCTCCACAAATCCCTTCAGCACCGGAAACCGCTTCTCCGCCTTCCGCAACGTCAGTTGAATCTCCGCAAACGCCCCGCGCTCCGCCTGCTCAAACAACGCCATCAGCCGCGCAATCGTCAGCCCGCGCAGTGGATTGTAATTGTCCCGCCAGTAATTCGACCGCCGCACCAGTTCCTCCGTCGTCAATCCTTCGCCCGCAGGCGTCGTCGAATTCAGCCCGGCCGGCCGGCCCGCGTCACCCGCCAAAAACGACGCTGCCGCCATCGCCTCGGTCACGCTCCGCGCGCCGGCCGCCGCGCCGCCAGCCCCGCCGTGATTTGATTTTCGATTCGCTTTGGACATGATTTTTGACTCCTTTTAGAAACTGCCTCCCCAATGAGCGGCCGGTTCGACACCGCCGCCCCGTTCCGAAATAAAAAGATCGGCATCCAACCCCGTGACGTACCGCGAGCGACCTGAAGAGACCCTGTAAAGGACCAGATGCCGGAAGTCGGCGTCGTTGGCGACGCCTCCCGAAGTTCCCCTGAAGCATGTTATCGCTCCAATCACAAAACGAGCATGACACGGTTTTCCGGGGGGTGTTAGTTAGCCGCTAACGCAAAACGCACTTTTTATACGATTTTTCGTTAGCCGCTAACGGTCGCCCGGCACCACCCGGCCACTTTTGAATTTGAGTCCCTTAGATCCCAGAAAACCAACCACTTGTAGAAGAGGCAAGAAACCACCAAAACTAGTTCTTCGCTATTTCCGATGAAATTCGTCTTCCCAATTTCGCAGGGATGGTTCGGCTGAACGCCGAAGGCGTTTCCTGAAAACAGCCGGGGGTGAGCGGCCAACGGGAGCGCTGCCCCCGGAAGACGGCCCCCAATTCATCCGCGCCCCGGAAGGGCGCCTGAAGCGCCCGCAGGGAATGTTCTGTCCTATCTGCCAACCGCCTCAAAGGCGACGATTGGAAGCACCCGCATTTTTCCGCCGTCAGCCCGAAAGCAAAAAGACGCGCGCAATTATTTGCGCGCGTCCTCGAAAAATCTTCTTTGCCCTCGGGCGAATCCCGCCGGCTATTGGGATTTCCGCTCGTTGGCAATTCTCTCAAGCACCTCTTCCAATCGCTCGAGCCGGTCCAGGCCCGCTTTGGTGTATTCCACCAGGCAGCCAAATCCCACCAAAACCAGCCCGATCAAAATGCCGAAGGTGAAGATTTCCAGTCCGAACATCATGCTGCCTCTATCGCGCGCCCCTGCCACCACCCCGCCAACCACCGCACAAACCAAAGCGATTCCCGCAAACCAGTTCAATGCCGAGGCAAAAGTCAATGCGTCCAGCACCGGCGCGCGATGCGCCTTGGGCCCCAATCTCAACATCTCATCCCGCTCCACTGGGCGCTCTACCGGACGCTCTGCCAGGCGCTTTGCCGGCGCTGGCGCCATCGGCGCCAAGGGCGCGGAATTCATTGGCTCCGCCGGCCTTTCCACTGGCCTTTCCACTGGCCTTTCCGCCACCCGCTCCGCCACCCGTTCGGTCACTCGCTCCGCCGCCACGGCTGGCTCCGGCTCCGGCTTCGGCACATGATTCACCTCCGCCGCCGTGGTCACCGTCGTGTCCGCTTCCACCACCCGCTCCACTTCCGGCACCACGCTGGCCATATCCGCCGGACGGCTCACGGGATTCAATTGGATTTCCGACCGGGGTTGCACCGTGTCCGGCCTATTGACCACCGGCTTTGCATTGTCCCCCCGCCATTCCGTTTTCCCGCCGCATAAGGGACAGGGCACGTTCTCCTGGGCGTTCTCCGTTTCGAATTCAATATGAATGCCACAATGCTGGCATGAGGTTTTTGCAATCATAATCGTTGTTTAGCATTCGCTTCTTAAGAGTATCCAACTCAACCATTTTTCCCGCTTTTGGTAAAGTATAATCTGTTGAAAACCGCGCTCTCCCCCCCAACTTCCTCGCGGACAACAATAAAACCAACCCGACTGGTTCTTCCCTGTTTTCGGTGGAATGAACTTTATCTGGGCACCGAGTTCTCAAGATTCTCTTGAACCCGCACGGCCCGTTTCACCTGGGCACTGGAAGCGTTTTCCCCTCTCCTTGGGGGGCGAGAATTCCCCGAAAAAGGTTCGCGCATTGAACCCCGGAACCGTGGTGTATCCAGCGCGAGCATATTGCCGATTCGCGGAAACAAGTTCCCCCTCTCCCCGGGGGAGAGGGCCGGGGTGAGGGCAAGCGTTAAATAGTTCATAACGAGGTGTTTCCAGTCCTTCAAAGCCTCCAGTAAGCTCTGCGGATTGGTCTCCATCCCGCTGCCCGGAGCCATTCCACCGAGACCAGCGAACCCTGAATCGTGGGAAGACCGCCCTACCCCAAATCACTTCCCTCCGCGCGCGCCTGCACGGCCCGGCTCTGCGGCGTGTTCTCAAACACCCAGATCGGCCCCGCCACCGCCCCGCTTTTCCCCGCGTGCAACGCCAGCGCCTTCGCCCAAAACCGGTCGCAGTGCGAATCCGCCGCCTCCCCCTCAAACCGGATGTTCCCGCTCGCCGTGCTCTCCTTTTTGATGCCCCGCAAGTCCGCGCGCAGTTTCTCATCCCGCTCGTACCGCAACGTCCGGTCCTCATGCGCCGCCCGCAGCGGAAACGCCAGCTCCTCCTTCACCGGCCCCGTGAATCGCACCGCCTCCACCCGGTGGCCATATCGCGCCACCATGTTCTCCGCCAGTTGCATCCCAATCCCCGTCGCGTCAATGCAACACCGCCGCATCGCCGGCAGATCCAGCAACCGCGCCAACTCCAGTTCCTGTTCCGCAAACGTCCTGCCCCGCAGCTCCACCCGCTGCCGCTCCCAAAAAACGTCCCCCACCTTCTCCTCCACGTCAATCACGCTCAAGTCCGCCGTCCGCGCCACGTCAAACCCAATGTACAACGCCGCCTCCGCCCCCTGGAGTGACGCCAAATACCCAAAGTCCCGCTTCGCCCCATCCTCCTCGCACGCCGTGATCATCTCGTAGGTGATGAAGGCCGTGGACTCGTCCGCCGGCTGGCAGCAATACTCCTGCAACCACTGCTCCTCATCAATGCACTCCGCCCGCTGCCGCGCCAGCCATGCCTCCCGCGCCTCTTCGCGCCCCGTCGCCGCATTGATCTTCTCCACGATCCCCTCCGCCACCGCCCGCTGAATCGGAATCGAATGCAGCGACCAGCCCATCCGGTTGCCGCACTGCCGCGCATCCGTCACCAGCTCGTTGAACACCGTTCCCAGCCCCCGATGCGTGGAGATGATGGAGAGCGTCCCGCCCCACTGGATCACCGGCTTGGCCACCGCAAACAGCGTCCGCTGGTCCCGGTGCAGCGCAAACTCGTCCAGCTTCACGTGCCCCGTCTTGCCCACAATCGCATCCGGATTCGACGACAGCGCATAAATGTTCGCCCCGCTGGCAAAATTCAGCACCTGCACCTTCACCGGTTTCCCATTTTCCATCAGGAACACTTGCTCGCCCAAATCCTTCGCCGCATACTTGAGAACATTCGCCCACCGCTTGCAGTAAAGCACATATTGCCGCGCCTGCACTTCATCCCGGCTCATCACCCATACGTCCTTCCCCCGGGTTCTCGCCGCCTTCCGCACGCTGTCATAACTGTCCGCGTAGCTCAGGCCCACCTGCCGCGACTTCTCTACGATCTTCAAATGCGCCCCGTCATGGATCCACGCCGCCTGGTACGGCAGAAAATACTTGTCCGCCGCTGCCGCCCGCCCCGCCCGGCGCCGCGGCTCTCCGCCCGCTCTCCTCAAACTCGTTCTCATCCGGGGCGGTCGCCGGCGCAACCTTCGCTACATCTCCAACCGCGCCGCTTCCCCCGCCGCGCTGATGCTCCACAGCACGCCTTGAAACCGGCTCCTCACCCCCAGCACCAGCCGCCGCCGGTCCAATTCCGCCAGCGTCGCGTCAAATTCCGCCGCCGTGCAGCCGGCCAAGCCGCCGATCTCGCCGTGGAGCGTCACCGCATGCACCTGGCCGCCGTCCAGCGCGTGCAATACGTCCAGGATCTGCCTGCCAATTCTGATTTCCCGCGCCGTCATCACTCACTCCTTTCGTTTCAGCTTCAATTCCGTGTTGATGGCCGAAAGCGATTCACGGATGAACGTGAATTGTTCGTTCAGCTTCTCCATCGTTCGCTGCCGGTCCGCGTTGATCCGCGAAACCTCCTCGCTCAGCGCCGCCCGCGCGTCCCGTTCCACCAGCTCGATCCGCCGGAAAATCTGCGCGTGCCGCTCCGTGTTGCCCGCCACGTGCGCCTCAAAGTCCTCCTGGTTCGCAAATTGCTCGTGCAGCGCCTTCACAATCTCCACGTTCAGCGGCTGCGGCGAGACTTCCGTGTCCGTCTTCTTGAACAACGCAATCACCGCCACCAGCGACCCCGCGCCGCCAAACACCAATCCCCCAATCACGCCCGCCGCCTCCACTCCCGTCAATTCTGCAAGCATCGCAATCCTCCTTCTGGTTCGTTGTCTTGTTGGCCCGCGGCGCCGCCCTGCGCGCGATCCCGGTCAAATGCCGCGGCCCCTCCCATCGCCACCCCTTCATAAATGGTTTCCCGCTCCACCGCTCCCACCCCCAGCGCCTCCATCGCCTCCAGCAGCAGCGCGTCGCACTTCGCCTTCGGCAGCGCCGCCGCCACCCAGGCCGACCCGTTCCATACCCGCAGCGTGTTCCGATACGCCGCGTCATGCAGGTATGCCGCCGGCCAGTACAATCCAAACGGCGGCAGCAGCGGCCACACCTCCCGCGGCGTGGACGCCCCGTCCGACGTCGCCCCCGCCGGCACGCAATAGCGCGTCCCGTCGGTCCCCACGTAATATGCGTCCGCCAGCAACGTGAAATTCCGCCCATCCGTCGTGGCCACCTGAAACGGCAAACCCTGAAAGCTCGCGCTCATTTCTGGCATCGCTGATTGCAGGTTCCGCCCGCTGCGGTACGCTTAAAACCCTTTGCTCCACCCCACGAAGAAATGGTACCGCGCTCCGCTGTAATCCCCCGCGTTGTCCCACCGCCCATAGCACACGCCCGTGTTGAACTGCCCGCCCCACAAATGCCCAAACGACACCTCCCCGCCCGCATCCGTGATCGCCGCAAAACCCGGCGCCGTGCCGCTCAGCGGTGTCCCCACGCCCGCCAGCACAAACGGCACCACCGCCACGTTCGTCCACGACCCGCCCAGAAAATTCAGCGGATGCGTCGGCGCCCGCAGCGTCAGGTTGGCCGACACCAGCGAAAACTGCCCCAGGTAGTCCACCCCCAGTCCCGTCCCCACAAAGGCGCTCACGTTGTACAGCACCAGCGCCCCCCCGCCCACGCAGTTCCCCGCCGGCGCCTTCGGCGCATACGTCAAATACGGTTCCACCGCGTAGTTCGTGGCCGTCGTCAGCCCCGAGTTCGCCAGCGCGTTGTAGATCTCCGTCAAGCCGTCCGCAATGCTCGGCGCATTGGTCGCCGCCACGCTGTTCGTGCCCGTGCCCGCGCTCACCACATTGGTCTGCGCCGGGGCGCGGTTGGTTATCGTCGCCAGCACGCTGGCCGCAACCCCGAGAATGATTGTGATTTTTGTTTTGGTGTTTCTCATAATGAATATGGTTGGTTGGGTTGGATTGAAGAAATTGCCTCCGGTCCGGCAGCCCTGATCCAGACGCAAAAGACTGGCCGCTCGCTGCCGGCCCGCCCTCGCCACCTGACTGCCCTCGCCTGTCATTGCTCCCATCACAAAACGAGCATGACACCGTTTTTCGGGGGGTGTTAGTTAGCCGCTAACGCAAAATGCACTTTTTGTGCGATTTTTCGTTAGCCGCTAACAGTCGCCCGCCATCGCTCAGCCATTTTTGAATTTGAGTCCCTTAGACCCCAGAAGACCAACAACTTGTAGAAGAGGGAAGAAACCGTAAAAACTGGGTTCGCTATTTTCGATGAAATTCTTTTTCCCAATGTCGCAGGGATGGTTCGGTTGAACGCCCGTGAATCCGGTGCTCCTCCGGCGAAAATCACTTCCTTGGTTCCGCAGAACGGCACCGGGGCGGGGACGGCTCGTCCCCGCAAACTTTTCCACACCCGCAGTGGTGCCGGAAGCACCCGCTGAGAATATCCCGTCCCTTTGGTCCCTTTTATCCCATTTCCGCCCAACTCCGCCTACACTCCATCGTCCGCCTCCGAACCTTCCTCGCCCCCCCGCCGCCCGCCCGCTCAGCGCCGTTTGGGCCGCAGTATCAGCGCCTTCTTTTCCGACCCGTCCACTTCCACGCTTTGCGTCTCCACGTCCGGATCGTCCCGCAACGCTTGATGCACCACCCGGCGGTCATACGAGCCCATCGGCTCCAACTCCACCGCATCGCCCCAGCGGCGCACTTTTTCCGCCGCTTCCTTCGCTTTCTTCACCAGCGCCTCCCGCGCCAGCGCGCGATACCCGCCCACGTCCAGCATCACCTTCGGCGCCTGCTGGTCCTGCTGAAACAAGATGCGGTTCACCAGATATTGCAGGTCGGCCAGCGTTTGGCCCTGTCGGCCAATCAGCCGCCCCGCTTCGTCCGTTTTCACGTCCAACGTCCGGTCGCTGTCCACAGTCTTTTCCTCCACGGTCGCAGCGAATCCCAACGTGCCGAGGATTTTTTCCAGGATTTCTTTCGGTTGCGCAGGCATAAAGCTATTTTTTCGATTTTGACGCGGGCGTCAATGCTGGATTCACCATCGGCCCCGCCGGCAGCGCCGGCGCCGCCGGGTCTCTCAGGTTCTTCGTCAGCTTCGTTTGCAACACGCTCGCCAGCGTGCTCACCAGCATGTACAACGACAATCCCGCCGAATAATTATACAAAAATGCCAGGAAAATCAGCGGCATGTACCGCATCAGCTTCTGCTGCGACGCATCCACCCCCGGCGACGCCGGCGTCAGGTGCGACTGCCACAACATCGCCCCGCCCATCAGCAGTGGCAGCAGGTTAAACGGCAACCCCACCCCCGGAATCATGAACAACGTGTCCGGCTTCGACAAATCCGCCGCCCAGAAGAAATGCGCCCCCCGCAGCTCGATCGCCGTCCGGATCATCGTGAAAAACCCGAAAAACACCGGCATCTGGATCAGCATCGGCCAGCAACCGCTCATCGGGTTCACCTTGTGCTTCTTCCACAGCTCCATCTGCTTTTGCGCAAACTTCGACTGGTCATCCTTGTACTTCTCCTTCAGCACCGCGATCTCCGGCGCCAGCGCCTGCATCCGCTTCATCGAGCGCGTGCTCGCCGCCGTCAGCGGCCAGAAGACCGCCCGCAGCAAGACCGTCAGCAACACGATCACCCATCCGTATCCCAGCCCCGTCATGTCGTGCAGCCAGTTCAACGCCACCAGCAGCGGCTTGGCGCAAAAACCATAAATACTCCCCAAACCGCTCCCGAAACCCATCACGTCGTCCGCCCGGTTCTGAAACTGCGCCCCGATCTCCGCCAGCGTCCGGTACTCCTTCGGCCCCACAAACAAGACCACCTGCCGCTCCACCGATGAATTCGCCGACAGCGTCTGCCCCGGGTAAACCAGCGCCGTCTGGATGCCCCGCGGCAGCGCCAGTTTCGTGTCCGTCACGTTCGCAAACGCCGGCAGCGTCACGGACCGCGCAATGATCCCCTGCGCCCGATCCTTCGGCATCCCCAGCAACGTGAAAAATTGGTTGTACGCCGCCACCCACGCTACATTCCCGTTCCCCGCCGTAATCTCCGACTTCGGCGCGCTCCGCGTGCAGCCTCCCCCCGCAAACACCGACAGCGCCTGGCTCGACGACTTCGTGCCGTCCGACCACATCACTCCTTCCAACTGCCCGCCATTGTCATCCGCATCCATCGGCGTCGCCGTCCCCACTACCACTTCCTGCGCCGGCAACGTCAGCGGCTGGTTCGCCGTGTTCTCGAATTGCACGCTCGCATACACCAGATAATTCGTGCTCAGGTGAAATTCCTTCAGTTCCCGCAACCCGTTCGGCAGCAGCTTCTCCGCCCGCACCCCGTCCGCCGTCCGGCTCAGTGAAAAAATCCCGTCCCCCACCAGGCTGGGATCCCCCAGCACTGCCAGCGACGGCACCGGCGCCTCCGTGTTCAACGAGGCCACCCCGTTCGTTTGCGCCCCGCCCTTCAGCGTCCAGCGCGCCGAGATCGTCTGCGGATACGAAAGCAATTCCACCAGCTTCAAACCGCCGCCCCGCGACGTAAACGTGTACCGCGCCGCCCCGTTCGTGAGCACCAGCGTGTGCTCCGGCACCGCCGCGTTGAATACCATCGGTGTCGGCACCGGGACCGGTGCCCCGCCCGCCGCCGGCGCCGCATTCGTCGCCGTCAACGCCCGCTGCACCTGCGCCAGCGTGTTGGTCTGCTGATAAATGGCCTGCTCCTTCGCCGCCTTCTCCTGCTCCCAAAACCACCACCCCAGCAGCAGGATGCAAAGCGAGACGACTATGATTCCGGTCTTGTCCATGAAATTATATTAACTGCGGATTTCCACCTTCCGGCTTCTGATTCCTCGGCGGCACCGGGTCATGCCCGCACCCGCCCCACGGATGGCACCGGCAAATTCGCTTCGCCGCCAGCGCCGTCCCCTTCACCATCCCGTGTTCCCGCAACGCCTCCGCCGCATACTCCGAACAGCTCGGCGTGTACCGGCAACCCGCTCCCGCCCCAAACAAAAAAACCTGCGCCGGCGAAATCGTCAGTTGATACGCCCGGATCGCCGCCCGCACCCCCCAAACCACCGCCCCCGCACCCCCCCGCGCAAACTGCGCCCATCCGGATGACAATCCCACCCCCGCCGTGGCGCCGCCGGCGCCGCTGCCCTTCGTCATTTGAAATGTCTTAGTCATTCAGTTCCGCGGGGCTTCTGCTGCCTCAGGCCCGCGCGTTTCAACGCCGACAAATAATCCTTCTCCACCTCGGCAAATTTCTTCCCTGCGATCGAATTCCGCGCCACCAACACCATGTCCACCGGGTGGCTCAAATCTTCCTGGTGCAGCCGGAAACTCTCGCGCAGCAGGCGCCGCGCCCGGTTGCGCGTCACCGCCCCGCCAATCCTTTTGCTCGTCACCACTCCCAGCCGCGACGGCGTCCCCGCCGGCAGCGCGTGCCAGTTGGCAATCAGGCACCCCTGCGCCAGCCGTTCACCCTCCTGCCGCACCCGCGCAAAATCGCGGCCCTGCCTCAGGCGCAAGGCACGCCCCAAGCGCAGACGCCGGGCGGCGGGCCTTCCAGAATCACTCACTGGGGTCGGCGCGGTCATGACGCGCGGAAGCTTATACCGGCGTCAAGCGCTTCCGGCCCGCGCGACGACGGCGCGCAATCGTGGCACGACCGCGTTTCGTGGCCGTTCGGGCAAGGAACCCGTGCTGGCGTTTGCGGCGGATTTTCGACGGCTGATACTGGCGTTTCATAAAATTCTAAATAATCATCTCCGGCGCGAAAACCGGAGTGTGCGAGAGTACCAACAAAACCGGTCGAGTCAAGGCGCGCGTTTTGATTTTCCCGCGCCCTCGGCCCCACCGGCACTCCCACCCGCGGTCCTTGCCCCCGATTTCATTCGTGCCAATTCCCCGGTTTCGTGTAAGGTTTTAAGCTCATGAACGAGTGGAACATCCAATCCCGCGCCCGCACCTGTGAGGCGTGCGCCCAGCCGTTTGCCGACCGCCAGCCCTACCACACCCTCCTCTACGACGAAAAAACCGACCATCTCCGCCGCATGGATGTCTGCGACGCCTGCTGGCAAGGCCAGTTCAGTGACGGCGCCCGCGATCGCAAAGGCTTTATCTCCCATTGGCAGGGCGTTTACGAGGTCCCGCCCGCCCAAGCCCCCGAGCCCATCCAAAAGGAAAACGCCGAAACCCTCCTGCGCAAGCTCATCGAACTGAATGACCCGCGCTACGCCCCCGCCGCCTTCATCCTCGCCGTCATGCTCGAGCGCAAACGCCTCCTCCGCGTCAAAGAACAGGTCCGGCGCGATGGCTCCCGTCTCCTCGTCTATGAACATCCCCAAACCGGTGATATATTCACGGTCGCCGACCCCATGTTGCATTTAAACCAGCTCGAAACCGTCCAGCACGACGTCTCCCAATTGCTCGAACACGGCTTGACGCCGCCGGCCCCCGCCCAAAGCCCGGCGGCCCCGGCTGAGCCGGCGCCCGCCCCCGCCGAAAACGAAACCAGTGAACCCACCGTGACTCAAAAGTGAAAAAACGCTGCCGGCCATCCACCACCGCCGTCTCCCCTCCTCCAGCACCTGTTCAACGCCCAAGTCTCCCTCCCGTCATGCCCGACCTTGCCGCTTTCCAACCGCGCCTCGCCTACCAATTCCACAACGAGGCTCTGCTGCACTTGGCCCTCACCCACCCCTCCATCGCCCACGAGCAGGATAGTTCCGCCCCCCATAACCAGCGGCTTGAATACCTCGGCGACGCCATCCTCAGCGCCGTTCTCTCGCAACACCTTTACGAGCAATTCCCCGACGCCGACGAAGGCCGGCTCACCAAGTCCCGCGCCAAACTCGTCAACGCCCGCTCGCTGGCCGCCCGCGCCCGCGCCATCGGCCTCGGCGCCTATCTGGTTCTCAGCCGCGGCGAGGAAAACACCGGCGGCCGCAGCCGCCCCTCCATCCTCGCCGACGCCTTCGAAGCCCTCCTCGGCGCCATCTTCCTCGATGGCGGTTTCCCCGCCGCCCGCGATTTCATCCTCCGCGAATTCGCCGCCGAATTCGTCGAACTCGACTTGCCCGCAGGCATCGAAAACCCCAAGGGCGAATTGCAGGAACTCCTGCAGGCCCGCTCCGCCGTCGCCCCCGTTTACCACATGGTTTCCGCCGTCGGCCCCGACCATGACCGCATTTTCGTCTGCGCCGTCCTGCACGAAGGCGCGGAACTCGCCCAAGGTTCCGGCAAAAGCAAAAAAACCGCCGAAAGCGACGCCGCCCGCGCCGCCTTGAAAAAACTCCGCGAGTCCGCCCCCACCCCCAAGGCGCCGAATCCCGAGGACTGAAAGCCCGCGATGTTAAAGCCTGGGCTGAAGGCCCGGGAATGCCGTCCCCCACGAATAAAATCTTCAGGCCTGTCAGGCCGGCACCGGTTCGCCGTTTTCAGTGAAATTCGTTTCCCCAGATTCGAAGGGAAGGTTCGGCCGAACGCCAGAGGCGTTCCTCATTCACGCGGCGAAGAACGCCTCCTTGGTCCTGCGGACCAGCGCCAGGGCGGGAACGGCTCGTCCCCGCAAATCAATGACCTGAGCCGGGAGGATATCACTCCCGCGGATCACTCCCCCTCTGGCTTCTGCCAACATCCCCCCGCCGCTGGCTCATTCTCCGCCTCGATCAAAACCCGGCGCCCCGCTCAGTACCGCGGCACGTTCCGGTCAATTTCATCCGACCAGGCCGTGATTCCGCCCTTGACGCTCTTGACGTATTTAAACCCCTGCTGGCGCAGAAAGTTCAGCGCCTTCATCGAACGCACGCCGCCCTTGCAATGCAAATAGTACTGCTGGTTGGGATCCAGCTCCGTGAAACGGTCGTTCAACTGGCTCAGCGGCAGCAGCGGCACCCCCGCCACCCGCGCTATCTCATACTCGTCCGGTTCCCGCACGTCCACCACCCGGATGCCCAGCGCCGGATTATCCAGCGCCTTTTTCATCTCCTGCACCGTCACCTCGTCCGGATTCTCCGCACTTTCCGGCTCGGGCACGATGCCGCAGAACTGCTCGTAATCAATCAATCCCTTGAGGCTCGGATGCTCGCCGCAAATCGGACACTGCGGATCGCGCCGCAGCTTCAGTTCGCGAAACTTCATGTCCAGCGCGTTGAACAGCAGCAGCCGCCCGATCAGCGAAGTCCCCTTCCCCAGCGCCAGCTTCAAAATCTCCGTCGCTTGAATGCACCCCACGATCCCCGGCAGCACCCCCAGCACCCCCCCCTCCGCGCAACTGGGCACCATCCCCGGCGGCGGCGGCTCCGGATACAGGCACCGATAGCACGGTCCGCCCATATGCGGCGCAAACACGCTCGCCTGCCCCTCAAACCGGAAAATCGAGCCGTACACGTTCGGCTTCTTCAGCAGCACACACGCGTCATTCGTCAGGTACCGCGTCGGAAAATTGTCCGTCCCGTCCACCACAATGTCGTACGGCCGGATCAGCTCCAGCGCATTCTCCGATGAAATCCGCGTCTTGTGAATCACCACTTCGCAATTCGGGTTGATCCCCGCCAGCGTCTCCTTGGCCGATTCCGCCTTGGGCCGCCCCACGTCCGCATCCGTGTGCAGCAACTGCCGCTGCAGATTCGAGTAATCCACCGTGTCAAAATCCACGATCCCGATCTTGCCAATGCCGGCGGCCGCGAGATACATGCTGATGGGCGACCCCAGCCCTCCCGCCCCGATGCACAGCACGCTCGTGCTTTTGAACTTCTTCTGCCCGGCCAGGCCCACCTCCGGCAAAATCAGGTGGCGCGAATATCGGCGAATCTCTTCGTTGCTCAATTCCATATTGAATAGGCAAACACAATATGTCAGAACCGGAATAAATCAAGTCGCTCCCTCTAACGCCTCCCGGACCGGGCGCATCTCAGTTTTTAAACAGGGCAGCGAAATGCATTGAGATGGTGCCGAAGGAACTTTTCGAGAATCAGGGTGGATCTTCCCTCGTGGCAGCGAACGTGAGTTCGCGGCAAACTGAAAGCCCGCCGAAACGCCGTCTGCCAAAAGTGACTGTTACCCGAGAGCGGGTATCGTTATGCCAAAAGGGTGTTACCCGATGGCCTTTGTTCTTGGTTAACTATTTGCGGGTTCCAAAGCGAGTTAAAACGAGCA
>Ga0181520_10004714_pt1 | contig 22488 bp, 25 predicted proteins | sample PEATcosm2014_Bin_29_FD_132451 | JGI IMG/M metagenome (GOLD analysis project Ga0181520, IMG submission 132451) | Peatland microbial communities from MTU Mesocosm Facility, Houghton, MI, USA - PEATcosm2014_Bin02_30_metaG | ecosystem: Environmental > Terrestrial > Soil > Wetlands > Peat | place...
AGCGTCAGCGGCGTCAACGGCTGGAAATTGGCGGGGTTGCGATCGAGGTCCAGGTCGTAAGGCGAAGTCGTCATGCCGGCGCTCCCCGAGGGTCCGCGCCATCATAACGCGACGGCGCGCGGACGCGAGGGGGCGGACGCTTCCACGCGCCGGATCTCTCAGATTTGGACCTACCTGCCTCCGAGGAACGGGTGCAGGAGATTGCGGGTCGGGCCGAGGTCTTCGTAGCCCGACAGGATCGCATCGTCCGCCTTCGCTTTGTCCGCCAAATCCGGGTCGTCCTTGGCTGCGGTCCAGGCGGAGAGACGCTCGACATAAGCCGCGAACGCGTCCTGCTCGTTCTGCTCGATCGCCTTGACCCGCGGATCGGCGTCGAGAAAGGCCCCGGCCATCTTGCGGATCGTTTCGTCTTTGGCGGCGAGCGAGGCGAGCGCCCAATAGGCGGAGGAGAGCGTCATGACGCGCGAGAACGGCGAAAATTCGCGCCGGCACTGATACTTGCTGCAGAGGACGCGAGCCAGCCGCCCGTAGCCGCCGCGTCGATCATGCTCGCCGAAGCGCGCTTGCATCAGGGCGACGCGCACGGCGTCGCGAATCTGGTCGTCGTCCGCAGCGGAAAAATTGCCGAGGATCGCCTTGATGTAGGCCGGATCGCCGGTCGCCATGAACGCGCCGATCAAGAGTTCGTTGTCGGCGGCTGCGGACCGCGGCCTGATCTCGCCGAGCCGCGGCGGCCGCTCGCTTTCGACCTCGGCCAACGCCGTTTGCAGATTCTCGGCGTGGGCGAAGCTGCGCGCCGCTTCGCTCCGGCCGGCGCGATCGAGCGCCATGAGGATCGTCGTCTTCATCGCCGGCGGTCCGACGGCGGCGAGAATCTTCGCCTCCATCTTCGGCGTCGACGTGATCACCCCGGCGAGGAAGCCGACCATTGCGACGTTGATCTCCGGCTTGACCGACGTGGCGTCGCCCAGGGCGGCGAGCGTCGCGTTGAGGCAGGCCTCGCTCTTGTCGCGATAATAGGTCGAGGCGCAGTCGTCGGAAGGGGTCTGCGCCAAGCCTGTCGATGCGCAAAGCGCGACGGCGAAGGCGATTCCTCGCGTGAGCCGCTTCATGACCATGTCTCCGTTCGACCGATGTCCGGCGCCGTAGCGGCCGGCAGACAAACGCGACGAAGGCTGTCGCGCTTCAGGCGCGAAACGCGAACCAGCGGAAGCCGACGAAGGTGACGACCATCGCCGCGCCGCAGCCGGCGGCGACGAACAGCGGCAGAATTCCTGGCGTCACGGTCAGACCGAGCAGCGGCCAAAAGACGACGCAGAGCGAATAGGCGGCGTAATTGACCGCCAGTCCCACCGCCGCCACCAGGCAATAGCGCAGGAAGGCGCGAACCAGCGGCGCCTCGGCGTGGCGGAAGGTGATCGCGCGATTGAGGACGAAATTGACCACAGTCGCGATGAGAAAGCCCGGCGGGCGGGCGATCTCGGGCGACAGGCCGAGGTATTTGGCGCCGAGATAGGTGACGCCGGCGTCGACGACATAGCCAATCAGGCCGACCACGGCGAAAGACGGAATCTGCCGACTGATCCGGCTTCCCGCCTCGATCGCGTCGTCGCCGCCTGCGCTCATCGTTTCGCCTCTCCCGTCTATCCGCTCTCAGAGCGGACCGCCTTCAGCTCGAGGCGACGCGACAATCCGTTCTCTCCGCTTGCGCGGAGAGGGCGGGGCGAGGGGCCTATCGATTGGCCGCGCCAGCGCGGTTCCCTTCCCGGCCCCTCATCCTAACCTTCTTCCGGCAAGCGGGGAGAAGGGATTGGACGCTCTCTATGACCCGCCGCGGTTAAGTTCGCGCTACCCCCACAGGCCCCAGCCGCCGTCCCAGATCAGCTTGACGCCGACGATGAAGGTCAGCGCCAGCACCGCGGCGTAGAACCGCTCGGCCGATACGCGCCGCACCAGCCAGACGCCGGCGAAGGTCGACGCGATCGCCACCGGCAGCAGCGACGCCGAGGCCGCGAGGTTGTCGCGGCTGAACTGGCCGAGGGCGAAATAGGGCCCCACCTTCAACAGGTTGATGATGGCGAAGAGGATCGCCGAGGTGCCGGCGAACAGCCGCGGCGTCAGCTTCTGCGGCAGCATGTAGACCATCGTCGGCGGCGCGCCGGCGTGACTTATGAAGCTGGTGAAGCCGGCGACGGCGCCCCAGAACAGGCCAGGCGCGACGGTCGCTCGGGTCGCCGCGCCAGAGGCGAGGCGGTCGCGCAGCAGCATGAAGACGACGAAGCCGACCGAGATCAGCCCGACCGCCAGCCTCACCGCCTGTTCGTCGACCCGCGCCGCCATCAGCCAGCCCGCGGCGACGCCGACCGCCCCCGCCGGCGCGAGGATCGCGAGGTTACGCAAATCCCAGTCGCGGCGGAAGGCCCAGACGCTGACCCAGTCCTGGACGATGAGGATCGGCAGCACGATCGCCGCCGCCTTGACCGGCGAGATCGCCAGCGCGACCAGCGGCATGGCGAGCGAGCTCAAGCCGGAGAAGCCTCCCTTGGACAGGCCGAGCAGGATCACCGCCGGGATCGCCGCGAGATAGAAAACCGGATTGCCGGGAAAATCAGAAAGCATCAATCGCTCGTCGTACGCCTAAATGTTAGCGCGACGCGGATTGCGCTCGCCCGGCGGGCGCGTCAAGGTCCTGACCGAAAACGACGAAAAGCCGCGGGCGGGAGCGGGCGGGAGCGAAACGATGGGCAGCCGCTACGGCGAAGTCTACGCGCAGTGGCGCGCCGATCCGCTTGGGTTCTGGGCCAAGGCGGCCGAGGGGATCGACTGGATCCGCCCGCCGAAGACGATCTTCGACGCTGAAGCCGGCGTCTACGGCCGGTGGTTTCCCGACGCGACGCTGAACGCCTGCTTCAACGCCGTCGATCGCCACGTCGCCGCCGGCCGCGGCGACCAGGCGGCGATCTATTACGACAGCCCGGTTGCGCATGCGAAGCGGCGCATAACTTATTGTGAACTGCAGGACGAGGTCGCGACGCTCGCCGCGGCGCTGGTCGATCTCGGAATCGGCAAGGGCGACCGCGTCATCGTCTACATGCCGATGATCCCCGAGGCTTTGTTCGCCATGCTCGCCTGCGCGCGCATCGGCGCGGTCCATTCGGTGGTGTTCGGCGGCTTCGCCGCCAAGGAGCTCGCCACCCGCATCGACGACGCCGAGCCCAAGCTGGTGCTGACGGCGAGCTGCGGCGTCGAGCCGGGCCGCCTGGTCGAATACAAGCCGCTGCTCGATCTCGCGATCGGCCTCGCGCGGCACAAGCCGCAGACCTGCGTCGTCTTCCAGCGACCGCAGCTCGAAGGCAAGATGTTCGCCGATCGCGATCGCGACTGGGCGGCGCTCATCGCCGCGACGCGCGCGGCGGGCAAGCGCGCGCCTTGCGTCGAACTCGCCGCCACCGACCCGCTTTACATCCTCTACACCTCGGGGACGACCGGAACGCCGAAGGGGGTCGTGCGCGACACGGGCGGCTATTGCGTCGCGCTGAAATGGACAATGAGCGCGATCTACGGCGTCGAGCCGGGCGAGACCTACTGGGCCGCCTCCGACGTCGGCTGGGTCGTCGGCCATTCCTACATCGTCTACGCGCCGCTGCTGCACGGCTGCGCGACCATCCTCTACGAGGGCAAGCCGATCGGCACGCCCGACGCCGGCGCGTTCTGGCGCGTGGTCGAGGAATACAAGGTTTCGGCCTTCTTCACCGCGCCGACCGCTTTGCGCGCGGTGCGCAAGGAGGACCCGCACGCCAATCTGCTGCAGCCTTATTCGATCGCCTCGCTGCGCACCCTGTTCCTCGCCGGCGAGCGCGCCGATCCCGACACCGTCGCCTGGGCCGAGCACGTGCTCAAGGTTCCGGTGGTCGATCACTGGTGGCAGACCGAAACCGGCTGGGCGATCGCCGCTAATCCGGTCGGCCTCGGCCTGTTGCCGATCAAGCGCGGCTCGCCGACCGTGCCGATGCCGGGCTACGCGGTCGAGATCGTCGACGAGGGCTGCCATCCCGTCCCGGCCGGGACGATGGGCTCGATCGTCGTCAAGCTGCCGCTGCCGCCCGGATGCCTGACCACGCTCCATCGCAACGAAGAGCGTATGCGCGCCGGCTACCTCAGGGACTTTCCCGGCTACTACAAGACCTCCGACGCCGGTTTCAAGGACGCCGACGGCTATCTGACCATCCTCGGCCGCACCGACGACATCATCAACGTCGCCGGCCACCGCCTGTCGACCGGCGGCATGGAGGAGGTCGTCGCCTCGCATCCGGCGGTCGCCGAATGCGCCGTGCTCGGCGTCAAGGACGAGATCAAGGGCGAGCAGCCGTGCGGCTTCATCGTGCTGAAGTCCGGCGTCGACCGGCCGCATCGCGACATCGAGCGCGAGGTCGTCGCGCTGGTGCGCGAGAAGATCGGCCCGGTCGCGGCGTTCAAGCTGGCGCTGGTCGTCCAGCGCCTGCCCAAGACCCGCTCCGGCAAGATCCTGCGCGGCACGATGAAGAAGATCGCCGACCACGACCCCTGGTCGATGCCGGCGACGATCGAAGACCCTGCGACGCTGGAGGAGATCGGCGCGGCGCTGAAGGCGAGGGGGTTCTGAGGGGGCGGAACCTTCTCCCCTTGCGGGAGAAGGTGGCCGGCGAAGCCGGCCGGATGAGGGTCGCGCCGAGCGGGCGCCGTTTTCCGGCGCGCCGGGGCGATATCAAGAGGTTGCGAGGAAAAACGCCGCCGTCTTGGCCGATGCCGTGCATTGCGCCACGGGGGTGAGAGCGAGACCGCGCCGCCGGCGGAGAGGCGCGACAAGTCCGTTGCGCAGGCGGGCAATTTCAAGCGGCTAGGCGCCATCTCGCGCGCGCGACGCAATGGCGGGAGTCAGGAATCGCCTATTGAATGCGTAGTTCAGAATCGCGTGCCGACAAAGGCGAGCATATCACTGTAATCCTAGATCTGGTGGTGCCTAATTAAGGCGTTGCGGGAGGAGGCGGAAGCCAGATCTTCTTCAATTCGGCAAGTTCTCTAAGTGCAGCGTTCTCAAAGCGCCTTATTTGACTAAGTATCTTGACTTTGTTATCGAACGCCTCCGCGCTGCGCCGACCGTAGGATGAGAAGTTGCGAAGCGCCCTAATTGAATCCCCATTATTGACTTTGAGGAAAGTGAAACGTCGGTAGAGGCGCTTTGTATGCACTTTATTAGATTTCCCGCCCGCGATCTTTATCATCGCTACGGCCCGTGTTCGCTTGATCGCGCGACGCATTTTTCGCCACTGTCGCGCAAGTGAACTTTCGCGGATTGCTGCACCACTTTCATCGAATGTGAACCCAAGATATTGTGCGGCCTTCGATGTGCGGATGGTCGAAACTCCTTTGTTGAACAGCGTCTTTTCTGTTTTGTGGGCTGCGATTTCAAGCCTTTCCGCCGCGATCAGTCGGAGGATTTCGGCCTCCGCTGCGCCCGCTTGTTCCACTTTACAGATGACCAGAATGTCGTCGGAATACCGCCGGTAGAGCGCGCCGATTTTGCTGCAGAAAGAGGCTGCCGCAGCATCGAAGTCAATCATGTAAAGATTGGATAGGCTGGCGCTGATCGGCGTTCCTTGCGGAATACCGCGAGCAAGGACCTTTGTGATTTCGGGGTTCGGCTCGAAGGCGATTGACGCCTCTTTCAGTTCCTTGACACTCGCAATGCGCCTGAGCCCTTTTTCTTTGTGGCGCGGTCCAAACACTGGATGGCTTTGAAGCACATCGAGACGAACAAAGTGAAACCGGGTGACGAACCGCAGAACTTTGTGCCAATCGGACGAGAGACTTGTCACATTTAGGACGGACTTCAAACGTCTTTTGAGAAGGCCGTGGTCCAGGTTGTCGAAGAAGCCGGTCACGTCGAACGCTAGGATCATGACAGGCGCGTTTGAGACAGCGAATGCGAGGGCTTCCGCCGAGAAGTGATAGTTTGATCTACCAAGCGCTCGATATGCGATTACGCTCTCGCCAAACTCGTGCTTGCCGTATTGTGAGGCAAGCGCCTGGCTCAGCAGATAAGAGTAGTAAGAAAGTATACAAGCATCTCGATGCGAGGCATACTTAATCGGCCGCGGTTTTCGTACGATCTTGCGAATGCCGCTCTTTGGATCTTTCTTATAACGAACGTCGATTTTGTCGTAATGTATCAACGGCGAAAACGCATGCCGCGAAACAAAGCTCGGATCTACCACCTTCGCGGCAAAAGATTCGTCAACTGGAAGGTCAAAATGCTTATATGGTCGCGGTTTGAACCACTCTGCCGTCAAGCCGCCCTCCCGCCATATTGCAGAGTTCGGGGGACTGGCCCTGACCCTGGGCTCCGGCCGAAGCCGGGCGTCCCCCGAACGCACACCACCATCTGCCGGAATAAACGTCCAATGTCGCGATAAGAACGCCCCCCAGCACGGGCCTAGAAAACGCAAGGTGGTACAATCGTACCGAGGAGGTCCGAGCAATGCTCAGCGTCGCATTCGACCTGGCGCGCGTTGCGATCCTGCTTATCAGCATGGTCGCTCCGGCGATCCTGAACGAACTTGACAGTCTCAACGGTCCAACCCTCCGGCCATTTCCGAAGGGCGGTAAGGATTTGGTAATTATCGAGCGGGCTTTCAAGGGGCCATTCGGTGGCGTAAAGGCGCCGGTCGCGCTGTAACGCATTCGAAAGACGGCTGGCCGCTCAAACGCATTGCTGAATGCCGACTGGACGGAGAGCGAACTATTTTCCCCCGACCCACCCCGCCGTCGACCTCATGCCTTGCCCGTCTTTCGAAGCCAAGAGGCTGTCAAGGGGCGAGTCCGCGTGCGGCGGTGCGCTCGAGGCGCGCCCTTGACAGCCTCTCGGCTTCGGAAAGTTCCCCGCCATCAGGTCGACGGCGCCTTCCGCCGAAGCGCGGTTTTTCCTCTCGCCTTGCGGGAGAACGCAGCGCGAAGCGCCGGATGGGCGCCGGCGGCTGCGACATCTTTGCTTGCGGTCGCGTCGCCTCAGCATTTGACCGATTGGCGTAAGCCTAACGCAAAGCGGCGCCGGCATGGTGCGTGCGACGACGAGATCGGCGCTGGCAGCCCCCAACGCAAACGCCTGCCCGATTCATCAGCGAGCCGACAGGCGCCGCTTTCTTCTGCAGGCGCCGGGTCCCCGGTTTCGTCGTCCCCAATCTCTCCGACCGGGAATGAGAGCGTTCGGCGCTTGATTGGAATCGCTTGCCGCCCGCGCTCCTCGTCCTGAGGCGCCGCGAAGCGACCTCGAAGGACGCTCCAACTCGCTCTTAGGCTGGCGCACGCCGGATCATCCTTCGACTCGCCCGCTCGCGCGGGCGGCTCAGGATGAGGTTCGCGTAGATTCCCATGCCATGCGCTTCAGCCGTCGAGATGGTCGGCGAGCGCAGGCGACGAGCGTGCGCTTGTGATTGCCGGGCGGACATTCGGCCTGACGCGTATCGACGAGAAACGAACCGTTCGTCGTCCGATCCGCCGCGCCGTCGATCTCATGGCGGCCCGGCGGGGCGTCGCCGGGGCGCGCGCCATCGCGAGGCGGATCGAGGCGCCTTTCGTCGGCGTGAACAAGACTCGCAAACGAGGCGGCAGCGGCCGGTCGCGGCGCGGCTTCCTGTTCCCTCGAAGTTCCGGCTTGTCAGCGCGGGCCCGCCGCCATGGCGTTCCAGGCCGCGAGCGAATCCATGTAGTCGCGCCAATGCGTGATTTTCCGCTTCCCAATCTTGATGATCGAGCAGAAGCGATTGTCGTACTTGACGCGCGTCGCGAGGATGGTTCCGTGAACCTCGTATTCGATGACGACGACGCGGCCGTCGTCCGCCTTGTGGGCGATCAACTTGTCGGCGGACTGCAGCGCGATGGCCTCGACGTAGCCGCCGAACGCGGCCATCAGGTCGGCCCGCCCGTTGATGGTTCGCGGCCAGCCGGGGAGGTCGTAAAGGACCTCGTAGACGACGTCGTCAGCGACCGCGTCGAAGAAATGCTCGCCGTCGACAAGATCGCCGAGCGCTCCGCGAACCAAATTGAAGTAAGGGGCGGCGGCTTCGTAGGCGGCGTATTTCGGTTTCGCCATTCGCGACTCTCCATGCGCTTCGCAGGGCTGCTGACAAACGGAGAGCCCCATATAAATCGAAAGCTGGCCGCGAAGAAGAAGGCGGCGCGCTCTCCCCGACAGCGCCGCGATCGGCTAACGTGGGGCGCGGTCTCGCTCGTACGATCGCCAAGCAGCAACCTGAGACGGGAGACGGTTCGTCATGGACGTTCGCGCCGCAGTCGCGATGGAAGCGGGAAAGCCGCTCGAAGTGATGACCGTCCAGCTCGACGGCCCGAAGGCCGGCGAGGTTCTGGTCGAGATCAAGGCCACCGGCATCTGCCACACCGACGACTTCACGCTGTCGGGCGCCGATCCGGAGGGGCTGTTCCCGGCGATCCTCGGCCATGAAGGGGCGGGCGTCGTGGTCGACGTCGGGTCGGGCGTCACGTCGGTGAAGGCGGGCGACCACGTCATCCCGCTCTACACGCCGGAATGCCGCGAGTGCCCGTCCTGCCTGTCGCGCAAGACCAATCTCTGCACGGCGATCCGCGCCACGCAGGGGCAGGGCGTCATGCCGGACGGCACGTCGCGCTTCTCGATCGGCGGCAAGACGATCCGCCACTACATGGGCTGCTCGACCTTCGCCAATTACACGGTGCTGCCCGAGATCGCCGTCGCCAAGGTCAACCCGGCCGCGCCGTTCGACAAGATCTGCTACATCGGCTGCGGCGTGACGACGGGCGTCGGCGCCGTCATCAACACGGCGAAGGTCGAGGCCGGATCGACGGCCATCGTCTTCGGGCTCGGCGGCATCGGCCTCAACGTGATCCAGGGGCTGCGCCTCGCCGGCGCCGACATGATCATCGGCGTCGACCTCAACCCCGCCAAGAAAGCGTGGGGCGAACGATTCGGCATGACGCATTTCGTCAACCCAGCCGAAGTCGGCGCCGACCTGGTTCCTTATCTCGTCAACCTGACCAAACGCGGCGCCGACGCGATCGGCGGGGCCGACTACACCTTCGACTGCACCGGCAACGTCAAGGTCATGCGCCAGGCGCTGGAGGCCTCGCATCGCGGCTGGGGCAAATCCGTCGTCATCGGCGTCGCCGGCGCGGGGCAGGAGATCGCCACAAGACCCTTCCAGCTCGTCACCGGGCGCACATGGATGGGCACGGCCTTCGGCGGCGCGCGCGGCCGCACCGACGTGCCGAAGATCGTCGACTGGTATATGGCCGGCAAGCTCGAGATCGACCCGATGATCACCCACACCCTGACGCTCGACGACATCAACCGCGGCTTCGCCTTGATGCATTCCGGCGAAAGCATCCGCTCGGTCGTGGTCTACTAGCCCGACGCGTTCGATCTCCGGCGCCGCCGAAGGGCGCCTTGCCGACTCTCCTTGCGCGACGGGGGCGTGGGCTGGTCGATCAGCTTGTACGCCGGCAGGGTCAGGAACTCTTCAAAGGTCGGGGCGAGCGACATCTCTGCGAACAGCTTGGTCGCCTCGCACGTCCGGCCTCTCGGCCGCCGGCGCGGAACAAGCGTAGCCGCGGCGATCCGATCGACGGATCAAATGTCGCGGCGCGCGGGCCGATCGATCCAGACGGGCTTTGATCTGATCGGTCGGCAGAATCAAGTGGCCGTCGCCGTCGACAATCCAGACGAAGGCGGCGCCGCCGCGCAACGCGAACTCAGCCTCTCTGAGCGCCTCGTCGACCGTCGCGCGGGAAGCCTTCACCATCGGAACGCCGAAGTCGGTCGCCGCGTGGACAAAGTAGATCTTCGACAATTCGGCTCTCCAACGTCGGGCGGTCGGCAGGGATCGACGCGATGGCGAAAGCGTCGCAGGGCGGCGAAATCTCGGAGAGAATCGGATTCTACTCACCAACGCCGAACGCCCGCGCGAGCAGGCGAATCCGATCATGGCGATTGGCAGGCGAGGGAGCGTCCGCACGACGTCGTCGCGCGGCGCTTCGGCAGGCGACTCGTCTCAATCCGCTCGCGGCGCTCGCCAGCCTCGCATGACTGTCGAGGCACGACCGCGAGCAGACTCTTACGCCGTCCACCAAGACGGAATCCGGGCGAAACGAGCGTCGCCCATTTCCGGCAAAAGTCAGCAGTTGGTCTTGGTGTGGGTTTCGCTGTCGCCGCTCGCGTCTGTCCTGGTGACGGACTTCGTCGAGCAACCGTCTGTGGCTCGGGGATCGGGAGAATCGATGACGCGATGCTCGACCACAACGGGCGGATTGTCGTCGCGACCGATGATGCAGCCGCCGAGCGGGCCGATGTGCGCGCCGATCGCACAATCGACGCGTTGAACATCGGGCGTCGCATAGTGCGTCGCCGGGAGCATCGTGGCTTGGGTGGCGCCGACGGAGGCCAACATGGCGCCCGCGCCGACGAGGGCGGCTGCGAAGCCGCCGATCAACTGACGTGAAGACATAATCATACCTTCCAAGTGCGCATCAACGATGGAGGGGGAAGCTTCAATGATGCGCGTGGACTCCGCGCCAAGCCGGATCGGAAGTGAAGCGTCGGAAATTACCTAGGTGCGATTGCGACACAGCTTGGCTACGGATGCGCAATGAGAAGAGCGCGCAGACGTCGACACCGCTCGTGAAGCGGCGCGGGGTCTGACTGCCGATCGGCGCGATCCGTCAATGAAGCCGTTGCGCTGGGCAGAATGAATTCTGCTTTGCGGAGACATAGGCGGGTCAAGGCGGCGAGGGCGTGTTCGGCTTCACTGGCGGATGCGGCCAACCGTCGTCATCGTCGTCGGGAACGTCGAGATGACCGTCGGCGGCGTTCTTGTCCCAGTTTGGATCGCCAAGCGTCGAGTCGAACGGCATGTCGCTGCGGGCCTTCGCTTCGGCGATCTTGGCCTTCAACTGCTTTGACGCCCGGCTCAGTTCCGACAGTGACGCATTGTCTTCGACGGGCGGCGCTGTCTTGGCGGGCTCGTTCGGATCGTTCGCCATATCGCTTGCTCCTCGGAGGCTGATGGTCTTCGCTTTCAAGCCCCGCATCGCAGAGCCGGAGGCTGACCGCAGCTCTGTACCCGCTCGGGGGCTTCTGCGGGACTTCGAGCCGGTGTCTGTCCGGCTATTTCTTCTCGATAGAAATCCCGTTTTTCCCGACGTCAATGACGACGCCGTCGGTCTTTTGTCGTTCGCCGTACAATTGATAACCCATCGCCACTCCGGCGACGATGAGAATGCCGATAATGAGGTAGAGAGCGTTGCGGTTCATAGTTTTATGGCCCTTGTCACACGTTCCACTCCGCCGATCAGAGCCGCCGCGGCTCTGTCTCGCGCCGCTATTTCATTCTGCGGCCGAGGAAGAAGCCCTTGTTCGTCGTATTCTGCCTGATGTTGGCGGTGTCGCCCTGTTCGGACGTGTTCAGATCGTTCGGGCGTTTCTCGTGCGTCGAATCGCTGCCGACCTCATGACGATCCCCAGGGCCCTTCTTGCTGCGGTTGGCGACCGGCGCTTGCGGCATATGCTTGGTCATGGCGACGCTCCCGTAAAGTCGGCGTTTTCAAACCTGCGGTGAACGCGGAACGGCGAGGCTCTCTGGGTTGCGAGCGTCGCCGGACGAACAGCTTCGAGCGCTACTTCGCCTTTTGAATGTCGCGAATGGCGTCCTTCAATCCGCCCACTGCGTTCTGGACCCTGCCGACCTTCTGCTCGGCCTGGCCGTCGGCGATTGTTTTCTGGTCGCCGGTGAGTTTGCCGACGGCTTCCTTGACTTTTCCGCCAGCGGTCTTCGCGGCGCCGTCTATGCGGTCTTTGTCCATGTCAGAACTCCGTTGAATCGAGTGGCTCGGCGCAAATGAGGCCGGGGCGGTCCCGATTGCGGCGCCAGAAGCTGACGGTAGCCGTGTCGTCGCTGAACAACAGCCTCGGAAATCACTCACACCCGCGACGCCGCTCAAAAAAGCCATCGTCGGCTCGCGATGCTGGCCAGCGCGGCCGTTAGGTATTTTCCGACGCTGTCCGGCTGCCGCGACCGCAGGCAAGGTCCGTCGCCTGAGCCTCTGCATCGAAGGGATGACGACCTTGGGCCCGGCGCGGCGAGTTTCGCCGGAAGGGCGCCATTCCCTCTGTCGCTGGCGGACTCGGCCTCTTGCTGGCGATCGCGATCGTCGTTCTCCTGGTTCGCGGATAGCGGTGAATAAGCTGGAGAAATGAGCAATGGCGGCAAAACCGGAGACCTACTTCCTGACCACGGCGACGAGGCGGAACGCCTGCGGCAGCGCGTTCGGCTATCCGACCGTCGAGGCGGCGATTCACGCGGTCGACGTCATCTCGGCGAAGAGCGCAGAACTGATCTGGATCGAGGATCGCGAGGGCAATCTGATCTTGCCGGCGGATCAGGTGAGGCTTCGGGTGCGCTCGCTGCGCTCGACGCCGGACGCTCGCTGACGGCGCGCGCCGGCGGGGCGATGTCGCCCACGTCGCGACGCGCGACCCCGGCGCCGCGAGCGGCGCATTGGCGTCTTCCGACGGCGCCGCCGCCGTCAGTCGATCAACTTGTAAGCCGGCAGCGTCAGAAACTCCGCGAACGTCGGCGCGAGCGACATGTCTTCGAACAGCTCCGTCGCTTCGGCGAAGCGGCCCTTGTCGTAGACGTCCGCGCCGAGCGCGGCGCGCACCTTGGCCATCTCGTCGGCGAAGGTCGCCTTGAACAATTCCGGCGTGACGACGCGACCGTCGTCGAGCCTGGCCTTGAGGCGCAGCCACTGCCACACCTGGGCGCGCGAGATTTCCGCCGTCGCGGCGTCCTCCATCAGGTTGTAGAGCGGCACGGCGCCGCGGCCGCGCAGCCACGCTTCTAGATATTGCACGCCGACGCGGATGTTTTCGCGCAGGCCGTTCTCCGTGCGCGCGCCGTCGTGCAGCTTGATCATGTCGGCGCTCGTCACCGTGACGTCGTCGCGCAGGACGGAAAGCTGGTTGGCCTGCGGCATCAGCCGGTCGAAGATTTCCTGCGCCACCGGCACCAGGTCGGGATGGGCGACCCAGGTGCCGTCGTGGCCGTTGCCGGCCTCGCGCTCCTTGTCGGCGCGCACCTTGGCGAAGGCGGCCTCGTTGGCTTTCGGGTCGCCCTTGATCGGGATCTGCGCCGCCATGCCGCCCATCGCGAAGGCGCCGCGCCTGTGGCAGGTCTTGATCAGCAGCAGCGAATAGGCGGCAAGGAACGCCTTGCCCATCGTCATCGCGGCGCGGTCGGGGGTGAGGAAGGCGGGATTCTTGCCCAGCCGCTTGATGAACGAGAAGATGTAGTCCCAGCGGCCGCAATTGAGGCCGACGATGTGGTCCTTGAGCTCGAACAGGATCTCGTCCATCTCGAACGCGGCCGGCAGCGTCTCGATCAGCACCGTCGCCTTGAAGGTTCCGTTGGCGACGCCGAGGGTCTCTTCGACGTGGGCGAAGACGTCGTTCCACAGCCGCGCCTCGAGATGGCTCTCGAGCTTGGGCAGGTAGAAGGCCGGCGTCGAGCCCCTGGCCTTCTGCAGCCCGGCGCTATGAAAGACATAGAGGCCGAAGTCGAACAGCGAGCCCGACATCGGCTGGCCGTCGACCAGCAGGTGGCGCTCGTCGAGGTGCCAGCCGCGCGGCCTGACCATCAGCGCCGCCGGATTGGGCTTGACCGCGTAGAGCTTGCCCGTCGTCGCGTCGGTGAAGTCGATGCGGCCGTTCCACAGGTCGAGCAGGTTGGCCTGGCCCTCGATCATGTTGGCGAAAGCGGGCGAGGAGGCGTCCTCGAAATCGGCCATGAACACCTTGGCGCCCGAGTTGAGCGCGTTGACGATCATTTTGCGGTCGACCGGGCCGGTGATCTCGACCCGCCGGTCGGTGAGGTCGGCGGGGATCGGCGCGACTTTCCAGCCGCCCTCGCGGATGGCGCGGGTCTCGATCAGGAAGTCGGGCAGCTCGCCGGCGTCGAAGCGCGTCTGCCGCTCGGCGCGGCGCGCCAGCAACTCGCGCCGGCGCGCGTCGAAGCGGCGATGCAGGTCGGCGAGGAAGGCGAGGGCCGGCGGGCTGAGGATTTCGTCGGCGCCCGGCCTAGCGGCGGCGCGAATCTCGACCCCGGAAACGGGCGCGGCGACTGTCATGTCAGGGACCTCGAGCGAACGTTAGAAAGCGCGTCGCCTTGTCCCTAACGAAAAACGCGCGCCTCCGCCAAGGAAACGCGCGTCGCGATTGCAATAAGGTCTTTCGCCGCCGGCCGGCGGCCGATCTCAGGCCGCCTTGTCGCGATGGGAGTGGCCGTACCAGGCGCGAACGGCGCGGGCGCGGGCGAGCCGTTCGCCGGGGTCCTCGCCGCGCGGCAGCGCGGAGACGTCGGCGAGATCCGACCGCAGGAGGCCGATGTCGCTGAGTTCGCGGTCCGACATCTGGGCGAGCTGGGCCATCGTGCGGCGAGCTTCGACGACGCGCGCCGGCCAACTGAGCGCACGCCGCACCATCGCGCTGAAATCGGAATGACGGGGAAAATCGCTCGATACGTCCAACATTGTCGTCTCCTCGGGCGAAAACCCGGCTCAAACCACGCTTGGCGGCGCGCCGGGACGCCGAATTCCTCATTTCTGGGCCAATTATCGCGATTCGTTATTGATCGGTCCAACGAATGTTTGTAAGGTAATCCATCTCAAAGAGAGATCGATCGCCGTGTCCAGCGCCGACCAGCACTGCTCTTTCGTCGCCGTCGCCGATTCCGGGGCCAGACGCGCGCGCGACGACGGCCGCGAACGCCGGCGGCGCCCCGGACCGGCCGGGCGCAAACCAGGCGCGGGCGGCGCGAAGCTGCGCCAGCTTGTGGCTGGGGTCTTCGTCGAGCGGCAAGGCGGCGCAATCGGCGAGATCCGACCGCAACAGACCGATGTCGCTGAGCTCCCGGTCGCTCATCTGACCGAGCAGGGCGAGGGTGCGCCGCGCCTCCGCGACGCGGGCCGGCCAGGCGAGGGCGCGGCGGACGAGGGCGCCGAAACGGGCGCGACGACGAGGCGAGAGCGAGCGTTCGAGCATCGTCATCTCCTTGCGGCGAAAGCGCTCCCGTTCGCGGCCGAGGCGCCCGCGTTGCGTCAAAGGAGGCTGTCGTGACGTCGCTCAGCGTGCCAAAGAGCGACCGATTGGTCCAATAAATGTTTTTTCGATAATCCATAGCGAATCGAGATCGATCATGCTCGACACCGACCAGCTCCGCTCCTTCATCGCCATCGTCGACACCGGCTCGTTCACCCGCGCCGGCGAGCGGGTCAACAAGACCCAATCGGCCGTCTCGATGCACGTCCGCCGGCTCGAACAGCAATTGGGCTGCGCCTTGTTCGTCCGCCAGGGCCGATCGGCGCGTCTGACCAGCGAGGGCGAGCGGCTGATCGAATTCGCGCGGCGGATGATCCAGGTCGAGGCCGGGGCGATGGCGGCGATTTCGCGCAAAGGCCTCAACGGCGCGGTCCGGTTCGGCATTCCTGACGACTACGCCGAGGCGTTCCTCGCCGACATCCTGACGCTGTTCAACCGCCGCCACCCGCTGGTCGAGGTTTCGGTCGTCTGCGAGAATTCGGCCGAGCTCGCCGCCCAGGTCCAGGCCAAGGCGATCGAGCTGGCGTTGGTCACCGATCACGAGGGCCTGCGCGCTTTCGAGCTGGTGCGCGAGGAGCCGCTGCTGTGGGTCGCCTCAAAGCGCTTCAAGCCGCCGGAAGGCGCGCCGATTCCGCTCGCGCTCGGCAGCCCGGTCTGCCTGTGGGGCAAGGTCACCGAAGAGGCGCTGCAGGACTGGCCGCGCCCGACCCACCCGCTGTTCTTCTCCAAGAACTACAGCGCCGTCATCACCGTCGTCAGGGCCGGGCTGGCGGCGACCGCGCTGCCGGTCGGCATGGTCGGCGACGACTTGCAGCCGATCGGTCCTGAGCTCGGCTTGCCGAGCCTGCCGTCGACCAGCATGGGCCTGATCTTCGCGCCCGGCCGCGCCTCGGCCGAGACCAAGGCGCTCGCCGACGCAATCCGGGTTTCGCTCGCCGATCGCTCGAGCGCGGCGGCGTGACAGGCCGCCGCCGCGACGCGAGGCTCAGATCGAACCCGGCGGGATGAACGCGCAATAGAGATAGATGTTGTCGAACACGTTGGTCGAGTAAGGCCCGGCGCGGTCGTCGTCGTTCGCCGGCCGGTAGCAGAGATGGGCGCGGTGCGAATCGTCGCTGGGCGAATCGCCTGGCACCGGCAGGAAGGTGATGCGTTCTTGGGGAATTTTGATCCAGCGACTCTCGCGGGTCAGAAACTCGAAATCACCGCCTTGCTCGCGATACGAAGTCGCCGCGCAATCGTTGCCGCCGCAGCAAAGACGTCCGTCTTTGCCATGCACGCCGGTGTAGATGTCATGCGCGCGCGGGGCCGAGAGCGGCGCGATCGTCAATGCCGCGCCGAGAGTTGCGCTTAGGAGTGCTTTCAGCATGTCAACCGCTCCTGTTGGCGGCCGAACGCTCGAGGCGCTCAGATGCGTTCAAGCCGCGTGTCGAAGACCTCGCTCGGGCGCCGGTTCCTCCCTATTTCGCCAATCGCAATAAATACGGACGCCACGCGAAGGACTGCTTCGCCGAGGACTGGGTCGCCGAAGCGACGATTCCCGTCCACACTGCCGTCGCATCCGACCTGCAAGATGCAGGCCAAGGCCGCCCGACGCTTCCTCCAACCGGAGGGTTCGGCGCTGCGGGAGTCCGTGAGCGCCGAACCCGCGTTTCCCAGGCGGGCCTGATTCGTCAATGGAATCGTCAGGCAGCGGATTCGTCAAGACGGATCGGCGCAAGGGCGGACGCTTGCCGCTCACGAAGCCGCGCGGGAAGTCCGCCGCTCAGGCGGCCGGCGTCCGCTCAGGCTCGCCGGTGAAGCCGCAGGCCGCCAGCGCCTCGCGCATGTGCGACGGCGTCGGCGCCTCGACGATCACCGGCGGCGGATTCTTGGAGAGGGGAACCTCGACCCGGCGCGCCAGCAGCTGCAGGGCCAAGTCGGCGCGCTCGCCGTAGATCGCGTCGCCCAGAATCGGCCAGCCTTCGCTGGCGCAATGGACGCGCAATTGGTGGGTGCGGCCGGTCAGCGGCCGCAGTTCGAGCCAGGCGATCGGCGCGCCGCGCCATTGGCCGCGGCCGCAAACCCGCCAGCCGGTCCTGGCCGGCTGGCCGCTGGCGTCGACCTTCATCCACCAGCCGCGCGCGGCGTCGAGCCTGCCGAGCGGCTTGTCGGTCAGCCCTTCGTCGGCGGTCGGCCCGCCGACGACGATCGCCCAATAGGTCTTGCTGATCTTGCCTTGCTTGAACAACAGGCCGAGCTTTTCGAGCGCCTTGTGATGGCGTCCGAGCACCAAGCAACCGGCGGTGTCGCGGTCGAGGCGATGAGCGAGGGCGGGCTTGCGCGGCAGGCCGAAACGCAGAGCGTCGAAATCGTCCTCGAGACTGGCGCCGCCCTTGGGGCCGCGATGGACGGCGACTCCCGCCGGCTTGTCGATGACCAGCATCAGCCCGTCACGATAGAGCAGGCGCGCTTGCATTTCTTTCGGCGTCATGGCGCGAGTGCTAGCTGTCGCGGCGGCGTTGGGCAAGGCGGGGCGGCGCCGGCGTTGGCGCGATTTTGCGCCAAGGGATTGGTGAAACCGGCAATCGCCGCCTCATTTGACGCGCCTCGCGCGGGAGCGGTCGCCAGCGCCTATCTTCCGGCGGTACGGGATGATAGCTACCGCCTGCGACGGCCGGCGCGCGGAGCGCGAATGGCTGATCCTTCTCACCCTGAGGAGCGCCGCTTCGCGGCGCGTCTCGAGGGATGAGGAAGATCAACTTCAGCCGGGCGCTCTCGTCTTTCGCGACGCCTGCTCCGCAGGCGCCTCGGGATGAGGGCGTCTCGAGCAGGCCGGCGCTTTGAAGGGCGCGAGCGTGAGCGAAGCAGACGACGACAAGCCGAAGGCGGGCCTGCTGAGCCGTTGGCGGCGACGCGCCGGCGCGCCGGCTGCGCCGGAAGCGGGCGATGGGGACGAGGCGACGCGCCGCAATTGGCTGGGTAGGCTCGCCGCCGGCTTGTCGCGCACCTCCTCGGCGCTTGGCCGTGGCGTTAGCGATATTTTCGCCAAGCGCAAGCTCGACGCGGAGGCGCTCGACGAGCTCGAGGACATCCTCATTCAGGCCGATCTCGGCCTCGCCGTCGCGATCCGCATCCGCACGGCGGTCGGCGCCGGCCGCTACGACAAGGGGATCGAGCCCGAGGCGGTGAAGGCGATTCTCGCCGAGGAAATCGCGCGCGCGCTCGAGCCGGTGGCGCGGCCGCTGACGATCGACGCGAGCAAGAAGCCGTTCGTCATCCTGGTCGTTGGCGTCAACGGCTCGGGCAAGACGACGACGATCGGCAAGCTCGCGGCCAAGTTCGTCGCCGACGGGCTCAAGGTGACGCTCGCCGCCGGCGACACGTTCCGCGCCGCAGCGATCGAGCAGTTGAAGATCTGGGCGGGCCGCGCCGACGCCGACATCGTCGCGCGCGAACCGGGCGGCGACGCAGCGAGCCTCGCCTTCGAGGCTTTGACCCGCGCCAAGGCGACCAGCGCCGACGTGCTGCTGATCGACACCGCCGGCCGGTTGCAGAATCGCGCCGAGCTGATGAACGAGCTGGAAAAGATCGTGCGCGCGATCAAGAAGGTCGACGCCGAGGCGCCGCACGCGACGCTGCTGGCGCTCGACGCCACCGTCGGCCAGAACGCGCTGAGCCAGGTCGAGATTTTCGGCCGCATCGCCGGCGTCACCGGCCTCGTCATGACCAAGCTCGACGGCACCGCGCGCGGCGGCATTCTCGTCGCGGTGGCCGAGAAGTTCGGCCTGCCGGTGCATTTCATCGGCGTCGGCGAAGGAGTCGACGATCTCGAACCCTTCGCCGCGCGCGACTTCGCCGCCGCGATCGCGGGGGTCGAGCGGCGGGAGGGATGATGGCGACAGCCCGACGCATCCGCCACCGTCATGACCGGGCTTGTCCCGGCCATCCACGCCGTTCGGTTGCCGCCCAGTTACAGGAGGCCCTCGCGTTTCCGATTCCGTCCGGGCGCCGGCGCTCGGATTTTTCGCGTGGATGGCCGGGACAAGCTCGGCCATGACGAACCGTGGATTGCGGACATTGGTGTAAGTGGTGATTCGCGCACGCGTGCGAACAGAGGAAATCAGACGATGACGAACCCGCCCGCCACGGCCCCTCAGCCGCGCAAGGCGCTCAACCCGTGGGTAAAGTTCGGGCTCGAAATCGGGCCCCTAGCGTTGTTCTTCACCGCCAACGCCAAGCCGGCGTTGTTTGGTTGGCTGGTCGACGGCTTCCTTCCTCAGGCTCTGCCGCCGGACAAGGTCGGCATGCTGACCGCGACGGCGGTCCTGATGATCGCGGCGATCGCGACGGTCAGCCTGTCGTGGATGCTCACGCGTCGGCTCGCCGTCGTGCCGGTCGTGACCGCCGTCTTCGTGCTGATTTTCGGTACGTTGACGTTACTGCTGCAGGACAAGACGTTTATCGAGGCGAAACTGACCATCATCTATTGCCTGTTCGGCAGCGCCTTGCTGGGTTCGATGTTGCTCGGCAAACTGGTGCTGCCGATGGTGCTCGATATGGCGATTCACCTCGACAAGGACGGCTGGCGTAAACTCACGCTGCGCTGGGGACTGTTTTTCTTCGCTCTCGCCGCCCTGAACGAAGTGCTCCGGCACTATCTGACCTGGGATCAATGGGTCACGTTCAAGTCGTTCGGCGTTTTGCCGCTGACCCTGATATTTGCGGTCGCGCAGACGCCGCTGATCCTGCGCCACGAGACCAAGCAGGACGTCTTCGCCGACGAAATGTAGATTTTCGCCTTCGCGCTGACCGCGCCTCGCCTGACGCAGGCGCCGCTGATCATGCGCTACGAGGCCAAGGGCGAAAAGACCGGCGACGACCTCTGAAACAGGCCGCGGCCGCGCAGATAGTCGGCGAGCCCGGCGGCGAGCGCGTCGAACAGCAGGCGAATCCGCGGCGTCGCCTTCAGGTCCTCGTGCATGACGAGCCACATCTCGAGCGCAAAGCGCACCGCCCCGGGCAACACGGCGACGAGTTCGGGCGTTCGCCGCGCCACGCCCTCCTGACAGCCGCCGATCCCGACGCCGGCGCGCAACGCCGCGATCTGCGCCAGTTCGTCGTCGCAACGGAAACGGAACGCCTCGCGCGTGAACGGCGCCTTGGCGCCGACCGAGCGAGCCGAACTGTCGTCGCGGTCGAAGCCGATGACGCAGTGCTGGGCGAGGTCGGCGAGGCTCAGCGGCGCGCCGAACCGCGCCAGATAGTCGCGATGGGCGTAGAGGCCGATCGGCGTGCGGCCGATGCGGCGCGCGACGAGGCCGCTCTGGGCCGGCCGCGCCATGCGCACCGCGAGGTCCGCCTCGCCGCGCGCCAAGTCCTGGTTGCGATTGGAGAGCGCGAGCTCGATTGTGATCGCCGGATGGTCGGCTGAGAAACGGGCGAGGATCGGCGGCAGGACTTCCGCGCCGACGATGGCGCTCGCCGTCAATCGCACCACGCCGCGGTCGGGCGAGGCCGCGCTGGTCGCCGCGCGCTGCGCCGCGCCTGCCGCCAGCGACATCGCCTCGACGTGTGGCGCGAGGTCGCGCGCGGCCTGGGTCGGCGTCAGGCCGCGCGGCGAGCGGGCGAACAACGCGGCGCCGAGCGCCGCTTCGAGCGCGTCGATATGGCGGCCGACCGTCGGCTGGCTCAACCCGAGCCGGCGCGCCGCGCCCGACAGCCCGCCCTCGCGCATCACTGCGCCGAACGTGCGCAACGCCTCCCACGGCGGATCGTTTCGAGTCATACGAATATGTATAGTTATGTTGCTAAAATATGCAATTCCGTATGATGCGCAGAGCGTCCATGCTGTTGCCGGTCGTTTCCTCCCGGAGGTTCCCGTGTCCGCTCTCGCTGTTTCCGACGCTCGCGCGCGCGCCGCCGCGACTGGCGGCGTCGTTTCGCTGCTGCGGCTCGAGGGGCTCGCCGTTTTCGCCGCGGCGGCATCCGCCTACGCATTGATTGGCGGCTCGTGGCGGCTGTTCGCGCTGCTGCTGCTCGCGCCGGACGTGGCGATGCTCGGCTATCGCTTCGGGCCGGCCGTCGGCGCGGCGGCCTACAACGCGGTCCACGCCTATTTGGCGCCGGCGGCGCTCGGCGCGGTCGGGCTGGCGCTCGGCGCGCCGACGATGCAGGCGCTGGCGCTGATCTGGATCGCCCATATCGGCCTTGATCGCGCGCTCGGCTACGGCCTCAAATATGCGTCCGGCTTCGGCGACACCCATCTCGGCCGCATCGGCCGCGCCGCTTGAGGGAGAGAGACATGCGCGTCCACGCCCTCTCGACCGGCCGCGTGCGGGTCAAGGCGAGCCAACTCGTCGGCCGTGGCCGTGGCCTCGCGCGCCGGCTCGCGCCGATCTTCGACGACGAATGGTCCGGCTGGCTGCCGACTTACGTCTTCGCCGTCGAGCATCCGGACGGCGTCATCCTCGTCGACTCGGGCGCCAACGCCGGCCTCAAGCGTCTGCCGCGCTGGCATCCCTATTTCCAACTCGCGGTGAAATTCGACATCGAGCCGGAGCAGGAGGCGGGACCGCAATTGCGCGCGCTCGGGATCGCGCCGAGCGACGTCAAGCTGATCGTCCTCTCCCATCTCCATATCGACCACGACGGCGGCCTCGCCGCATTCCCCCGCGCGCGCGTCGTCGTCAGCGCCGGCGAGCGCGCCGCCGCGGCGGGCCTCGTCGGGCGGCTCAACGGCTATCTGCCGCAACGCTGGCCGTCGCACTTCGATCCCGAGCCGCTCGTCTTCGCCGACGAACCCTACGGCCCGTTCGCGCGCTCGCGCCGGCTGACCGCCGACGGCGCGGTCGCCGCGCTGCCGACGCCCGGCCACACGGCGAACCATGTCTCGGTCGTTCTCGACGACGGCGCGCGGCGCATCGTCTTCGTCGGCGACGCCGCCTACAGCCAGGACAATCTGCTCGTCGGCCGCGTCGATGGCGTCAGCCCCAACGCGGCGCTCGCGCGCGACACGATGGCGCGGCTCGCCGCGCTCGCCGCCGAGCGGCCGACCGTGCTGCTGCCGACGCATGATCCCGACGCCGCCGATCGCCTTGCCCGCGGCGAGACCGCGCCGGTCGGCGTCATGGCGGCGCACGCGGCGTGAAGCGCGCCCCAAGCGCCTTGCGACCCCCGGCGGGCCATGCTAATCGGCGCGCCGACCCCGACGGCAGGCGCAAGCCTACCCTCGCGCCCGCGGAGAGGTGGCAGAGTGGTCGATCGCGCCGCACTCGAAATGCGGAGTACGGGCAACCGTACCGGGGGTTCGAATCCCTCCCTCTCCGCCA
>Ga0181520_10004715_pt1 | contig 22485 bp, 17 predicted proteins | sample PEATcosm2014_Bin_29_FD_132451 | JGI IMG/M metagenome (GOLD analysis project Ga0181520, IMG submission 132451) | Peatland microbial communities from MTU Mesocosm Facility, Houghton, MI, USA - PEATcosm2014_Bin02_30_metaG | ecosystem: Environmental > Terrestrial > Soil > Wetlands > Peat | place...
AGCGCTGCTAAGGCCGCTTTTGCGGCACTAACTGGCGCTATGCTCGCTAGGCTTCGCTAAGCGCTGCTAAGGCCGCTTTTGCGGCACTAACTGGCGCTATGCTCGCTAGGCTTCGCTAAGCGCCAGTAAGGAGTTATAATGCAAAGATTTAAAATTCACGCAGATTATAAGCCTTCGGGAGACCAGCCCCTGGCGATCGAGAGCCTCAGTGAAAATTTCATAAAAGGCGTCGATAAACAGACACTTCTCGGCGTAACAGGCAGCGGGAAGACTTTCACCATGGCCCATGTAATTGAAAACCTGCAGAAACCGGCTCTGATAATGAGCCATAATAAAACGCTGGCGGCCCAGCTTTTCAGGGAATTCAGGGATTATTTCCCCGATAACGCCGTCGAATATTTCGTTTCATACTATGATTATTACCAGCCCGAGGCATATGTGCCGGCACGGGATCTCTACATCGAAAAAGACTCCAAGATAAATGATGAAATTGACAGGATGAGAGTATCGGCCGTAGCCTCTCTGATGGATAGAAAAGATGTGATTATAGTTGCCTCGGTATCCTGCATTTACGGCCTGGGCGCCCCGGCGGATTACAGGGAACTGATGCTTCTCGTGTCTAAGGGCCTCAAGACCGGCCGGGACGAGATAATCAGGCACCTTATCAGGATACAGTATGAAAGGAGCGATTTCGACCTGAACCGCGCGGCTTTCAGGGTCAAAGGAGACACGATAGACATCCATACGGCTTATTCGAGGGAAGTCATAAGGATAGGCTTTTTCGGAGACGAGATAGAATCGATAAAAAGACTCAATTTAATATCGGGCAAATTGATAGAGGAACTCGACCGGGCGGTTATCTACCCTGCGAAACTGTTCCTCACGACCGACAGTAAACTCAAAGCGGCCGTTTTATCGATAGAAGACGAATTGGAATCGAGGTTGAAAGAACTTAAAAAGCAGGGAAAGGATATCGAAGCTTACAGGCTCGAATCCAGGACCAGGTACGATATTGAAATGATGCAGGAAATGGGATACTGCAGCGGTATAGAAAATTATTCCAGGCATCTTTCTTTCAGGAAACCGGGGGAGAGGCCGTTTGTACTGCTCGATTATTTCCCCGAGGATTTCCTGACTATAATAGACGAGTCGCATCAATCGATCCCCCAGATCGGAGGGATGTTCAACGGGGACCGCTCGAGAAAGCAGACATTGGTGGATTTCGGATTCAGGCTGCCGTCGGCTCTCGACAACCGCCCGCTTCACTTCGAGGAATTTGAAAGCCTTGCAAGGAGGGTCATGTACGTTTCGGCGACCCCAGCCGATTACGAACTCAAGAAGAGCTCCGCTGTCGTCGAGCAGATCATCCGGCCCACCGGCCTTGTCGATCCAGCCGTCGAAATCAGGAAGATCGAAGGCCAGATAGATAACATTATGCTCGAGGTCAGGGAGAGGATAAAAAAACATGAAAGGACCCTTATCACGACTCTCACAAAAAAATCGGCCGAGGACCTTTCCGAATATCTTTCAGAAAACGGCCTTAAAGTCGCCTACCTTCATTCCGAGATCGAGACAATCGAAAGAGTTGAAATTCTGAAAAAGCTCCGCATGGGAATTTATGATATATTAGTAGGCATTAACCTTCTCAGGGAGGGAATAGACCTTCCCGAAGTTTCCCTTGTGATAATACTCGACGCTGATAAAATGGGTTTCCTCCGTTCGGCGAGGTCTCTTATACAGATAATAGGGAGAAGCGCCCGTCATATCAACGGAAGAGTAATAATGTACGCCGATGTTATCACGGATTCCATCAGCCAGGCTATCAGGGAAACGGACAGGAGAAGAAAAATCCAGGAAGAATACAACAGGAAGAACAACATAACACCCAGGACGATAGAAAAAGTTATAACGAACATCCTAGAAAGGAAGCTTGAAGAGGAGATCGAGAAGGTTGACAAAATAGCCGAATACAGGAAGAAATATGTTGAGAAAAGCGTACTCCTGAGAGAATTCGAGAAACTTATGTACCAGTATTCGGAAAATTTAGAGTTCGAGAAAGCGGCGGAGATCCGCGACGAGATAGCTAAACTTGAGGGCAGAAAGAAGCACACTGCCGTCGAGGTAAATAATGATCCCGTCGATTGAAGATTTTCAGATCTATTTGACATATGAAAAACGGCTTTCCAGGAATACCATAGAGGCATATGTCCAGGATGTCGAGGAATTTTCATACTTCGATATCCAGGGGGATTTACAGCCGGGAGGGGCCTGGCCCCAGGGAGAAACAGAAAAAGAAAAAATTATAGATTACATAATAAGCCTCAATGAAAAAGGAATTTCCAACCGCAGCATTGCCAGGAAGATTTCCAGCCTCAAATCTTTCTTCATATTCCTTCTGAAATCCGAAAAGATCGATCTAAATCCTCTTGAAAATATAGAATCCCCCCAGTATCTAAAAAAACTCCCCCATTATCTTTCCCTCGATGAGGTCGAATGCATGATCGCCCCCGGGTCGAAAGACGCCGGCGCTCTGACCGGACCCAGGTTTGCCAGGGATTCATGCATAGTAGAGCTGCTTTATTCAAGCGGGATAAGGGTCAGCGAATTGTGTTCCCTCAGGATACGGGATATATCCCTTGAAAAATGCATCATAAGGGTAATGGGAAAAGGCGGAAAGGAAAGGCTTATTCCGATCGGAAAAGCGGCCGCCGTTTCGATAAGCAGATACATGCTTTACAGGCAGGATTTATCCCCTAAAACATCGCTTCCCGAAGAGCTGTTTATTTCAAGGCTCGGTAAAAAACTGACTCGCTTCTCCGTCTGGTCGATCATAAAACAGAGGGCTGAAAAAGCGGGCATTATCAGGGAAATAACCCCGCATACCCTCAGGCACAGTTTCGCCACGCATATGCTGACCAACGGCGCTGATTTAAGAAGCGTGCAGGAATTGCTAGGCCACAGCGATATTACGACGACGCAGATCTACACTCATGTTTCAACCGATCTGCTTAAAGATACTCATAAAAAGTATCATCCGCTGGAAAAAGAGGAAAATGGAGTTTAAGATTCCTTGTCCTGGAGCCTTCTCTTGTTCTTGACAAGGCGGTAGATATCGGCCAGGTTTTTAATGATTATCTTGCTTACATATCTCTCGATCCTTCCCATATTGGAATAGCGGATGAGATATTTTTCACATTCAAGCTGGTCGAGGCCGCACCAGTGGGCAATATCCTCAGCCCTGACATTGTCGAGCTCAATGGGCTTGTTATCCTGGTATGTAGCCGGGATAATCCCCTTCATCTCGACAAGCATAAGCAGCGTATCGAGCACCTTGCTTTCGTTCTCCTGGAGTGAAAGGATCTCGAGCCTTCTCTGGCTGTCAAAAATGCGTTTTGAGAGGATCTTAATAAGCGAAAGGGACCAGATTGGATTGGATATCAGGAGTTCGTTGAAATTATGCCTTTTCAGGACGACAAGCTTCACATGGGTTTCCGCTATGGCGGTCGCGTTCCTGGGAGCGTCCTCGATTATTGCCATCTCGCCGAATATGGCGGGTGTTTCCATTATATCGAGGGTCTTTTCCTTGTTATCCTGTATTTTAGTAATACGGATCTTGCCTTCTTTTATAATATAAAATTCATCACCCTTTTCATACTCGCAGAATATTATATCGCCGGGCTCAAATGATTTTTCATATTTATCAAGTACTTCTTCACCCATTACCCTATCCTATTGCAAGGCGTCGACTCTTGCCTTTGCCTTTTTTGATAATTCGTCAATCGGACTCATCATTACTATCTTTTGCAGTATCGATTTCTCGCCGTCCTTATTGTCAAGGTGCTTGTATATGTCGGCTAAAATAAACAGCGTTTTCTTGATCATATTCGGGTCCTTCACCGTCTTGAGATATTCTGTAATCTCCTGGCTGCATTCGTTTATTTTATTCATCTTGAAAAGAGCTGTAAAAAACATTATCTTCGCATTGTTTATCATTTCGGGATTGGATATCTGCGAATCGAGAGAGAAAAGCTCCCTTAGAAGTTTCTCGCTGTTTGCGTAATCCTCTCCGTTAAAGTAGGCCTGGGCCTTGTAGTATTTATCCATAACTTCCCGGATCCCGAGCCTGGAATGGGCGTTTTCCATGCTGCCGCTGGTGTCTCCCACCCCGGTAATTATATTGCCTGAGATATCGTTGTCTATGATCTGTTCGATAGGCTTGAATTCCTTCATAAACCCGGTTTTAACAGCCTCTTCGCAGAGGTCTATCCTGTATTTCGCTTCCGTGACAATGTTGGTGCCGGGATACTGCTCGATATATCTCTGGTAAACCTGAATAGCCTGCTTGTAGAGCTTATTGTTGATATAATATTCGCCTATCTTGAAGAGGCCGATATTGGGAGGGTAAAGGACATTGTTTCCAAGGTAATTGTTAACCTTTATGCCAAGGTTCCTAAGCTGGTTAGAAAGAACCCGAAGAAGGCGTTTCATAAGCTCGACATTCTTGGAAACGTAAGATTCGAAATCGGGGATTTTGAACTCGATCGTAAGGGCGTCGGTAACAGCTTCGGCAATCTCGTCACGCGTATGATTGATAATCGCCGATTTCAAACCGAAAAATTCGCCCTGGCTCAGGGTCTTGACAATCTTTTCACCGCTTTCCGGCTGGATAAAGCTCAGATCAACCCTTCCGCTCTTGAGAATATATATGCTGTCTCCCCTTTCATGGTCGAAGTATATAATAGAACCCTGTGTGTATTTTCTCTCAACAGGCATAAAAACCCTTCATTTCCTTTGTTAATCATTCGACAGAAAGCAGTCATGCAAACAGAAACCCTTAAATAATTCGGAATCTTAAAATTAGAACTGAAATTTTATCAGCTGTCATGCCTCTCCGGGGCTTTTCCTTTTAATATCGTCTTAATTTCCTCTATTGTCAAGAGCGAACCTATTCCATCTTCGAGAGTAGAACCGATGGCGGCTTTTCCATCCAGGAAATCAACACAATTTGCAGCCATCCCGGAAAAATATCCCGTTTTCCTGAAAGGGCCGTATCCGCTGACTTTTACAAGGGAACAAAAACCCTCATAATAAGGGCTTTCCTTAGATGCCGAAACCTCGAACAGGCCGTTTCCGATCCTTGCCCTGCCGTTTTTAAATATAATGTCTATTTCAAAAGTAAAATGACCGGTCCTGTAGCCTATATTAAAAAATGCGTTTACTCCTCCGGTTCTGCCCATGCATGACAAACCGGCCCCGTACGCCTCGGCATGCCGGATTACCGGCCTCGTCCCTATCAGATAAGCTGCAGCATCGAAGAGATGCGTCCCGTCCCTGACAAGGGCTTTAATGGCCCGGGAGGGGGTATAAAGGCTGCAATCTATATTAACAGGCTCTCCCAGCTTATTTTCAAAAATGAGCTTCTTCAGGAGTATGTAATCCCTTGAAAATCTTCTCTCATGGTTGACGAGCACCGGAACACCGTATTTGCGCGCTGTCCTTTTTATTTTGTAAGCATCCTTTATTTCCGGCGCGACCGGTTTTTCGAGCACTATCAATCCCGGTTTAAAAGGCGCCGCTTTTTCAAAAACACTCAAATGATTCTCTTCAGGGACGGCTATAACAAGGATGTCCCATGACCCGTCGGAAAGCATTTCTGCCAGAGAACTGTAAACTGAAGCCTTCCTGTAATATTTTCCCCATGCCGATCTTTTCAGGGGATCCGTGTCGAACCCTCCTTCGAGGCTGATCCTCCGGTTCGAGCCGAACGCGCCGGAATGCGAAGAGGGCTTCTCCCTCTTCTTGTCGAACCCGAGAGTGAATCCTATCCTTCCCAGGCCTATGATCCCGGCCCGGTATTTCTTCAAAGCCACCCTAAATCTTGAATCCGACGCCGCAAAGAACCGAAAAGCCGCTTGTGGCGATCTGTTCAAGACCCGCAGTTTCCTGCGATTCGACTGTTGAAATTGTATAACCCGCCATCAGATAGAGATAAGTCCTGTCCCCAAGAGCGACCTGTCCTCCGATCTCGATCCTGAAGGCGAGAAAATCTTCCGCGAAAAGATATCCCTGATCTCCTGAACTCTGCTGATAGGTGTTATACATAAAATCATAACCTAATCCGATCTGAGCATACGGCTGTACTACTCCTCCAATAAGATAGGGAACTTCGATCCTCACATTTGCAAAAAGCATGTAAAGGTTGGCCGTTGTCTGGCTTCCTATCTGGCTTGACGGGATTGCTCCGTATGTATTCGTGGAAGTAGTTACAAAACTTGTCCTGTAATAATCCAGGTCGGCGTTAAGGGAAACTATCTGATCGATCTTAACCCCGCCGAGAAGCCCGCCGTAAAAACCAATACCGGTGCTCCATGGCGCCTCGAACCCGATCCTAGGTTCGATATAGCCCTTCGTATCGGCCGGCGCACCCGCGTCATCGGCAAAAGAGATTGCTGTTAACGCAAAAATAAAAACCGAAACCATCAGAATATTTCTCATCATACCCCTCCTGTTAAATTGCAGTGACTATTGGATGGCATCTCTCGCAGAGTTCAGGGTGGTCTGAAAACGATCCTACTTCCGTAGAATAATTCCAGCACCTGGCGCATTTTTCCCCCGGCGCCTTATATGCATAAACGCTTACATCATCGGAGTTAACCATACTCTTATCGATAGCATCCGATATTTCCACCTCGGATACTATGAACAGGTAGCGGAGGCTGTCTTTGTATTCCCCGAGAAGTTCTTTATAATGCTTGTTAAGGGGTTTTATTTTAACCCCGGCCGCCAGGCTCGATCCTATATTATCGGAGCCGGAACCGCTGCGAAGCATTTCGACAGCCTTGAGCACAATTTCCCTGATTTTAAGAAGCTCATCGAATTTGCTTTCGATCGAGGTATTATTCCAAGCAGGGTCTGTTTCTTTCCAGTCCTGGAGATGAATGCTGTCCTCCTCTCCCGGGTTGAAATATATTTTGTAGACCTCTTCCATAGTGAATGGAAGGAATACTGAAAGCATTGTCATAAGGCTTTTCAGGACATGGTGCATGGCGGTCTGCGCCGAAAGCCGTTCCGGGGAGTCCTTGGGATAAATATAGAGCCTGTCTTTTAATACATCGAGATAAAAAGAACTCATATCGACAGCGCAGAAATTATAGATTTCCCTGAAAGAACGGTAAAACTCGTATCCGTCGTTGAAAGCCAGCACCGACCTGTCAAGTTTGTAAAGCCTGCTCAGGGCATATTTATCGGTATCCATCAGCTTTTCATATTTTAATATTTTGCTCTCATCGAAATCGGAGAGGTTGCCGAGCAGGTATTTGAAGGTATTCCTGATCTTCCTGTAGCTGTCAGCGCATTTCTGTATGAAGTTATCCCCTATTCTCAGGTCGTCCCTGTAATCCTCGGAGACAACCCACAGCCTCAAAACATCCGCACCGAATTTATCATAAACTTCCTTCGGGGACACCGTGTTTCCCAGGCTTTTATGCATGGGCTTGCCCTGCTCGTCGAGGGTCCAGCCATGTGTTATAATCGTTTTAAACGGAGGGACTCCCTTCACGGCTATGGAAGGCCATAAAGAGGCCTGGAACCATCCGCGGTACTGGTCGTTGCCTTCGAGGTAAACGTCGGCGGGTCTCTGAAGACCGTCCCTCTTGTCGAGAACAGCGAAACTGCTCACCCCCGAGTCGAACCAGACATCGAGAATGTCGGTTTCCTTTTTAAAATCCTCTGAACCGCATTTCGGGCATTTTGTCCCGGGTGGAAGAAGTTCCTGCGGGGTCTTTTTATACCAGACGTCAATCCCCTCTTTTTTTACTATTCCTATTATATTTTGTATGGTTTTCCTGTTAAGAAGAGGTTCGGAGCATTTTTCACAGTAAAATGCTGGTATCGGCACTCCCCAGTTCCTCTGCCTGGACAGGCACCAGTCCGGCCTCCCCGTAAGCATATTCCTTATCCTTGTCTCGCCCCATTCAGGGATCCATTTTACGGAACTCAGGGATGAAAGGGCCTTTTCCTGGAGGGCCGCCTGTGAAACCCTGAAAAACCACTGGGGTTTGGACCTGAAAATGATAGGCTTTTTGCATCTCCAGCAGTGAGGGTAGCTGTGAACTATATCGACCCTGAAATACAGAACGTTCAGGGACTGCAGAAATTCTATGATCTTTTCGTTGGCGTCAAAGACATTCATGCCCTTGAATTCGGGTACTTCATCGGTGAAATTTCCCCTGTCGTCGACGGGAGAGAGCATCGGAAGAGAGTTTTCCTGGCCAATTATATAGTCTTCCATTCCATGTCCCGGAGCCGTATGCACGATTCCAGTTCCTGTATCCATTGTGACATGCATTCCGAAAACCGGCCTAGAATCCCTGTTTATCCAGCAGTGATTGATTTTCATACTCCCTATTTCATTCCTGGTGAGGGGTATTTTATCTCCCGCATTTAATTTTTTTAATCCCAGGACTTCATCAATGAGCTTATCGGCAATTATCAGATATTCGCCTTCCACTTCCACAGCCGAATATTTTTCTTCGGGATGGAATGAAAGTCCGGTATTTGCAGGCAGTGTCCAGGGTGTTGTCGTCCAGATGAGGACAGAAAGGTTTTTCCCCTTGAGGTCTTTTATATCATGCTGTTTTACAGGAAATTTTACATATATGGAAGGGGATTTATGATCATGATATTCTATTTCCGCTTCGGCAAGGGAAGTGCTGTCATTGATGCACCAGTGAATCGGGCGAAGTCCCCTGTAGACGTACCCCTTCTCGACAAGGCTTCCGAAAACTTCGATTATAGCGGCTTCATATTCTTCGGACATGGTCAGGTAGGGATTTTCCCAGTCGCCGAAGATGCCCAGCCTTATAAAGCTTTCCATCTGAAGTTTAACAAATTTAGCCGCATATTTACGGCATTCAGAACGCATAATCATCGGGGAAAGAAGCGCCGCCTTTTCTCCGAGTTTTTCAACGACCTTCTGCTCAATCGGAAGGCCATGGCAGTCCCAGCCCGGCACATACTGCGTTCTGAAACCCCTGAGAAATTTGTATTTATTAATCATATCCTTAAGGATCTTGTTAAGGGCGGTTCCTACATGAATCTCGCCGTTAGCATAAGGAGGCCCGTCATGAAGGATGAAAACCGGACGTTCCTTCCTCTTTTCAAGCTGTTTGTTATAAAGGCCGATCTTCTGCCACTGTTTTATTATCTGAGGCTCCTTCTGTGCTAGCCCCGCTTTCATTGAAAAGTCCGTCACCGGCAGATTTACGGTCTGGCTGTAATCCATAAAAATCATTCCTCCGCACAAATTAAAGAATTATTATAATCAGGGATTGCTGTTAAATCAAAAAATAGAATGAGTTTCAAAGCACAAGCGGAAATGAATTTTATCTGCTATAATTTATCATCGATAGAAATGGAGAATTTTTATGATAACAGTTGTGCTTGTCGAAACCGAGGGTGAAGAAAACATAGGAGCCGTAGCGAGGGCGATGATGAATATGGATGTCGACTGCCTTGCCCTTGTAAACCCGCGCTGCGACCACCTCTCGAAAAACGCTCTCAACTATGCCGTGCATGCCTCTGAAATCCTTGAACAGGCTAAAGTGTTCACAAGCCTCAGGGAAGCTCTTGAAGACGCGGATCTTTCGGCCGCAATAACAAGGCGTACAGGCCAATGGAGAAAAAGGGACTTCATCATCGAAGATTTCTCGAATTTCCTGGCAGGATACAAAGACAGGAATGTCAGCCTTGTTTTCGGCAGGGAAAAATACGGCCTTACAAATGAAGAGATAAGGAGCGCCGACCTTATCTGCTCGATTCCATCGTCGGATAAATTCCCTTCAATAAATCTTTCACAGGCCGTGATGATCACTCTTTATGATATTTACAGGACAAACCTTCATAAACCTTCGCATACCGGGAAACTGACGGCATCCCGCGAGCAATACGCCATTATGCTCGAAAGCATTATGTCGGCATTCGATGAAATGGATTTTTTCAGGACTGTCCCTTCATGGCGGCTGAAAAATTATATAAACAAGATCCTTATCAGGGCCGGCCTTGACGGTAACGACTGCCTGATAATAAAAAATCTCTTTACCCGTGTCAGGGGAAAATTTCAAAGCCTCTTACGCCAAGGCCGCTAAGTGGTTCTAACTCATGCTTCGCTTACGAAATAAGACATGACAGGGGGAATTCCGGCAGGCTTTTCCTGTAACAATTAATTTTATTTTGCACCGGCCTTTTTCAGGAGCTTAATGATAACTTTGTCCGAAGCAAAATCAATGGCTTTCATGCCCTTATTATTAACGGCGTTCACATCCGCTCCGGCTTTAATCAGCTTTATAAAATCAGCTTTATCCAGCCTTTTAGCCGCCTTGATCAGGACTGTATCCCCGTTTCTGTCGGCGGCGTTGACGTCAGCGCCCGCATCAAGTAATAATTTAATCATCGGCCATCTGTCCTTGACAGCGATCGACAATGCGGTTTCGCCGTCATTATCAGCAGCATTGACATCGGCGCCGGAGACTATCAATAAAGGACAGGTTTCATAACATCGGGAATTATTCAAAGCAAGCATTAAAGCCGTTTTACATGTTTTATTCGACGCATTCACATCTGCCCCGGCTGAAATCAGTAAATTTAATACTTCAGGGCTGCCCTTGTCTGCCGCTATCATCAGGGCTGAATTACCATGTTCATTTTTATGGTTTACATCGGCCCCCGCTCCGATAAATATTTTAACCGCCCTTGGATCCAATGCAGCCCTTATTAATACTGTATCTCCGAATTTAGTTTCGGCGTTTACGTCAGCCCCGGAATCAATCAAAAATTGCATCGTTTCCCAGAAATACTTGAGATCGGCAGCGACCATAAGGGGAGTATAGCCGTTTTTATTTGCAATGTTCACATCTGCCCCGGCTCCGAGCAAAAGCCTTTTCATATCATCCTGGCTGACGGATATGAGGAAGGCCGTTTCACCCTCATTATTTACAGCATTAACATCGGCGCCGGATTCTATGAGTACTTTTGCAATGTCCAGAAAATGCGGATCATTTTTTGACATCATTGCCGCTTTATGGCGGTCTGCGGCTATAATCAGGGCTGTGTTACCCAATTTATTTGCAATATTCACATCGGCCCCCGCACCGGTCAACAGCCTGACTTTTTCCAAATCGCCGATCGATTTTATCAAAGGTGTATCCCCGAATTTGTTTGCTTTGTTCGCATCGGCCCCCGCACTGATAAGAGCCTGGAACACTGCGGTACCGGGCTGAACCGAGGCCAGTAAAAGCGCTGTCTGGCCGTATTTATCAAGGCTTTGATTAATATCGCCATTATAATTTTTAATAACCTTCGGATCGCCGTCCTGAACAGCTTTTCTCAGGGATTGTATATCCTGGCTGGAATACAGCTTTTCTTCGGCCAGCCTGGTCTCGTTTAAAAGCTTGATGATCATGGGGTCTTTAGAGAGATTTATCGCTGTCCTGCCATCTTTATTAACAAAATCGATATCAGCTCCGGCCTTGATGAGCGCATTGACCATGCCTGCGTTACCCTCGCAAACGGAGGCGTACATCAGGGCTGTCCACTTGCGGTCATCTGCCCTGTCAACATCGGCTCCGGCTTTAAACAATAAATTGAATATTTCAGTATTTCCAAGCCCCGCACTATGCATCAGGGCAGTTTTGCCTTCATTATCAGAGGCATTTACATCGGCGCCCGCTTCCAGCAATGCTTTAACGATATAGGGGTGCCCGTTATACGCTCCATGTATTAAAGCAGTCCATCCGTCGTTTTTTCTATCGTTGATTTTTGCACCTGCTTTTATAAGCAGAGAAGCCTTTTCAATATCCCCGTTAAAAGACGCCGACATCAGGGAGGAAATTCCGTTGTTTCCTCTGGCGTTAATGTCCGCCCCGGCATTTATCAATGCCCTGACTATTTCCGTATTGGTTGCCGCAATCAGTGCGGTTAATCCTGCCTCGCCTTTTGAGTTTATATTTATACCGGATTTTATCAATTTATTTACCATTGCGATATCACCCATTGCAGCTGCTGTCGTAATATCCATTATTACCTCCTGTAAAAAACTTGCATGATTATATTCCCGGCACTATTTTTCAATCAATATTTATACCGAATCGTAATTTCCCATTTGGCATATAGAAACTCAAAAAATCCGGGTCCAAGTGCATTTTACCAATATTTTATCAACCTTATCAGGACAAGTCAACATAAATTCCGTCTCTTTCCAGTAAATAAGAGCGTGCGCCCTGCCTGGCGAGCATAAGACACACTAAGTGCCCTTCGGCGCTAAGTGTGTCAACACCGTAGACTTTGTCCACGGTGTAAGTGCCTCTAAGCGTCTTACACCGCTAAGTGGCACTAAAATTTGACAGAAAAAGGGGTTTGAAATATAATTATTTCCCATATGGGGTAACGTCGCGGGATAGAGCAGTCTGGTAGCTCGTCGGGCTCATAACCCGAAGGTCGAAGGTTCAAATCCTTCTCCCGCAAATTTTAGTGCGGCGGGATAGCTCAGTTGGTTAGAGCAGCGGAATCATAATCCGCGTGTCGAGGGTTCAATTCCCCCTCCCGCTAAAGTAATCCGAATAAGGGGTTGTAGCTCAGTTGGTTAGAGTACTGGCCTGTCACGTCAGGTGCCGCGGGTTCAAGTCCCGTCAACCCCGAGAAAAATCGTCCCGTCCCGCCACAGGCGGGGCGGGATTTTCCTTGCAGGGAGGATAATTTTTGGGAAATGTTATTGCCTTATGAAAAAAATTATCGATTTCAGGAAACTGGCGTTTAGTTTCAGCTTTGCTTTCAAAGGCCTTTTGCATACCGCAAGGCTCGAACAGAATTTCCGTTTTCATCTCATAGCCGTAATTCCAGCGTTCATCGTTTCTTTTTATCTTTCCATCGGCCCCGTCGAGTGGGGTTTGATAATCATATCGATATTTTTTGTCCTTGTTTCCGAAATGTTCAATACAGCTCTTGAAAAGCTCTGCGACGAAGAGAGCGGCGGGAAAAAAAGCGGAAATATCGGCGTCATAAAGGACATTTCAGCCGGGGCAGTGCTGCTCTCGGCTCTTAACGCCCTAATAATCGGCATAATATTCCTGGCAGTTCCTTTATTGAATAAAATTTTAAAACAACTTCAATAACTGTCATCCGATCAGAAGCCTCGCCGCCGAGACAGCAGTCAGGGCTATAACTATATACCTGAAAGGTTTTTCAGGTATTATCCTGATTATTCTTATGCCTATGAATGCGCCTGATATAACTGCGGGGGCCATTAAAAGGTCATAGAGAAGCGTTTCTCCCGTTATACCCTTCCAGAATATTACCTGGAACGGGACTTTGGTAAGGTTGATTATCATAAAGAACCATGCCCCCGTGCCAATAAATGCATATTTGGGAAGCTGCATGGCAAGCAGATAAATGCCCATTACGGGCCCTGCGGCGTTTCCGATCATTGTTGAAAATCCGCCGGCCAGTCCCAGAACGGCTGAAAACCACCATTGCCTTGGCACCGGCGCGCCGTTTCCCAGCCGTTCCTGCCATATCATTATTCCCAGGCCGGTAAGAACAATAATAGCAATGATCATTTTGAACTGTGAATCGTTTACGGAATTTCCCACTATAACACCGATGATTATTCCGCCAGAGGCCCATGGAAGCAAACGCAGGATATACGGCCACTCGGCATGCCGGCTGTAATTATTGACAGCTATCAAATCCCCGAATATAAGCAGGGGCAGAAGAATTCCGGAAGAAGCCTTGCCGCCGAATAATTCAGCCATGACAGGTATGACAGGAGTGCTTACTCCGTTAAAAGACGTTTTTGACAGGCCGATTAGAAATGCGCATATTCCGGAAACGAACCATTGTAAAAGATCTAAATGGAGAGGATTATTCAAATCAAGACTCCCTGATATCGTCGAGGAAGCTTATCAGCCTCTTGACCTTGATCATGATGCTCGACTGGAAGCTCTTGTAAAATATTTTGTTTCTCTGCACAGGTTTCACGCTGATCTCGTGCCTGCCTGCCTGCTTAAGGACCATAACTTTCACAGGATCGATCTTTGAATAACGTGAAAGTACGAATTCTATATTATCCGTCTTTTCTATTATAGATTCTATCCCGAGAGCCGAAGCCCTGATTTTCAGGCGTGAGATCTCGAAAAGCGCATTCACCTCCGCAGGTATAGCGCCGAACCTGTCGGCTAATTCTATGAACAAAGACTTTATCTCATCCTCGCTCCTTACGGAAAGGACCTTTTTATAGATTTCCATTTTAGAGGCGCTGTCGGATATATACGACTCCGGAATGAACGCGTCGTAATTCAGGTCTATAAGCGTGTCTGTCTGTTCGACAAGCGTCCCCTGGAGCTTTTCTATTTCTTCACGGAGAAGCCTTGTGTAAACATCGAATCCGACCGAAATTATATTTCCATGCTGTTCATGACCCAGGATGTTCCCTGCCCCCCTGATCTCGAGGTCTTTGAGGGCAATGTTGAAGCCTGCTCCGAGGTTTGTGTACTCGTTTATGACAAACAGCCTTTTCTGGGCAGTTTCTGTAAGGTTTTTTGTTTCGGGATAGAGGAAGTATGCAAATCCCTGCCTCTTGGACCTTCCGACCCGCCCCTTGAGCTGATAGAGCTGGGATAGGCCGAACCTGTGCGCGTCGCTGATAATTATCGTATTGGCATTGGATATATCGAGCCCCGAATCGATGATAGTAGTCGAAACAAGAACGTTAAAATCCCCTCTCACAAAACCGATGAAAGCCTTTTCAAGCTCTTCCTCGTCCATCTGCCCATGGCCGATGGCTATCCTGGCTTCGGGCACTGCTTTCTGGATCAGATACGCGTATTCGGGCAGCCTCTTTATGGTATTATGAACGAAAAACACCTGTCCGTTCCTAGCCAGTTCTGTCTGTATGGCCAATTTTACGATATCCTCATTAAAATCGGAAACATATGTTTCGACCGCGATCCTCATATCGGGGGGCGTTTCAAGAAGGCTTATATCCCTGAGCGTGGACATTGCCATGTTAAGGGTCCTTGGTATGGGAGTGGCGGAGAGGGATAAAAAATCCACGAGCGGATATCTTTCCTTCAATATTTCCTTGTGGCTGACGCCGAACTTGTGCTCCTCATCTATTATTACCAGCCCGAGGGAATGAAAAATCAGGTCCTTCGAGAAAAGCTTATGGGTCCCGATCAGGATATCTACCTGGTGGTCCCTGACAGCTATCAGGATCTTTTTCAATTTCGCAGGTTCAGTAAAACGCGAGATGAATTCTATCCTCACCGGGAACCCCTTGAACCTTTCCATAAAAGTGTAATAATGCTGTTCGACAAGAACTGTCGTCGGGGCTATCATCGCCACCTGCCTGCCGTCCATTACAGCCTTGAAAGCGCAGCGCATCGCAACCTCGGTTTTCCCGAAGCCTACGTCTCCGCATAAAAGCCTGTCCATGGGCCTCGGGCTTTCCATGTCGCGCTTTATTTCCTCGATCACCTTGACCTGGTCAGGGGTTTCTATATATTCGAACCTGTCCTCGAAGTCCTTCTGCCATGCGGTATCCGGCGAAAACACATGCCCGGGCACGGCGCCCCTTTTCGCATAAATCGAGACAAGCCTCCTGGCGTATTCCTCGATGCTTGCTTTGACCTTATCCTTTTTCCTGGCCCAGCTGCGGCCTCCGAGAGAATCCAGGACAGGTTTTTTTGTAAGTCCTCCGACATATTTTCCGATGAGGTTTGACTGTTCAAGGGGAACATACAGCTTTTCCCCCTGGGCGTATTCAAGAAGGATGTAATCCTTTTCCTTTCCGAGTACATTGATCCTCTCTATATTCCTGAATATGCCTATTCCGTAATTAAGATGAACGATATGTTCGCCTTTCTGGATGTCTTCGATATCCTCGAAGAGGGTGTCGATCTGCCTTATCCTCTTGCGGAAGAGCCGTTTTTTCCCGCTGATATCGCTTTCCGAAAGGACCAGTATCTTTCCCCCCGGGCCTGAAAGCTCGAAGCCGTGCTCAAAATTGATGACAATAATAACAAGCTGATTATCTCCGGTGTCTTCATCGCTTAAAACGATTTTAGGATTGTAGTTTTTAAGGATCCCCGCCAGCCTCTTGGCCAGGTCATCATATTCCACGAGCAGGAAGATCCTGTAACCGTTTTTAAGGTAAGCCTTTTCGATATCGGCCATAAAGCGGGAAAAACCTTCCCCGAATTCCGGCGCTGGAGAAAACCTCGCCGGCAGTATATCCTGGGCATGCGAAACCAGGTTAAGCCTGCGGCAATCCTTTTCAAACTTCCCTATTTCATCCAGGCTCCAGATCAGGCTCTGCCTGCCGGGGAGAGACCCTGACTGTGAATATTTTGAGATTATCAAATCAAGGCCTTTCCATGCGGTTTCACCGGAAACTATAACCCTGGGACCGGAGGCATATTCTAGAATATGCGAAAGTTTGCTGTAAAAGACCGGAAAAGTGGAATGGATCGAGTTTTCATTTAAAAGATCCCTGTTCTCATCGCTTACAATTTCCTTGACCGCGGCAAATTCGTTTGCAGGGATCAATTCGAATTCCTCGATGGAACCGAATGATTTCTGCGAGGCGGCGCTGAATGTTTTAATCGATTCAATCTCATCGCCCAGGAAATTAAGCCTGAGTCCATGGGGATAATTAGGAGGAAATATATCTACTATATCGCCCCTGACGGAAAAATATCCCTGTTCAGAGGTTTTAAAATCACGGAGATACTGGTAGGATACAAGAGTATTTATCAATGTGTCCCTGTCGATATTCCCGCCGGTCCTGAGCCTGACAATGCTTTTCTTAAAGAATTCTACGGGCGGGATCTTCCTTACGTAGGATTCAAGGGTCAGAATTATTACCCTGCCCCTTCCGCCGGAGAGCTCATTAAGGGCCATGGCCCTGTCGGATAATTTATCGGGAGAAGGAAAAACGTTGGAGAAGGGAATGACATCCACTTCCGGAAAGAAAAGGCTCTCTGATTTGATAGCCTGAAGGCTTTCATAGACGTCCTCGGCCTCCATTTCATTCATGGCAATGTAGAAGCAGGTATAATTTTTGCTCAGCCTGTCGAGAAGGAACGGCATTGCTCCCAGGGGAATATTGAGATCAGCTTTACCGTCTTCAGCGAAAAGACCGGATAGTTTGTCAAGCTGAAAAGAAGACCGGATAGTTTCCAAGAAGGATGACATTTAACACCTTTTGAATCAAGTTTGAAACTTTATTTTAAATGTTTTAGCAAAAACAATCCACTTTTTTCACGCCTCCCTTCGGCGACCGTCCGATTATTGACATAGTGAAAATTCAATAATATATTAATCATGGTCATTTCTAATAACTGCCCCCTCACGGGGACAAACCCTTTTGGGCAGCAAGGAAGCGATGAGCTTGCAGGAGGTGATTATGCAGAGGATTAAGTTTATGATTTTTACACCATTGATGTTCTTTTTGATATATGCCTGTACGCCATGGGTGTCCGTCGCCGTAGAACCAGAAAACTTTCCGGAGGTAAAAGCTCAATTTGACACGTTCATTTTCGGCTCATACAATATCGACGCCGACCAGGGAATATACCTCGATATGAAAGGGGCTGAACCCGACCTTCTTTTGAACCGGGTTTACACGCATGCCTTCTCGCCGGGGCTGACCGATTATTTTCTGATCCCGGTACCGGCGGGTAATCATTTTGTAAAATCCATCTATTTTACATCCGGGCCCGAATATACTGTCGAAGATCCCGAACCTTATTATCCGGCGTGGGGATGGGGGTGGGGCTTCAGGCATTTCAGGTGGTATTACTACGAGCCGTATCCGTATGTATACAGCTATAACCCGGTGAAGATTTACCATTATCCGTTCGCGATGACTCTTAATAAGAACACGATATATTACTTCGGAAGGATAGTGCTGACAAACGGCAGATTCCTGGTGGAAAACAAATTCGATGAAGATAAAGCCGCCCTTATTGAAAGTTTCCAGGGCAGCACAAAAAGCTACCAGTTATTATCGGGATCGGAATTCAGGAATCTTTTGAAATAAAGTCTTAAAGGCATAAGCAGAGCTAAGCTCTGCTAAGGAGCACGTATATGAAAAAAAGGGAATTAGGGAAAAGCGGACTTTCAGTTTCCGCTATAGGCCTCGGATGCATGGGAATGTCCGAATTTTACGGCAAATCTGACGACCGGGAATCTGTCAGGATCATCCACAAGGCAATAGACCTCGGGATAAATTTTCTGGATACAGCGGATATGTACGGCGTGGGACACAATGAGATCCTGTTGAATCAGGCTCTGAGGGACGGCAAGAGAAACAAGGTGATAATCGCCACAAAATTCGGGAATATGCGCAGGGTTGACGGCGCTTTTATCGGTGTGAACGGCAGCAGGAATTATGTAAAGGCCGCCTGTGAAATGAGCCTGAAAAGGCTCGGAATCGATGTAATCGATCTTTATTACCAGCACCGTGTGGATAAAAATACGCCGATCGAAGAAACGGTAGACGCCATGAGTTCTCTTGTCAAAGAGGGCAAGGTGAGATTTATCGGCCTTTCGGAAGCGGCTCCCCAGACGATAAGGCGGGCTAATGCTGTTCATCCGGTTACGGCTCTTCAAACCGAGTATTCGCTCTGGAGCAGGGATCCCGAAGGGGAGATATTCAAGACCGTCCGGGAATTAGGAATTGCCTTTGTTGCTTACAGTCCTATTGGCAGGGGGTTTTTATCCGGCAGGTTCAAGTCCGGAACAGTTTTCGAAAAGACAGATTTCAGGAAAAGTTATCCCCGTTTCCAGGAGGAGAATTTCAGGAGGAATATTAAACTTCTTGAAAAACTCGAGGAGATTTCCCGAAGGAAAAAAATCACGGCTGCCCAGTTAGCGCTTGCCTGGGTCCTCTCGCAGGGAAACGACATAATCCCTATTCCCGGCACACGCCATGAAGAATATCTCAGGCAGAATATAAAAGCTGCGGACATAGCCCTGTCGGGCGCCGAGGCAGCAGAGATCAGCAGCATTTTTCCGCCCGAAGCCATCGCGGGAACCAGGTATGACGAATCGAGAATGGCGACGCTGAACCTGTGAAAAGGACAGGCACGGCCGACCTTCCCCTTCATTACGGAAGCGTTCCAAAATGGCTCTACGACAGGATGGCGAAGCTCGGGACGCTTTTAACCCGTTCCATAGTGGAATTGTACGGCAGCAGGGAATTTATAAGGCGTTTGAGCGATCCTTTATGGTTTCAATCCTTGGGCTGCGTACTCGGTATGGACTGGCATTCTTCAGGCATTACGGCTTCAGTCATGGGCTCCCTGAAAAAGGGGCTCGAACCGTTTTCCCGGGAGCTTGGAATTTTCATCTGCGGCGGCAAGGGCAGGTTTTCCCGCAAGACTCCCGAAGAACTTATCGAGATATCGGGGCTTCTCGGGCTTGATGGAAGCAGCCTTGTCAGGGCGAGCAGGCTCAGCGCCAAGATAGATAATACTGCTATCCAGGACGGTTTCCAGCTTTACCTTCATAATTTTATATTGACCGACACCGGAGACTGGGCTGTAGTCCAGCAGGGAATGAACACGTCCTCAAGGATGGCCAGGCGCTATCACTGGCTTTCTTCCAATATAAAAGTTTTCGACGAAGAACCCCATACGGGAATAGTAGGTGAAAATATCGGCCCTATTCTCAACCTGACCGACAGGGATGCAAGGCCGACGAAGCAGAGCATTATAACTCTCTCTCATGACAATCCGGACAAAACCATAGCCGAAATAAAATTAGTCATGCCCTCACGGCATGAAGTCAAACCGGAGGATATCAATTTAAAGAGGCTCGGCGCTGTCCTTGCGGCATCATACGAGCAGCAGCCTTCGGATTTCTGCAATTTTCTACTCATAAACGGAGTAGGCCCCCGCACACTCCAGTCACTTGTGCTTGTAAGCGAAGTAATATTCGGTACTCCTTCGAGGTTTTCCGACCCCGCCCGTTTCTCTTTCGCCCATGGCGGCAAGGACGGGCACCCGTTCCCCGTCCCGCTTAAGACATACGACGAGTCTATTGCCGTTCTCGAAGGCGCTATACGAAAGTCGCGCATCGATCAATCCGATAAGCTTGAATGCCTCAAGAGGCTCTACGGCGTGGCGAGAAAGATAGAGGAAGAGCTGGATCCTTCCGCGGATTTCGATGCGGTGATAGCCAGGGAAAAGAGCGAGTCGAAAATGTACGGCGGGAGAACGGTCTTCGAATAGCGAAACCCTGCCAGGCTGCTTATCCTCGGGGCTTTGATATTTCGCCGGTTTTGAGATAGAATAAAGCCATGGAAAAATTTCTTTATAATTATAAAAAAAGCAAGATCCTTTTCAACGCCGTGGTCTGCTACCCCAATTCCTACTCCATAGGCATGTCGAGCCTTGCTTTCCAGGACATATACCACATCCTGCAGGAGTATCCCTTCATGCATTGCGAAAGAGCTTTTTTTAACGGGGGTACCCGATCAAAGAACGGCATCTGCGCCATCGAGTCAGGAAGGAGCATTTCACAGTTCGACATTATATTCATTTCAATCTCTTTCGAACCCGACCTGCTCAATATTATTGAGATGATCAGGAGTTCCGGCATCGATATCGATCCTTATAAAAGGGCTCTGGCGGGCGGGCCTCTTATCGTTGCGGGGGGAATAGCCGCAACTTTTCTATACTATTATTTAAAAGATACGGCAGATATAACGGTTTGCGCGGCGGCGGAGTATGCGCTGCCGCTTATCGTGGAAGAATTGTCATGCTATAAAGACAGGAAATCGTTTATACGAGGGTTGGGAAACAACAAGGGGTTTTATTACCGTGAAAAAAACGCCGACGGGAACATTCCCTATTACGAGTGCGGAAAGAAATTGGCGCATAGCGTCATCCTTTCGGATAAAGCCGAATTTTCAGGGATGGGGCTTATCGAAATATCGAGGGGCTGCCTTTTCATGTGTAATTTCTGCCTTGTTTCGAAGGTTTACGGCAGCTATTTCCCCTATCCAGAGAGCGAGATCATTGAAACAGCGGAAAAATACACCGGCCTCACGGACAGGATAGGCCTGATAGCCGCGACTCTGACCAACCACCCCGGGTTCAGGAATATAATCAAAGAACTTAACAGGCTTCAGTTCAGGCTCTCATTTTCGGCGTTCAGGCTCGAGGGTCTCGACGATGAACTCCTCGAATTGATAATAAATAACGAGAACAGGACATTGACCATCGCGCCCGAAACAGCGTCTTTAAAGCTTAAGAAAACGATAAACAAGGTAATTTCCAACGATATGATAATGGAGAAAGCCCTCAAGGCCTTTGCACTCGGAATTAAAAGGCTGAAATTATATTTTCTGATCGGACTGCCGGGAGAAACCCTTGAAGATATACTCGAAATAATATCCCTTGTCAAGAATTTAAGGGAATTGTCATATGTTCACTCTAAAAAACATGGCTACGTCCCGGAGTTTATAATAACTGTCAATCCCCTGGTTCCGAAGCCCTTTACAGAGTTCCAAGACTGTCCGATGGAAGAGCTGCAGTCGATCAAAAAGAAGATCATTACGCTTAAGAACGGACTGAGAGGCCTGGGGAGGACCTATGTATACGGTGAAAGCCCAAAATCGGCATTGCTGCAGTACAGGCTCTCTCATCACATTGTAAGCCTGGAAGAGCTGATCTCTAATCCTTCTTCTTATAATAATTAACGTAAACATCATCTATCTGTTTTTCGAATTTTTTTACGGTGATGATGTTCGAAACACGCTTTTCATCTTCCGCGAGGTCCTTGAGCCTTGAGAGGATTATTTTCCGGTCTTCATCGTTCAGGGATTTGTCCTGCAATCCGATGGTATAGTTCGATTTAAAGGAATCTATTGTCTGTTTCAAACTTTCTAAATCTGCCTGGTAATTGGTAAAATTCCTTGTGATGGATGTATATTCAAGCACTACGTTTTTATAAACCGTAATCATTTCCCCGGTACTTGAAAAATTATATAAGGATGTAATTTTTCTGACCGAGGGGTCCGAAGCTATTGCTTCGAAAAATTTCAGATCGGCATTCGTGGCGTCTTTTTCAGAGGGTGAAAGCTTCGAATTATAATCATCCGAGAATTTAAGAAGAGCAGGAAGGATATTTATAAAATTGGACACCTGTTTATCCGACAGTATTATTATGTCGTTCCTGCCTATTCCATCCGGAGAATTTTCTTTTGGGGCGCAGGAAGTTAAAATCAGCATCGCGAGAAGGGCGGCCGACATAAATTTCATCATAATCACTCCTTACTGGCGCTTAGCGGCACTAACGCCGCCAATGACATAAGTGCCGCTTAGCTCGCTTCGCTCGCAGCGGCACTAACGCCGCCAATGGCATAAGTGCCGCTTAGCTCGCTTCGCTCGCAGCGGCACTAACGCCGCCAATGGCATAAGTGCC
>Ga0181520_10004716_pt1 | contig 22485 bp, 13 predicted proteins | sample PEATcosm2014_Bin_29_FD_132451 | JGI IMG/M metagenome (GOLD analysis project Ga0181520, IMG submission 132451) | Peatland microbial communities from MTU Mesocosm Facility, Houghton, MI, USA - PEATcosm2014_Bin02_30_metaG | ecosystem: Environmental > Terrestrial > Soil > Wetlands > Peat | place...
AATATGAACTGTGACTATCAATTTAAAGATGTATACCAAATGAAAATGGCGGCAGGGAGATTTTTTTCCAAAGAGCATCCTTCCGATACTGCTGCTGTTGTCCTAAATGAAGCGGCAGCAAGGAAACTCGGTATAATTAATATAGAAGGTAAATATCTGACTGAAATAGGGAATCAGAATTATGCAATAATAGGGATTGTTAAAGACTTCAATTTCATGTCCCTTCACGAAGCAATACAACCCATTGCTATTTTCCCTTTTAAGCCGGGAGGTGCCGGAGAATATTTATCGGTAAAAGTTAAGCCGGATAATTATGCCGGAACTATCTCTTTTCTTAGAAATACTTGGAAAAAGTATGCAGGTGACGAAACACTGGATTACAGTTTCCTCAACAACAATATGGAAAACCTGTATATAGCAGACTTAAGGACAAGTAACATAGCCTCTGTATTTTCAATTCTCGCAATCTTTATTGCCTGCCTTGGTTTGCTCGGTCTAGCATCATTTATAACCGGACAAAGGACGAAGGAAATAGGAATAAGAAAAGTGCTTGGTGCATCGGTGCCTGAAATAATAATAATGCTGTCAAAAGAGTTTTTGAGATGGGTTATATTGGCAAATATTATAGCCTGGCCTATCGCTTACTATTTTATGAATAAATGGCTGCAGGATTTTGCTTACAAAACTGAAATATCAATATGGATTTTCCTTACATCAGGTACGTTGGCTTTGATAATTGCTCTGCTGACTGTTTGCACAAATGCAATAAAAGCAGCAACGGCAAACCCGGTAAAATCTTTGAAATATGAATGAGTGGGCGCATAGCGAAGGAGACCGGAGAACGCAGACCGGAAACCGGATGAGATAAAAAGAACGCTGGATTCAAAGCGCAATAGTAAAACGCCATGCGCTATGCGCTCTGCGAATAGAAAGAAAGGTATTATGTTAAAAAATTACATCAAAATAGCGCTAAGAAATCTGTTAAAGAGTAAAATATATTCTTTAATTAATATTTTCGGGCTTACTGTCGGTTTAGCAGCTTGCATTCTTATAGCTCTCTGGGTACAGGATGAATTGAGCTTTGACAGGTTTAATAAAAATGTTAACAATATTTTTAGGGTAATAAGCTATAAAGGCAAATTCGAGGATCGCTCAGCAAGCTCCCCTGCGCCTTTAGGCCCGGCAATGAAGGAAAGTTTTCCGGATGTTGTAAGCTATGTTAGGTTTACAAATGCATCGAATAAAGTTGTTGTAAAGTATGGAAAAAATGTTTTCTACGAAGACAGGATAATTTTTGCAGATCCGGATATTTTTAAAATGTTTACCTTACCATTCGTCGAAGGCACATCAAACACAGCTTTATCCGGGCTATTTAATGTGGTTATTACTGAAAATATCGCGCATAAATATTTCGGTAGTGAAGACCCCGTCGGTAAAACCTTAACATTGGAAGGTAATTTAAATCTTATAGTTAGTGGTGTAATAAAGAACATTCCGGCGCAATCCCATATACAGTTTGATTTTCTGCTTTCAATGGAGAATGTTTATAAGTTTCATTTTTTCGGTACAGAATGGGGCGACTTTAATTTCACTACTTATGTTATGCTCCATCCTAATTCATTCAACGCTGGATTTAATAGTAAAGTAACAAACCTTGCTGTATCTCATAATTGTCCGCAGGTCGTCTTTGGTAAAAGGAAATTCGGTTTACAGCCTCTAACGGATGTTCACTTAGATGCCGGTACGGATGTTGAAGGAACAGTATTCACTACCGAGCCGGGCGATAAGAATAGTGTGCTTATCTTTTCACTTATTTCTTTTCTTATTCTTGGTATTGCCTGCATAAATTACATGAATCTTTCTACAGCACGCTCTGAGAAACGGAAACAGGAAGTTGCTATGCGTAAGACATTAGGCGCTAATCGCTCTCAGCTTACAATTCAGTTTCTGGGTGAATCTGTTTTTATTTCAATCATTGCATCTGTTATTGCAATGGGGTTAATAGAATTACTGCTTCCTGTATTTAATAACCTGACAGGGAAACATTTGTCGCTTAATTTTTCCGATATCAGGTTTATTTCGGGTTTAGCTGCTGTAACCATTCTTACAGGTTTAATTTCAGGAAGTTATCCTGCATTATATCTTTCCTCTTCCCGGCAGATCAAAGTATTCAGGAAACAGGCATCATCACATTTAAGAAAGTTTCTTGTTGTGGCACAATTCTCTTTATCCATCGGACTTATTATTTGCACACTTTTTGCATTTAATCAGCTTCATTATTTGCAAAACAAAAACCTTGGCTTTGACAAAGACAATGTTATTGTTGTGCAAGTAAGAGAAAATTTCGGGGCGAAATATGCAGTTATAAAAGATCAGCTTATTAAAAATGCTAACATCCTTGGAGTCACTGCACAGGATTGGTTCCAGGTACGCGGCCCACGGAATACCGGAGGCCCCGCTTATAACTGGGAGGGAAATCCCGATCCACGCTTCAACCCGATGATATCGCATACTAAAGTGGACTACGACTTCGTCAAAACAATGAATATCAAAATAGTGGAATGAAGAGATTTCTTAAAAGATCATCCCGGCGATGAAAAGGAAGCTTTCATTGTGAACGAGGAAGCGGTAAGTATTATGGGTTTGAAGTCACCCGTCGGGAAATATTTTCGGTTATACGGCCAGGAAGGAAAAATCATTGGAGTAATGCAGAATGCCTATTTCAGTTCGCTTCATAAAAAGGTAGAACCTTTGGTTTATCATTTATTGACGGATGCTAATGATGCTCAATATTACGGCGCGATTTATATAAAGTTAAAAGGATCCCATATTTCAGAAGGAATAGCAGCTGTAGAGAATATTTGGAAAGCAGAAAATCCAAATTCACCTTTCGAGTTTCAGTTTCTGGATGACGCAATCAGTAATCGTTATAATTCTGACCAAAAGACAAAAAATATTTTTGGCGCATTTGCATTCATAGCGTTATTCATATCCTGCCTCGGATTATTTGGCCTTGCATCGTTCACTACAGAAAATAGAACTAAAGAAATAGGTATTCGCAAGGTGTTGGGAGCTTCCGTTCTCAATATTATTAATATGCTTACCGAAGACTTTGTAAAATGGGTTCTTCTTGCAAATATTATAGCCTGGCCGGCTGCTTATTATTTTGTGAATAACTGGCTTAAGAATTTCGCATATCATATTGAAATAAACTGGTGGGTATTTATTTCATCCGGTGCAATAGCCTTATTAATTGCTCTGGCAACAGTGAGTACATATGCAATAAAAGCAGCAACCGCAAATCCGGTAAAATCTCTAAAGTATGAATGAGCGGAGCGAAATGCGCAAAGAGCATGGCGCAAAGCGCAGATCGCAAAAAAGACGAATGGAGGCCGGAGACGGCAGATCGGAAACCGTATAAAATAAATCGATTGCAGAATGCAAAGCACAGAGCGCAATATTAAAATGCTATGCGCTTAGCGCCATGCGCTTTGCTCCAAGCAAAAATTATTTAGGAGGTAGCTATGTTAAAGAACTTTATTAAGGTTACACTAAGAAATTTGATAAAACATAAGACTTATTCTTTTATTCATATAATAGGTCTTACAATAGGAATTGCATCTCTTGTCCTGATTTTAAAATATGTACAGTTTGAGCTTAGTTATGACAGGTTTAATCAAAATGCCGGTCAAATATACAGAGTCACAGATATTCAATGGGCGCAAACTCAAGCTCCGTTAGCCGGCGCTCTTCGCGAATTCTACCCGGAAATAATTAATACTGTCAGGATTAAAAAAATTGATAAAGTTTTTATCGCTTATGACCAGAAAAAATTTTATGAGGAGAATGTCATTTTTTCAGACCCCTCAATCTTTGATGTATTTACATTTCCGCTTTTAAAAGGAAACCCGCATACCGCGCTAAGCTCACCTTATTCAGTTGTAATTACTCAGGAAATGGCAAAAAAATATTTTGGTGGCCAGGATCCAATAGGCAAAAAATTTAATTACGACGGCAAATATGATTTTCAGGTGTCAGGTGTTTTAAAAAACATTCCCAATAATTCACATATAAAATTTGGTTTTGTTTTTTCTCTTGTAAGCGCTCCTGCTGTTTTTGGGAATGATTTTCTTGAAAATAGAGAGAATACAACAGTTTACAATTATTTCCAATTAGATCCCAAAAGAGAAATTAGTAGTGTACAGGCCAGGTTTGAAAAATTCACCAAGTATTATTTGGGAGAAGAGTTATATAATATGAGCAGAACCGGCAATTGGCGGATAGAATATAAAATACAACCGCTCACCTCTATCCATTTACATTCTGATTTAGGCGGCGAGTTTGAACCGAACGGCGATATTGCAAGTGTCTATATTTTCTCAATTATTGCTGCCCTGGTACTTCTGATTGCCTGTATTAATTATATGAATCTTTCAATCGCACGTTCTATGAACCGCTTAAAGGAAATAGGAATAAGAAAAGTTATTGGCGCAGACAGGCGGCATATATTTTATCAATTTATTGGCGAATCTCTTTTACTTTCTTTTTTTGCGATTTTTCTTGCTTTCAGCCTTACGGAATTATTATCGCCCCGGCTGGCTTCTCTTCTTGGTGAAAAGGATATATTCACAAGCAGGGGGCCCGGATATTTGTTCTCTTTGTTTGGTATAGCATTGATTACGGGAATTGTTGCGGGATCATATCCGGCATTTATTCTGTCACGGTTTCACCCGGCGAAGATTCTATCAAAAACCATATTAAAAACAAACAAACGGTTTAATTATAGAAATGCTTTAATTGTATTTCAATTTTTCGTTTCTACGGTTTTGATTATTGCTGCCCTTATTGTTAACAACCAGCTTTCATACGTGCAGAAAAAAAATCTCGGTTTTAATAAAGAACAGGTTATAGTATTGCCTTTAAACGATGACCAGGTGAGAAAGCAGTGTGAATCATTAAAAGATGAAATGTTAAAACAATCCGGGATAGTGAACGCATCCCTTTCTTCCACAATACCCGGAAATGTAAAATTTGTAAGAAGTTTTTTGTGGGAAGGTAAAAAAAACGAAGATGAAAATACTATGGGGTTTATTTCTGTAGATCATGACTTTATGAAAACATACCAAATTAAAATAGTTGAGGGAAGAGATTTTTCTAATTCATTTGTTACCGACGCTGCACAGGGATTTATTATAAATGAAGCGGCTCAGAAAAAATTAGGATGGAAATCACCGATTGGTAAAATGATAATGTATCATCCGAAGCAGGGAACAGTGATAGGAGTAATGAAGGATTTTCATTTCAAATCGCTGCATGATAAAATTGAACCTATGGTTCTTTATATAGATACACCGGCTTTCGCATATTTATCTATCCGGGTAAACACACAAAATATTTTCGGCACACTTCAGGCCGTTGAAAATAAGTGGAAGTTACTTTATCCGGATAAACCATTTGAATACTTTTTTCTGGATGAATTTTGGGGTAAACTCTATCAGAAAGAACAGAACATAAGAAACCTGTTTAACTGTTTTTCAGGACTTGCGATATTTATAGCATGCCTGGGACTGTTCGGCCTTGCAGCCTTTAGCGCCCAAAATAAGACGAAGGAAATAGGTATACGCAAAGTTCACGGTGCAACGGTTATGGGGATAGTCTCCATGCTTTTAATAGAATTTACAAAATGGGTAATAATTGCAAGTGTAATTGCCTGTCCTTTAGCATATTATTTTATGCATAAATGGCTTCAGGACTTTGCATATAGAATAGAAATATACTGGTGGGTTTATGTAATATCCATAAGCATGGTATTGCTGATAGCATTAGCCACAGTAAGTGTAAATGCACTAAAAGCCGCAACAGCAAACCCTGTAAAATCTCTAAAGTATGAATGAGCAAGGCGCAAGAGGTACAACGCTATGCGCTTAGCGCTATGCGCCATGCAAAACTTACGAAGGAGTTGTATGATTAAATACTATTTTAAAATAGCTTTCAGGAATCTGAATAAAAACAAAGCTTATTCTGTAGTTAATATTTTGGGGTTGGCAGTCGGTATAGCTGCTTTTATACTGATTGCATTATACATTCAATATGAATGTAAATTTGATAAATTTAATGTTAATTATGATAGAATATTCAGAGTGGAGCAGAAAGTGAAGTATGCCGACGGCTTCCGCAACAGAAATCAAACGCCGTCATCTTTAAACGGTATATTGGCAGCAGGCTTCCCGGAGATTGTAAAGTCTGTTAAGATTAAGCCGGTTTGGGGTGAATTTTTATCATCAGGTAAAAAACTTACCTTTTTTGAGGAAGATGGATTTTATTCCTGTGATACTTTTTTTGATATTTTTACATGCAGCTTTATTATTGGTTCTCCTAAAACTGCATTAATTGAACCAAATTCAATTGTACTGACTAAAGAATTAGCTGAAAAATATTTTCCCGGTGAAAACCCGCTGGGCAAAACCATTCGCGCTCAAAATAAACTAGATTACAAAGTAACTGCCGTTATTGATAATATTCCGGATAATTCTCATTTAAAACTTTCTTATTTAATTTCATTTTCTACTATAGAGAAAACACAAGATTACAATTTTCCGACAGAATGGGGAGATGATGGGATATCAACTTATGTACTTCTTCAATCAAAAGAACTGTATAAAACTACCGGTGGCAAAATTTATAATCTTCTGGATAAATACATTCCTCAAAATAACAGGAAATTAGTTTTAAGGCCGCTTGCACAAATTCATCTTCATCCCGACGATGACACAAATCTTAGCATCATCATTTTTCTTTATGGAATTATCGGATTATTTGCCCTGTGTATCGCTTCCATTAATTCAATTAATTTAACTACAGCTTATGCGACCACAAGAGCAAAGGAAATCGGGATTAGAAAAGTCGTCGGCGCAAACCGCGTTACTCTTATTAAACATCTTCTATGCGAGTCGGTAATTATTACATTTATCTCTCTGCTTATTGCATTCTCATTAGCGGAAGTTTTCCTGCCTGAATTCAATAAAGTTGTTGACAGGCAATTGGAAATTTCTATTATTCACAATTGGGTATTTACTCTTGGAATGGTAGTAATCTCCTTACTTGTCGGTTTGTTTTCAGGCAGCTACCCTGCTTTTTTGCTATCGTCATTCGCCCCAGGTTCCCTGTTAAGGAAAAATGTCTCCGGGAAAAATCATTTTCAAAAAATAGGGATGAAAAAAATATTAGTCTTTGTTCAATTCATGCTTTCAATTGCCCTGATGATATCAACGCTGATAGTCTATAAACAATTGGAATATATGAGCGCAAAAGACCTTGGATTCAAAAGGGATAATATATTATGGGCAGAGCATATTAAATCTGTTAATAAAAATTTCAACTCTCCGGATGCTCTGAAACAGGCCCTTCTACAAAACCCAAAGATTCTCAGCGTAACTATATCTAAAAACATTCCTTTCCATGGTTATTGGGATAGAACTGTTAATTGGGAAGGCGGCGGAATGGATGAAAAAATGGATCTTTTGTATAACGCTGTTGACCCTGATTTTATTAAAACTTACGGTATGAAGATTATAGAAGGCAGGAATTTTAATAAAACTATTTCAAATGATATGAATGCATGCCTGATTAATGAAACTGCAGTAGAACAATTCGGATGGAAAGACCCTTTAGGAAAAAGATTATGGGATAATAAATATCGTATTGTAGGCGTGGTTAAAGATTTTCATCAGATTTCAATATACTTCCCGATCCGACCTTTTTTCATGATTTTAAATGATAACAACTTTGAGGATGAAAACACTTTTTCCATTAAAGTTGCCTCCGAACATGAACCTGAAATTAAACAATTCGTAATGGATAAGTTCGAAGCGTTTTTTCCCGGGCAGTTATTCAATTTCAAATGCCTTGATGAAGATTTTGATAGTGAAACAATCAGGATTGTAAGCGGTGTAAGCAGGTCATTCGGCATTTTTACTGTTGTTACAATTCTATTAGCTATGGGGGGATTATTCGGAACTATATCTTTTATAACAAAATTGAAAACTAAAGAGGTTGGTATCAGGAAAGTATTAGGAGCTTCTTTACCGAAATTACTTCTTGTACTTAGCCGCGATATGATTAAAGTAATGGCTTATGCCAATCTTTTTGCATGGATAATTGCATTTGTATTAATGAACATGATTTTAAATCAATTTGCCTATAGAACGGATATTTCAATCTGGATATTTCTAATTGTCGGAATTATTTCATTTACAGCATCAATGCTGATAGTCCTTGCCCAGATATATAATACTGCGGCAAAGAATCCAGTAAACTCTTTGAGGTATGAATAAGCAAGGCGCAAAGCTTATCGAGCTATAGTAAAACGCTATGTGCTTAGCGCTTTGCCCCATGCAAATTAAAAAAGGAGGTTAGTAATGACAAAATTATTTATTCTTATAATTCTGGGAATTATGGTTAAAACTGTATCCGCACAAAGTAGTGATAGTGCAAAATTTTTATGTGGTGTAAGCACTGTTCAATATGCAGGTCAGATTTATCACACTGTCCAAATTGGCAATCAATGCTGGTTAAAAGAAAATCTTAATGTCGGGACTATGATACCAGGTATCCAGGATCAAGCAAATAGAGATAGAATTGAAAAATATTGTCATAATGATGATCCGAACACCTGCTCTGTTTATGGTGGCTCTTACCAGTGGAATGAAGCAATGCAATATGATACAACTGAAAAAGCACAGGGCATTTGTCCGGGTGGATGGCATATACCGGCGAAAGCGGAATTTGAAAAATTAGAAGTAGCTGTAAATAATCACGGAAATTCATTAAAGGCAATAGGGCAGGGATCAGGAGATGGAGCGGGTACGAATACAAGCGGGTTTTCAGCGGTCTTGGCGGGTAACCGGACTAATGGTGGTGGCGATAGCAATTTTGGTTACAGCGCTGACTTTTGGACTTCAACTGTATTGGATGGCGATAATTCTCCCCTGTATTTTTCAGGCCTATACTACAATGAAAATTGGATGCAATTTACCAAAACTAATAAGAGGGAAGCATTTAGTGTTCGCTGTGTGAAGGATTAGGTTAACCGGTGTATCAAAAGGAAAAAAATATTGTTGCCTATGCAGGCTGTTGCTAATTACTTGCATTCATAAATATTGCCACGGCCTTTAGGTCGTGGTAGAAAAATAACTAAAAATTCTTTGGCTTTAGCCGAATTAAATGGCTAAGATGTTCCAAGATTTTGAAATGTTTTGTAAAAATTCACCAGGAGTTAAAAATTATTCAATTTGTACCAGCCTGCTATGGCTGAAATAATGTTTGAAAATAAATTATCTGCAAATGATTATTAAATAAAATAAAAAAAGTTGGGAGAAAATAATGTTAAAAAATTATTTTAAAGTCGCATTAAGGAATTTGATAAGGCACAAAACTTTCTCGCTTATAAATATTCTGGGTTTTGCGTTTAGCCTTTCTGTATGCTTGATGATTATTCTTTTCTTGTTAAAAGAAAATAGCTTTGATAGATACCATGAAAATTCCAACTCGATTTATAAGTTAATAGACGTACAAAATAACTCAAGCGCGATTGACTACAGGGTTGTAAAGAATATAGTTGATAATTTTCCCGAAGTTCAGAACGCTTGCTTTGCTCAAATATTGCAGGTTCAGGTCGGTACAACGTACAATGAGAACGGCGTTTATATAGATAATATAATGTCGGTAAATAATTCATTCTTCAAAATATTTACTATCCCATTTGTTTCCGGCAATGCATCTTTACCATTTACTGATATTAATTCTGTTGTAATTACCCAAAGTACTGCAAAAACGCTATTTAATAGTGTAAATCCGATAGGAAAAGAAATAGTAGTTTGGCATCATTACAGATTAACTGTTACAGCAGTAATTAAAGATTTTCCAGACAATTCAAGTATTAATGCTAATGTAATTGTTAATGCAGAAAATCAAAAATTTAAATTTAGTTTTAGCTGTGGTGATTATAAAGATGTCAGTTCTCACAGGTATCCATTCGGAATTTATCTGCAGCTTAAAGAAAATACAAATGCAGTTCAGCTTAAAAATAATTTAAATCTGCATTCCGGTTTGCTAAATCCTTATGTAAAAAAAGTTGATTTAATACCATTAAAGAAAATTTATTTGTATGATAACACCATCGGTAGTGATACGATAAAAGGGAATCCGGATCTATTAACAATTATGGCAATTATAGCTGTTATAATACTCGCATTGTCTATTATTAATTATGTAAATCTTTCAATTGCCAGGCAAAATAAGCGGAATAAGGAAACTGGGATAAGAAAAACTATAGGTGCCGGCAGGAAAGATATGATTTTATTCTTTTTAACAGAATCAATCTCGGTAACTTTTGCATCAATTATTTTGTGTTTTATTATAATTGAAATTAGCCTGCCAGCTTTTAATAAATTGATTGGCGCTAATTTAAGTATAAATCCATTGTTCCAATTTCCCGTAAATGTAATTTTATTTTTATCAATGATTATTATTGGCCTTATTGCGGGAATCGGTCCAGCTTTATTGCTTTCTTCTTATAACCCAGTAAAAATATTCAGGGGAGAATTACTTCAAATAAGGAAAAAAAGCTTCTTTAGAAATGCTTTAACGGTATTCCAGTTCGCAGTTTCGATTGGTCTTATTTTTTGTGTTATTATAATTCAAAAACAAATGGGTTTGATAAAGAATAAAAATCTAGGCTTTGATAAAGAACAACTTCTCTATTTGGATTTTCCGATTAGTGGGGCATCCGATACTTTAAAAGTTTCTCTTTTAAAAAACAAGTTTAAAGAATGTTCGGGAATCATTAGTGTTTCCGGTACGCAGGGTATACCCGGTCAAATAAATAATTTTATGGGATCACAAATACCGGGTAAAGATAAAATGATAGCTTGCATATTGGCTGATTCAAACTTCTTGAAAACCTTCAATATACAAATTATAAAGGGCAGAAAAATACTTCCAGGAGATATGGGCACTGCTTGTATGTTGAATGAATCGGCATATAAATATTTTGAATGGGGTGATCTTAAAAATAAAAGGTATAATAATGGCAGAGAAGGAGGATTTGAAGTTATTGGCATTGTAAAAGATTTCAATTTTGCATCATTGCATCAGCCTATTGAACCATTATGTATTATGTTCGCTAATTACCTACCAAGCCGTTTTAATATTAGGATTGCAAAAGAAAATGGTAGGCAGACAATGGAATATATTCAGAAGGTTTGGAAAGAAATTATTCCGGATTATCCAATTAAGTACCGGTTTTATGATGAGTGGTTCGATTCAATGTACAAAAATGAAGAAAAATTTTCAGGCACAATAAATCTTTTTGCCTTTTTGGCTATAATTATTTCTTCCCTGGGAATTTTAGGATTAGCTGCTTTCTCTGCAGAATCACGAACTAAAGAATTAGGAATCCGTAAGGTACATGGAGCTACATTAAATGAACTAATGTTCATTCTCAATAAGGACATTATTAAGTTGGTGTTCGTTGCATCTTTTATTGCTCTTCCGGTCGCCCGGTATGCAATGAAAAACTGGCTGAAAGATTTTGCTTACCGGACAGAAATAAATTGGTGGGTTTTCATATTAGCCGGGTTGGCAGCATTGTTTATTGCTATAATAACTATAAGCTGGCATACATGGCGGGCTGTAAATAAAAATCCTGTAGAAGTACTTAGGTATGAATGATCAGTGCCGAAAGCTCAGAGCGAGGGAAACCGGAGAACGCAGAACGGAAACCGGATGAAATTAAAATTCGCAGAATGCAGAGCCGGCTGGCCTGCGCAGAGAGTAAAATGTTCAACACTATGCGCTTAGCGCTTTGCCCAATGCAAAAATACTAACGGAGGAAAAAATGCTAAAAAATTATTTTAAAATTGCTTTTAGAAATCTTCTTAAGCATAAAAATCTATCACTTATAAATATTCTTGGGTTAGCGATAGGGATTGGGTGTTTTCTCCTTATTGGAATTTACGTTTACCAGGAACTGTCTTATGATGAGTTTAATAAAAATAAAGACAACATTTATTTTATATATAAATTAGAAAATTCGCCAGCCGGTTTTAGAAAAAGCGCTGTAACTCAGGATCCTCTTCCAAAAGTACTGCGCAACGATTATCCCGGTATGAAAAATGTTGTGCAATTTACAGGGAATCAATTTTCTGTTAATGTAAACAATCGTTCATTCCAGGAAAAAGTCTTCGCAGTTACTCCTTCAGTTTTCTCAATGTTTACGTTTCCTATGTTAATTGGGAACCCGGATAAAGCGCTTAATGATGTAAACTCGGTTGTGCTTACAGAAGAAACCGCAAAAAAGTATTTTGGAAATGAGAATCCGGTTGGTAAAAAAATATCCATGCTGAATAAATATGACTTTGTAGTATCGGGGGTTCTCTCTCCCATTCCTGTAAATTCCAGTATTTCTTTTGATATGCTTATTCCCATTCAGGCGCGTGCTTTAATGGACCCTGATTTTGAAAATCAATGGAGTTCATCAGGCAGTTTTACTTTTATCCAGTTTGATAAAAATTTTTCCCCCTTGGAATTGCAAAAACAATTTCCGCACCTTATCGAAAAATATATCACCGGCTATTTAAAAGACAGGTTTAAATGGGAACTGATGCCCTTAACTAACATACATTTGACAGAAGACCTGGATGGGATGATAGTCCCCTCTGTTTCATCTAAGAATTTGTGCATACTGGCGCTTATTGCTCTTGCAATATTACTTATTGCGGTAATTAACTTTACAAATATTTCAGTAGCAAGGTATTCGGAACGGATCAGGGAAATAGGTATCCGTAAAACATTAGGGGCGGGAAGAAAAGAAATAATCCGGCAGTATTTGGTTGAATCCACATTAATTTCTTTTATAGCAATGTTGATGGGAATTGTTTTGGTAGAGCTTTGCTTGCCATGGTTCAATACGTTTACAAAATCGGAATTATCTTTTCGGGGTTTAAATACATCTTTTAATTTATTGGGGTTCTTAGGTCTTACACTGTTAATTGGTTTGATCGCCGGTTATTATCCCGCTTTTTACATTTCAAAGTTTCAACCAACGATTGCAATCAAATCCGGTCAGAATGCTAATAAACATAATTCCTTTCTGCATCATTTTCTGATTCTCACTCAGTTTGCCGTTGCCGGCACTCTGATAATTGTATTATTTATTATTACAAGACAGATTTCTTATATGCGTAATTATGATCTTGGCTTCGAACCTCAAAATCTGCTTGCAATAGATTTGCATTACTGGGCACAGGAAAATGCTGAAAAGAATATTGGTATGCTAATTAATGAAATCCGGGGCAGGCAGGCTTCCGAAGGTATTATTTCAATGGGTTTATCGGAACATGTTCCCGGTTATTATTTCAATAATCAATTTGCAACTAGGGCAGACGGAAATCCTTTGAATGAATTCAAAGAAACGATTGTAACTTCAATTGATGAAAATTTCATTGATACCTACAAAATGAAAATCTCAGATGGCAGGAATTTTTCGCTGCTTTTTAATTCGGATCCAGATGATGCTGCGTTACTTAATAAAACTGCTATAAAAGAACTTAATCTTACCAACCCGATTGGGAAACGGGTATGGTTTAAACATGGTGAAAACTATAAAATCGTGGGTGTTGTGGATGACATTCATTTCCGTTCTTTACAGCATAAAATAGAACCTGTGGTTTACCGTTATTCTTCAGGTCATAAGGGACAGTACCTGACAATACGGTACAATCCGGCAAATCAAAAAGAATTACTTTCGTTCTTACAAAATACTTGGAATAAAACAATTCACTCCTTGCCTTTTGAATATTTTTTTGTAACGGAAAAGTATCAGGAAAGTTATAAGGATGAAACAAAAACTGCCGTAATAATTGGTTTTTTCTCCGGACTTGCAATTCTTCTTGCATGTCTGGGATTACTTGGACTTACATCTCTCATGATAGTGCAACGGACAAAAGAAATTGGCATAAGAAAAGTATTAGGGTCTTCAACCTCAAAAATTGTCGCGCTTTTATCTTCACAATATCTTAAACTCGTTTTCTTATCCAATATTATAGGATGGCCGGTTGCATATTATTTCTCCCGGCAGTGGCTGCAGGAATTTCCTTACAAGATATGGTTAAACCCCCTTTATTTTGTGCTTGGCAGCGCCGCTTCTATCTTAATTTCCTTGGCGGTAATTAGTTTTATTATAATTAAAGCTGCATCAGCAAACCCTGTAAAATCTTTAAAATATGAGTGATAAATCAGAGGCCGGAATAAATTGAGCCAGGCAATGTTCAAACAAAGATTGGTAAATTAATTCTTTTATTTAAAAGGAATACGTTATTGCCGTTTTAATGCATCTCGGTGTTCCTGGTGTAAAATCAATTTCCGAAACAGGTTCTGTTTCATTTTTTAGTCGTGTTTCGGTATCAAACTGCGCCTCATCCCAGTTTACGTTAAATAAGTTGTCAACCGACAAAGTGATTTTATAAGAACTAATATTGTATGATAGATAGCTTTCAAATACAGTATACCCTGATGCCCTGACTGTATTATCTTCAGTAGCAGGCCTTCCATCCATACTCCTGTATCTTATGCTTCCTTCAATTCCATCCGTAAAGCGGCATGTAAGTCCCCCCGTAGAAGTACGGCTCGGGGCAAGCGGAATATAATTTTGTCCAACAGGATAATATTTGAATCTTCCGCGGCACAAATTGATATCTAGATCGGCCCAAAGCCAGGGTAAAATTTGGTCTCTTAAACTGGCATCTATCCCGATCCTTCTCGTGGCGCCTTCAATATCATAAGTTCCTTCATCTCCATTGTAAACATATTCATTTTGTAAATCCAGTCCCCACAAAGTAAGAGATAGTAAAGAGTTATTTGAGGTTTTTAATCTAGACCCTATTTCCATTCCTGTAGCTCTTGGTAACGTTCTTTGATCGGGATGGCTTACAACTACTCGGGCATCGTTTGAATGAAAGCTTGAACCAAAATTATAAAATAAATCTAAGGTACTACCGGGTGAATATACAATGTTTAATTTAGGGCTAAGATTTAATTTTTCAACATTACCTGATAAATTGGTCGTATCTTTTAACAAGTCCCTTAAATCGAAATAGAAAAAATCACTCCGCAATCCGAAATTAAATTTTAATTTAGTATTAAGAACAACATCTTCACCGGCATAAATACCGGTCGAGCTTTCGTTCACTAAAGCATCGGCATCCGGATTCAGCCTTATTCTTTTTACATCATGCCATAATTCTACATCAGCCTTATCGTTTCTCAGGTACATCCCGAATATAGTTTTAGAATCAATGCCCTGAATTTTATTATTAATACTGTAAGTACTGTTAAAACCTAAAGCCGTTCTGTAGTCATCCTGTTCAATTTCATCTCCGTTTACTGTGTCTGTAAGAAAAAATGTAAAATCTGAAAACAGTTTAAAATTATAATTAAACAGGTATGCATTAATGTTAAATTCTGATTCGTCTTTAACAATTGAATTGTAAATTAAATTAAGATTGGTTCTGCCTGTGGCGCCTCCTTCGCTGTTATCTAAACTACCAAACCTGTCGATAAGGCCTTCACTTACGGCTCTTTCGGGAATTTGTCCCGATGCATTCCATTTTGCTCCGTAATTTGATGCACTAATAACTAAACTTTTATCGTCGTCAATTTTATCTATCATTTTTCCAAAAAAATTATACCTGTCGAAATCGGAAGGGCTGTCAAAGTATCCGTTTGTCCAAAAATATTCCCCGGCAGCATATGCATATATGTTTGAAGTTCCGGTTGGAATTTGAGACATAAGAAGAGTTCTATATGTTCCAAAACTTCCGCCTTCTAGGGAGTATACATTATTGCTAAGGCTGTCTAATGTTTTAAATTTAACCGAACCGGCGGTAGAAAAATCACCATTTTCTAAAAAATAAGGCCCTTTTTGAACATCCAATTCATTGATGGTTTCAGGTATAACAAAATGGAGATCTGAATATCCCTGTCCGTGAGCGTGTGATACCATATTAACAGGAAGATCGTCAACCGAAATATCTACATCTGTTCCATGATCCGCATCAAAACCTCTTAGAAATATCTGCTCGGCCTTTCCGCCACCCGCATGCTGGGCTATAAATAGCCCCGGCACCAGCTTAAGCATATCCTGGGAAGATTGCCTTGACCTTAATTCGAAGTCAAATTTATTTAAAGCTAATGAAGAAGATGCGGTGTAATCTCTTTCTCCTTCAACAACTATTTCGGATAATGATAATACGCTTGGATCAAGTTTGAATATAATATATGCAGTATCGTTGGAAGAGATACTTATCTTTTTTGATTGAGTAAGATACCCGATCATTGATGAGGTGAAATTATAACTGCCCGCTGGAATTCCTGAAATTATAAAAAAACCATTGGAATCAGCGGCAGCACCTAAATTGATTTTATCAACCGTTATATTTGCTCCGGGTAATGGGTCACCGGATGTTTTATCCATCACGATGCCTTTTATATTACCCGGCCCGGCAAATATCAATTTTTGAAAAATGAATATTAGTGTTAATAGTATTGCTATTTTCATAATTGAATGTTCCATATTCTGGATACCACTAAAAATATCCCTGCAGCAGCAATAAATACCGAAGTTGCCGGTACAAATATTTGTTGTTTCTTAAATTTCCTTATATAGTAAAAGATAGGGAACACTAAAGCTATAATTATTATCTGGCCTATCTCAATTCCAATATTAAAACCAAGCAGCGGTGCCCAAATATTTCCCATACCAAGCATGCTTTTTAATAATTCGGTAAGATGCCCGGAAAAACCGGCTCCATGTATAAACCCGAAAGAACCCGCCACTATCCATCTGTAACCGGTATCTTTAGTCTTACCTTGTGCTGCTGTGGACTTCCATATAAACAGGTTTTCAATTCCTACATAAGCAATTGAAAATGCTATTAAAGCTTCTGTTATAAATGGGTTAATAGAAAGTATTCCTAAAGCGCTTAAAATTAATGTTGTGGAGTGGGTTATTGTAAAAGCGCTGGCAATTTTTAAAATCGAACGGATATGTTTTGTAACTATAATTAAACCTGTTAAAAATAAAATATGGTCGTATCCCTGGAGGATATGTGAAATACCGATTTGCAAAAAAAGTGTAAAGTTATCCATCTAAATCTCCTTATAGTTGAACTTTTATTTCTTGTCTTGATGATGAAAATATTAAGCTTTGCCCTCCGGATGGGGTCATTATATTAAGCAGATTCATTTGATTTGAGAATTCGTTAAAAAGTACATCATATTTTACATTTACAAAATTTATCTGTCCGGGCGATTCAAATTTGAAATAAAACCAGATAGATGACTCATCTTCACTGTTACCCCATAGAATTAACTCTAGTTTCATATTACCGTTTGCCGAGGCTGTTAAATGATTCTTTAAATAACTCTGTTTTAGTTGATCAAATTGTTCATTATTTAATGAATGTAGATCGCTTTTATCCGAATTCCCTATTGCTTTAAAAAAATCATCTTTATAGAAAATAATTTTACCGCTGAATTCCTGCTTGTCCAGTTTGGCATTACCATAACTTATGTGAATACTGTGATAAAACCCCGGTAGAAGTAAAAAAACAATAAGTATTGTAATTATTAATACACAGGATTTAAAGCGGTGCGGATTCAATATGTTATTCATCTTCAGCATAATAACTTTTCTTTTGTCAATCTATGGCATTGAATGTTTCACTGCATTATTTAAGCGATGCATAGCTCTGTAAAGTATGATATAGTGATATTGCATTGCTGCGGCAAATAGTGTCTACATAACCATCCGCCTTTAGACATTTTTTTATCATATCAAGTGATTTACCATTTGATCCTGTAGCATGATAAATTTCTGCTGCATGGTAAAGTAATACAGCCCGCTTAGTTCCCAGTCTCATTGCTTTTTCAATATACGGAGTAGCTTCGCCGCTTCTTCCGTTTTTAAATAGCGCCCATGCGTAAGTATCCAGGGCATCGATATTTTCGGGCCTTATCGCATATTCTTTTTCTGCGTGATTAAGTGCTTCCTGCAGATTTATATTATGATTAGCGCAGAATAGTGCGTACTCATAATGTATGTCATAACCATCCTGTTGGTGGATTTTAAACGCTTGCAGTATTTGATTATCCATTTCGGATTCAGCATCTTTTTGTCCGGTAGTCAAATAAATATCGGCAAGTTGTTGAAGAAATAAATGATTGGGATTTAACTGACTTGCTTTAACAAGCAATTCAATCGCTTCACCGTAATTTTTCTTAACGCAGTCTACTTCGGCAAGTCCGCTTAACGCAAATGAATAATTAGGCCTTTCTTGTAAAATACCGTTAAATATAAATTCTGCTGTATCAATTTTACCCTGGTACAAATATAAATTGCCTAAATTGTAAAGTGTCCAGGCCCTGTCTTCCTGCCCGTTCATCCCTGAGTTTGTTGCAAGTATCATTGCCTTACATGAAGCATCTGTTTCTCCATACAACTCGCGTAAGTATGAAGCTCTTGCATATGATCGTAAGTCGGGACGAAGGCTTAACATTTTATCGCAATATTTCACAGCTTCCGGGTATAGGCCAAGCTCTACATCCGCATCGACAAGAACTCCATAAGCAAAGGCATTATATTGATCAAAAGGAATCGCTCTTAGTGCAAGATCTTTTGCTTTTGCAAATTGATGGAGAGTCATTTGAACCGATGCTTCTGTTATTATCGCTTCAAAATTATTGGGATCAATTTTTAATGCATCATTAAGCAGGATCTGGGCTTTAGGTATATATTCATGATGTTTTCCTGTTACCCGGGCTTCCTGCAAAAAGATCTGAGCCAGTTCCACATAATTTTTAACTACTCCGGGATGATTTTTAATTTCCTCTCTTAGTCTTTCTACGGAGTGTAGTGCATTTAAATATTCAACCGATGCGTTTGCGTCGCCGCCCCTTGGACTTAAATCCGGTATATCAGAGGGTTCTTTATGTCTATTTTGATAAAAATAAAATGATGCGATAGCAGCTGTTGTTACAACAAAAATTAATATAGTAATTTTTAGATTTTTCATATCTGATCATCCTTTAATCAATATTTTAGTATGAATAATAACCCGGGCGAAGTATACTTCGCCCGGTATGCTGATGTTTTATTCAATTAAAATCACTTTATTAAGACCGCTTTTTTAGTTAATACAAAATCACCAACTTTTATCCGGTAGTAGTATACACCGCTTGCCAATCTGCTGGCATCCCATTTTACATTATACGTACCGGAAGTTTGTTCTTTATCAACAAGGGTTTTTACTCTTTGTCCCAACGAATTGTATACTTCCAATAATACTTTATCCGCTGTGGGAACATTATAACTTATTATAGTCGATGGATTAAATGGGTTGGGATAATTTTGATCCAAAAAAAATGTTTTCGGTACACTTAATCCGAGCGGATCTTTCCCAATCGCTGCAACTACACCGGGGGCATTTGCGGTTAGTGCTTTAACATAGTCCCATCCTCTGTGAGGGTCAGCTAAGTAAGGATAAGTCGTTGATAATGCAACATCATTTGCTGTTGGGCCGGCATTGTAAGTAAGTTCAGCAACTAATTTTGGTGATGCCAGATCTGAATAATTAGCTTGTACTGCGTCATTAAAAGGTAAACCAACTGCAGCAAGCACTAATCCGCCGACCGCTTGTAATTCAATACTTACAACATCGTCCTCTAATCTTCGTCCGTTTGGAAAGCCATCCATTTCAGGAATTGCCTGGATGTTAGAATTAGTATTATATGGTGCGGTAGTTAGTCCGATTGCTGCGGCTCTGATTAACCCCTCATAAGCATTTTGTTTATATTCAGTTGAACTCCTGTCGGTAACCGGTGTTGCCATATTTAATCTTAGCATATCGCCTCCATATAATTTTCCGTTATCATTTGTGATGGGTAAAAAATTATTAATGAATGGCTTACCTGCACTCAATGGTCCGCCTGTTTTACCTGTTGCCAGTTGATATGGAATCGCGTTTGGAACACCAAAGTAAAATATTGGGAATATATCTACTAAGCGGGGCATTCCCGCTGCTACTAGTCCGGGCTGGACATTAACTGCGAATGTAGTCCCCGAAAGATTTGGCGGAGGATTAAGTTTGGTAACCGCAAAAGCCCCGTCTTTAGTATTCCGGAAATCTAATCCCGCAGTAGTGTAACCTGGAATTACGCCAAGTGCAGGATATGACTGAGACTGTATTCTTAATGCAGATAAAGCCGGAACTGCGCTTCCAAACTGACTATCGTCCATATATAAGGCTAGTTCTAAATTGGCAAAATATTGTACAAAGTTCTGTTCATCGGTACTGTATGGCGTTACTGAATTCCAGTAATCTTTCATCCCAACTGGAATAATTGCTTCATTTGTAAGCGGCATCCCTAATCTTGATACCTGTACCCATGACCCGCTGTAGGTTGGCTTGCTTCCGTTTGATGATAAAGTAGTAATCTGTTGACGGCTTGCTGATGCCCAAACTCCAATAACGAAATTTGGATCAAGAATATTTGCCGCCTTGCTGACTGATTCTCCGTTTTGTTGAAGCATGCTGATAGGAATCTTCATTATAATTGAATGGCAATTATACCCGGCTATTGCATCTCTTGCATTAGATGCATTGCTCGCAGTTGTTCCATATGAACCTCTTGTTTGTCCTAAATCAAAAATACCGCCTAAGTCAACAAAGAACGGATCATCTCTTGGGCCGCAGAAAATAGTTTCGCCTGTAGATGCAGTCGATACGGCACCCTGAACCAGCGAAGAATAACTTTCGTCAAGTCCTGCACCACCGTCAATTGATCTTGGGCCGATATCTGTCGGCGGAACAATCCCGTTTTGTACAATTGTCGTAAAGGAATTTCCCCCATCAGTACTTTTTTCACATAAATAAGTTGTTTTTAAATTCTGCTTCCCCAGTCGGATGTTGAAGAAAGTAGTAGGATCTTGATTTGTTTGTTGAAATGTGAATCTATAAGTAATGTCATCCGTCGCACTTCCTAAGGGGACTACAGATGTTTTATTTTTGATGTGTATCTCGTATCTGATCCCTTCACCAAAATTGTAATAATTTGGGCCTCCTTCGGGAAGTTCAAAAGGAATATAATCAGCAACTATTACAACACTGTTAGTATCATCCGGTGCGCGGAATGCATAAAGATCGGTATTATCAGCCAATGGATCGTTGGATATAAGTGGCGCTTCCCGGTGACTGGATGCATTTGATTTAGTTCCCATTGTTGTAAAAGCAATTAACATTATTGCTATGGCTAGTATTGTAAAAAGCATTTTTTTCATTGTTTACTCTCCTAGATTGTTAGAAATTTTTATTAGTTTGAACAATTTTGAATTAAGCCGCTATAAATCCACCTCCTCTTGCGGTTAAATCGATTTTTCTAACAAGTACGAAGAATTTCTTTGGATGGTTTTAAATTTTATGTGCGCTGGATCCAGGACTAAAGTTTTGCATTTCCTAAAAGGTACATTTTCCCCGTTGGCTGTGGTACTCCGCCTTTTGGTTCTAAGGTTATTGCGAAGGCATTTATATTTTTAAGATCTTGAACAGATAAAATAGTAATCATAAAGTAATTATTTTCTTTTTCATTACTTATTGCAAATACTCCGTTGCTTATTGGCTTACTATCTTTTATTACCCATAATTGGTAGTCTTTGTCTTTAGAAGTTTCAGGTAAATTGGAAACCTGCATAATTGCCTGTTTTTTTGAAGGGTCAAGTATCATTTTTCCGTATCCGGCTGGATTAACTTCCAAACCGCTCATAATTATTACATTTATATTTTTGGCGCTTAACACTTTCAGTATTTCATTATTTTTTTGAACTTCATCTTTAAGCTGCACAATTAAATTATTTTGGTGTTTTATTGTGCTTTCGTTCTGGTATGAAATATAAGCCAGTACTGCAATCCCTATTGCTAAAATTATGGAAACAGCAAAAGCAATAGTAGGATTTTTTAAGCCGGAAATTGAAATTAATTTATCAATAATTGAAAGTTTTTGTGGACCGGCATTCGATTTAATATTTGCTAATAATTTTGTCCTGATATATTTCGGGGGCTCAATTTGATCAACTGAGAGCGGCAGGTACAAAACAGTATTCTGGAGACTGGAAAATATTTCAATATATTCCTGATTTCCGCCTTCAATTGCTTCGGTGAATTCCTTTAACTCACTTTCATCAAGTGCATCCAAAAAATAAAGCGAGCAAAGTTCTATAAATTTTTCTTTTTCCATCATTAAACTATTATTTAACTAATTTACAATTCTATAATCATCAGGGCAAGATTAAAAATAGTCAGCTAATAAATCCTTTAGTTTTACCATCGCCTGTCTCATCCTGGTTTTTACAGTACCTAACGGAATTTTCATCTC
>Ga0181520_10004717_pt1 | contig 22481 bp, 19 predicted proteins | sample PEATcosm2014_Bin_29_FD_132451 | JGI IMG/M metagenome (GOLD analysis project Ga0181520, IMG submission 132451) | Peatland microbial communities from MTU Mesocosm Facility, Houghton, MI, USA - PEATcosm2014_Bin02_30_metaG | ecosystem: Environmental > Terrestrial > Soil > Wetlands > Peat | place...
ACTTGCACAACAAGACCGAACCTGCAAACCGTCAGCTTTTGCGGTCAATTTTGGCCGATTTCTATGCCTCCCCTGGCGTCAAGGCGGCTCAAGCTGAATCAACCCAAATCAAGGTGAATCAAGATCAAAAAAAATGGGCCAACACGTCCCCGGCCCCAACCCCAGGTCGCATCCCGCAATCGCCACTGACCATCTGCCGGGACGCGCTGTTTACTCCCTGAAATTTACAAATTGCACGGCCACGGGAAACTCCTTGCCGCGCACGGCGGCGATGACCGTCTGCAATTCGTCGCGGCTCTTGCCGTTCACGCGCACTTCGTCGCCTTGAATCTGCGTGGTCACCTTGAACTTGCTGTCGCGAATGAAGCCGGTGATCTCCTTGGCCACCGTGCTCTCGATGCCCTGTTTGATTTTGATGGTCTGCCGCGCATGGCCCAGCGGCGAGACGTCCGGCTCGCATTGCTCCACGCTTTTGAGGCTGATGCCGCGTTTGGCGAGCTTGCCGACCACCATTTCGTTGAGCGTACGCACTTTGAAAGCGTCCTCGGCCGTGAGCTTGATTTCGGCTTTTTCCAGCACGATCTCAGCCTTGCTGCCCTTGAAGTCGAACCGGTTGGCCAGTTCCTTTTTGGCCTGGTTGACGGCGTTTTCAATTTCCATCGAGTTGACCTGCGAAACAATATCGAATGAAGGCATGGTAATTTTTGATTTGCCATTTACGATTTACGATTTTCTGCCCGGGCGCAAATCTTAAATTAGGGCCGGGCGGGCAGGGGGCGAATCTTGACCCCGCACCGTAGCGGCGGCCATCCTTGGCTGCCGTAGAGCCCGGGCTTCCAGTCCGGCGGACTGGCGCGAATTTGAAATACGTATGTTAACATGGCAAGATTACCTTTTTTCCAGGCGGCTCGGAAGCCGCCCTATACGTCGGGCAGGGATGCCCAACGCTACCACGGGGCGGGTGTCGCGATGCATCCGCGGGCAGGGCGGCAATTGCGAATTGAACATTGTAATGAACTATGACACTTTTGGCTCCATCGCATAGCCGCGCACTCAGCAAGTGACCGAAATTAAATCCAACCACGACATCGAGCCATGCCTGACGGTGGTGATGCCGGTGTATAATGAAGCGGCCACGGTGGCTGAAGTTGTCAAGCTTGTGCTGGCGCAACGTCCGGTGCGGCAACTGGTGATCGTGGATGATTGCTCGCGTGACGGCACCTGGAACAAGCTCCAATTGCTGGCGCAAAATGAGCCCCGGATCAAGCTCATCCACCATGAGGTGAACCAGGGCAAGGGCGCGGCGTTGCGCACCGGCATCGCCCATGCCACCTCGGAAATGGTGGTCATTCAGGACGCGGATTTTGAATACGACCCCACCGAATATCACCTGCTGATAGCCCCGATTCGCGCGGGCAAGGCGGACGTGGTATTTGGTTCGCGCTTCAGCGGTTCCGGGGCGCACCGGGTGTTGCTGTTCTGGCATTCGGTGGGAAACCGGATGCTCACCCTCCTTTCAAACATGGCCACGGACCTGAACCTGACCGACATGGAAACGGGTTACAAGATGTTCCACCGCGAATTTCTCCAGCGGATTCGGATTGAAGAAAACCGCTTTGGCTTCGAACCGGAAATCACCGCGAAAGTGGCGCGGTTTCACGCGCGGATTTATGAAGTGGGCATCTCTTATTACGGGCGCACTTATGCCGAAGGTAAAAAAGTCGGCTGGCGCGACGGCGTTCATGCTTTGTGGTGCATCGCAAAATATAATTTCTTCCACCTCTCATGAACCCTCCCGCCCTTTGGATTGGCGGTTGCGTGGCTCTCAATTGCGCCGGCGGCAAAAGCCGGCGGAACGCGGATTTGAATGGTTGCCGGATATTTCCGGCGATTTGGCTGCCCGGCGCGGAAACCTGCGCTCGCCAAGTCATTGGCAAATCGGTTAACTTGTTTCGATCATGAGCGAGTCCGTGCAACTAACCATTCTCATGCCCTGCCTGAACGAGGCGGAAACCATTGCCCAGTGCATTGAGAAGGCCCGGCGCGGCATCGCGCGCGCGGGTGTGCCGGGGGAAATTCTCATTGCCGACAACGGCAGCACCGACGGCTCGCAGGCCATCGCGGAAAAACTTGGCGCCCGGGTGGCGCCGGTGAAGGAAAAAGGCTACGGCAACGCCCTGCGTGGCGGCATCGCTGCGGCCAGGGGCAAATGGATCCTCATGGGCGATGCCGACGACAGCTATGACTTTTCCGAGGCGGACCGGTTCGTCAAAAAATTTCAGGAAGGTTACGACCTGGTCATGGGCTGCCGTCTGCCAGTGGCCGGCGGCACCATCATGGCCGGCGCGATGCCGTGGAAAAACCGCTGGATTGGCAATCCGGTTCTTTCCTTCATTGGCCGGCTGTTTTTCCGGTGTCCCGCGCACGATTTTCATGCCGGCCTGCGCGCCTTCAGCAAGGACGCCCTGGAAAAAATGGAACTGCAAACCACCGGCATGGAGTTTGCCTCCGAGATGGTCATCAAGGCCACGCTGAAAAAATTCCGGATTGCCGAGGTGCCCATCACGCTGCACCCGGACGGGCGCTCCCGCCCGCCGCATTTGAAACCCTGGCGCGATGGCTGGCGGCATCTGCGTTTCATGCTCATCTATTCGCCGCGCTGGCTGTTTCTCATGCCGGGGCTGTTGTTGTCCGTGCTGGGAATCCTGCTTTCGGCGGTCCTGACGATACAGGATGTTCCGCTGGGCGGCATTCACCTGGATGTAGGCACGCTGATGATGGCCTGCATGGCGGTGGTGGTGGGCTTCCAACTGGTGGCCTTTGCATTTTTCACCAAAGTTTTTGCCATCGCCGAAGGACTGCTGCCGGAAGACCCCAAACTGACGGGCATGTTCAAAGTGTTCACGCTGGAAAAAGGCATTGTCGCCAGCCTGCTGGTGTTGCTGGGGGGTGTGGCGATGTTGTTGCGCGCGTTGTGGCTGTGGCAACACGTTCACTTTGGATCGCTGCCGTCCACGGAGGATAATTTGCGCCGGCTGATTCCGGCGGGCACCCTCATCGTGCTGGGAATTCAGGGCGTTTTTTCGAGCTTTTTCATGAGCGTGCTCGGTCTCAAGACCGTCAAGCGCCAGCCGCCATCGTTGAGCTAAATTACTTGTCCTCAGTCCACCGGCCAGACCGTGAATCCGATATTGCGCTTTAATTCGTCGCCGGGGTTGTTAGATTTCCAACGTGAAATTCACTGACCGTTTCCTGCAAAATTGGCGGATCGCCAAGGTTCGTCGGTACATTTCGCCGGGCGCCAAAATCCTCGATATTGGCAGCGCGGATGGCGCGCTGTTTCGGCGGCTGGGGCCGGTGGCCGGCGCCGGCAGCATGGGGGTGGATCCCACCTTGAAAGAACCATTGATGGTAAACAACTTTGTTTTACAGGCCGGTTATTTTCCGGCGGCGATACCGGCGGCGGCCGGCCAGTTTGACGCCATCACCATGCTGGCCGTCCTGGAACACTTTCCGGAAACAGGCTACGACGCGTTGCGGGCCGGCTGCGAAGCGCGGTTGCGCCCGGGCGGCAAATTGCTGATCACCGTCCCTTCGCAATCGGTGGACCTGATCCTGAAATGGCTCACGTTTTTCCGGCTCATTGATGGGATGTCGCTCGAGGAACACCACGGTTATGAGGCCGGCAGAACCCAGGAAATTTTCGCTCCTCCGCAATTCCGGCTGGTTTGCCATCAGCGTTTTCAACTCGGTTTAAACAATTTCTTTGCGTTTGAGCGCACCGCGGCGGCCACCCGTCCGCCGGCTCCGACCCCAACTTGAAAATCCCCGCGCCCAAAATATAATGGACCTCAGCCCGCTTAAAAATCTGCTGCTCAAAGGTGACCCTGAATTTTGGGAGCAATTGAAGACGTGTACGCGTTCGGCGCGTGATTTTGAGGAGATGTTTTTGCTTTCGTCGCTTCGCAAAAAGGCCCGCGCGCGAAAGGTGTTGTCACCAAAACCGGCCGGAGAAAAGCTCCGGCTCGCGATGCTGGGCGGTTACAGCCTGTATCCGCTGCACGAACTCATCGAGCATCTTTGCGAGGTGGAGAACTTTCCAGTGGAGCTGTGGCAGGGCGACTACGACAATTATATTTCCGAAATCATGGATGACGACAGCAAATTGTATTCGTTCGCGCCGCAGGTCGTTTTCCTGCTGCCGGCGGAACGGCGCTGCACCTACACGGGCAATCTTGCCGATCCGCGCGAACTGCCGCAGGCCGAGGCCCGGCGCGCGGTGGATTCGCTGCTGGAACTGGCGCGCAAGCTAAACGAAAAAACCGGCGCGGAAGTGATCACCACCAATTTCAGGCTGCCCGCGCAGCACGACCTTGGCGCCTTCCGCTCGCGCACGCTCGGTTCGGACTGGTCGTTCCGCAAATGGGTCAATCTTGAACTCGGCCTGGCGGCGCCCGCGTATCTGCACATTTGCGACTGGGAATTTCTTGCCAGCCGCATCGGGGGCCTGGCGGCGCGCGACGAACGCTCGTGGTTCGAGAGCAAGCAGCCGTGCTCACCCGCGCTCCTGGTGGAACTGGCGCGCGAGGCGGCGCAGCTTGTCCTCTCGCTCAAGCGCGCGCCGAAAAAGGTGTTAATTCTCGATTTGGACAACACGCTGTGGGGTGGCGTGGTGGCGGATGACGGCCTGGAAGGCATCGAACTGGGCGACACCTCGCCGCGCGGCGAAGCCTTCAAGGCGTTTCAAAAATATATCGTGTCGCTGAAACAGCGCGGCGTCCTGCTGGCCGTGTGCAGCAAAAATGATTTTGCCCGGGCGGCGGAGCCGTTCGAGAAACATCCCGACATGGTTTTGAAAATGGACGACATCGTCTGCTTCAAGGCCAATTGGGACCCGAAGTCGGAGAACATCCGCGCGATGGCGCCGGAATTAAACCTGGGCCTGGACAGTTTTGTGTTTGTGGATGACAACCCGGCGGAAATTGAAATTGTCCGCCAATTCGTGCCGGAGGTGACCACCATCCTGCTCGGCCCCGATCCGTCCGATTACGTCGCGCAACTGGCCGACTGCCGGCTGTTCGAGCCGCGCAGCATCACGAACGAAGATGCCGGGCGCACGGGACAATATCGGTCCGATGCCCGGCGCAAGGCGCTGGAAGCGTCGGTCACGGACATGGCGTCGTATCTTGAATCGTTGCAGATGGAGGCCGTCATCAGCGAATTTACGCCGGTGGACGTGCCCCGCCTGTCACAGCTCATCAACAAAAGCAACCAGTTCAATCTCACCACGCATCGCCGCAGCGAAGCTGAAGTCATCGCCGTGATGCAGGACCCGGAATACGCCGGCTATTCCATGCGGCTCAAGGACCGCTTCGGCGACCACGGCTTGATTTCCATTGTCATCGGCAAAAAATGCGGCGAGACCCTGCACATTGACACCTGGCTGATGAGCTGCCGCGTTTTGAAGCGGCAGGTGGAGGAGGCGGTGCTGAACGAACTGGCGCGGCTGGCAAAATTGAAAAACTGTGTCCGGCTCCAGGGGGTGTATCTGCCGACTGCCAAGAACGAAATGGTGCGTGATTTTTACGGGCGGATGGGGTTTACTTTGACCTCGGAATCCGAAACACAACGGGAATTTGAACTGCGGCTGGAAGATTTTCAGCCCAGCCCGACCAAAATTAAAATCACGCGCCGCGCTTACGAACCAGGCTGAAGTCATCGCCAAATTGCAGACCATTTTTGACACCGTGTTTTTGGAGCCGGTGGTGCTTACGCCGGCCATCAGCGCCAAGGACGTGCCCGAATGGGATTCACTCACGCATATTTCACTGATGGTGTCTGTGGAGAAGGCCTTTGGCGTGCGCTTCCGCGTGGGCGAGGTGGAGAACGCAAAAAACGTTGGTGAGTTTGCCAACCTGATTATCAAGCGCCAGCAGGAGCCGTGATGCGTCCCGCGTTTTCCTCAACGAAGCAGGCGGCGGCGTTTGCCTTGTTGTTGCTGATGGTATTGCTGTCGCCCGTGCTGGCCGGAAAAAAATTCCTGCCGCCGCGCGAGCAGGCTTATGCCAGTTTGGGTTGGGGCTACGGTCCATATCCATGGATACGCCGCCAGATTTTTGAGGAGACCAACGACCTTGACATAGTCTTTCTGGGGTCCTCGCACATCATGCAAGGGATTGACCCGGGTTACGTGCAGGCTGAGTTAAGCGCCAAACTCGGCCGTCCGGCCACTGTGCGTACCATTGCATGGGGGGGGCCTGGCTACGATGGATTGTTTTTGATTACGCAGGACTTGTTGCAGCATCGCAGAGTGCATCAATTAGTTTTTTACGACGAGAAAATACAAAATTTTCGTAATGCGGCCTTTACTTCCTTGTTCCGTTTTGGCGAGAATGCCCGGTCCTTAAGCGGCCTGTCATTGTCTGACAAAGGCCTTTTTTATTGTGCTTCTGTAATTGGGATGCCGCGGGATCTGCTTGGCCTGCTGCGGCCTAATATTCCTGCCGAACCATTTCCAATCGCCACCGGTTACATTGAGCCTCAAGACAAAACCTTCATTGAGGCGCCGATGCATCTGGGGGCAGTTCCGACCAGGCTTGGTTTCAACGCCAATCGTTTAATTCCAGACCATGCGCCCTTCGCGTCCTTCGAACCGTCGGCAACGAATGGCATCCGCGCCTCGATCTACACGGTATCCAGGCCATCCGAAGCATTCAAATTTTCCAATGCTCCGTTGTTTCCCTGGGAGATTCATTTTGCGGGGCAATTTGCCAGACTTGTCGAACAAAATCATTGCCAACTGGTCATGCTCCACGTTCCGATTTTGGATCAGGTTCGCGAAACTGTGATCCAGGAACGGGCCTTCTGGCCGGCTGTTTTCTCAACCAATATGGCTCTGGTCGGCGTACCGCCTTATCAGATGTTCCAGAGCTTGACGGACGATGAAATAAAAAAACTGTACTCCGACGAGGGCCATTTGAATCGAAATGGCATGGAACTCTTCACTCCGCTAGTCACCCCTGCATTGCTTAAAATCTATGATGCTCCGGCCGATCATTGAACGTCTCGTTTATGCCCTGATTGTCGTCCTGTCACTCCTCGCCTTGTGGCTGGTGGCGAGCGTGACCCCGAATTTCTTGAGCGCCCACGCGGTTTATCAAGGCTTTTGACACATGGACATGATTTATCTTCTGTCAGGACTGCTGGCTTACATTCTCGCAGGACGGCTGGTGATGCGCTGGTTGACCGGCAATGGACGTGAATTTGTCTTTGCCGCCTTGAATCTTACCGGTGTTTTCTTTTTCTTGTTTTATGGGAGCAAGGAGCATTTTATGCTGCGCTTTGTCATTTATGTGGCGGTCATCGTCGCTTTGTATTTCGTCCTGCTGCTGTTTGCGGAAAAGCGTGGACACTGGCCATGGGTGGCATTCTTTGCGCCTATCGCGGCATTGATTGTCGTTCGTTATGTGCCTGGTTCATTTTATGTGGCGTTGGGCCACACCCTTGGCAAGACTTGGCGTGGCGCGCCACAAATGATTGGCATTTCCTACCTTGCCTTCCGGTGCAGCCGCCTGGTGTTGGAAGTTCGCAATGGCGTGTTGAAAAAACCAAACTTCCTCGAATATCTGAATTTTGCTTTTTTTCTGCCGACGATGCCGGTTGGCCCCATCAATACCTACGCCAATTTCCGGCGCGGGTTTGAGACGCAACCATACAACGTGCCAGTCGGTCGCGCGGCGATGCGCATTTTGGTTGGCGCGGTCAAATATCAATTTCTCGGCAACCTCTGCAACCAGCTCACGTATTCCGGCCTGTTGCTGGACGATCATCCGCACCACTGGATGGATTTGCCGGTGGCTGTGGTGTTTTTTTACCTTTATCTTTATCTGAATTTTTCCGGCTTCTGCGACATGGCCATCGGCGCGGCGGCGCTTATCGGTATTCCGGTGCCGGAGAATTTTGACAATCCCTTCGCCGCACGCAACGTGAAGGATTTCTGGAACCGCTGGCATATCACCCTCTCCGTGTGGATGCGTGACGTGGTGTTCTCGCCGCTCTCCAAATTTTTCGTCGGGAAATTAGGCATCAAGCTGGCCGACCACGCGATTGCACTGACTATCACCATCGTATTTCTACTCGTTGGCATCTGGCACGGCGCGGGCTGGAACTTCGCCGCCTATGGCGCGGTGCATGCGCTGGGCGTGGTGGTAAACCATTATTACACCATCTTCCTGAAAAAAAAGCTGGGGCGCGAAGGTTTCAAGGCTTACAATGAAAACCGCTGGATCCGCGCCCTGGCCGTTATGCTCACGTTTTGTTATTGCGGCGCAAGCCTGATTTTCTTCGCAAACACCTTTCCGCAGATCAAGCAAATCTTTTTCGTCCTGCAATAAATGTTTGCCGCCATGATCAGCTCGCATCTGAAATTTCATCACTTCGGCCTTGCCGTCCGACGTCCGGATGAGGCACGAAAATTTATCGCCACGCTTGGCTACCAGGGCGGTGAATCCATCTTCGACCCGGCCCAGAACGTCCATTTACAACTCTACACGCACCCCGGCCATCCGGCAGTCGAAATCGTCTGGCCGGGCGACAACACTGGTCCCATCAATAAACTCACTCAACGCCATGCCTCCGGCATCATCTACCACTTATGCTACGAAACGGACAATCTTTCCGCTGCACTAAGTGGTTTGGAAACCGCCGGCCTGACGGCCATTTGCATCTCACCGCCGAAGCCCGCGCCATTGTTTGGGGGCCGGCCGGTATCCTTTTACAATGTTGTGGGTATTGGCCTCGTGGAAATTTTGGAATAAGACCGGCAACGATTGTTTTTTCTTGTAAAGCACCCGCTACTACAACAATCTGCCTCGCAATGAAGCTGGCATTTCAAATGGCATTAACGGGCTGGCTGCTCTTGACTATGAATTCGACCGCCTTGGCCCAAGGCACGGCATTCGTTTATCAGGGTCGTTTGAATGACGGAAACAGCCCAGCCAACGGCAGCTATGATTTTCAGTTCCTGCTCTATGACAACAGCACCAACGGGAACCAGCAGGGATCGGTATGGACAAATGCCGCCACCGCCGTCAGCAACGGGCTGTTCACGACCACGATTGATTTTGGAGCCGGCGTGTTTACCGGCGCCAGCCTGTGGCTGGAGATCTCCGTGCGGACCAATGGTGGCGGTGGTTTTGCCATGCTCACACCGCGTCAGCAAATCAGGCCGACGCCGTATGCCGTCTTTGCAAATACGGCCAGCAATGCAGTTGTGGCGGCATCGGCCAGTTCTGTGGCGGCGACAAATCTCGTGGGTGTCCTTTCGGCGGCGCAATTGCCGGCGGCGGTGTTCACCAATGGCGCCAGCGGCGTGAACATCTCCGGCAACTTTTCCGGAAATGGCGCAGGGCTGACGAATCTCTCCAGTGCCGCCATCGTGTCGGGCGGCGGGATTACGAACAATGCCACCGTCAGCATTTATAATCGGCCCCCGTTGACCGGGGTTGCGCTGTGGGCGGACCCCTTTATGGTAACGGCGACGAACAACCAGCCGCTCGCGTACGTAGCCGATACCTCCGGCAACGGCAACAACCTCTATAATGGCACCAGCAACAACGTGCTTTACTACTCCGCAGGCATCAATGGCTGTCCCGGCTTCGGATTTCCTGCCGTATATTCCGGAAGCTCGTTGGTGGTTTCCTATGGACTGACCAACCAGATATGGACGCCCGCCATGAACACGAACAATTGCATAACCATCGTATTCAAGGACAATCTTGAATATACATTGAACACCACTTATCTGTTCGCGGCGGGAACCAATTTGTCCTATCTGGCAAATCCATACGATGTCGGGCATTCGGGCGGCTCCCTGTATGTTGGCCAGCCCATGCTTAACCGGCAGAATCTGCAAGGCAGCTATCTGCCTTATGTATTTTCGGAGCGACTGAATAACGGGCTGGTTGACGTGTGGTTTAACGGTGCGCCAACGATGCCAACCTTTCTTCGGGGACCAGTTGTGGGGGCGGGAGTCGGAAGCGCACTGGCCTTTGGGGATGCAGTCTATGGATCGCAGGTCATTTCGGAATCTCCCTACCGGCTTGGTTGCGTGAGCGGGGTCATGGGAGACATTATAGTTCAAACGAATCCACCATCCGATAATGAGCTTTCGAACCTGCAAAATTATTTGCTTAAAAAATATGGCATCGGTGGCGGCGTGGAGATCATCCTTGAAGGGGTGAATCAAATGCAAGGTCCCTACTCCGCCAATGGAAGCAATATGATGCAGCTTGTGCAGCGGTCCCTGCCGGGAACATTTGTACAAAGCGTTTCCATTTCCGGGCAAACTGCGGCGTTTCAATTAAGCAGTGAGTCCAATTGGTGCCATTATGCCGTTCCGGGGACAGCTTCCAAAAAAATCGTCGTCGAGTGGTGGGGCGAACGTGATCTGCAAGTGGGCACCCCGTTGTCTGTGTTCACCAATGATTGCATCGCCTCGGTAAATCTCTTGCATGCCTCCGGCATGGTGGTGGTAGGTTGCACTTTGGTTTCAGACACGAACGAGCTCAATCCGGTCATCACGCGCTCAAATGTAAACAATTTCATAAAAAACAGCGGCATCTACGACTACGTTTGCGACTTTGCCGCCGATCCGGACATGGGCTATAACGGAGCTTATGTGAACTCTAATTTCTATTTTAACAACAGCGCCTATGTCTTTCTCAACAGTCAAGGCTACTACCGGCTGGCCAATCGTTGGTTGATACCCACATTGAGACAAATTATCAACGGCAACACGGTTGCGGCGACGAATGGCGCCTTTACCGGGAACTGGACGAATGCCTTTGCCTTTCCCGTTGCCGTGGTTATGACGAACAGTACGGCTACGGCAGTTTTCAGTGTTTCTGGCGTGAATGTCATTCCTGCGGCTGCCAATCCGGCAAATTTCACCGTCGGCATTGGCGGGTGGCTGACCAACGCGAGCGGCGGTGGTTTTTATTACTCTTCGCAATGAGGGAGGTCGTTCCCAATATCGATCGACCATCTTCCACACGCCGCGAATTTTCCGTTTCCACTTTTGCCATCACCCGATCGCTGGCATGATGATTTGAATATAGGCAGATCGTTTCCGATGAATACAAGTCCATGAAATTCTTGATGCAACGGGTTCACCGCTCGGCGGCCGCCTGGAGTTTCTTTGCCACCGTATTGCGGGTGGGGGCGAATATTTTCGTATTGCCGTTTGTTTTGCGCAAACTGTCGGCAGACCAGTACGGTGTCTGGGTGGTTTTCGGAACGATCGGCGGCTTGGCGGTGCTGCTCGATCTCGGCTTTGAGGTTATGATCACGCGCATGGCCTCGTATGCTTGGGGTGGTGCCACCAAATTCCTGGCGTTTGGAATTCATCAAGCTGACGCCGATCAAGCCAGTCGCCCCCCCAATCGGCCTTTATTGCAGGATTTGATCGCCACGCTGAGGGCTTACTATTTTTATGCCGGACTGGGGGTGTTGACGTTGCTGGTTGTGGTTGGTGGCCTATGGATTTGGGTCATTACCAGGCAGCTGGATGATGCCGCATCGCTGCGGCTGGCGTGGCTGGTGTTTGCGGCCGGGTGTTGGTTGAATTTTATCATCGGCCGCTGGCCGGCCTTGTTGACCGGCATCAACGCTGTGCGCGAGGCGCAGGTGGCGACCATTATTTCGCTGTTGATTTATTATGTGGTGGTCACGGCGGGGTTGCTGGCCGGTCTGGGTATCTGGGCGCTGGTGGCCGGGTCGGTGGTGATGGGATTTGTGGCGCGCCACCTGGGGAAGCGTTTTTTCAAGGAACGCGCGCAGCTGCCCGGGGGACTGCCGCGGGCGCATTTTCACCGGGAAATTTTTCGCGCCATCTGGCCCAATGCCTGGCGTGCCGGGATGGTATCCATCGGTTCCTACCTGACTGTGTACGGCAACACGCTGGTCTGCAGCGCGTTTCTTGGCCTCAAGACCACGGCGGAATACGGCTTGAGTTTTCAGCTGGTCAACCTGCTGTTCGGCCTGTGCAACGTCTGGTTTTCAGTGAAGTTGCCGCTCATTAATGTTCTGCGCCAGCAAGGCCGCCGGGAGGAGATTGCGGAGCTTTTTGCCCGGCGGATGCGGTTAAGCCTTGTAAGCTACGTGGCCGGGATGCTGGTCATCATCTTTGTCGCACCGCCGGCATTACACTGGTTGGGGTCAAAAACGCCGTTGATCGAAACCGCGCAACTGGCGGCCCTGGCATTCATCCGGCTGTTGGAACTGCACCAATCGCTGTATGCGACGCTGGTGCAGACCGAAAATTACAACCCCTTTGTCAGGCCTTCGCTGATTTTCGGCACGGCCATCGTGGTTGTCAGCGTTATCGCGACGCCGTACTGGGGGCTTTGGGGTTTACTCCTTTCCATGGGCCTGGTGCAGTTGCTTTTCAACGATTGGTGGCCGGTTTTGCGCGGCCTGCGGGGCTTGGGAGTTAAACCCGGCGCATTTTTTCTGCACCAGTATTTGCGGCCCAAAGCATGGCTGGAATTGTTCTGATGCCCAGGTTGAAGCCATTCCGGTGTCCCACTGATAAATTTTTACTTGCGGGCGGATTTCCTGGCCCGGCCATATTGCAAAAGCGGCAGCGAGAACAGCCGGTAAACCAGGGCGGAAAAAGTCAGGCTCGCCACCAATGGCAAAAGAACAATGAGGCTGTATTTGAAAATATTTCCGCCAGCGTGGCCAAATAGTCCACGCGACCAATAAACCATGGGTTGATGAAACAGGTACCATTCGTAACTGATGATGCCGCACCAGCGGAGCCAGGGCGTGCATAACATTTTTGCCCTCGGATTTTGCGGGTCGGCGGCATAGCAAAGCAGAAAGCCTGCGCCCAGAAGAAACGTCCAAATGAAAGTCTGCGTGATGCCAGTTCCATGATTTTCCGGGTGCAAGCGGATCCACGCCTGGCCAAGCAGTCCCAGTGGCATTAGGAAACAGCCAACGTCTCCCAGCCTGGCCCAGTTCTTGTCCCAAATTTTAAGGTTGTCAATGCCGGCCAGACAAACTCCCAGGCAGAAACTGTCAAGCCCGGTTGGAAACGGATCGCTAATTACCGGGAAAAATGTGGGGCTCAAACCCGTCGCCGCCCTGGTTGCAACGGGAACGACCAGAAAGAACAGGGAAATCAGCCACAGAGTTTTTTTGGGTGACAGCGATTTGGCCAGCAGAAACAACAACGGCAGCACGAGGTAAAAATGAATTTCCACCACCAGACTCCACATGACCGGATTCAGTTTCCCGCTGACGGGCATCAGGAAGGCCAGGCCGGTCAGCCATTGCATGGTTGCATGGAGGTAAAGGGGCGCGTCGCCGTGCCAAAGAATATAGGTGGGGGTGAGCAGCAGCACCGAAAGCGCCAGCGGCGGATAAATCTTCCAAAACCGCCGCCAGCCGTAGCCCGGCGGAATCGCCTGTTCAGCTCGGTTCACTTTTCGTCTCCAAAACGGCCACGCGATCAAAAAACCGGAGAGGGTGAAAAACAAAGCCACCCCCAGCCCCGAGGTTCCAAAAACACAGCCAAAAAACAGGACGGCTGGGCCGGACTTGGGATTGACGTACAAGTGATGGCAGGCGACCACCATCAAGATGGCCAGGCCGCGCAGGCCGTCTATGAAATCATATTCGCGGTTGGCGCTGGGATCCACATGCCACGATTCCAGCCAGTGGGGGATGGTTTTTGATGAAGCGTCTTTCACGGCAGTTGTGTCATGGGAGCGAGTTGTGCAGCCATTAGCCGCGCCAGCCGGCGATAACCCTCCCGGTTCAGGTGCAGACCGTCAACGGTAAGCTCAGCCGCCAGTCCGCCGTTGGTGTCAGCCACTGCGGGATTCACATTTAAAAAATCAACTTGGTGTTGCCGGCAGCAGGCTGCCAGTTTCGTGTTGAACTCGTTGATTTCCGCATTGAATTGATGGCTGGCGCGATCCGCCGCCGACTCGCGTACGGGCATCACGGACAATACCAGAATGGATTCAGGCTGCAAGTGCGCACGCACCGCCAGCAGCAGGTCTTCATAATCGTGCAGGCATGAATCCAGACTTTCGTGACCGCCGAGACTGTTGATGCCGCACATGAGCACCACCATTTTGGGACGTGAATCGCCGATGGCCGAAACCAACCGGGTGACGTCGGCGATTTTGGCGCGGGACAAGCCGCAGTTGCGCATCGCCCACGCCCCCCCAAAAAAGTCATACCAGTCGCCCAGTTCAATTTGGCTGTCCCCAGCCAGGATGATCAGCGGACGGCTGTCGTGCCAGCGTGATGAAAGCTCGCGTTCTTTTTCAGCCAGGGTCTGATCCCAATCTTCTTTTTGAGCGGCAGGAAAATGAAATATCAGCCGGTGATAAATTCGCGGCGCCGCCCAGCAGCTTAAAAGCATGGCCAACAGCCAGCCAGTGCCGCAGAACCATTTCCACCCCCGCCCGCCGTATATTTTATTTTCAAATTGTTTCAACGAACTGGCAGGGGTTTGTTTAGGTTTGCGACCTCCCTTGGTATTGGATTTGCAGGTTCTGGTCAAGCGTCGCGTGATAACTGGCATTGTTGATTTGCCCAAAGCCGCGTTTTACTCCAGACTATCGGCATGGCTACGCCAATGGAAATTGCCGGCCGCATCGTGTCGCCCTTCGCGGGCGTGGTGAACCGTTTGCGCCACGGCGTTCCCAGCCGTTATTTTCAAGGGGCCGGGCGCATTGGGGACGACCTGATGTGTTCCGTGGTTTTCCGCGAACTGCGCAAACGCGGCAGACGCAGTCTGGCCATGGTCACGCGGAACCCGGGCCTGTTTGAAAAAAATCCCGATGTGGAAAAAATCATCCGCGAGACGGACGCGCGTTTCAACCGTTGGGGCCGCGCCGGTCTGCCCGTGGTCAGGCTGGCGCATACTGGTTATGACGCCGCGCAGGACCTGGATTTGCCGCCGGACGAGCACGTCCTCATTCGCATGTGCCGGCTGGCGGGCGTGACCGGGCCGGTGGAGTTGCGGCCCTACATTTTTCTGACCCCGGCGGAACTCGCCGGCGGCAAGCTGGCGGAAAATCAGGTGGCCGTCCAGTCCACGGGCCTGGCGGCGCCGTTTGCCCTGCAAAACCGCGAGTGGTATCCGCAACGTTTTCAGGAGCTCTGCGCCGAACTGCGCTCCGATGTGCGGGTGGTGCAGATTGGCAGCAGCAGCGACATGAAGCTGGAAGGCGCGATTGACTTGCGCGGCAAGACCACGCTGCGCCAGACGGCCGCGGTGCTGGCCAATTCGCTGGTGTTTGTTGGTCTGGTGGGTTTTATCATGCATCTGGCCCGGGCGGTGGACTGCCGTTCCGTCATCATTTACGGTGGCCGCGAAAAACCGGCGATCACCGGCTACGTCGCCAACAAGAATCTTTATTCTCAAGTCCGCTGTGCGCCGTGCTGGCTGCGCAATACCTGTGAATTCAACCACAAGTGCATGGACATGATTTCCGTGGAACAGGTCATCGCGGCTGCCGCCGATCAAATCAGCCGCTACGGCACGCTGCTTGAAGTGCAGACGGCGGTGTTGTAAAAGTTGAAGAGCCAGAAATGCCGTCAGACAAAATCCAGCCCGGTGTGTCCTCAAAGAAAAACCAGCGATGGATTTCGTGTTTTTTTGAACGGTGGGCGCACCATGCCCAGGCCTTCTGGTATGTGCTGACAATCATCCTGCCGGCCATTTTCCGCACCGGCAAACGGCCGGTAATCTTTTCACGGTTTGCCGGCATGGGTGACATCATCGGCAGCATTCCCGCGGCGTTGGAACTAAAAAAGCGGCATCCCGGCGCAACCTTCATTTATAACTGCCATGCCAGTTCCGCGTGCCTGCCCGAAATGGGAGGGGTAACGAATTTCGTCACGAGTTGCCGGCAAATCGGGCTGGTGAGTTTTTGGTACCGGCGTCTGTTGGGAGGCTATTATAGTTTTGCATCGGATGACGACCAGTTTGAATGCGACCATAAGGAGCTTTTTTTGCAGAGCTACGCCCGTCGGAACGGGGTCACTGTCAGCGGCGGGCATCCGCATTTGAGCCTTGATCCGGCAATCAGCCAAAAGGTCCTGGCCTTGCGCGAAAAATGGGGACTGGAAGGCAGGCCGTTGATTTTGATTCATTGTGGTCCAAGCTACCCGGTAAAATACTGGCCACCGGATTTGTGGGCGGCGTTGGTCCGGGAAATCAAACAAACTTGCAACGCCCAAGTGGCCCAATTAGGCGCCCGTGCAGGCAGTTATTCAAACACTTCCACGGATCAGTTTCAGCCGGTGCCTGGAGTGGTTTCGCTGGTGGATCAGTTGCCCCTGCCTGAGACCATTGCTCTCATTGCCCAAGCCGACTTGTTTGTTGGTGTGGACTCAGGCCTGCTGCACGTTGCGGCATCTGTGCAAACGCCCGCGGTTGGCCTGTGGGGCCCCACTTCGGCGAAATTTCTTTTTTTGGAGGCGGAAAGCAGATTTTATGTCACCAGCAAGGCTTCCTGCAATGGCTGCCACCACCGGCTGCCGCGTTTGCATTGGTACACTGGTTGCCCATACCAGATAAAATGCATGCGGGAGATTTCCGTGGAAGAAGTCGTCCAGTCCTGCCTGGCCGCACTCCAGTCGAAACGGTAATAAATTTTGCCTGCCTTGACAAATCGTGCTTGCCAGCTAGTCTGCGCCGGTGAAATTTATCAGCGCTGCAACGGCTCCGATTGCGGGCGGTCAAATCAAGTAACGCACCCTGCTGAACCATGAGTCTGCTCAAAAAACTTACGCCGGGATTTATTCGGGATCGCTATCTGAGTGTGCGGGCCCGGTTGCAAGATCTCGAGACCTCGGTTCGCCATCTGAACACCGCCGTTGATGCCATGCTGGTCAGCCCGCGGTTTGCCGCTGGCGAGGAGATCGGCTTTAACGGCCAGCACCAGCGCAAAGCCATTTTTAAAGACCTCACTGCCGCCGTGGACTTCAATGCGATCATTGAAACCGGTACCTGGATTGGTAATACAACAGGATTCATGCGGCAAACCTCCGGCAAGCCGGTTTTTTCCTGCGAAGTGAATCCCCGATTTCATGCTCTGGCCAAAATGCGGCTCGCGGACATGGACAAGATTCATCTGGAACTGAAAGACTCACGGCAGTTTTTGAAAGGTTTGCAGAAAAGCCAGCCGGCTGCGGATACGTTTTTCGTTTATCTGGACGCCCACTGGTATGATGACCTCCCCTTGGCAGAGGAGGTGGATATGATTGGAACCTATTGGCATAATTATGTCATCATGGTTGACGATTTTCGGGTTCCAGATGACAGCGGTTATGGATTCGACAATTATGGCCCCGGAAAAACACTTGACCTGTCCGTGCTGCAAGGCGCGATCCAAAAACATAAACTGGCGGTCTTTTTCCCGGCCGCGCGTTCCAGTGAGGAAAGTGGCGGCAAATGCGGCTGTGTGGTGCTGGCTTCTGCCGGGTCCCTGGCACAAACATTGTCCAAATTGCCATCGTTGCGTGAATGGAAATCAGGGTGACCGCCCAGGTTGCGAGCGGTTCAACGGCCGCCGGGTCGTGGCAGGATCAATGTAAAATATCTTGTCTGCCTGTTGATTTGATTTACGGCCTGTTAAACTCAAAGGAAGCGACTTTTACAAAACTTGCTCCGGCCAACGGCTATCGGCTGCCCCACAACTGCCAGAGCCGGGCGCGCATGTCGGCGGCGTTGAATTCGGTGCGGGCGCATTGCAAAATGTCAGCGCGGAAGAGATCGCGCGGCGAGGGCAGCCGCAAGGTTTCCGCCAGGAATGTTTCCAGTTCATGGCGGCTGGTGGCGCTGGTGAACCGGCCCAACCGGTGTTGCGGCATGATGCGGGCCAGGCTGCTTTCCGCATGGCCAAAGCCCAGGATTGGCACGCCGGCGGAGAGATAAGTGCCCACTTTGTTTGGAAAACTAAAGCGGCTGTAACGCAAATCATGGCCTTCCGGATCCAACACGGCCATGCCCCAGTCACAGCGGCGCAGTGCGGCAATCAACCCTTCATCGGTGAACATTCCGTGTTCCGTCATCCAGTCCGGTTCGAACCAGCCCCGGCTTCGGTAATTGCGGCCGCCAAAAAATTCCAGAACGACTTTTTGCGAAAGCGTGGAACGGACCTTTTTCAAAGCCGCCAGCAGGTCCAGAAAACCCGTTTCGGAAATGATGGTGCCGACATAGGCCAGCCGAATGACGCCATCCTGAGGCTGGTCCGCTGGTGTGGCTTCCAAAGCCTTGAGATGGTGGGGTTCAAAACCGGAATGAACGATTAATCCGTCCTGGCGTCCGGTTTGCGCCTGCAACTCGGCCAACATGCCGGAACTGATCGCGTCAAACGTGTCTGCCCGGCGAACGAGCTGGTGGATGGCGGTTACGAAACGCCGGCTGCGGTCTTTGCCGATGACTTTCTGCATGCCGTCCGCGTCCGGAAAGTCCCACAGGGAGACATGCAGCCTTTGACCGGCTGGCCAGCGCACCTGCGCCAGCACCGGCACGCTCCAGCCGAAAAGCAGCGCGACGACCACGTCAGGCTTTACTTCTCCCATGACCTGCTCCAGATGGCGCGCGGCGCGCGGCGCCCAAACGGTTTCCAGCAGCCAGGATTTGAGCGCGGTCAAGCGGACGCTTGGCGCCAGGCGGTTCCAGATGGCAAATTCGTGCAGGCGACCGGCGCGCAGGTCAGGTTTGGTGTGCAGTGCCGTTCGGCGGCAGGACCACCAATCGAGTTGATCAGTTGGAAAACCGAGGAGCAACTGGCGGATCAAATCGGCCGTTGCCAACGAATCCGGACGGTAATCATGTACGAAGAGAATCTTGGGGGGGCGCCCCGGCTTGGCGTTCTTCGGGTCGGACATCATGCTGGTCACTTCGTGAAACAAGCTGCCAAGCTATAAAAGGCGGTTTGGAATCACCAGATTTTAATGCTGCGGAAAGCTGGCGTTCATTGTGGTTGTAAAATTTCCGGGCGCAACTGGCCGATGTACTGATTGGGCAGACGCTGGTCGTACGATCCGGGCATGGCCTTTTCCCAATCCACATGGCTGTCGGCAAAGACCACCTCCGCCCTTTGGGCGTGGCGGAAATGGCCGTTGGGCGCGTTGTTGGGATTGGAATAATTGGTCTCCGAGTCCACGTAATACCATTCCTCAAACATCGGATGGGCCGGGGAGGCGGGCGCCTGAAAGTTATTTACCTGCGCGGCGTCGGCATACAGCACGGTGGCCGCCGGATTGAGAATCCGGTTGGCGTTTAGCGGGTTGTGGTTTGGGGCGGTAAACAGAAACGAGTTGCATCCGTAGCTGAAAATAACATTCGTCCCCTTGAGCTTGAACTGTGGTGACTGCCAGACTGGCGACGGACATAACCGCACGTTGTTGCCATGCAGATAGGGAAAGAGCAGGCCGGTGGACAAATCAAATGCGCGCTGGCCTTCCACCCCGTTGGCCAGCCAGCCGAACCACCATTGCTGGCCGGTGGCGGCCACCGGCTGGCAGCGGTTGAAAAAAAATCCACCGGAGTCGCCGAGATAAATCTCCGTGGCCAGACCGAGCTGACGCAGATTGTTTTCGCACGCGGCGCGCTGGGCGGACAGTTTGCTTTTGGCCAGCGCGGGCAGCAACATCGCCGCGAGGAGGGAGATGATGGCCACAACCACCAGCAGCTCAATCAGGGTGAACGCCGGCGCGCGCCGCACGGCGTGCGGCTGGTGCGGCGCGGACATTTTTTTTTCAAGCCGGAATTTTTCAACACAGGCAGGGCAGATGCAGGCGCGATTGCGGAGATTTTCCGGCACGCGCGCGAGCAGTTCCGCCGGGATTTCCTCATGCGCGCACCAGCACTGGCCCTTGTAAACGACGGGCGAACAAAGCAGGCAATCGTTCGCGCCCCCGCACAACGGGCATTCGGCCGGGTTGAAATTTTTTGGCGGGGTCATGGCAGGTTGGCGAGGACGCGGTAAAACGACTGGTCAGCGGGCAGATTCGTTGCCTGCAACAGCAGATTCGTTCCATTGCCAGGCAACGGCGGCGCGGCGGCGGTCCAGGTCTGGAAGTCCGCGCTCTGTTCGAGCGTGTAAAGCCAGTTGGTGTCGCTGGCAAACTGGACCTGTCCGGGGGAGGGGGTCTGAATCAGGCCAACCGGCAGCGGCGAGGCGAAGGCGAGGTTGCCCACCGTGCCGTGCGCGAGGATGGAATCACCGAATCCATCATCGCTGTAGCTGGTGATGGAGAGCGTGTCCAGTTGGAAGTCGCCGCCGGCGCCATAAGCAGACGACAGCGAACTTACGATCTGTCCATTGGTGAAAATCTCGCCGCTGATGGTTTCGGCGCCCGCCAGATGAATGAGCTGCACCCGGTAGGTCACGCCGGGGTTCATCGTCAGGTTGTCATACGCGAAATAATAATCCAGGCCGGTGGCATCAATCAACGTGGCGTCAACGGAGGCCGGATAGGGCTGGCCATCGTAAACATACGCCGGAAAATAATCGAATTCACAGACGTTTGGCGAAGTGCCGTCCGCGCGCGAAAAACCTGGATCGGTTGCGTCGGAGAAATGCAGCAAACCGATGGCCAGTTCCATGCCGGAGTTGTACGCGGTCGCGTCGTTCAATTGCAGGTCAAACTGCACGTAGAAGCTGTCTGCCATGGTATAAGTCCGCCCCAGCGCATGGTAATAATAGCTGTTGGTCTGCGTGGAATCCCAGGTGACGTCGAGGACGTGGTTCGTTGAATCCCACTGGAACAAATTGGTGTCACCGAAAGCCTGCCAGCCATCAAGCGCCGGGTCGGTGGTGAATTTTTCGCGGACAAGACTGGCGTGAACGGTGGTGACGACAAACACGCTGGCCAAGGCCAGCAAACGGAATTTTTTCATGACTGATCTTTCAATTTGGTTGCGCAAAAGTTTTTTGCGAAACGGTTTTGGTTGAGAGACCAGCGTGGAAGAAGGCGCCTGGTTCAGCCTGCAGGAGGCATGAACAAAAAAGCCTTCATTCCACAAAACGGAGAACGAAGGCATTCGACGAATTCCGCCAAAAAACGGTCTGGCGGACTGGCCCCATCCTTCTCTTTGCGGAGAAGCGCCCCGAAACGTTCGGAGCCGACGAGCGCAGTCAAACCGGTATCCTGACTTCGGCTTCGAGCCTCTTCCCGCCTTCCCGCCCGAGGGCAGTGGCATTGGGAGTTGTAGCCGTAACAGTGGCGCAACCGTCCCGGATTCACACCGGGTTCCCTGACATTTGAATGCTATAAAGGCGGAAATTTTCCGCCGCTTTCAAAGAACACATTCTTTGTACGCCGATAAAAAAAAAATCCAAGCAAAATCGCGCGGCAAAATTCCCCCCCCAGGCGCATCGCAAATTATGGCAATGCGCTGGTTCCGTAGGAGCAGATGAAGCATCCAATTGGAGCTGCCTGACGGCGACGGCTGTGGTTTTTACGAACTGTCTGATTTTGACATCACGGGTAGTTTTTCAATTTTTTTAGTCGGATTCGGTCGGATTCGGTCGGATAAATGGCGGGGTGACACGCTCGCTGGGGTTTTGTTTCCAACGCATGGGCGAAATGCCGGGCCACTGTTTGGTATCATACGCTATCGCACTCAACGGTGACTCTACACCATCCCCCAAAAAAGACCACGTAGCCGCTAACAGAATCTTCTAAAAAAGCGTAAAGCGTAAAGCGGAAAGCAGAATGCGAGAAGCGGAAACAGGGAAAAGATCGAGGCGCAGCCTCGACGCTACAAGCTGGCATGAGCAGCCGGCGCGGCAAGAATGCAGGAATCGGAAAGCCATTAAAGGTCGCCCTTGGCTTGCAGGATTTGGCAGGGAAAAATAATTACCGCATCGTGCGGTAATTAACGGCGTGGGAGGGCAAGCGGATGCCAAAAGGCCACAACTGGAAGACAACTTGGAGTCGGATGGAAGCCCGCCTTCCCCACGAACCGGAAGAAAGTTAGAATTGGATGGAAGCTCGCCCTCCCGGCCCTCTCCCCGGGAGAGGGGGAAACCTCCCAGCGTCTTGACGAAATCGGACGTCCGCTCGGTTCAGGGGTTCAATGCGCGAATTATTGGCGGAATTCTCTCCCCTCCATCCGATGGAGCGGAGTGGAAAACGCTCCCTGCCTGCTTGAACATGGCTGCGCCGGGCTGGGCTTTTTAAAATCGAGGACGAGAACGAGGACGAGGAGGATGGGATAGAGGGCACAGGCTCTGAAGGCTGCGTTCCCGGCGCAATTTGAGCCGCTGTCTGGAATCCTGCCGGCCACCAGATTTCAGGCCACAGCCAGGCAATCCCGTTGACTCATTGAAAAAAGACACCGGCGAGGTCTGAGTAAGCCGGTCGTTTGCGACCCATGTTTTGGTTTCCTCTGAGGTATATATTTTTTGAGGTTTGGCTGGCGAGATAAAACGAGC
>Ga0181520_10004720_pt1 | contig 22466 bp, 14 predicted proteins | sample PEATcosm2014_Bin_29_FD_132451 | JGI IMG/M metagenome (GOLD analysis project Ga0181520, IMG submission 132451) | Peatland microbial communities from MTU Mesocosm Facility, Houghton, MI, USA - PEATcosm2014_Bin02_30_metaG | ecosystem: Environmental > Terrestrial > Soil > Wetlands > Peat | place...
CAGCGGTGAGGCAAGGCGAGGATCGAATTTCGATTCGGAGCTCGGAGCCCCGCTCCGCCTGGGAGATCGAACTACGTCCCGAGGCGCTGGAGATTTCGACCACATCTTCCGAAGGCCTGCTGACCGCGGAAGCCCCGGCCCCGCCGGATCGCATAGTGGCGCGCCTGATGGACCCGCAAGGGACGCCGGTGAATTGGATGATGACACCGGAAACCAAACACGGTTACGGGGGAACCGAGTTCAGCGCTCCGTCGTTTCTGCCCAGGCGCAATCCCGACGTGATGTACTTCGCGCTGGGGCAGGTGGCGAGCAACAACCTGTACAGTCTCTTCGATATCAAGACGGACACGGTGATCGAATTTTCCGAGCAGACGGTAATGCAGCGCCAGCCGCATAATACGGGGCTTTTGGACGTATCCATACCTGTGCCGGGAAACACCATGGTGCGGGTCATCCCCGATTATTTCACCAAGGTTTTGGGCGTGCCACACTACGTTCCCTTTGACGACAGCTATTTCAGCCGCGCGCCCATGGTTTGGGATAGTTGGAGCAGCTACTACGAAGGTGTGCGCGAGGAGGACGTGGTCCGCAACGCGGATTGGATTGCCGAACACCTGAAGGCTTACGGATATCAATTCGTGCAGCTTGATGACGGCTACGATCGCGGCCCCAAGGGCGAGCACTACTGGATCGGAACATGGAATCAGCAGAAATTCCCGCACGGGCCGAAATGGCTCGCCGATCACATCAAATTGAAAGGACTGCGCGCCGGCGTCTGGCTTGTGCCCAGCGCCTACGCCGGAGCCGTCGAGCAGCATCCGGCCTGGTATTTGCGTTACAAAAAGAACGGAGCGATCATCCTGGATTACGACACTCCTACCTTGGATTCCACCAATCCGGAAGTTCTCGACTTTCTCAAGAAGGAATTCACCACCCTGGACGATTGGGGATTTGACTACTACAAGTTCGATGGCGAGCACGACTTCCTGAAATACGTCCCCGGTGTTGACCTCGATAAAATCGCGGACAAAAACGTGGACCCCATTGTGGCTTACCGGAATCGCCTGAAGCTGATCCGGGAGACGATCGGGCCACGCAGGTTCATCGAAGGTTGCCCGGCGGGAACGCCGCTCGACGGAATCGGGTATTTCAGTTCCGCCTTTACCGGAGAAGATCCCTATAACAGTTGGCAGGGAATGTACTCGGTTTTCAGTTCGATCAATGCCAATGCGTTCATGAATCACCTGGTGCTCTACGTCATGCCCGGCGAATCGGATGTCGAGCCGCCCATGAGCGTCGCAGAGGCGATGAAGCGGAGACCTCCATCGGTAGTAGAGGCGGAGCGCAGCCGCGAACAGCCGCTGAAAGGCTTCGGCATGACGCTCGAGGAGGCGCGCACGGTGGTAAGCCACATCGCACTGAGCGGGGTTGTCTATTCGCTTGACAGCGTCCTGTCCGAACTGCCGGGAGAGCGCGTCAAACTCCTGAAGATGACGCTCCCCACCATGCCCATCTTCCCCATCGACCTCTTCAGCCGCGGCACCGACATGCCCATGTGGGACATCTTCAAGCACACTACGCCCGATGACTACATCCACAATTATCCGGAGATCTTAGATTTGAAAGTGAACGCGCCGGCGGGTGTTTACGATGTCGCAGCCGTGACCAACTGGCGAAGTTGGACCACCACCCGGCCGCTCGCGTTCGCGGATAAGCTGGGGTTGAGTATGCAATCTTCCTACGTGGTGTTCGATTTCTGGTCGCAGAAACTCCTGGGCGTATTCAAAGGCAAAATGGACGTCACCGTCGAGCCGCACGATACGCGAGTGCTGCTCATCCATCCCCTCTTGCCCAGGCCGCAACTCGTGGGGACTTCCCGCCACATCTCAGGCGCGTATTCCATCCAGAACGCGGCGTGGGACGGTGTGAAGAGCCGGCTCCACGGAACATCGGAGACCGTGCCGGGTGATGACTATACACTTTGGTTGTATGTCCCGCAGGGTGTTACGGTCGCCCGAGTTCACGCATTGGCAGCCAATCAGGAAATCCGGGCTCGGCATGAATTGACGGGGAATTCGCTCCGCGTTAGTTTCCCCGGGCAGCGGGAAGCGGTGAGCTGGGAAGTCGTGTTCTCGGGAAAATCAAACGAGTGAGACGGCAAGCCTGTGGAAGCTGATGGCCGTGCGACGTTGCATTACGGGGAGTGCGTTGCGGAGGTGGACGCGACCCCCCAAATCTGGGATAATTGTCCCATCGCGAGTAGAAAATGTTCAAATCCTGGGGCCCTCGACTGGCTTCGCCGCGTGTCGCGGGCCAGTTCGCTACTGAGGCGGCTTGGCCCGTCAACCGACGGTTCAATGACAGGCCCACACGGACTCGTGATCAGACTAATTAACCTATCGCGTGGAGAGCTTATGCGTCGCATCCTCTGGGCATGTTTCCTCGTAGTCTTGGCTTTCAGTGCGGCGGGGTCGGCGAATTCCGGCCCGCTGCTTCTCCAGGGTCCTACGCTCAGCAAGACTCAAATCGCGTTTGCTTATGGTGGAGACATCTGGATCGTCAGCCGCGCGGGCGGCGATGCCCAGCGCCTGGTGACGGGCACGGGGATGCTATCTGGCCCTCACTTTTCCCCGGACGGCTCCATGCTGGCCTACACGGGCGATTACGAGGGCAATTACGATGTGTACGTGGTGCCCGCCGCCGGCGGTCAGCCGAAGCGATTGACGTACCACCCGGGGCCGGATGTCGCCGTCGGCTGGACTCCTGATGGCAAATCCGTGCTCTTCCATTCGCATCGCCTCAGCTATGCCGACTCGGACCAGCTTTTCACCGTTGCGGTTGACGGTGTTTTTCCGACGCCGCTGCCGCTCCCGCAGGCTGAGGACGGCGCCTTCTCTCCCGACGGTTCGCACATCGCCTACATTCCGTATTTCCAATGGGAGCCCAACTGGAAGCACTACCGGGGCGGGCAGACCACGCCCGTCTGGATCGCCGACCTCTCCGATTCCAGTATTGTTAAAGTTCCGCGCGACGGCTCCAACGACCACAATCCGCTTTGGAGTGGCGACAAGATCTACTTCCTCTCGGACCGGAACGGCCCCGTGACCCTGTTCGAATATGACCCGAAATCGCAACAGGTCAAGCAACTCATCAAGAACAACGGGTTCGATATCAAGTCGGCCTCGGCGGGGCCGGGCGCGATCGCCTACGAGCAATTCGGTGCCATCTATCTGTACGACCTGCACTCCGGCAAATCCAAGCGCCTGAACATCACCGTGAACGGCGATATGCCGCAGATCCGCGCGCGCTTTGACAAGGTCGCCAAGGAGATTCAGAACGCCCAGATTTCTCCCTCCGGGGCGCGCGCGGTTTTCGAGGCGCACGGCGAAATCTTCACCGTGCCCGCGGAAAAAGGCGACGTCCGCAACATAACCAATTCTGCCGCCGTCGCGGATCGTGATCCCAGTTGGTCTCCGGACGGCAAATCCATCGCCTATTTCTCCGACGGATCCGGTGAGTACGCGCTTCACATCAGCCCCCAGAACGGCCTCGGACCGATCACCAAGATCGACCTCGGTAAACCTCCGTCGTTCTTCTATTCGCCCAACTGGTCCCCGGACAGCAAGAAGATCACCTATTCCGACAAGCGGCTCAATCTCTGGTATATCGACCTGGAGAAGAAGACACCCGTACGCGTGGACACGGACCTTTTTGAGGGTGCCAACTTCACTCCCGCGTGGTCCCCGGACAGCAAGTGGCTGGCCTACACCAAGCAGCTTGGCAGCCGCATGCATGCAATATTCGTTTATTCTCTCGAGACCGCCAAAGCCACTCAAATCACCGACGGCATGAGCGATGCGCAATCGCCGGATTTCGACAAGAGCGGCAAATACATCTACTTTACCGCCAGCACGGATATGGGCTTGGTGGCAGGCGGCGACATGTCGGCCTACGATCGACCTGTGTCCCGTTCTGTTTACGTCGTCGTGCTCAAGAACGGAGTCGCTTCGCCGCTGGCGCCGGAGAGCGACGAGGAAAACAAAAAGACGGACGCTGACGCCGCGAAGGAGAGCCCGGCGGACAAGGCCGCTGCGGACAAGCCCAAGGAATCCGCCGAAGCCAAAGATAAAGACAAGGAAAAACCGAAGGAACCGCTCAAAGTTGAGATTGACTTCGATAAGCTCAACCAGCGCATCCTGGCCATGCCCATCCCCGCCAAAAACTACTTCGGCCTGGCGGCTGGAAAAGAGGGCGAGATTTTTCTGGTGGAAGGTCCTCCGACTGTCAACTTTGACGGGCCGCCCAGCCTGACCGCCTGGAAATTCACGCTCAAGACTCGCAAGACGGACACACTGGTGGGAGGGATCTCAGCTTTTACTCCTTCTTTCGACGGCGAGAAGATGCTGTACAAACAAGGGCAGGCGTGGTTCATCAACCCCGCCGATAAGCCGCCCGAGGCGGGCAAAGGCAACTTGAAGACGGCGGACATGGAAGTACGTGTGGATCCTCATGCCGAGTGGAAGCAGATCTATCACGAGGTCTGGCGGATCGAGCGGGATTTCTTTTATGACCCGCACCATCACGGCCTTGACCTCGACCAGGCCGAGAAAACCTTCGCGCCCTACCTCGACAACGTCACCAGCCGCGGAGACCTGAACTACCTTTTCCGGGAGATGCTGAGCTACATGTCTGTGGGTCACATGTTCGTGGGCGGCGGAACGCAACCTGAAATCCCCACGGTCAAAGTCGGCCTGCTGGGCGCGGATTACAAAATTGAGAACGGCCGTTACCGCTTCACACACGTCTACGACGGCGAGAACTGGAATCCCAGACTCCAGGCGCCTCTCACCCAGCCGGGCGTGGATGTGAGGGAAGGGGAGTACCTGCTAGCCGTCAATGGCCGCGAGTTGAACGCCACGGACAACATCTTCAGCTTTTTGCTGGAGACCGCCGGACAGCAGGTGGTTCTTAAAGTTGGCCCGAACCCGAATGATACCGGCTCGCGCCAAGTGACCGTCGTTCCTGTCGACAACGAAGAAAACTTGCGCAACCTATATTGGATTGAAAGCAATCGCCGCAAGGTTGACCAGATGACCGGCGGCAAGGTGGCCTACGTTTATGTGCCGAATACCGGCCAGGGCGGGTATTCGAACTTCAACCGCTATTTCTTCGCGCAGGTCGGCAAGCAGGCGGCCATCATTGACGAGCGCTTCAATCACGGCGGGAACCTCGCCGACTTCATCGTCGATTACCTCCGCCGTCCGATTCTGAACAAGGTGATGACTCGCGAGGGTAAGGAATGGAGCGAGCCTGCCGGCGCGATCTACGGTCCCAAGGTCATGATCGTGAATCAATTCGCGGGGTCGGGTGGCGACGCCTTGCCTTGGTACTTCCGGAAGCTGAGCATCGGCCCTATCGTCGGGGAGACAACCTGGGGCGGTCTCATCGGCATTGGAGGCTACCCGCCCTTGCTGGACGGCGGCTACGTCATGGCGCCTCGCTTGGCCATCTATGGATTGAAAGGAGAATGGGAAGTCGAGAACCACGGCATCCAACCGGACATCGAAGTTTCCATGGACCCCAAAGCGGTGCGCGAAGGACACGATCCTCAGCTCGAAAAGGCCGTCGAGACGGTGATGGAGTTGCTTAAACAGCATCCCATTCCCGACTACGCCAAGCCCGCGTACCCGGATTACCACCCGGTGATGCCGTCGTTGCCGTGACTCGTAGGGGCGGCCACGAGGACCGCTCTCCGGATCTGGCCCAACCCGCGCAAAGGGGCGTTTGCGATGTGGATCGAGATGATCATCGGTTTGTTTCTGGTTGCTTTCGCAGTTCTACCTCGGGCGCAGTTCTATCCTGGTCGTGCCGGACGGGAGCGCGGGCTGAATCCTCACGACCCGTGGATCGGGCGGCTGATGTTCATAGGCTTGGGTGTGGCCTTCATCCTTGATGGAATTCAGACTCTATTGAGGCGGTGAGGAAGAGCTCGGCACCGTCAAAGGTGGTCCGCGTCTGCACCTAAATATTCCTGGATGGCGTCCGTAATATTCGGCACCGCCTCTTCTCGCGTCGTACCCTGTGACCGGCAACCGGGCAAACTCGGCGCCGATACTGCGTACCCTTCTTGCGATGAGTAAAGAACAATCTTCACCTCCATGTGTCCTCCTCGACTGATCGTATCCGACCGGCGGCAGGCTTGTCCATAATCCTGAAGCTCGCAGGGGCGGGGCGCTGATCGAGTATACTGAAGGGGTCGTGACAGAGAGTCGTCTGCACCACGTCATCGTGATCGGCGGCGGGCCGGCGGGCGCTATGGCCGCCGAAAAGCTCGCTCGCGCCGGTTGCCGAGTCAGTGTCTTCGAGGAGAAACCCGGCTGGGAGAAACCCTGTGGCGGCGGGCTGACGCATAAGGCGCTTGACCGCTACCCTTTCTTGTCACCCGGCGCAGGGGAAGCTAAACTGGTGCGGGAAGTTGAATTCCTGGCTGCCGATCGTGCCTCGCTTCGATTCCAACTCCGTAAACCTTTAGCCATCTATCCCCGTTCCGGCCTGAACGGATTGCTGCTTCACCGCGCCCAATCGGCAGGTGCGGAAGTTATGGAGGAGCGGGTCGTTGAGCTGCGACCGGCCGGCTCAGGCTGGGAGTTGCGGGGCAAGCGCGGCCATTACCGCGGCGATTTTCTCATCCTCGCGGCGGGAGCGCGAACCCGGCTGCGGTCCCAGTTGACAGAGGATTTTGGGCCGCGCGATTTCATGCTCACGTTTGGCTATTATGTGCCCGGCCGGGACGACTTGCTGCGGGTGCAATTCTTCGAAGGCTTCGAAGGCTACGTCTGGGCGTTTCCTCGTCCGGCCCACCTGTCGGTCGGCATCTGCGGCAAAGTAGGTGAGGACCGGATGGCTGGCTTGCGGGAGCGGCTTCATGGATTCATGCGCCGGTTCGGGTATTCGTGTGAGGGCGCCACAGTTTACAGCCACCTGCTACCCTCCTTGAGCGTGGATACTTGGGGAGGCCTGCGGTTAGGAGGTTCGGGCTGGGCGCTGGCGGGAGACGCCGGCGGGTTGGTCGACCCTGTTACCGGCGAGGGCATCTACTACGCGATGCGCTCCGGCGAATTGTTGGCTCAGTCGCTATTGGAAGGACTGCCGGATCTCTACCCGGAGCGCGTGCACGAAGAGTTCGGCAAGGCTCTGGCTCTCGGCGCTCGGCTCGCGCACACTTTCTATTACGGAGAATTCCTGGGCGGTGCAGTCCCCACGCGTATGGTGGAGTTCGGCTCGCGCAGCCGTAAATTCCTGGACGTCATCCAAGATACGGTCGAGGGATCGGAGTCCTATCTGAGGCTGGCAGGGAAGCTTTATGTCGGCTTGGCCACGGCGCTTTGGGACGTTAGCCCACTTCGGCAGATGTTCGCCGGTGCCCGTAGTGCCGACTCGTAGAGCCAGCCCGGAGGGGACGGAAGGCTGGTGTCATCCTGAGCGAAGCGAAGGATCTCTGCAGTTGTTTTACGGTACGTCCACATCGGAAGAACTGCGGGGATGCTTCGCTTCGCTCAGCATGACAGATAGAGAAACCTGATGAACACGAAATCCCAAGAACTTTTTCAAAAGGCCCTGAAGTTGATGCCTGGGGGAGTGAACTCGCCGGTCCGCGCTTTCCGTGCGGTCGGTGGCGACCCGGTGTTTATTGCCAGCGGCAAGGGCTCTTCCATCGTTGACGTGGACAACCGGAGTTACATCGATTATGTCTTATCTTGGGGACCGTTGATTCTTGGCCACTCCCATCCTGAAGTCGTTGAAGCTTTGACGAAGGCCCTCGCGCGGGGCACGAGCTTCGGCGCTTGTACCGAGGGCGAGATCGAGCTAGCGGAGCGCATTCACGCCGCTTACCCGTCGATCGAGCGTGTTCGTCTCGTGAACTCGGGGACTGAGGCTACGCTCTCCGCGCTGCGGGTGGCGCGCGCCGCCACGGGCCGGGAGCGAATTCTCAAGTTCGAGGGTTGTTACCACGGCCATGGCGATAGCTTGCTGGTGAAAGCCGGTTCGGGCGTGGCCACACTGGGCTTGCCCGACAGCCCCGGAGTGCCTCGGGCGCTCGCGGAACTTACGGTCACCGTGCCCTTCAATGATCCGGCGGCACTTGAGGAGGCATTCCGGGTTCATTCCAACCAACTCGCGGCCGTCATCCTCGAGCCGGTAGTGGGGAACGCGGGCTGCATACCGCCCCAGGCCGGTTTCCTCGAGAAACTCCGCGGATTGACGGCGGGGCAGGGTACTGTCCTCATTCTCGATGAAGTGATGACGGGATTTCGCGTGGCATATGGAGGCGCGCAGGAGCTGTTCAAAATTCAACCGGACCTTACCACGCTTGGCAAAATCATCGGAGGCGGGCTGCCGGTGGGAGCCTACGGCGGGAAAGCGTCGCTGATGGATTGGGTTGCGCCCGCCGGCCCTGTTTATCAGGCGGGAACGCTTTCCGGAAACCCTCTGGCAGTTACGGCGGGACTTAAGACCCTTGAGATTCTTCGCCGCCCGGGCACCTACGAGCGCCTCGAAGGGGTTTCGAATTACCTTGCCGGCGGGTTAGCAACCGCGGCGGCGAAGGCCGGCGTGCCGCTCACTGTTAACCGAGTGGGGTCGATGTTCACCTGCTTCTTCACGAACGATTCGGTGACGGATTATGCCTCGGCCAAGAAGGCGGACACTGCCAGATTCGCTCGCTTCTTCCGCTCACTCCTCGGTCGGGGAGTTTACTTCCCGCCCTCGCAGTTTGAAGCAGCCTTTGTTTCCACCGCTCATCATGAGAGCGACGTCGCCACAACAGTGGAAGCGGCCGCGAAGGCTTTCGAGGAAATCAGATACGACAAAGAGGAAACTGGAAACTAGAAACTGGAAAATAGATGACGAACGACAAAAGACGGCTGACAACTGACAACTGACGGCTGATCACTACCTCGGAGTGACCCATGCAACTTTACCCTGGAGCTTACCGCATTCAATCGCTGTTCGGCGACCGGAACCTTTTTCAGTACCTGTTGGTCGGCGAAAATGTGGTCTTGGTGGACACCGGCATCGCGGCCACTCCCGAAGCGGTGATATTTCCGTACCTGGACTCGCTCGGACTGGCCCCCGCTCGCCTTACGCTGGCCATAACCACTCACTCCGACGTGGACCATCAAGGCGGCAACCATGCCATCAAGCGGCTTTCACCGGGTACATGGCTGGCTTGCGGCGAAGCCGACCGGGCGCTCGTTGAGGACCCGCGCACTCTCTACGATGGGCGTTACAATTTCATGCGGGAAGAACACGAAGTCGGTTTTGAGGCGGACCCGCCGCCCGATGCAGGAAAGGCGCGAAAGATGGATGTCACCTTCTCAGGTGGCGAAAGAATTCGCTTGCGCGACGACTGGGCGCTGGATGTGCTCCACGTGCCGGGGCATTCTCATGGTCACCTGACGCTCTACGATCCGAAGCACCGCGCCGCATTTGTGGGCGACGCCATCCACGGGCGCGGGTGTCCGAAAGCCGAGGGCAGCCTTTCTATACCTGTTACTTACTATTACGTGGATATCTATCTTTCAACGTTGCGATATTTTGAATGCCTGGACTTGGAAGTTCTTCATTCCGGACATTGGCCGACTATGCGCGGGGAAGAGATACGGGATTTCATTGCCGAGTCGCGGCAAACTGTCGAGTTGTTCGACCGGGTCATTCTGGGAAGCTTGGCCAAGACCCACGCGGGCCTCACCATGAAAGAGTTGATTGATGCAGTGTCGAGCGCGGTGGGAGATTGGCCCAGTGAGACCTGGCAGTTGGCCATGTTCCCCGTCCGGGGCCACTTGGACCGGCTCGAGGAACAGGGCAAAGTCCGCCCGGTTATAGCCGCAAAGCCCGGCAGGTGGCAATTGGCATGAGAAGGAGTCGATGATAATGGACTCACGAGAGCGAGTGAATCTGGCACTTCAACACAAGGAACCCGATCGAGTCCCCTTAGACCTCGGTGCAACGACGGTGACCGGCATGCATGTCAGCGCCGTTTACAAGCTTCGCCAGGCGCTTGCACTTGACCCGCCCGGTACGCCCGTAAAGGTCATTGAGCCGCTTCAGATGTTGGGTGAGACGAAGTTGGACATTGTCGACGCGTTGGGAACTGACACCGTCAGGTTGGCAGGCACAGGCACCTCTTTCGGATTTAAGCTGGAAGGGTGGAAGGAGTGGAGAACTTTTGACGGAACTCCCGTCCTGGTGCCGGAGGGATTCAACACCACACCCGAGCCGGACGGCGATCTCCTCATGTATCCGCAAGGAGACCGCTCTGCGCAACCGAGTGGAAGGATGCCTCAGGGTGGACTCTACTTTGATCCAATCTTCCGGCAGCACCCTATCGACGAAAGCAATCTCAAAGTCGAAGACAACCTGGAAGAGTTCGGCCCATTCTCAGACGCGGAACTCGAACATCTCAACCGTGAGTCCCTGAGGCTCCATGCCGAGACGGACAAAGCGATTGTTCTGAACCTCGGGATGCTCAGCTTGGGCGACATTGCCAAGGTCCCGGGCCAGATGCTCAAGGACGCCAAGGGAATACGCAGCGCTGAAGAGTGGTACATCAGCTTGAACGCCCGGCGAGACTATGTCTACAAGATCTTCGAACGTCAGACTGAGATTAATCTGGCGAACCTGGAGCGAATACATCAAGCCGTCGGCGACCGGCCTTCAGTGGCCTATGTTACAGGCACGGACTTCGGAACGCAGAACGGCCCGCTTCTGGCGCCCAAAGCATACCGTCAACTTTTCCTGCCTTTTCACAAGCAAACCAACGACTGGATTCATAAGCACGCCACGTGGAAGATATTCCTCCATTCCTGCGGGTCGATCTTTGACCTGATTGAGGATTTCATCGGCGCGGGTTTCGATATTCTCAATCCAGTTCAAACCTCGGCTGATCGCATGGATCCCGGCGAACTGAAGAGGAAGTTTGGCGACCGAGTCGCCTTCTGGGGTGGAGGCGCGGATACTCAACATACCTTGCCTTTTGGTTCTGCCGAAGACGTTCGCAAGGAAGTGTGCGCGCGCCTTAAGCTTTTTGGCCCCGGCGGCGGCTTTGTCTTTAACGCCATCCATAACATCCAGGCCCAGGTGCCGGTGGCTAACGTACTGGCCATGTATGAGACGGCGCGCCAGTGTGGCCGTTATCCGCTGTAGGAATGAGTCTGTAAGGACTATTGATATAGATAATATCAAGTATACGATAAGTAGGAATGGCGCCTCATCGTGAGCTCGCCGGGTTGTTCGGCGGATGTAGGATCCCGGCAGTTACTCAGAACCTTCGGAGCAAAATCAACGCAGGAGTGAGAGATGAAAAGCTTTTTGGCAGGCGTAATTGTTACCCTGGTTTGCGTTGCGGGCGGAGTGTACGCCTACTTCTCACGCGGTTCGGCGCCCGTGGCTACCAGCGCGCCTCCGATGCCGTTTGAACGGACGCTGGCGCATATGGCGTTGAATGCAAGGTTGCAAAAGGAGATGCCGAAGACGGTCCCCATCGAAGCGAGCGAAGCCAACTACCTTGGCGGTGCGCACCAATATCTGACCCATTGCGCGGTGTGCCACGGTGTCCCGGGCAAGGAGCCGACCGCGATTGCGCGCGGGGAGTTTCCGAAACCGCCCGAACTGTTGAAGGGAACGGGTGTCACCGACGATCCCCCCGGCGAAACCTACTGGAAGGTGGCGAACGGAATTCGCCTGACAGGAATGCCGGGTTTCAGTCAGAGCCTGTCCCCCACCGAGATGTGGCAGATCTCAGTGATGCTGGCAAACGCCGAGAAGCTTCCACCTTCGGTCACCGCGGTGCTGAAGGGCCAGCCGTGATGAGAAAACCGCACGAGAGGATTGCGCGGAGGAATCGGGACGCTGCGGTCGACGCTACTTGTTTCGATCCTTTTGGTTCTGCAGAAACTCCGTGAGTGCTCGCAGTTGCTCCTCGGTTAGATTCTTGAAGGGCGGCATCACAGAACCATGCACGTAAGCGGGAGGGTCTTTGAAATGTCCAACCAGCCATTCGGTAGTACGGCCGCGCGCGCCCTCCGTGGTCAGGTCAGGGCCGACAGCGCCGCCCTCGCCGTTGAGCCGGTGACACGTGAAGCAGCCTTCTTGCCTGTATAATGTTTTACCGTATTTGACCAAAGCAGCTTCAGCGTTCTGCGTTGTCTGTTGAGTGTGCAGAGTGGCAACTGGAGAAGGCGGCGCGGCATTGAGGCGTGGAAGGCCGTGGATGAATCGCACGAGCTTCCAGGTGTCCGTCTCGGAAATGCTGGTTTCCCAGGAGGGCATGCCGGTGAGGCGAACGCCATTCTGAATGATCCAGAACAGATCGGCGTCAGTCCAGTGCTGCACATGCGGCGAGTTCATGTCCATCGCCGGAGGGTACATGTTTCGCCCGATATACGTTTCACCACGACCGTCAGCCCCGTGGCAGATGGCGCACGATTGAATGAATAATTCGCGGCCTTGGTTCAGCACGTCCTGCGAGTCAGGGAGCGGGTTTTTCTTATCCTCAGCCTGCAACGGTATAGCGACATCCTTCGCCGCATTGGCTAGAGCAGTTTCGACTCGAGAAGGCTGTTGGTGCGCGGTACAACCGAGCATCAGTAATCCCAGCGTTGCGCCGAGCAGTCGAAGCATCAATCTTAGTCTGTGCGAAACCATGCAAGGGCCTCCACTTCTACCCTGACTCAAATCGCAGCGTTCAAGCGCCGGCTACACCCGCCAATCAGCTCGATATGCATTTACCAATCACTCGACGAATCGCCATCGCGAAGGTCTCCGGTGAGAATCTTCCATCGACGCTGGCGCGCGCATGCGCCTTCATCTGCGTCAGAAGTCCGCTATCGTTCAAAAGCTGTTGAATACGATCAGCCAGAGCCGCCGAGTTCCCGGGAGGGAAGAGATAGCCATTCACCCCGTCGCGGACGACTTCCGGAATTCCCCCCACGTTCGAGCCGATGACGGGAATCCCCAGTTGCATCGCCTCGATGGCCACCATTGGAAGCCCTTCGCTTACCGTAGAGGGGATTACGATGACATCGCAGACCCGGTAGAGTGGGTTTGGATCCTCGTGGTAACCCGCCCAGGAGATTTGGTTATCCAAACCCGAGTCTCTGACAAACGATTTCAAAGAGCTCAGGTAGGAATCGTCGTCGCGGCTGTGTGGGGCGGGGGCGCCGACGAGGATGACGCGCGCTCTTTGGCCGCGCCGGGCAAGTTCCAAGGCAGCATCGAGCACTACGTGTTGTCCCTTTTGCGGCGTAATGCGGCCTACGACGCCCACGACGAAGGCTCTGCTGGCCGGCGCATCGGCACTTAACCCGCCGGCTGGGGGCGAACCAGGCTTGGCGTCACAGGGCAAGCGGACCGGGTTGTAAGTGACCTGCAGGATGCTCTTGAGTTCCGGATGGCTTGTCGCCAACGCCGCTGCGGTTGTCTCGGAGCAAGCCAGGATTTTGGCCATGTGCCTTGCCGCACTGGCCACGACCAGGATATCGGTCTTACGGGTCATGGTGAGGTGCAAGTGAAACACCGCAGGTGTGCCAGTCAGGCGCGCCGCGAGCACCCCGGCGATGAGGCAACGTGGGCCGTTGATATAAACCAATCTGATTCCTTTGCGGCGAATGATGTGCGCCAGCAGCCATCCGCAATAAACGCTCCGCAGCGGCAGCTTGGCCATGTCAACAACCGACTTTGGGCCGGAGCTATAGCGACCGAGCGGGTAGAGAAAGGTTTCGATACCGCGGCGCTGAATCTCCCCCACATAGGGTCCGTCCTCAGGGAAGCCCACGATGGGCAGATAATCGGGTTCAACTGCGTGCAACACCTCGCCGAGAACACGCTGGGCGCCCGCGCGATGGGCCTGCTGTTCGAGAAAGAGAATCGGTATCGGCGCTGTCGGACTGCCAGTCATCGGTTGTACCTACCGGCGCGCGGTTCGGACGCGCTCCCATTGGATCGACGCCCACTCGTACTGAGCCGCAGCGATCACGTGATGTGACAGGCGCCGAGCCACATAGGTGACTTGTTTCGAGACCGCCGTGAGACGCGCAGAAATGCCGGGAGCCGGCCCACCGCCGGCGCGGTTTGGCCGGTGCAGAGGGAAGAGCCGCCTTCTTCGGATCTCCCGCCAGGTCGCGTCATCCGGAAGAAACTCCCGGTAAAGCAGGAGGCTGTACTTGTTGCCTGTGAAATTGGTCAGGGCTGAGTCACAGCCGTAACGGTTTACCCAGAGAAGCAACGGATGGCGCATATTGTGAAGAACGCCCGCATCAATCGTGGCTGGAATGAGCGTGCCGAACAAGCGGGCAGCGAGCGAGAAAACCACGCCCGTCATCTCCGGCAGTCGAGGGCTAACGCCGATTCGGTCTGCGAATCGCTGCCAGAAAGCCATGTCTGATTGCCGGCGTTCGAGGAAGTGTGCGATTTCGAGGAAAGTGTAAAGACGGCACCAGCACTCGAGGATATGTCGAAAGGCATGCAGAACCTGGAACAACAACTCATCCTCTTCCGAGAGTGAGTAATAGCGGTGGCCTTGCCAGTTTCGCAGGCGTTTTCGCGCCAGGAAATCGTCTGGTAGCGGCAGCGGTATCTTGAGGGCCTCCGGCTCCCAGAGGCGAGTGTGAATCTCGACGCTGCGATGCAGGTTGGCGGAATAAAGGTCCTCCCGCCGCGACGGAATACGTGGGGCGCGTGAGGGGTGAACAAACACGACAGGATGGTCAACTCGTTCGCGACGCTGAATATACCCAGCGCTTCCCAAGGCGTGCGACACTCGTTCCATCGACGCCGGCTGCACCAGGTAGTCATAGTCGTAGGCAGGCCGCAAGCGGGCGTCGGGGGTGTACTCGGGAGCTAACGCAAAACCCTTGAGAACGACATAGTCGATCCCTGCTGCCTCGAATACGCGATTGATGGAATCGAACTCTTCCGCCATGGCCGCCACGCGCGAACTATGGTCCGCCACGTTTTGTTCGAGGCGCACAGCGATTCCGGGCGGCACGGCGCCTCGAGCTCCGGAAGCTTTCAACCGATCCCAGAGCCGGAGCGCGAGGCCGGTCTGATCGAGCCATTCCAAGCCGCGCTGCCAGTCTCCGTGACCAAAGCTCGCCAATTTCGCCAGGTGTTCTCCAGGGCAGCTCGAAACAGTGAGATAGCCTGTAATCGCGCGGGCGAAATAACGATTCACCGCTCGGCCTCCTGCCTTTCCCAGATTTGTTCCCCATTCGGGAAAGTCTTTACCCTCTGATAATGCGTGTCCAGGTAGGCGCGCAGGGGTGCCAGGTGGTCCCCCCAATCCTTCCCGTATGGGGGAAGATCCAGGAACGGCGAAACCATGACGAGTCGCACCTGATGTGCGGCTAGCGCCTGGATCACACCACGCACCTGCTCGGGGCGCGTGTACTCGGTATTGGTCAGGAAGGGAACAGGCGTGGGATTCCGGAGATCCAGGGTGAAATAGAGGCGGGGCACCTCTTCCTCGAAGAAGAGCTCCGAGGGCTTGGTTCGCTCGAGCATCCAGCGATGCATGTCGTACGTTAGCGGATCGAGAACAGCCATCCGGCCTGTGGGGAGATCAAGTTGGGTTCGCCAATGGGTTTGCCGGCTGACAGGCTCGACGACTGCGAGGAGCAAAGCCGCAACCCATAGGGCAGACAGGATTCGTCTGCCGGATTTTCCCCACGAACGGAACAGCCACACCATCAGGATCAGTGCCGGCAGATAAATGCAGACAGCCCGCAGCTCACCGGGGGCAGGGGATATGCCGACGAAGAGCGAAGCCCCGACCAAGCCGAGCAGCATCACCCGGTCCGAAAGCTCATGCGGATGTGAACGCCTCAACCGCGGGTAGCAGCAGAAGAACACTACGTACACCAAAGGGGCAATGCCGAGGTTGAACAGATAAAGGACGACGCGGGGCAGTTCATGGGACCACTGATGCAGGCGTGGGAAGTTCAGGGCGAGCATTCGCCACGTGTTTCCCGGCCAGCCGTTATAGTACTTCAGGCCAAAAGTGACCGTGCACCACCAGAATTGTGCCCAACCTGCCTTCCACGCAAAGTAGGCGTTGAACCCAATGACAACAAGGAAAAACCCTCCCAATGAGCAGGCCAGATTCTGCAACAGCACGGCCATGGTCCGGCGTTTGTCACGATATTCCCAAAGCAAGAAAACCATAAGCCCGAGCAGAGCTATTAGACCGCGGAGTTGCGTGAAACAAAGGGCCAGACCGCAAAACCCGCCTGCTGCCAGAAGCCGTGCCGGGGTGCGGCTATCGATCACGCATGCCAACGCAGCCATGACGCAAAGGCTGCTGAACCAGTGGTGTGTCCCGTCAAGCCACCAGAAGTAACCGCAGGTGAGAAAGAGAAGCCCGGGGAGAAAGACGTCGGCCCCGCTCATCAGTCGCTTGGCGATGACAGCACTCAGCCACGTGAAACCGGACCCGAGGACAAGGAGCACAACGCCCGGTATCCACAAGCGGACGCCAGCCAGTTTGAAAAGGCAGCAATAGACAAATTCGGTGCCTGGTGTGGTGAACTGAAAAAAGTCGCCGTACATCGTCTGTCCCTCGAACATCTTCACGGCATTTTCCAAATAAATAAGCTGGTCGCCGTTCCGATAAATCGGCCCGACATTGACAACGAACAGGCTAAGATAGAGGAAGAGAATAGAGCCAGTCAGAAAACAGACGAGAAGGAGAGTGCGCTCCTTCGACGAGGCTGACTCGGCGATGCGCGGGAGCGGAGGTGCACCTTTCTCATTCTGCAAGTGTTGGCGCAAATCCTCCACCGCTACCTCCCCTGGCCCGCTGCATCCAAAGGCGCCGCTTCATCAGCAATCGGGTTGTTCTTCTCCCAGATCTGGTCGAAATTGGAGAACGTCTTCGCCACATGGTAATGAGCAGCAAGGCAGAGACGGAGCGGCGCAAGATGATCTCCGGATGGGCCTGACGCATCAACACCGTTGTACCAATTCACGAAGCGTACTTGACGCTCTTCCAGATTTCGGACTACGTCCTCGACCTCTCCCGGTCTCGTGTAGTCCGTGGGTCTTACGAAAGGCACCCGGGCTGGATTGCGGAGCCCGAGTGTAAAGCAAAGGAATGGATCGCCGAAGAAGTATTCCGCAGGCCGAGTTCGCTCGGAAAGCCATCTGCACTTCTCATAGAGCGCGGGATCAAAGAAGGCCGTGCGGCCCGTCGGGAGTTCAAGGCAGGCTCTCCAACGTACCTGCGCGATGACTGGCCGCACAATCCCCACAACCAGCACTGCTGCCCAGGCGATCCGCTGGAGAATCCGTTCAGTCCGGAGAGGCGAATCAAGAAACCAAGCGAGTACGACGAGGCCGGGAAGCGACACGCAGTACAGCCTGACGTAGGAGGGCGCTGGGGCCACGGCAACGAGCATGAACACTCCCGTAACATTCACCAACATCAGGCGCGCCCACGGCTGCTCTGTCCGTAGACGAGACTGGACTGCATAGCGCACAAAGAACAGAATGTAAACCAACGGAATCAAAGCCTGGATAAAGAACCAGGCGCTCAAGTCCGGCAAGTTCGCCCAAAGGTGAACAGAAGGCCAATACGCCAGGTAGGCTCTCCAGTTGTTGAATCGGTCGGCGGGATAGTACTTTGTGACAAACACCACCGTGTAGTAGAGGAACTGCCTCAAACCCACTTTCCAGACGTAATACGCGTTGAAGGCTAGAATCGCGGCCAGAAAGCTCGAGACCAAATACGTTTCTTTCTTGAGTAGTAAACGCCAAGGCTCGTCTTCCCGCCGCCCTTCCCAAAACAGGAACAGGCCGAAACCTACAGCGACTAACCCCTGGGTTTGTGCTATGGACGCGGCCAGGCCGCAGAGCGTTCCCGCCCAGGCCAGGCGACTTGCGCTTCGCTTCTCCAGCAAGACCGCCAAGGCGGCGGTGACGGCGAGCGTACCGTACCAATGATGTGTGGCGTCGAGAAAACCACTGAAGGGAAAGACCAGAAATAATAGGCAAGGCAGATAAACGACTGGGCCGGTCATCACCTTTCTGGAGATCGCGATGGTAAGCCACGCCAGACCAGCGCCAATCGCAATCAGCATGGCCTGGGGGATCCAAGCGCGGACCCCAAACACCCTGAAGAGAACCGTGTAAATCAGTTCGGTACCGGGAGGCGTGAAATGGCTGAAGTCCCGGTAGATCACGTCCCCTTGCAACATTCGCGTGGCGTGCTGTAGATAGATGGCCTGATCACCCGACGCGCAGCGAGGTGTGTCCGGGAATATGAACACTTGCAGATAGAGGAAGAGGAAAGCGAACAGCAAAATGAACGGGACCGCCTTCACTTGCGAATCCTCTTTCTGGACAGCCTGTGCCGGTGTGTTCATAAAGCAGCTTCAGAAAGAATTCGCTCCTCAGTGAAACGGGGCGGCAGAGCTGCAACCAAATGCAGATTCTTCGCTTCGCTCAGAATGACATGTCATCCCGAGCGAAGTCTGTCATCCTGAGCGAAGTCTGTCATCCTAAGCGAAGCGAAGGATCTGCTTTTCTTCTCGTCTTCTTACGCCAGTGAGTAATTGTGGGAAGAAGGTGGCGGCCTCAGCCGGATCGTCTCCGTACGCAATGAGCGAGGCAGGAAGTCTCTCCAGCGCGGATAGGACGGCACAGCGCTGAGATTTGAATCGCGGATCTTCCCTGAAAAGCAGGCTGCGCTCCAACCTTTGCGACAGTTCACTTCCTTCGAGGGGCATAAGGCGCGCCGGCCACGCCGAACTCCTTTCGAGAAACACGCAACCGACCAGCGCCACGCTGGCGGGGCGGTTCAGGCCAGGTGCGGCGATGTCGAGCTCCAGGTAAACCGAGTCACCGTATCTGAGCGGGCGAGTCACGTTGCGAAGCTGCGGAAGAAACTGGAGCAGGTCCTCACGGACAAGCGCCGGCAGAAATCCACGCCAGGCGCGAATTGCATCGCCTTCCACTTCCAGGAAAGTCGCTTGATCAGCGCAGAAACCGAGTCCGAACTTTCCCGCCAGGTAGCTAGAAGTCGTTTTGCCGCTGCCGGGTGGACCGAAAACCAAGAGCCCTCTCTCGTTGTGCGCGACACATGAGGAAAACACGGCAGTCAAACCCAAAGCTTCGGCCGTCATGCAAAACAAGGGGTCGAGGAAGAGGTTGCAAAAGCCCGGCTTGTCGCTCGCCAAGCCTTCCGTAAGGAAACCCACTGCTTCTCGCTTCTCAAGATCAACGGCAACGAAGTTGCACTGTCCAATGCTGGTGTAGCGAAGACCTTGATCCGCGAACGCAGACCGGCATGACCAAGGCGGAGTTGTCGTCGGCTGGGATTCGCTCACAATTCGCCAGCGAAACTCCGAAAGCCCAAGGTTGGGAGGTGCGGGAAGCTGTTCCGCGCTGTTACCGAGGTTTTCATAGCAATGAAAGAGCCGCCGTGTCTCAGCAAGAAGCGTCGGACTATTGGTTTCGAGCCGGATCTTGCGTCCCATGACCTGCAAATCGGAGCGGTGTGGCGTGGGCGTCTGGCGGCGAAAGGGATCTTCATGCGTTGGCACTGTTTGCTGCCTTCCAGTCGAAACAGCGGCCATAACCGGTCCAGTCTCGAAACCGAATTCGACCAACCGTGCCAAAAGCTGAGAGGCCTCCTGCGGCGTTCCTCCGCAGCGAAGCAGCCAGCATTCCCGCTCCGTCAAGCGCCGGATCGTTTCCAACTGTGTCTCCGCGACGCCCGGCGGTTCAGGGAGCAGGTCTTGCCGCAGGCGCGCAGCTGCCTCGTCGGCAGGCATGCGGATTAGTGTACTCGTCGAGGATTCAGAGCGCTCGAGGAAAACCAGCCAGTGGGGCTCGCAGCGCGAGACGCGAAGAAGTCCGAGTTGACTTACCACATCCACGGCGATTGCGGCTTTGCCATCCTGACGGACCGACGGTTGAAACCGACGTAACTCAGGGAAAAGCGCGACCGCGTCAGGGCGAAGCTTAAGGAGCGTGGGAAGACCCCAAGCCTGCAGCCTGCCGTCACGCTTTGAAATCCAGGTACGATCGTCGGACAAGAACGCGAAGCCCGCCCGCGCCAGGGCTAAAGCAAGCGTGGACTTTCCTGAGCCAGAGCTGCCGGACAGCAGAAGCCCTTTTTCACCTCTTACAGCGCAGCCGCAGTGAAGCTCGGTCACGCCAATTGAACCACCCAGCGCCGTCAGCAGATTGGAAAAGATGACACGCTTCCAATAGTCACGGTCGGCGCCGATGCCAGGCGAAAAGCGGCCCACGGCGCGCCGCGCGTTTCGATCAATGAGGATCGAGTTCTCGGAGTCGAAGGCGCCAAAGATCAGGTGGCCAAGTCCCCTGAAGTGTGCCTTAGGCCAAGGCGGCGCTGACCGAGCTGATGTGTCTACCCAGAGGCGTAGTTGGAAGTCAACTTGGTGGTGAGGGCCCTCGAGCGGGATAAAACTCTCATGCGCTGCTTGAAGAATATCCTGGAAATTCGTTGACAGCTCGCAAATTGCGCCAGCCGCCAAGTACAACCCGGAATACGGCGTTTCGGCATCGGTATGGAGAAAATCTCTCGAGCCCATGTCCAACCACACTCAGTTGATCAGTTGTTTGCCTGAGGTCCTAATTGGCAGTTTCGCCCTGTTGCGCGTCCCGAATACTCGTAACCAGCCAGTTACCACACTAAAATATAATGCATCGACAGCGCCGTTTTTGTCATTGTTTTGTAAAAATCTCAATGGGCCTAGACAATCCCTAATCGACCGGTGTAGGGGTAGGGCTTGCCCTACCCCCGTCGAACAGGGGACGGCAAGCCGTCCCCCTACGGCGGCTCATCCTGCACAAAATCCGATTCGGCGCTCGAGCTGAAGTCGCAGTGACTGGCCAATTAAAGGCAATACTCACTCTGCGCCTGACCGCTAGGCCTTCCGTGCCATGCCTTCGATTTACAAATTGTTTACAACAGAAAGAGCGGCTCTAGGCGTCTAAAGGGCATCGTATTCGTAGCAAGAGTTTTTCTGGGCAGAGCGGCAAAATCGGATTTGAACCAATTCCGAGTCATGCGGCACGACTTCGGAAAGGGGGAGGACTGAGAATGAGCAAGCGGCTTGCGCCCATTGCAGCCTTCGTGTTTTTTGCTGGAATGAGTACTGTCACTGCGCCTTACATGCTCGCCGTAGAGGGTGACTCTGTTGCGGCCATGCCAGGACTGCACAGTCCGCAGCCCACTCCTTTGGCGACGTACTTGGGAGTCGAGTTTGTGAAGGACTCGACTACCACTGTCGTGTTGGAACGAGATGGGAAGAGATTTCTTGTCGATTTGGCGGCCAGGACGGTACGGGAAGCCGAACCCCTGGCAGTTGCGCATGCTAGCCGCGCGCCTTCTGCACCTGTCGTTGAAGCAGCTCGTAAGGACCCGCCCAACGGAGCGGGCATCTTCAAGAGCAACTGCACGATGTGCCACGGCCCCGACGGCAAAGGTATCGCCGCGTTCAAGACGCCGGATTTCACCGATCCGAAGGTGCAGGCGTCGCTCACTGACCAGCAGACGATCGATATCATTACCAACGGAAAGAAAGGCACCGCGATGCCGCCGTGGAAAGACAAGCTCTCGGAGCAAGACATTCGAGCAGTTCAAGCCTACGTTCGCTCGCTGGCGTCAGCCAAGCCACCTCAGGCTTCGGCTTTGGTGCCTGCGCACGAGGCCGCGCAGTCCAAGATCTATCAGCCGGGAGATGACCGGCTGTTCAGCCTCCCCACCGGGCGCCGACTGGACCGCCACGGCGTGTACGTCAACTTTACTCATCGGTTTGCTTACGATCCGGCGTTTTCGGGTACGGCTCGGGGCGGCGCGCTGTTGGGCCTGGACGGGATTTCGATTTCGTCATTCGGCCTGGCATACGGGGTCACGGACAAGCTCAGCGTGAGTATCTACCGCTCGCCGACCTTGATCGGAAGGCCGATCGAGATGATGGCCGCCTATCACTTCCTCGACGAGCATGACGGGCAGCCGCTGAACGCCGCAGTTCGAGTCTCCCTCGACGGTCTCAATGATTTCGACAGGATGTTCAGCGAGAACATCGAGGGCGTGTTTTCAAGGAGCATAAACTTTCACCCGGTGAAGGCTCAGATCTACTTTGTGCCCACGGTGTCATTCAACGACCGCCGGTTGTTTTCCCCTTCGTCTTACGAGACGAGTTCGTTCCCGTCTCTGCCCGGATACAATACCATTTCCATCGGCATTGGAGGGGCCATCGATATCAGGCCTACTACGGCCCTGATTGCCGAAGTAATCCCGACTGTTTACAACGGCCGGCCTCTGGGCATTCACCGCCCCGCGTACTCGTTTGGTATCCAAAAGAAGATCTGGCGGCATGCCTTCACTTTTGGCTTTAGTAATAGCCCGGGCACCGCAGTTTCGCAGCGTTCAGGAA
>Ga0181520_10004721_pt1 | contig 22464 bp, 19 predicted proteins | sample PEATcosm2014_Bin_29_FD_132451 | JGI IMG/M metagenome (GOLD analysis project Ga0181520, IMG submission 132451) | Peatland microbial communities from MTU Mesocosm Facility, Houghton, MI, USA - PEATcosm2014_Bin02_30_metaG | ecosystem: Environmental > Terrestrial > Soil > Wetlands > Peat | place...
CGGGTCATCTCGTCGCCGTCGAGCTCGACGACAGGGTTCGTCACTTTGATCTTGGGCATCGGCGGCTTCCCGGCGTTTGCGGCGTGGCGGCGTGGAAGGAAGGCCGTATAGCATCGCGCCTGCGACGGTCAAAATCCTGCTTTCGACAGAGACGCGCGTCCTTTCTCCCGCTTGCGGCAGGGAGAGGAGCGACGGCGGTCGCTTGACGGGTCCTGTCCGCCACGGGACGATGCGCGCCCCCGCTATCCACCGCCCGGAGTCCGAGCGCCAATGAGCGACGCCCGCCTTGCCCACGCCCACGTCTTCCTCGGCGCCGCGCACGCCCAGAGCGAGCGCAACGTCTGGGCGGTGATCGCGCTGACCGGCGCCATGATGGTCGTCGAGATCGTCGGCGGCGCGATGTTCGGCTCGATCGCGCTCATCGCCGACGGCTTCCATATGAGCACCCACGCCGGCGCGCTGCTGCTCGCCGCGCTCGCCTATACGCTGGCGCGCCGCCATTCCGAGGACCCTCGCTTCACCTTCGGCGCCGGCAAGTTCGGCGATCTCGCCGGCTTCGCCAGCGCTGTGGTGCTGGCGCTGATCGCGGCGCTGATCGCCTACGAGTCGATCGGCCGCTTGATTGCGCCGCGGCCGATCTCGTTCGCCGAGGCGATCCCGATCGCCGTCCTCGGCCTGGTCGTCAACGCCGTCAGCGCTTGGCTGCTGAGCCGCGGCGGCCACGACCACCATCACGGCCACGACCATGACCACGAAGACGAGAGTCGCGTCGTCGAGATCGACGGCGCGCTCTATGCGCTGTCGATCGACGAGGACGGCGTTCCGCCGCGCTGGCGGGTCGAGGCGCTCGACGGCGCCGCGCCCGAAGCCGCGTCGATCGAACTGACGCGGCCCGACGGGCGGCGCGAGACCTATGCGCTCGCCGCGCAAGAGGGCGCGCTTCGCTCGCCGACGACCATTCCCGAACCGCACGAATTCGTCGCGACGCTGCGCGTCGGGGCGGGGGCGGCCGAAGTCGCCTTCGTCGAACCCGATCACGGCCACGCCCACGATTCCGTTCATCGCGACAACAATCTGCGCGCGGCGGTGGCGCACGTGATCGCCGACGCGGCGGTGTCGATCCTAGTCATCGTCGGTCTCACGCTGGCGCGCGGCTTCGGCTGGCTGTGGATGGACCCACTCGCCGGTCTGGTCGGCGCCGGCGTCATCGTCAGTTGGTCAATCAGCCTGATCCGCGCCGCCGGCGCGGTGCTGCTCGACATGAATCCGGACGCGCGGCTGACCGCGGCCTTGCGCGCGGCGATCGAACGCGACGGCGACGCGCTGGTCGACCTGCACCTGTGGCGGCTCGGCCCCGGCCATCTCGGCGCGATCCTGGCGATCGAAGCGGCGAGCGGCCGCGACGTCGCCGACTATCGTCGCGCCGCGATGCAGGTCAGGCGCTTCTCGCATCTGACGATCGAGGTCGAGCACAAGGCAAAGCCGCCGACCTCCGCCGGCCGCCGCTCGGTCGCCTGAGGCGCATTAACCTTCTTGGCGCGTTTACCTTTTGGCAACGAAACGATTGAAGGCGGCGAAGAAGCGCGCGATGGAGGGGGCTTGCGGCGACGCCGGCGGGCGAGCGCCGCGGAGGCCGCTTCCTTGATCGACAGTCACGACGATCCGTTCCTCAACGGTCGCAATCGGCGCCGCCATCCGCGTCGCCGCACCCGCATCCGCGCCTGGGCCGATCCGGGCGGCGTCGCGCCGGTCTACGATTGCGTGGTGCTCGACGTCTCCGAGGACGGCGCCAGCGTGGTGTCGGTCACCGGCGTCGACCTGCCCGACAGCTTCGAGCTGCAGCTCGACGCGCGCAACAAGATGGGGAAGGCGAAAGTCGCGTGGCGCGACGGCGCCGCGGTCGGGGTCAAGCTCGACAAGTCGAAATAGCGGCGCGCCGCCCTTGGCGCGTCACGCCTTCGCGGCGCCGCTGTCGAGGAAACCCTCGAGCCAGTGGATGTCGTACTGGCCGTTCTGGACGTCGAGATTGCGCACCAGCGTCCGATACAGCGGCAGCGTCGTCTCGACGCCGTCGACGACGAACTCGTCGAGCGCGCGCCTCAGCCGCATCATCGCCTCGGTGCGGTTGCGGCCGTGGACGATCAGCTTGCCGATCAGCGAGTCGTAGTAGGGCGGGATGACGTAGCCCTGGTAGGCGGCCGAATCGACCCGCACGCCCAAGCCCCCGGGCGGGTGGAAATAGCTGATCCGCCCCGGCGACGGCATAAAGGTGCCCGGATGCTCGGCGTTGACGCGGCACTCGATCGCCGCGCCTTGGATGCGCACCTCTTCCTGTGTGAACGACAGCGGCGAACCGGCGGCGATCTTGATCTGCTCGTTGACCAGGTCGATGCCGGTGATCATCTCGGTCACCGGATGCTCGACCTGGATGCGGGTGTTCATCTCGATGAAATAGAAGCCGCCGTTTTCGTAGAGAAACTCGATCGTGCCGACGCCGACGTAGCCGAGCTCGGCCATCGCCCGCGCGCAGACGCCGCCGATCTCCTCGCGCTGCGCCGCATTGAGCGCCGGCGACGGGCCTTCCTCCCACACCTTCTGATGCCGGCGCTGCAGCGAGCAGTCGCGCTCGCCGAGATGGATCGCGCCGCCCTTGCCGTCGCCGAGCACTTGGAATTCGATGTGGCGCGGTCTGGCGAGATACTTTTCGAGATAGACCGCGTCGTCGCCGAACGCCGACTTCGCTTCGAGCTTCGCGCTGGAGAGGGCGTCGGCGAGGTCGTCGGCCGAATTGGCGACCCGCATGCCGCGCCCGCCGCCGCCCGCCGCCGCTTTGATCAGCACCGGATAGCCGATCTCGGCGGCGATCTTGGCCGCCTCCGCTTCACTCGTGATCGCGCCGTCCGAGCCGGGCACGCAAGGGATGCCGAGTCTGGCGGCGGTGCGCTTGGCCTCGATCTTGTCGCCCATCAGGCGGATGTGCTCGCCCTTGGGGCCGATGAAGGCGATGCCGTGCTCGCCGAGGATGTCGGCGAAGCGCGCGTTCTCGGCGAGGAAGCCGTAGCCGGGATGGACCGCGTCGGCGCCGGTGATTTCGCAGGCGGCGAGCAGGGCGGGGACATTGAGATAGGAATCGCGCGCCGGCGGCGGGCCGATGCAGACGCTCTCGTCGGCGAGCTTGACGTGCATCGCCTCCTTGTCGGCGGTCGAATAGACCGCGACCGTGGCGATGCCGAGCTCCTTGGCCGCGCGCAGCACCCTGAGCGCGATTTCGCCGCGGTTGGCGATCAAGATCTTATCGAACATGCCGGACGGCTCCTGACGGCGGGAGAGGCTCGAGCGCACCGCGCTCGCGCCTCATTCGATGACCATCAGCGCTTGGCCGTACTCCACCGGGGCGCCGTCTTCGATCATGATCTGCGTCAGCTTGCCGGACCTGTGGGCGACGATCTCGTTGAACGTCTTCATCGCCTCGACCAGCATCAGCTTGTCGCCGGCCTTCACCGTCGCGCCAACCTCGACGAAAGGCTTGGCGTCGGGGGTCGGCCGCAGATAGGCGGTGCCGACCATCGGCGACTTGACCGTGCCGGGATTCTCGGCCGGGGCGGCCGCTTCCGGGGCGAGCGGGTTCGGCGCGGCCGCCGAAAGCGGAACGCCGACCGCGACCGGAGGCGCCGCGAGGACGTGAGTCGCGGCGATCGTATGGCGTTCGCGGGCGACGCGGATGCGCATGCCCTCGCGCTCGACTTCCACTTCGCTCAGGTCGTTGGCGGCGGCGATTTTCGCCAATCCGGCGACGACGGCGAGGTCGAAACCGCCGGCCTCGGACTCGGCGGCGGGTTTGACCGACGGCTTCTTCATCGACACCTGCTGTCGCCTTGCCCCATGACGCGATCGTTCGATTGCGATCGACCGGCGGGACCTATAGCCCGCCGGCGCCGCCAAATAAAGCCCGCCGCCGCCGCGGATGGGGAAAACGTTCGACGAAACGGAATGGGTCGGCATGCTGATTTCGGAAAACAGGCGCCAGCCGGCGGACTCCCGATTCAAGCGGGGCGCACCCAGACATGCGTGTCGTGAAACGCCGCCCCGCCGAACGGCGCGACCGAATCGGCGCCCGTCAGCGTGTTGATTCCCCGTCCGTCGAGGAAAGCCGACGGCGGCCAAATTCCTTCGCTGACGATCAGTCCGCGCGAGACGCCGGCGAAGGCGCGCACATGCAGGCGCACGTCGCCGCGCGCGTTGCCGAGCCGCGCCACGTCGCCGTCGGCGAGCCCGAGCGCCGCGAGGTCGTCCGGGTGCACCAGGGCCGTCGGCCGCGCTTCGCGGACGCGCGAAGTCGCCGTCTCGGTGAAGCTCGTATTGAGGAAATTGCGCGCCGGCGACGTCGCGAGCTTGAACGGATGGTCGTCGTCGGCGGCCTCGTTGACCGGCCAATGGTCGGGCAGGGTCGGCATCTCGCGCCACGGCCCTCTGAGGCCGTCGTTGGAATAGGGAGTCGCAGGCCAATCGGCGCGGAGGTGGAACTTGCCGTCGGCATGGGCGAAGCCGTTGAGGAAATGCGCCTCCTCGAACGGCGGCTGGCAATCGAGCCAGCGCGCCGTCTCGAGTTCGGCGAGCGTGCCGCGGCCCGAGGCGCGCAGGGTCAAGTCGATGATCTCGCGCGGGCTCATGGCGAAGCCGGGGTGGCGCGCACCCAGGCGCTCGGCGAGCGCGACGACGACTTCGTGGTTGGAGCGGCAGCCTTGCGGCGGCTCGATCGTCTTGGGGCCGAACTGCAGATATTGGTGGCCGCCGCCGGTGTAGAGGTCGTCGTGCTCGAGGAACATCGTCGCCGGCAATACGATGTCGGCGGCGCGGGCGGTGTCGGTGAGGAAGTGCTCGTGCACGCAAACGAACAGGTCGTCGCGGGCGAAGCCCCTGCGCACCGTCTCCTGGTCGGGCGCGACGGCGAGCGGATTGGTGTTCTGGATCAGCATCGCTCTGACCGGGCCGCCGCCTTTCAGCGCCTCCCCGTCGCCGGTCAGGATCGCGCCGACGCGCGACTGATCGAGCCGCCTGACCGAGGAATCGCGCGCGTCGAGCCCCTCGATCATCGTCTTGTCGAGCTTGAAGACGCCGCTGTTGGAGTGAAAGGCGCCGCCGCCCTCATGCGCCCAGGCGCCGCTGACGACCGGCACGCAGAGCGCCGCGTGCATGTTGGCCGCGCCGTTGCGCTGACGCGAGAGGCCGTAGCCGAGGCGGAAGAACGTGCGCTTGTTGTGGCCGACCAGCGCGGCGAACTGCTCGATCGCGGCGACGGAAAGCCCGGTGATCGCGCTCGCCCATTGCGGCGTGCGCGTCTCGAGATGGGCCTCGAGCGCTTCGGGCGCGTCGGCGTAGCGCGCGAGATAGGCGCGGTCGGCGAGTCCGTCGCGGAAAAGGACGTGCATGACCGCGCAGGCGAGCGCGCCGTCCGTGCCGGGCTTCAGCCGCAGCGCGAGGTCGGCCTGACGCATCGTCTCCGTGTCGTAGATGTCGATGACGACCATCTTCGCCCCGCGCTCCTTGCGCGCCCGCGTCGCGTGGGTCATCACGTTGACCTGGGTCGCGACGGCGTTGGCGCCCCAGATGACGACGACGTCGGACTTCGCTATTTCGCGCGGGTCGGCGCCGGCGATGCGGCCGGCCCCGGCGAGATAACCCGGCCACGCGATGCCGACGCAGATCGTGCCGAAATAGCGCGAGTAGCGCTTGGCGTGGGTGAGGCGATCGAGCCCGTCGCGCATGACGAGGCCCATCGTGCCCGAGTAGAAATACGGCCACACGCTTTCGGCGCCGTAGCGGCGCTCGGCGTCGAGGAAGCGCTCGGCGACGCGATCGAGCGCTTCGTCCCAGTCGATCGGCGCGAACTGGCCCGAGCCCTTCGGCCCGACGCGGATTAGCGGCTGGGTCAGGCGGTCGGGATGATGGATGCGCTCGGCGTAGCGTGCGACCTTGGCGCAGACGACGCCCGCGGTGTAGCGCTGCTCTTCGGCGCCGCGCACACGCCCGATGCGCTTCCCGTCGATCACTTCGACGTCGAGCGCGCAGACTGAGGGGCAGTCGTGCGGGCAAACGGACGGCCGCCGGACAATCCCGACAGCGGATTCGGCGATAGAGGAATCCATCGCCGAACTCTGGCAGAACCGGCTGAACGCGACAAGCCTCAGATGCGGCGACTAAACTTCACGCGGGCGGCGGTCAGACTCAGTGGCTGACGGTCGTCGGCGCCGGCTGGCCCTGACCCTCATAACGCTGGAAGCGCTGGTCGTAGACGCCGGCGGCTGGCGACACGACCGCAGAATCGGCCTCGCCGCGCTGTGCGTCAAGGATCGTGGCGACCTGCCAGCGCCAAGTCGCGACATCGGAGGGTTGAGTGACTTCGCCGACGCTTGAGGCTCCTGCGCCGACGACGATCATCGCCAACAGGAACGGCCGTAACATGACAGCCTCCTCCCGTTTCATTTTCTTGTTTTGAGGAGGCGCCTTCCGGCGACTCCTCCGGTAAGCGCGAGCATTCAACGCCGCCAATGTGACAGCGTCAAGGCGCCTGTTGGTCTTCGTCGCGCAAAAGCCGCGCGGCCATCGCCCGGGTGACGGGTCCGCCGCGCGCCAAGGCCTCGCGGTCGAGCGCAGCGACAAGCGCCCGCGCCGCGTCGAGCGAACGCTCGATCCGCAGCGCGACATAGCTGATCAGCGCAGGGTCGACGGCGAGCTGGCGGTCGTTGAACAGCTTAACCAGCACGGCCTGGGTCAACTCGAGGTCGGGCGCGCCAAGCTCGACGATCGGCGCCAGGCGCAGCCGCGACAGCAGGTCGGCCGTCTTCAGTCTCCAGGCGTCGGGCGGCGCGCGCGCGGTAATCAGCGCGTCGACGCTGCGCTCGCGCGCCAAGTTGATGAGATGAAACAAGGCCGCCTCGTCGGCGCCGGCGCGATCGGCGTCCTCGATCAGCAGCGCCCGCGCCTCCGCGATCGCGCTGAGCGAGTCTACCGTAAGCGAGGCCGCGTCGACGGCGCGCGCATTGGCCTGGCGGGCCCAAATCGTCGCCAGATGGCTCTTGCCGGCGCCGCTCGGGCCGACCAGGATCAGCGCCCGCGTCGGCCAGTCGGGCCAAGCGAGGATCGTCTTCAGCGCATGGGAATTGCCCGACGCCTCGAGGAAGTCCTCACGCGCGTAGCTCGGCGCGTGCGGCCAATCGAGGACCAGCTGGCGCGGCGTCGCGATCACGACGTCGCCTGCGGTCCCGCGCCGCCGCGATAGAGCGGGCTCTTGAGATAGAGGCCGATCAGGTGGCGGGCGAGCACGCCAAGCGCCGCCGCCGCCGGCACCGCGATCAGCAGGCCGGTGAAACCGAACAATCCGCCGAAAGCGAAAAGCGCGAACATCAACCACACCGGGTGCAGCCCAATCGAGCCGCCGACGAGCTTCGGCGAGATCACATTGCCTTCGAGGAACTGGCCGACCAGCACGACGGCCAAGGCCGAAAGGAACAGAGTCAGGCTCGGCCAGCCCTGAACGAGACTGACGCCGATCGACAGCACCAGCGCGGTCAGCGAACCCACGTAAGGAATGAAGCTCAGCACGCCGGCGATGACGCCGATCAGGAAGCCGAAATCGAGGCCGATCAGGGTCAGCCCGATCCCGTACCACAGGCCGAGGAACAGACAGACGAGCGACTGGCCGCGAATGAAGCCGGCGAGCGCGTGATTGACCTCGGTCGCGATCGCCCTCAGCGCGTCGCGGTGCTGGAGCGGCAGCCAGCCGTCGATTGTCGCCACCATCTTGTTCCAGTCGACCAGCATGTAGAATGCGACGACCGGCGTAATGATGAGGAACGACAGGAAGCCGAAGATCGCCGCGCCGCCCGAGACAAGCGAGCGCAAGAAATTGAGCAGCCATTGCGCGCCCTGGGAGACGAAGTCGCCGACCGACTTCTGGATCTGGTCGCCTGAGATCATCCAGCCGGAAGCGCGCCATTCGCCGCCGTAGCGATCGAGCAGCGCGTTGCCTTCCTCGACCACGAGCGCCTGCAACCGCATCGCGTAGCCCGGCAGTTTCTGGGCGAAGCTGGCGAACTGGGTCGCGAGCGCCGGCGCGGCGATCAGCAGCAGCAACGCGGCGACGAGGATGAACACGATCAGGATGATCAGCGAGGCGACGAGGCGAGAGAGGCCGAAGCCCTCCATGCGCCGCACGACCGGATCGAGCAGATAGCCGAGCGCGATGCCGGCGGCGAAGGGCGCGACCGCGCCGCCGAGCAGGTAGAGCAGATAGCCGAGCGCCGCCAGCGCGACCGCCCAGACCAGGATCTGGCGTTCGAGGGTCATGACGTCGGCCTCGCTCGGCGTTTGGCAGATTGCAGCGGGTCCCACGGATCGGCGAAGACAGCGACGACGCCATGGGATTCGCGTCGGGGAGATTCGAGACAGTGCTCGCCGCGCGCGCCCCGAATCCGAGCGATCGCGTCGTCATAGTCGGGGACGAGGAAGGCGACGGCGGCGAGGTTCTTGGTCAAGGGGCGGCGCTCAGCGGCTCATGTGATCGAGCCATTGGGCGATATAAACCCCGCCTGAAGCCAACGTCGAGGCGGCGACCACCCAGGCAAGCGTGTCGGACAACGCCGAGTCTTCGTAGCCGAAGGCGCGGGCGCCGAGCGCCAGCGCGGCGAAGGCGATCTGGGCGAGGGTGTTGAATTTCGAAATCCACACCGGCCGAATCGCGACCGGCTTGCCGAGCAGCCAGGAAACCAGCACGGCGGTGAGGATCATCAGGTCGCGCGAAACGACGAGGATCGCCAGCGCCGGCCACACGACGCCGATCATCGCCAGCGCGATGTACATCGAGTTGACCAGCGCCTTGTCGGCCAAGGGGTCGAGATAGGAGCCGAGCTCGGAGCGGAGGTCGAAGCGCCGGGCGATGAAGCCGTCGACCGCGTCTGAGGCCCCGGCGGCGACGAAGATAAGGAACGCTGCGACGAACCGCTGGGAGACGATCATCGTCACCGCCATCGGCGTCAGCAGGAGCCGCGCGAGGGTGATGAGGTTCGGCAGATTGGCGAAGATCCAAGAGCGGTTCATAAAACCCGACGCCTCCCTGACGCGGCCGCTCGTGCGCCGACGCGCACGATTCGCGCTTCGCCTTCTGACATTTACGCGCGTTTCTCGTGACGGCGCGAATCCGAGGCGCCGGATTTGTGAAAAGGGGCCACGACATCCGCCATATTTTTGGGGTATCGTCGCTGCGTCGAGGTCGCCTCAGAGGCGCCCGCAAAGTGGAGGCTCAAAATGAGCAAATTCTTGGCTGCGCTGGGAGTGTCGACGGCGCTCGCCGCCGCGGCCGCCCTGCCGATGGCCACCCAGGCCCAGGCCGCAATGGGTTATGGCGGCCAGGGCGTCGCTGACCTCCAGCATCGGATGGCGCCGGTCGAGAAGGCGCAGTTCTTCTGGGGCGGATACAATTACTGCTGGTATCCGGAAGGTTGGCACGGCCCTGGCTGGTACTGGTGCGGCTACGCTTGGAACAACGGCTACGGCTGGGGCGGCGGATACGGCTGGCACGGCTGGCGCGGCGGACCGGGTTGGCGCGGCGGGCCGGGTTGGCGCGGCGGGCCGGGCTGGCACGGCGGCGGCCCGGGCTGGCACGGCGGCGGGCCGGGCTGGCACGGCGGCGGGCCGGGCGGGCACGGTGGGCCGCCAGGCGGGCACGGTGGGCCAGGTTGGCACCATCCTTAAATCAGGCCATCCGGTCAACATAGCGCCGGCGCGCGCGGCGGTTCGCCAAGAATCGCCGCGCCTGATTCGGCCGGGTTGGCGATCAGTGTTCGCTGTAGGCGGCTAAGGCCTGGGCAAGGATCGACAGGCCGGCCGTCGAGGGCGCGCCTTCGCTGACGACAACGAATCCGCCTGGTTCGGCCTCCGCGTCGGCGACGGGGTCAGCGGTCTTACGCTTCTGCTGGGGGACGGGCCGTTTGAGGTCGCCGCGCAGGTGCATGACGTCCGCGTCGAAGCCGACGCGTGAGATGGTGGAAAGCGGCATTGTAGCGCCTTCGCCTTGACGCACGCCGGCCTTGATGGCGGCTCAGGCCTCGCAGGGCCGACGTCGGCGCGTCCGACCGACTCCGAATCATCACGGCCCCGCCACTGTTTGGGACGAAGTCTTAACGACTGATTAAGACGCCGTCTCGGCGTCGGCTGGCGTCGCGAGGATGCTTAACGCTATGGCGCCCAGAACGCCAAAATTCGAACGAACGCGATCTCGCGGCGCCGAACGCCGCCGCTTCGCCGGCTTGCGGCGAGGGGCGGGCGTGTCGAACGACCATACGCTGAGGGCCAAGGCGTTTGTCGTCAAAGGTCGGCCGCGGCTCGCCGACATCGTCGACCATCCCAAGCTCGACTTCGCCGACTACGAGCGGCGCCTGACCTCGCTGCAGGGGGTGCTGCAACTCATCCAGCAGGCCTATCTCGGCACGCCGGAACGCGCGATCATCGTCCTGGAGGGTTGGGACACCGCCGGCAAAGGCGGCGTCGTGCGCCGCCTCGGCTGGGCGCTCGACCCGCGCAGTTTCAGTGTCAGTCCGATCGCCTCGCCCGACGAGCACGAGCGCGCCCAGCACTATCTGCAGCGCTTCTGGCGTCGCCTGCCGGAGAACGGCCACATCGTCGCCTTCGACCGTTCTTGGTATGGGCGGGTGATGGTCGAGCGCGTCGAGGGCTTCGCCACGGAAAAGGAATGGCGACGCGCCTATCGCGAGATCAACGAATTCGAGCGGATACTGATCGATTCCGGCGTGCGACTGGTCAAGGTCTTCCTCCACATCACCGCCGACGAACAGCTCAAACGCTTTCGCGCCCGGCTCACCGATCCAGTGAAGCGCTGGAAGCTCTCATACGAGGACTTCCGCAACCGCGCGCGCTGGGCGGACTACGTCACGGCGATCGAGGACATGATGGAGAAGACCTCGACCAAGCGCGCGCCCTGGCACCTCGTTCCCGCCGACAACAAGCCGTTCGGACGGGTTGCGGTCTTTTCCATCCTCAAGGAACGGCTGGGCGAGGGGGTCTCGCTCGAGCCGCGCCCGATCGACCCCGGTCTGCTGAAGCAGGCCAAGCGCGCGCTCGAACTCACTTCGGCCGAGGCGGCGCAGGCGCTCGATCCGGCCCCCCGCCGACCGCGCCCCTAATGCGGCGGCGACGGCGAATGAACGCGTTCGCGGCGCCCGGGGGCTTTCCCCAGGCGCGCCCCGGCGAAAGGATTGTCGACCACGGCGGGCCTGTCCGCGAGACCGAGAAAATTGCGGTCGTCAGGGACGGGCCGCCGCGCTAGGTTCTCCCTCATGACGCTGCGCCGGCAAGCTCAAGCGCGGTTCCAGGAAGAGCAATGCAGCTAGACCCGGTCATCCTTTCACGCCTGCAATTCGCCTGGGTCATCGCCTGGCACATTCTCTTGCCCGCCTTGACGGTCGGCCTCGCTTCTTTCGTCGCGCTCCTCGAAGGGCTTCACTTCGTCACCGGGCGCGAGATCTACTTCCGGCTGTCGAGTTTCTGGACCAAGATCTTCGCGGTGTCGTTCGGCATGGGCGTCGTCTCGGGCGTCGTCATGCCGTTTCAGTTCGGCGCCAACTGGAGCCGTTTCTCCGACGCGACCGCCAACGTCCTCTCGCCGCTGTTCGCTTACGAAGCCCTGATGGCGTTCTTCCTCGAGTCGGCGTTCCTCGGCGTGCTGCTGTTTGGCCGCAAGCTGGTGCCGCGTTGGGCTCATTTCGCCGCCGCGCTGATGGTGGCGCTGGGCACGCTGCTTTCGTCGTTCTGGATTCTCGCCGCCAACAGTTGGATGCAGACGCCAGCGGGCTACGAGATCGTCGACGGGCGCTTCTATCCGACCTCGTGGACAGAGATCGTCTTCAACCCTTCCTTTCCTTACCGGCTGACGCACACGGTGGTCGGCTTCTACGTCACCGCCGCGCTCGTCGTCGTCGGCGTCGCCGCCTTCTACCTGCGGCGCGGGCGATTCGTCGCCGAAGCGCGCACGATGCTGTCGATGACCCTGTGGCTGCTGACGGCGCTCGTGCCGCTGCAGATCTTTCTCGGCGACCAGCAAGGCCTCAACACGCTCGCCTATCAGCCGGCGAAGCTCGCGGCGATCGAAGCGCGCTGGGACACCGCCAGCCGCGCGCCGCTGACGCTGTTCGCCATTCCCGATCAGAAGGCGGAGACGAACCGCTACGAGATCGCCGTTCCCGACCTCGGCAGCCTCATCCTCACTCACGATCTGAACGGGACCGTTCGCGGCCTCAAGGACTGGCCGGCCGACGAGCGGCCGCCGGTGGCGATCCCGTTTTTCGCCTTCCGCGTCATGGTTGGTCTCGGACTGATCATGCTGGCGACAGTGATCGCCAGCTTGTGGCTGCGCAGGCGCGGCCGGCTGTTTGACTCGGAGTGGTTTCTGCGCCTGTGCATGCTCGTTTCGCCGCTTGGCTTCGTCGCCGTGCTGGCGGGCTGGATCACGACCGAAGTCGGTCGCCAGCCGTGGACGGTTTACGGCCTGCTGCGCACCGCCAATTCGGTTTCGCCCTCGCTCGCCGGACGGGACGTCGTCGCCTCGCTGATCGGCTATGCGATCGTCTATCTGGTGATGTTTCCGTCCGGCGTCGCCCTGATGGCGCGCTTCGTTCGCGCCGGTCCGAGCGAGGCGGCGACCGAGCCGGAACCGATCGAGAGCGGTCGGCCGGCGCGCCCGGTCGAGGCGCTTCCGACCGAAGATCGCGCAAATCGCCAGGATGAAGCGAGAGAGCCATGAGCGCGCCGATTTTTGATTTCGTGCCGATCTGGACCGCCATTCTGGGGTTTGGCGTGTTTCTCTACGTGCTGCTCGACGGTTTCGATCTCGGCGTCGGCGTCCTTTACGGCTTCGCGCCCGACCTCGCCTCGCGCAACCTGGTGATGAATTCGATCGCGCCGATCTGGGACGGCAACGAGACATGGCTGGTTCTGGGCGGCCTCGGCCTCCTGGCGGCGTTCCCGCTCGCCTTCGCCATCATTCTGCCGGCGGTCTATTTTCCCATTCTGGCGATGCTGCTGGCGCTGGTGTTCCGCGGCGTCGCTTTCGAATTTCGCTACCGCGACGCCGAGCGACGCGGCCTATGGGACCACGGGTTCTGCTACGGCTCGGTGGTCGCGGCCTTCGCGCAGGGCGTCGTGCTCGGCGCTTTCATTCAGGGCTTTCAGGTCGAAGGGCGGCAGTTCGTCGGCGGCTCGTTCGACTTCCTGACGCCGTTCTCGCTCTTCACCGGCCTCGCCCTGTTGTTCGGCTACAGCCTGCTTGGGGCCGGCTGGCTGGTGCTCAAGACTGAAGGCGAGCTGCAGCGATGGGCGCGTCGGCTGGGTCGCCGTTGCCTCGTCGGCGTGTTGGCGGCGGTGCTCATCGTCAGCGTCTGGACGCCGCTGATGAACGTCGACATCGCCAGCCGCTGGTTCTCGTGGCCCAACGTCGCCTTCCTGTCGCCTGTGCCGATCGTCACCGCCCTCGTCGCCTATGGCGAATGGCGCGCGTTGGCCGGGGAGACCGAAGCCTGGCCGTTCGCTGGCGCGGTCGGCCTGTTCGCGCTTTCCTACGTTGGCGTCGCCATCAGCCTGTGGCCGATGATCGCGCCGCCGCACATCACCCTCTGGCAGGCGGCGTCGTCGCCAAGCACGCAGGCCTTTCTGCTGATCGGCACGCTGTTTCTGCTGCCGATCATCCTCATGTACACAGGCTGGTCGTACTGGGTGTTCCGCGGCAAGGTGCGCGCCGACATCGGCTACCACTGAGCGGACGCAGCCTGGGCCTTGCGTTGCGCCGGCCGAGCGGCTAACTCGGCGCCAGCATTTTGCCAAGGCCGCCATGACCTCGAAGGCTTTTCCGCGCCTGACCTACGCCGACGCCGGGGTCGACGTCGATGCGGGCAACGCCATGGTCGAGCGCATCAAGCCGCTGGTCCGGGCGACGCGCCGCCCCGGCGCCGACGCCGAGATCGGCGGCTTCGGCGGCCTGTTCGACCTCAAGGCGGCGGGCTTTCGCGACCCCGTGCTGGTCGCCGCCAACGACGGCGTCGGCACCAAGGTCAAGATCGCGATCGAAAGCGGCATCCTCGACACGATCGGGATCGACCTCGTCGCCATGTGCGTCAACGACATCGTCGTTCAGGGGGCGGAGCCGCTGTTCTTTCTCGACTATTTCGCCACCGCGAAACTCGATCCGGCGATCGGCGCGGCGATCGTCGGCGGGATCGCGCGCGCCTGCGTCGAATCCGACTGCGCGCTGATCGGCGGCGAGACGGCGGAAATGCCCGGCCTCTACGCCAAGGGCGATTTCGATCTCGCCGGCTTCGCCGTCGGCGCGGCCGAGCGCGGAACTCTGTTGCCGCGCGCCGGGTTGAAGGCCGGCGACGTCGCGATCGGCTTGCCGTCCTCAGGCGTCCATTCCAATGGCTTTTCGCTCGTTCGCCGCATCGTCGCGCTGAGCGGACTGTCGTGGGACGCGCCAGCGCCGTTCGCGCCGGGGCGCTCGCTCGCCGCCGCGCTGCTCGAGCCGACGCGGCTCTACGTCAAGCCCCTGTTGGCGACGCTGAAGTCGGCCGAGGGGGTGCTGGCGCTCGCTCATGTCACCGGCGGCGGTTTTCCCGACAACCTGCCGCGCGTGCTGCCCGACGCGTTGGCGGTGGAGCTCGACCTTTCCGCCTTCGCGCCGCCGGCCGTCTTTTCCTGGCTCGCCGCGACCGGCGGCGTCGGCGAGGCGGAGATGCTGCGCACATTCAACTGCGGCTTCGGCATGGTCGTCTTCGCCGCGGCGGAAAAGGCCGCCACGGCGATCACGGCGCTCGCCGCCAACGATCTCGCGCCCAAGCCGATCGGAAGGTTGATCCCGCGCGAGGGCGCCCCGGTCGTCATGCGCGGACGGCTGGCGCTGTGAACGGCCGGCTCAGGGTCGCCGTCCTCATTTCCGGGCGCGGGTCCAACATGGCGGCGCTGATCGAGGCGGCCCGGTCGCGGCAATTTCCGGCTGAGATCGCGCTCGTCCTCTCCAATAAGCCCGGGGCGCCCGGTCTCGATTTCGCCCGCGAGGCGGGGATCGCCGTCGAGACCGTCGAGTCCGGGCATTTCGCCGACCGCGAAGCGTTCGAGGCGGCGCTGCAGGCGACGCTCGATGCCCATCGAATCGAATTCGTCTGTCTCGCCGGCTTCATGCGCGTGCTGGGGTCAAAATTCGTCGAGCGCTGGCATGGGCGCATGCTCAACATCCACCCGTCGCTCTTGCCGGACTTGCGCGGTCTGCACACGCACGAACGCGCGCTCGCCGCCGGACTGAGAGAGCACGGCTGCACCGTCCATTTCGTCGAGCCCGAACTCGACGCCGGCCCGATCGTCGCCCAGGCGCCGGTTCCGGTGCTGCCGGACGACGACGCCGAGAGGTTGGCCGCGCGGGTCTTGGTCGAGGAACACAAGCTCTACCCGCGCGCGCTCGCCGAAGTTGCGGCGAAGCTGACCCGCCGCGCGCGGGCCGCTTCGCGCTCGCCGCGACGCCCGGCCGGTCGGCGCGCCGCAGTTGGCGGCGATGCGGTTTTGTCACAGAATTACCCGAAGGATGGGGCGGGGCGGCCCGCCGGGACGGGCGTCAGGAGGGCGAAAAGGATGAGCTCCGCAACTGCCGCCGCCGAAGACGCGCCGCCGGCTGTGCTCGAATCGCCCGAGCGGTTCATCAACCGCGAGCTGTCGTGGTTGGAGTTCAACCGCCGGGTGCTGGAGGAATCGGGGAATCGCAATCATCCGCTGCTCGAGCGGCTGCGCTTCCTGTCGATATCGGCCAATAATCTCGACGAATTCTTCATGGTCCGCGTCGCCGGTTTGGTGGGGCAGGTGCTCGCCGGCATGACGGAACTTTCCGACGACGGCCTCACGCCCGCCGAACAGCTCGAGCGCATCGGTTCGCGGGTCGCCGAGCTTGTCGCCGCCCAGCAGGAGCGCTGGCGCGCGTTGCGCGCCGAACTCGAAGCGGCGGGGATCGTCATCTGCGACGTCGCCGCGCTCTCCGCCCGCGACCGCCAATGGCTGGAGGATTATTTCCTCCTTTATGTCTTCCCGGTTCTGACGCCGCTGGCGGTCGATCCGGCCCATCCGTTCCCGTTCATTCCCAACCTCGGCTTTACGCTGGCGCTCGAGCTCAAGAGCCACGGCGATCACCGAACGATGAACGCGCTGGTGCGTTTTCCCAGCCGCATTGACCGCTTCGTCAAGCTTCCGGACTCTGTCGCCGGCGGACCGCTGCGCTTCGTCCTGCTCGAACAGGTCATCCTCGCCTTCATCGGTCAGCTCTTTCCTGGCTACAAAGTCACCGGCCACGGCAGCTTCCGCGTCATCCGCGACAGCGACATCGAAGTCGAGGAAGAGGCCGAAGATCTGGTGCGACTGTTCGAGAGCGCGCTGAAACGGCGGCGGCGCGGCTCGGTCATCCGCCTCGAAATCGACGCGGGCATGCCGGAGCGGCTGCGCGCGTTCGTCACCGGCGACGTCGATGTCGTCGCCTCCGGCGTCGTCTTGATCGACGGCCTGCTCGCGCTCGAAGAGCTCAGCCAGGTCATCAGCGTCGATCGGCCGGAGCTGAAGTTTTCCCCGATCAATCCGCGCTTTCCCGAACGCGTGCGCGACAACGGCGGCGACTGCTTCGCGGCGATCCGCCAGAAGGACCTCGTCGTCCACCATCCTTACGAATCCTTCGACGTGGTGGTGCAATTTCTCGTCCAGGCGGCGCGCGATCCCAACGTCGTGGCGATCAAGCAGACGCTCTATCGCACCTCGGCCGACAGTCCGATCGTCCGCGCGCTGATCGAAGCGGCCGAAGCCGGCAAGTCGGTCACCGCGCTGATCGAGCTGAAGGCGCGCTTCGACGAAGAAGCGAACATCCGTTGGGCGCGCGATCTCGAGCGCGCCGGCGTGCAGGTCGTGTTCGGCTTTATCGAGCTGAAGACACACGCCAAGCTGTCGATGGTGGTGCGGCGCGAAGCGGGCTCGCTCGTCACGTATTGCCATCTCGGCACCGGCAACTATCACCCCGTCACCGCGCGCATCTACACCGACATATCGCTGTTCACCGCTGACGCGGCGATCGGGCGCGACGTCGCGCGGGTGTTCAACTTCATCACCGGCTACGCCGAGCCGGACGGGCTTGAGCTGCTCGCGATCTCGCCGTTCACGCTCAAGAAAAAGCTGCTGCGTCACATCGCCGAGGAGATCGAATTCGCCAAGGCCGGCAAACCGGCGGCGATCTGGGGCAAATGCAACGCGCTGGTCGATTCCGAAATCATCGACGCGCTCTACGCCGCGAGCCGCGCCGGGGTCGAGGTCGACTTCGTCGTGCGCGGCATCTGCTGCCTGCGGCCGGGCGTGCCGGGCCTGTCCGACAACATCCGCGTCAAGTCGATCGTCGGCCGCTTCCTCGAACACGCGCGCATCTATGCTTTCGGCGGCGGGCACGGCCTGCCGAGCCGGGAGGCGCACGTCTACATTTCCTCGGCCGACCTGATGCAGCGCAACCTCGATCGCCGCGTCGAGGCGCTGGCGCCGCTGCTCAATCCCACCGTCCACGAGCACGTCCTCAATCAGATCATGGAGGCCAACCTGCTCGACAACGAGCAAAGCTTCCGCGTGCTACCCGACGGCTCGAGCGTCCGGATCGCGCCCGGCGAGGGCGATGAACCCTTCAACGCCCACAAGTATTTTCTCACCCATCCGAGCCTGTCCGGGCGCGGTCAGTCGCTCGCCGAGTCCCGCCCGGGGGCGCTCGCTTATCGCAAGTTGCGCGATTGAAGCGCAAAGGCGCCCGAGCCGGCCGCGAGCGGCCGGCGGCGGGCCGAGCCGCAGGAAGGAACGAATGCCGGGGTTGGAAGCAAGAGGACGGTTGCCGGGCGAACCCGTGGCGATCGTCGACATCGGGTCGAACTCGGTCCGCCTCGTCGCCTATGAATCTCTGAGCCGCGCGCTCACCCCGATCTTCAACGAGAAGGTGCTGTGTGGGCTCGGCCGCGGCGTCGCCACGACCGGATTCCTCTCCGAAGACGCGACGGCCAAAGCGTTGGGAGCGCTGCAGCGCTTCCGCGTCCTGTGCCGGACGATGGGCATCGCCAATCTCCGCGCGGTGGCGACGGCGGCGGTGCGCGACGCCGCCAACGGCCCACAGTTCCTCGAGCTGGCGGAGCGGGCGATCGGCTGCGAGATCGACCTGCTCGCCGGCCCGCGCGAAGCGCAACTCTCCGGCCTGGGCGTGGCGTCGTCGGTCTGGGCCGCCGATGGCGTGGTCGGCGATCTCGGCGGCGGCTCGCTCGAGCTTGCCGACGTCGCCGGCGGCAAGGTTGGCAAGGGCGTCACCCTGCCGCTCGGCGGCCTGTCGCTGCTCGAACTTTCCGATCGCTCGCCCAAGAAGGCGGCCAAGATCGCGCGTGACGCGCTGCAAAAGGTAAGATCGCTCGACAATCTCGCCGGCCGGACCTTCTACGCCGTCGGCGGCACCTGGCGCGCGCTGGCGCGCCTGCACATGAGCCAGCGCCAATACCCGATGCGGATCATGCACAATTACGTCATCCCGACCCGCGACGCGCTGGAATTCGTCAAGCTGGTCGAGCGCATCGAGACCGAGGCGCTCACCTCGATCGAGACGGTGTCGGCCGCCCGTCGGCCGCTGCTCGCGTACGGCGCTGCGGTGCTGGAGGAGATCATCCGCCGCTCGCCGCCGAAAGAGATCGTCATTTCGGCGCTCGGCGTACGCGAAGGCCTGTTGTTCGAGGGGCTGTCGCCCGAGGAGCAGGCGCAGGATCCGCTCATCACCGCCGCGCGCCAGTTCAACCTGTTGCGCTCGCGCAGCCCCGGCCACGCCGAGGAGCTCTTCCACTGGACGAGCCAGTTTCTCGGCGCCTCCCACCTCGAGGAGACGCCGGAGGAGACGCGGCTGCGGCACGCCGCCTGCCTGCTCTCCGACATCGCCTGGCGCGCCCATCCCGATTATCGCGGCGAGCAGTCTTACGACCTCGTCGCCAACGCCGCCTTCGTCGGCCTGGATCACCCCTCGCGGGCCTATCTCGCCCTCGCCGCCTCCTATCGCCACGTCTCCGGCGAACAGGAAGTCAGCCCGCACGCGCGCTCGCTGGTGTCGCCGCGCCAGCTTGATCGGGCCCGTCTGCTCGGCTCGGCGATGCGCGTCGCCTATATCGTCTCGGCGGCGATGCCCGGGGTGCTGCCGCGCGCCCCGATGGCGGTGCAGCGAGGCCGGGTGGTTCTGACCCTGCCGAGCGACCTCGCTGCGCTCAACAGCGACCGGCTGCAGACCCGGTTGAGGCAATTCGCGCGCCTGCTGGGGGGCGACCCCGAGGTCCGCGCGGCGAGTTGAGCCATCCGTGTAACGCTGCGGAAAGCTTTTCTTTACACACTGGCCCCTCTAATCCGCCAAGGTCCGCGACATTAGGTCGCGGCGACGACGGGGCAAGGCATGAGACTCGACCTATCGCCAATACACGGCGTCGTCGCGCCATTGCGCGAGCGGCGCGAGCATGACGGCGATCGCGTCATCGGTCGGCTGGTTTCGCTCAACGGCGCTGAAGGCGTGATCGCCTGCGAATTGTCGCCGAGCGAGGGCGGCGACCATTGGTCGGTCGGCCACCTCATCTCCATCGTCCATCAGCAGGCGCGCCTGGTCGGCGTGGTCTGCGAGTTGTCGACGATCGATCGACGCTGGAACGAGACCGGCGCCAACGTCGCCTACGTGAAGGTGGAGCTGAGCGGCGAGATCGTCGACGACGACGACGGCGCGCCGCGGTTTTTCCGGGGCATCCGCTCCTACCCCGCGCTCGGCGCCGCCGCCCATCGCATCCGCGCCGACGACCTCAAGGCGATCTACGCCTTTCGCGGCGTCGACGGGGTCGTGATCGGCACGCTGACCCAGAATTCCAACCTGGCGGCCGCAGTCAGCGTCGATGAACTCGTAACCCGCCACTTCGCAGTGATCGGCTCGACCGGCGTCGGCAAGACGACCGCGGTGTCGATGCTGATCAAGAAGTGCCTGTCGCGGCGGCCCAAGCTGCGCGCGCTGATCATCGACCCGCACAACGAATATGCGCGCCACTTTCCGAAGGAATCGGTGGTGCTCACCTCGGACAACCTCGAGTTGCCGTACTGGATGTTCCGGTTTGAGGAAATCGCCGACGTCATCTACAGCGGCCGCAAGGCGAATTCCGACGAGCTCGATGCGCTGTACGACGTGATCAAGACGGCCAAGATGCAGTTCACCGCCAGTTCCGCCTCGATGATCGCCGCCAGTCCGCTGCGCCGCGCCAACCCGACCGATGGCGGCTGGATCAGCGCCGACACGCCGGTGCCCTACCGCGTCGCCGACATGGTCCACATCATCGACGAGTGGCTCGGCAAACTCGACCAGCGCTATCCGCGCTCCGACCTGCGGGCGCTCAAGTACCGGCTGGAGACGCTGAGCCGCGACCCGCGGTTCAAATTCATGTTCGGCCGCGTCGTCGTCGAAGACAACATGGCCAAGGTGATCGCCCGCATCTTCCGTCTGCCGAAGGCGGGCCAGCCGGTCACGATCGTCCAACTCGCCGGCCTGCCCAACGAGGTCGTCAACTCGCTGGTCTCGGTGCTCGCGCGCATGGCCTTCGAGATCGCGCTGTGGAGCGACGGCGCCTATGAGATCGCGGTCGTTTGCGAGGAGGCGCACCGCTACATCCCGACCGATCAGTCGCAGGCCTTCGGCCCGACCCGCACGGCGATCGGCCGCATCGCCAAGGAAGGGCGCAAATACGGAGTTTCGCTCGGCATCGTCACCCAGCGTCCGTCCGAACTCGACGCGACCGTTTTGTCGCAATGCTCGACGATGTTCGCCATGCGGCTCTCCAACGAGCAGGACAAGGCGATCGTCCGCTCTGCGGTGGGAGTCTCCTCGGCCAGCACGATCGCCTTCCTTTCCTCGATCGCCGACCGCGAGGCGATCGCTTTCGGCGAGGCGATCGCGACGCCAATGCGGATGAAATTCTCCGATTATCGCGACGATTCCTCGCGTCCCGCCTTGACCGGCGATCCCGAGCCGAACATGGCGCATCTCGACCTGCGCAAGATCGTCTGCCGGCTGCGCGGCGAATATTCGCCCGAAGCGAACTGATCGCGGCGCGCCGCCGTCGGCCTTCCCTGTCGGCGCGCCCAATTGCCGCAGCGAAATCGATAAACCGCCCTTTTCGCCCGGGTAAATGATAAAGCGCCTCGGCGTTTGTTCAGCCGGAGGGCGAGGGCGATGTTCGATCACGTCGGGTTCCGCGTCAGAAACCTCGAGGCGAGCCGGAAATTCTACCTGGCGGCGCTGGCCCCGCTCGGCTTTAGCGTGGCGATGGAGGGGGATTTCGGCGTCGGCCTGGGCTGCGACGGCAAGCCGGAGCTGTGGCTGAGCCTGGGCGATCCGGCCGCCTCGCCCTTGCACATCGCCTTCGCGGCGAGAAATCGCGCCGAAGTCGACGCCTTCCACGCCGCCGCCCTCGCCGCCGGGGGAAAAGACAACGGCGCGCCGGGCTTGCGCCCCCACTACCATCCGAACTATTACGGGGCGTTTGCAATCGACCCCGACGGACACAATATAGAGGCTGTCTGCCAACGTGCGGCGCCGTGACAAGCGAAGGCGGTCGTTCGCACAGCATTCTTGACCCCCCACCGACGGTCCTTGAAACCGTCTAGGCGAGGAGAAGTCCAATGGCGGCAGTCCAAGAGACCGTCGACCGCGTCCGTTCGATCGAGGCCGACGCCTACAAATACGGCTTCGTCTCCGACATCGAGTCCGACAAGGCCCCCAAGGGCCTCAATGAAGACGTCGTCCGCTTCATCTCGGCCAAGAAGGGTGAGCCGCAATGGCTGCTCGACTGGCGCCTCGACGCCTATCGGCGCTGGCTGACGATGATTCCGCCGCGCTGGGCTCGGGTCGAATTCCCCGAGATCGATTTCCAGGATCTCTATTATTACGCCGCGCCGAAAACGGCCGCTGGGCCGAAGTCGCTCGACGAGGTCGACCCCGAGCTGCTGAAGACCTACGCCAAGCTCGGCATTCCGTTGGTCGAACAGGAGATCCTCGCCGGCGTCGAGCGGACGCAGGTCGCCGTTGACGCGGTCTTCGACTCGGTTTCGGTCGCCACCACCTTCAAGACCGAGCTTGCCAAAGCCGGGGTGATCTTCTGCTCGTTCTCCGAGGCGGTGCGCGAGCACGGCGATCTGGTGCGCCAGTATCTCGGCTCGGTCGTGCCCTCGACCGACAATTTTTACGCGACGCTGAATTCGGCGGTGTTCTCCGACGGCTCGTTCGTCTACGTGCCGCCGGGCGTGCGCTGCCCGATGGAGCTGTCGACCTATTTCCGCATCAACGAGAAGAACACCGGC
>Ga0181520_10004722_pt1 | contig 22458 bp, 13 predicted proteins | sample PEATcosm2014_Bin_29_FD_132451 | JGI IMG/M metagenome (GOLD analysis project Ga0181520, IMG submission 132451) | Peatland microbial communities from MTU Mesocosm Facility, Houghton, MI, USA - PEATcosm2014_Bin02_30_metaG | ecosystem: Environmental > Terrestrial > Soil > Wetlands > Peat | place...
GCCAAAGGCGACCGCCGGGAACAGCAGCCACCCCTCTCGAGTGCCCATCCGCGCGGGCCATTATACTCCCGTCCGTCGGGATCGCAAGCACTAGAGTTATCCGCTTCCTTGAAGATTCTTGCGGTACCCCGTACTGGTTAAGTTGCACGGGTTCCAGGGTAACACGTCGCCCGGGCAAAGCAACCCTGCCCGATCTCTCAGGCCGGTCTGTGGCAGCCTGTGCGGCAGGAAAACAACAGGTGTCTTGACACCCGATACCACCCTTTTTTATACGTTTGTACACTGTACAGGCCGAAGCGGCCGACGCACCGAAAACCCCTGGAAATAGGCTATTTCACGTGTTTTTCGGCTAGTGTACGGAAAAAGCGGTAAGATAGCCCCTCGATATGCCCGCGCCAAACTGCGCGACAAGCGTCGCCAGCTTTTCGGCAGCGGGGACGTCCCCGTCGCGGTTCCCCAGCCATTCATGGAAGGACTGCATGGAATATGTACGCGGACGAAAACGGGACGGGTCCGATTGAGTGAAGATGGGAGATGATGGAATTTGGCTCTTTTCAATTTGGACCCTTCCCGCTTTTTCCCCAAGGCGACTGTCCTACGCCGTGGCGGGAGCGCGGACCCGAGGCAATGTTTGTCTGCCCCGGTCGCCCTCACCCTGCCCTCTCCCGAAGGGAGAGGGGACAACGCAGACTGTAGCCGCCACGGCCGCTGTCCATGCTCGTTCACGGGCATTTCCGCGCCAGCGGTATGGGCCCGGCGTTTACGCCGGGTGGATCGCCTGCCGCAATCTATTGGTGTCACGCCCGTTTAGAGTCCGTCCGCGTTTCGGGAATTTTGGAGTGCGGCGATTTATCGCCGCTTTTTGCCCGTGCCGATTGCGCGCAGCTCCTCATCGGTAAGTTTCCCAAGCAGAACACATCGCGTTTACAACGGAACGGAAAAGCGGCGATAAATCGCCGCACTCCAAAGGCGCACCGGCAGGAGGCCCGCAAGCGGGCCTGACAGCCCAGAGGGCAACAATCGCACACGCCAACCCGACGTAAACGTCGGGCCTATGACCGCCTGCGGCGGAAAAGGGTCGTAAACGATCCTGCAAAGTGCGGAATGCACCGGTGCGTCCGGGAGTGCGGAACGGAGACAATGCTCCTCCCATACGCACTGCAAGGGTAGTCCAGGCCGGAATGGTGTTTCACGTTCCCGGCGCGACCGCGGATTTTAGTCCGCCCTCCAGAACGTCGCATCCTGGAGGGATGCCAGAAGCCCGCTGGCATCCCTTCGGGATGCGGGATGATTCGCGAGATGCTTTCCTTTCCGGTGGTGGCGCTGCGCTGACCACCGGCTAATGGCTGAGAACCCTGCGGGTTCGATTCGCATCGCGCGTCCGCGGCGTGGGCGGGGAACGGCTCGTTGCGGCCTGCTCTACCGGCGCTCCCGCTTGACACTTACAGCGGCGAACCGTATGAATTGGCGTAGCGCCCAAAGCGGCAAAGCGTCGCGGCGGTGCCGAGTTGCGGCGCGCCGGGCAAGGAGCACATCATGGCCAGGAAGAAGGGGAAAGCAGCGGCAACAATGACCGACAGTCAAAAGAACCTCGATGCGAACTTACCGGTTTTTCAACTGAAGATCACGCTGAAAGACATCCGGCCGCCGGTCTGGCGCCGCATTCAAACGCACGATTGCTCGCTGGCCGAACTGCACGAGATCATTCAGTTCTGCATGCCCTGGGACGACGAACACCTGTATGCCTTCGAGATCGGGAAGGAACAGTATTCCGCGTTGGACCGCGGAGCCGCGCTTCCCAAGTGCCGCGATTCGAACTCGCTGCGGCTGAGCGACCTGGTCGGCCGAAAGACATACCATTTTGTCTACGAGTACGATTTCGGCGATTCGTGGCGGCACGTCATCGAAATCGAGGAGACCCTGCCGCCTGAAGAGCGCGTCCGCTATCCCCGCTGCCTGGACGGCCGGCGCGCCTGCCCGCCGGAGGATTGCGGCGGTCCGTGGGGATATCCCAATTTCCTCGATGCCATCCAGGCCCCCGACCATCCGGATCATGAAGAGCGGCTGGAATGGATCGGCGACGAGTTCGACCCGGAACGGTTCGACCTCGAGGAGATGAACGGGGGCCTTGGGCGTCTGCGGCGGTGGCTGGGCCAACGTCCGCCGAGGCACGCCCCCAAGGCCGCCTTTACCGAGTCGGCCCGCGTGCGGGTCAAACGCGGGGTGGTTCATCGGCAATATCCCGATCTTCCCTTAGGCGGATGGGTCGGCACCGTGGCGCGGATTGCCTGGTTGGTTCCCATCAGCTACGAGATCCGCTGGGCGCCGGAAACGCTGGCGGCCGCCCATCCGGTCTATGCGAAACGCTGCCGCCGCGACCACGAGAACCCGGGCATCTACTGGCTCGACGAGGAGGAGATCGAACTGGATTCGGCCGCGGAGCCGGCGGCGATGGAACAGCCCACGGAGTTGGCGACTCGCCCGCTGTCGGCGGGCGATGAGGACGACCGGATCCGCATGGTGTTCGGACTGACCAGCGATGATCCGCTGCCCGAGGTGGACGAAACAACCGAGCGGCAATACCGGGATTATCTGAAGGCCCGCCTGGCGTTCCCCTTTGGTGCCCGCCACTGGCACCTGTTGACCGAATCGTCCGGGACCACTGAGGAAGTGACCGTGGTCGGTTTCGCTGCGGAGTCGCCGGCCGACGGTGGCGAGGCCGTCGTGTGCGAGACCCGTCGTGGAGACCAATCGGAGCAGATTTCTCTGCTTCATTTGGAACTGGATGAGGACAATCCCAACCACCAGTACGTCGAGGATTACAAGACGTGGTGGATTGAGGCGCCGCGGTTCGGCGAAAACGACGAGGAGGATGATGGGGAGGACTGGGACGAAGAAGAGTGGGACGAGGAACAAGAGGACGAAGATTGGCAGGGAGATGTCGTCGACGATGACGACTACGGGGACGACGATTGGACGCCGCCTATCGGCCTCGATGACGATCTGAAACCCATCCGAAGAGAAAAACCGCCGGTGGGCAGAAACGATCCTTGCCCCTGCGGCAGCGGCAAGAAGTTCAAGAAGTGCTGTCTGAAGAAGCAGGGCGGCGAAGCGTTTTAGCGCGACCGCCCCGTTTCTTGGGGCGATGCCCGCCACTGCAAATTGAGGGGAACGATCAGCCGATCGCCGGGGCCGGATAAGAGAATCGTACCCTCGAAGCTCTGGCGGCCTTCCACAGCGCGAGCGGTCCATTCAATCCGCAACGACGTGGCGCCGGGACCGACGTCGCGGACGCGGCCCACGTAGCGGCTGCCCTGGTAGACCGCGCGGCCGCGGGCGAAAGGCACGTTCGGCCCGTGGCTGCTGGGGGACAGGAATCGGCTCACGCTGGTGTCCAGCCGGTACCAGCCGGGCTTGTCAGATTGCGGCTCCATGGTGGCCCGCCCCATCACCGCGGTCACTTCGTCCATCACCGCACGATGCGCGTCGATGCGGTGTACGCTCCAGGTGGTCGCCTGGCCATTGGCCGGGTCGCTGCGGGCGGCCAGCGATCCGCCCGAGGCGTCGATCGAGCGCCAATCCGCGTCCCAGGCTACGTCCAAGACGACGGGGCTTGCCGCGGGATCGATCTGGCGGATGCGCCCCGTCGCTCGGGCCGGGCCGCGGAGACGGGGCCCGCCGGCCACGTCGAGAAATGTTGCCTCGGAAGCGTCGGCGGCCACGACTTTGCCCGCCCGGTCCAGGCGCACCAGTGCCACGCGGGCATCGGTGTGCAGTTTCGGCAACTTCTTCTCGCTCAGCTCGACGGCCCAGTGGCCGGCATCGCCGCCGATGACCCACAAATCGCGGCGGCCATCCTTCCAAGCGACGCACCAGGCCGCTGCCTCGACCGGCGGCTTCGCACGGCGGCCGGCCAGCGCGTGCATCGAGGTTTCCAGCTTCTCGAAGGCGAGGATCGGATCGCTCTGACCGCTTTCGACGAGCCGCAGCAGCTTGGCAAACACGCTGGGGCGCGGGCCGGCATCGCGCTGCAGCACGTAGGGGACCGAGGGCAAGGCGTCCGACATTTGCGGCCCGTCGGCGACGATCAGCCGCCGCCCCTCCGCACCCAACAGATCGGCCACCAGCCGGCACTCGAGGGCTTTGGCAAAGCCGGGCTGCGAGAGGGTCAGGCGGAGTGTGGCCGGCATGGGCATTTCGCGGGGATTGCCCAAGAAGCCGTAACCCTCGCCCGGCGGCGCCCAGCCGAAGGGCCTGTTGTTGCAATTCCGCAGCCGCATGTCGGCGCGGAGCAACCGGCCCAGGTTTTCCCGGCCGAACAGGCTGGGGCGCTTGGGATCGGCCGGCGGCAGCGCAACGCTTGGCTCCAGGCGGGTCATTTGGGTGTGAAAGCTGTCGTCGCGGGTGCGGCCTCCGATCACGCAGCCAATGTCGAGCCAATAAGCCAGCTCGCCCCCCGGCGCCTGCTGGGCTTGGGCGATCAGCCGCTCGTAACACGTCACGCCTTCGGCACGATGGGCCTCGAGATGCTCGGCCATGGCCCATTGCACGTCCGCCCCCGCGTGCCAGGCCAGCAAACTGCCGCTGCCGCGCGTGGGATCGACGCTGGTCTGGTCAATGACCATCGATTGGTGCGCCACGCTCTGCTCCGTCCAGCCAAAGCGTAGATGGGTGTTGAAGTATCCGGGATCGAAGCTCCATTCGGCGCCGCGGGCGAAGAACATCCAGGTGAGCGACTCGAACTGGCCGTGGTTGTGCTCGGGACCGAAGAACAGTTGCACGCCATGCCGGTGGGGACCGCGGCCGCCGCGCAGGAGGGCGAGCCCCTTGCCGCCATAGAAAACCGAGGGCGTTTCGAAGGCCGCCGTGTCCAAGGGTTGCCGCCGCACCCGCTCGATAAGCGACTCGCGGACGTGATAGATCGACCAGGCGTCGGACGGCGGCACGACTTCCGCGCCGCCGGCGCAATTTCGCAGCAGGCTTGCCGCCCGATCGCCGGGCGGCATGCGAACCAGTTCGACCCAGGCCGCGCGAATCTGGGCCGCAAGCTGCTCGGCGATTACCGGATGGCGGCGGTCGGGCAACCGCGCCGCCGGCGAAACCACGTCGCGATCGGGCCCGTCGTCGCCGAACATGGGCACGTGGCCGCCCACTTCCTGGCGATTGAACGGCTCGGTCAAGAACTGCCGCATGGCTGGCTGCGCGTAGACCGATTCCATGCCTTGCCAGCCGAGCTGCCGCATGGCTTCCACCTCTTCGGCCATGTCGACGTAGAGATTCCGCGTGTGCGCGGCGTACATTGGCGAGACTTCGTAGTAAAGGCCGTTCTGATCGAGGTTGTTCGCCAACATCACGTAGATGCGGGTCGGGCTGCTCGTAAGCGGTTCGCAGAACGGCCGGACGCCCAGCAGCAGGCCGACCAGCGCCGCCCCGCGCTCGTAGTCGGCCTGGCCGTTGTGCAGGGCGGTGCCGAGGCGGGCGTAACGCAGGCAATAGGTCCCACCGTCCCACAGCAGGTTGCGAATCACGTGCTCGCGAATGGTTTGCCCCTTGGCGAAATGCGAGGGCCGCTCCAACTCGCCGCTGGGGGCCAGCAGATCGATGGCGTGGACGTAGTTCACCAGCCCCCGGGCGACCTGATAACCGGGGCGATCGAGCCGGCCGCCCCAATTATAATTGGACGACGAGGTGGGGTAGTCCAACGGCCCGCGGCGATTGGTGGGATACACGTTGGCAATCGCGTCCAAAAGCACGGCAGCGGCCCGGGCGTGTGGCCGCGAGCCGCCGAGGGCATAGACGTCGGCCAACGCCGGCAGCATCCGCTGTTCGAGCAACTGGATGATTTTCGCGTTGGCCTGGGCGACGAAGTAGTAGCGATCGCCCGTTTTCGGATCGGCCGCACCGTCGCCGTGGTCGGGCCAGGCAGCGTTCGGGTACGGGTTGCCCTTGATGTCCAGCATCACGAGCGGCCGATTCCAGCCGGCCCAGCGCATCCGGCTCTTGTAGACCGGGTCGATATTCATGCCCAGCCCATAGACAAACTGGCTCTTGGGGCGAGGCACCAGGGCGATGAGGGCCTCGGCCGGCATTTTCGCGAAACGGGCGGCGAGATCCGCCTGATCCTTCAAGAATGCCTGGATTCGGTTTGAGGTGGCCAACTCGCGGCGCGTGGCCGCCAGGTCCTGCGGCGTGCACACCCAGCGCGGATGCCGCGCGGGGCTGAGCCAAGCCGAAGGAATTGGCTGAGGAAGGCTGGGCAGCGGATCGCTCTTGTCTTCGGCAGCCAGCGCGGCCGTTGCAACAACCATGGTGCCCAGGGCTGTGGCTCGGAGGAACCGAATCATGGACATCATTTCACGCTCCCTAATGTCGCACGGAGGTCACAAATCTCCGCCCCGCGATGGGCCCACATCGTGCAAGTGTTCGATTTCATTAAACGCGACCAGGGTGAACTGTCCGTGACCATCGGCCGTCACGCGGGTAATCGAGCCGTTTTGGAACGCGAATGGCGGCATCGGCTCCGTGAGATGGAGCAGCGACCCCAGCGTGGCGCTCAGCAGACCGCCGTGGGTGACCACGGCTACCTGGCGATGCCCCGCGGCGGCGATGTCGCGGAGGGCGGCCGAGCCGCGATCGGCCAATTGGCGGCGCGATTCGCCGTCGGGAATGGCGAAATCTTCATCGCCGCTCAGCCAGCGCGCGAGTTCCTCCGGATAGATGTCGGTCAACTCGCTGCGCAGCCGCCCCGTAAACCGGCCCGCATCCAGTTCCATCAGCCGCCGATCATCGCGCACGGACAGCTTGAGCCGGGCGGCGATCGGCTCGGCCGTTTGCCGCGCGCGGCGAAGCGGACTGGAGCACAGGGCCTCGATCGGCAGGGCGGCCAGCGCTTCGGCCACGGCGGCACTCTGCCGATGGCCCAACTCCGACAGCGGCGCATCCGACTGCCCCTGGATGCGCCCTTCGGCGTTGTAGGTCGTTTCGCCATGCCGAACGAGGTACAACAACATCAGTTGCGACTACTTGGCGGCGGCCTTGGCCTGGCCCAGCAGTTGCTTGGCCTTGGCGCCCGTATCACCGCCCACCTTGGCGTCGACCACCTTTTGCAAATCCGTGGCCACGGCCTTCGGGTCGCGACCGACCAGTTTGCCCGAGATCTTCACCGCGGCGTCGGCCGCTGGGGCTTTCAGCCCAGGGGCGCCGAGGTAGGAAACCGCCACACCGAGCGTCGCGGCCGAAGGAATCCGCGGCAGAATCTCCAGGGCAATCTTCTTCTCCTCGTTGCGCTGGGCCAGCTCCATCGCCGTGCGGAACATGGCCAGCCGGGTTTCCGGGGCCAGCTTCAGTTGCCGGGCGATGCGGATGTAGCCGCGTAGAGCCCGCGTCCGATACTTAACATCCGCGTCGCTCTTGATGATCTCCAGCAGGGCCGGGGCCGCGTCGGCGCTCAGCCATTCGCCCAACACGCGGGCCGAGGCGTCCTTGACGGCCGGATCCGTGGATTTCACGCCGGCCACGACCGCTTCGAGGGCCTTTTGGCCGCTGACGCGGCCGAGCAATTCGAGCAGATACTTCTGATTGGCGGCCGAAGCGCCGGTCAGCGAGCCGGCCAACTTCGCCGCACAAGCGTCGCGTTCACTCATGCGCAGGGCCGCCATCCGAAGCGCGGTTTGGGCAGCCGAAGTCTCGGCCGGGTTGCCGGCGGCCAACGCCTTGCCGATCAAGACATCGAGATCCTGTTGTCCGGCCAGCCAGCCGAAGGCCGCGATGGCCGCCAGCCGCACCGGCTGGTCGCTGTCGCTGAGGGCCGCACGCACGGCCGCCGTGGCCGCCACGGCGCGCCGCGCGCCGAGCAGTTCGATCAACACGGCCTTGGCCTTGGGATCGGCGCCCGCCAGGCGTGCCAGGATCGCGGCGTCCACTTCCTGGCCCGGCAAATTCGTCAGCCCTTCTTTCGCCGTCGGGGCTACGGCCGCATCGGCCAGCGCCGCATCGAGCAGTACGGCCGCCGCCGAGGCATCGCCGTGTTTGGCCAGCACCACGATTGCGGCCTCGCGGATGGCCGGCGAGTCGCTCTTGCTGGCGGCCAGGAACAGCGACGCGGCCGCCGCATCTTTTCGATCGCCGAGGGCACGCAGCAGAAGCGCCTGCCGCTCAGGCGAAAGCTTCGGCAGCGCTTCGGCCAGCGCGGCCGTCACGTCGGCGCCGGGCATCTGGCGGGCCACGGCCAACCCCACGTTGAAGAACGCCTTGTCCGGGCAGCCGATCTGGGCCAGGAGCAAGTCCCGCGCCTCTCCCTGCTGCAAGCGGAACTGTCCCCGCAGGGCGGCCACTTTCAGATACTTGGGCACGTCGGCCTTCGCCACCGCCTCTTGCAAGGCGACGGCCTCGGCCTTGTTGCCAGCCGCTTCGAGCCCATCGGCGCAGGCCAGACTGCCGTCGGCGATGCACTTCTTCACCGGGGAGTTGCCAGCCAAGGCCTCTTTCAAAACCGCGGCGGCCTCGGTATTTCCGATCCGCCCCAGGGCACCGGCGGCAGCCGACGCGACCTTCGCGTGACTGTTGCCCAGCAGTTCCTTGAGAAGTCCCACGGCCTGGGCGTCTTTCCGCTGGCCGATGGAGTCGATCACGCCGACAAGCTGGCGACCGTGCAGTGTTCGGGTCGCATCGCGGAAGGCCTCGTCAACGGCCGGATCAGGGATGCCTTCCAGGCCGAAGCGGGCGTAAATATTGAGCTTCTCATCCGGCAGCAAGGCCACCAAGGCGGGAATGGCATCCTTCGTGCCCACCACGGCCAGCCGCTGGCAGGCCTTGGCCTTCTCGAAAACCGAGGCGCCCGGGTTCCGCAGTGTCTCGACGAGTTGGGCCGGCGTGCGGGCCAGGATTTCCTTGGAATTGGTCTGGGCCGGGAAGGTCTGCGCCTGGGCGAGCGTCGCGCCCGCCGCCAAAACGGCCATCAAAAGACACAGGGCATATCGAGTTGCGTGCATAAGATATCCTTTGCTCTGGTTGTTCAGCATTTGATATTCGGCATTCGTCATTTTCCGTCCGCGGTCTCAGATCCGCCACGGGGCGCGGAGGGCGCGGGACCGCATGCGGTTGGCCTCCTCGTCGCCGATGAACTCGACTTTGACCGGGTCCAGCTTGAGCGGCCGGCCGAGCTGCCAGGCGATGTAGGCCGCGTGGCAGATGATGTGGCTGCGAGCGACGACCTCGGCATTCGAACGGGCGGGCTTCCGGGTCTTGACCGATTCGAGGAAGTTTTTGATGTGGCTGACCGCCGAAGTGCCGGCCTCGGTGAACTGTTTCTGTTCGGCCCGCAAGCGGCCGGACGAGAACTCGAGCCGGCCGGTATCGCCCGTCTCGACCCAGCCGTCTTCGCCCTCGTAGCGAGCGGCGCACGTGCCCAGGCCCATCCAGCCGGTGGACCGCATCACAAGCTTGAGGCCGTCGGCATAGGTGGCGACGCAGCCGGCGTCGTTGGTCCCGTCCCACGTCGTGGGAATCGTGGCGTTAATGCCGGTGGGCTCGTAGAGCACGGGCAGCCGCTCGTCGTTGGTGCCGGCCCAGTTGCACAAATCGACCGTGTGGGCGCCCCATTCCAGGATGCCGCCGCCGTGGAAATCCCAGTGGTTGCGCCAGCCGCCGTCGATATAGGCCTTGTTGTAGGGACGCCACGGGGTCGGCCCGAGCCAAAGATCCCAATCCACTTCGTCCTTGGGCGGCAGGGGCTGGCCGGGAAGCCAGTCGTGGCCCGTGCCGGGGTGCAGCGTATTGGCGTGGACGGCCGTCAGCTTGCCCAATTTTCCGCTGTGGCAGAGATCGGCGGCGAAGAGGAAGTTGGCAATGCTCCGCCGCTGGGTGCCGGCCTGATAGATGTTTCCATAGCGGCGCATGGTGTCGGCCAGGGCCTGACTCTCGACGATGGACACGGAACAGGGCTTCTCGCAGTAGATGTCCTTGCCCGCCTTGGCCGCACAGATCGAGGCCATGGTGTGCCAGCGGTCGCCCGTGGCGATCAGCACGGCGTCGATATCCTGGCGGGGGAGCATTTCGCGAAAGTCGCGATAGGTGGCCACACCGGGGCCGTATTTCTTCTCGCCCCGCTGCTTGACCGATTCGCGGCGGTCTTTGCGGATGTCGGCGATGGCCACGAATTGCACCACCGGCTCTTGGAAGAAGCAGTCGAGATCGTGAGTGCCGCGGCCGCCGATGCCGATGGCGGCCAAGGCGACCCGCTCGTTGGCGGGCACCGCGCCGTCCTTGCCGAGCGTGGCCCCCGGAATGAACAAGGGAGCGGCCAGGGCAGCGCCGGCCTGGGCGGCCGTGGCCAGGAACCGCCGCCGAGTAAACGTGGAGTTCTTACGAGCCATCGCGGGTTCTCCTAGTGGTGCGTCTGTGTGGATTGTCGAATCCGGGGCCGGCAGTTCAACTGCCGGCCCAGCCATCTCCGTGAGCCGCGGGCGGCCTCAGCCCAACGTCTCCCATGTTGGGGTGGCAGTTGAACTGCCACCCTTATTTTTTACCGCAATTTCGGGAGCGGCAGTACAACTGCCGCTCCAACACTGACGCGGGCGGCCTTAGCCCAACGTCTCCCATTGAATCGAGGTGCGCTTCAACGCATAGCCGACCTCTTTCAGATAGTCGCCGTAAAAGGTCATCCAGTGGAAACCGTGCATGTGCTGGGCCAGCTTCAGGCTGTCGCACTTGAAGCGGATGTCGATCTGGCAGCGGCAAATCGGCATGAACGGCGATTCGACCACTTCGCCGGCCACGCCCAGCCAATGCTCGGCCTTGAAATCGGCAATTACGTTGGTGACCACCTGCCCCTTGCGCATTTCCACCTTAGGCGCCGCGCCGTAGTCGGACTCGAAGTGCGTCAGCAGCCGCACCGGCTCGGCATGCTTGCCGTCCAGCTTTCGCGGGCCGGTGCAATGGGCCAAGGTGATCAGGCCGTCGTGCGGATAGGTCGGATCGTTCATGAAGTGGGGCCGGCCCGAAATGTTTCGCACGAGCATGCCCGCCGGAATGGCGACGAAGTCGGATTCGCAAAAGGCCATGTAGCCGTCGTCGTTGAGCGTGCTGAGCGGCAGGCAGGCCGTCGTTTCCGACAACGGCATGATGACCGACATGCAGCCGTTGATGGTCATCGCCCGGCAGTCGGCCTTCTTCATCAGGCTGCGGAAAATCTGTTCGAGCAGGAAGGCGTTGTTGACGGCCTTGCGGTCGACCTCCAGGCTGGTGTTCGGCTGTCTCAAATAGGCTTCGGCCCTTTGCCGGCTGTGATCGACGGCGGCCTGGTCGGCGCGGGCTTCCTTGATGAGCTGCCCCAAATCTTCGTAGGAGACGGTCTGAATGTCGAGCTTCAGACGATCCTTGGCCAGGGCGGGAGCAGTGGGCGTACACCAACCGCCGGGGCCGCCGATGGCCAGGATGCGGCTGCCGACGGTATTGCGCAGGCCGCACAGGGCTCGCAGCCGCCACAGCAACTCGTCCTGGTTGTCGACTACCACGTCCTGGTCGTCGATGTGCTTCAGGGCCAGCTTGTCGGTGTGCTGGCGGAGATAACGCGGACTGACGATTTCGTACCACAGGTAGACGGGCCCCGACTTGTGCCGGCAGAAGATGATCAGGTCCTTGGCCGTCTCACCGATCATCTTCATCGCGTCGCTGTTACCGGCGGCGTAGAGCACGGTCAGGTCGGCCGAGGCAATCTCCTCTTTCGCGGCGGCCAACTCCGCGGCGCTGTGGCCGGCGGCGATGGGCAGAAACTTGACGGGAAAGTCGGCCTTGGCCTCAAGCTGATCGAGTTCGCCTTTGATGCGGGCGATTTCCTGATCGACGTCCTGGCGGGTTTGCAGCCCGCCCCAGGCGCGCCAACTGGTTTGCGACCGGCGGACGGGCAGCTCATAGATGAGCACCGGCTTGACGACCAGGGGACGCCGGCTGGGCGGCATCAGGTCTTCCGTCTGTTCGCCGGCCAGCACCGACCAGGAGAGGCCGCTGAGGGCCGCGCCGCCCAGGGCGGCCACCCCGCCAAGCCCGCCAAGAAACACGCGACGGCTCACCCCGTCGGCCGCATGTTCTCCACAGGGACAGCAATGGGCATGAACCGTCGAACGACCGCCATTTAGCTGAGAGTCCATGATTGCGCGCCTCCGAAAGGGTAGGGTAACGCTCGGCAACGTGGAAGGACCGGCCGGCTGCCACCGGGAGGAGCTTTAAACTACCATCGCGGAGGCGGGAATACAACCCCTCCCCCTCGATTGAGTGATGCTTGACAAGCCGCCTTGGCGCTAGCAGAATTAAGCGGTAACGTCGTATTTTCCGTGGGGATGGTTTTCCGTTGGGATGGCAGTTGTACTGCCATCCCTGGTTGGCCGCCACGGGGCGGCAGTACAACTGCCGCCCCAACGCGCAGCTACTGCCCCAACGGAATCCCGCCCTTCGTAACACCTCGCCTTCGGGAGCCCGCCGTGACCGCGCCGTGGATTACCTATCGACCCGCGTTGAAAGTGTTGGATTGCACGGTCCGCGACGGCGGACTGATCAACGATCACGTCTTCGAGGACGGTTTTGTGCGGGCCGTGTACGAGGCGTGCGTGGCAGCCGGCATCGACTACATGGAGCTGGGCTACAAGGGTTCGAAGAAACTCTTCGCGCGGGACAAGTGCGGCGACTGGAAGTTCTGCGACGAGGACGCCATGCGCCGCATCGTCGGCGACAATCCGACGTCCTTGCGGCTGACGGCCATGGCCGACGCCGGCAAGTGCGATTGGCGGACCGACATTCTGCCCAAGAAGGACAGCGTCTTGGACATGATCCGCGTGGCCTTTTATGCCCACCAGGTGCCCGAGGCGGTCGACATGATCAAGGACGCCACCGACAAGGGCTACGAGGTGTCGGCCAACTTGATGGCCGCCTCGACCGTGCCCGACGTCGAGCTGGATCAAGCGCTGGAGGTGATTGCCCAGACGCCGGCCAGCGTGCTGGTGGTCGTGGACAGCTACGGGGCCATGTATGCCGAGCAGATCGAGTTGCTGGTGAAGAAATATCAGGCCTACGGGAAAGAGACGGGCAAGGAAGTGGGCATCCACGCCCACAACAACCAGCAGTTGGCCTTCGCCAACACCATCGAGGCGATCATTCACGGCGCCAATCGGGTCGACGCCTCGATGGCCGGCTTGGGCCGCGGGGCCGGCAACTGCCCCATGGAACTGCTGATCGGTTTCCTCCGCAATCCCAAGTTCCGCAACCGGCCGATCTATCAAGTGATCCAAGACCACCTGTTGCCGCTGAGCCGGACGGTCGAGTGGGGACCGTACGTGCAATACAACATCACGGGCCAACTCAACGAGCATCCCCGCAGCGCCATGGCGGCCCGGGCGGGTGCGTGCCGCGACCACTACGTCGACTTCTACGACAAACTCACCGGCGGCGAGTAAGCCTCGATCAGTTTACCGCCGGCGGCCATTCCAGCAGTTTTTGCCGCGCCTTCGGCACTTCCAGCGAGGTGGGATAGGGCTTTTCCTGCGGCCGCCCTTCGGCCGAAAGCTGGCGGATAAACTCGGACGAGGCGTTGTCCAACATGAACACTTCGCTCTTCGCGTCCGGGTTGTCCCGCGAACGGATAATAAAGATGACCTCTTTCCCTTCCTTCTTGTGGCGGCGGACTTCGTCCAAAGCGGCTTGCTCGTGCGGCGCCAACGCCGCCGACGGCTCGGTCGCGGCCGCGGCCACCACGCCGGTCGGCTCGGTCGAGCCAGGCATCTGCCTGGGCATGTCCGGTACGGGATTGGCCGCCAAGGCCGCGGGACTGGCCGCTGCCGCTGCGCCGGCCGCATTGTCGCCCGGCAACCGGTAGACGAACGAGAGGTCCTCCCCCTTGGCATTCTTGCGATCCAGTTCGGCATGGATTGAGCCCAAGGCGGCGAACAGCCCTTCCTTATCGCTGGGATCGGCGGCGTTGCAGACACCGATCACGTATCCGTCGCTGGAGAACAGCCCGCCGCCGCTGCGGCCTTCCACCGGCTGGCCGGCCACCTGGATACTGGGCGGCCCGACAAACTTATCGAGCGAGGTGATCCGGCTGTGTAACGCCGAGGGCGGATTGCCGTTGTTGCAGCCGACGCTCACCACCGCCATGCCGGGCTGGATGCGGTAGCCGGGCGGAGCCACGTGAGCCGTGACCACCGGGCCCGGCACGCGGATCCACACCAGGCCCACGTCGCGAGAGTCTGCATCGCTGGCCTGTGGCGATAGCGAGGGTACCGTATAGCTGAACATCTGGCCCTGCACCCGCTGCTGTCCGCTGGGACTAAACAGGTCGACCTCGATCTTCCCGTGGCCCTTGGAATCGCGGAAGATGTGGCCGCAGGTGAGGATCAAGGCCTGGCCGTCGCGGGCATCGATAATCGTGCCCGAGCCGCAGGAGTGCCCGTTGGCATCTTCTACCCGCAATCGGACGCTGGCGGCGATCAGCGTGGCGTCGGAGACGCCCGCTGCGGCATCGGCCGGCATGGCCGAAGCCGGTGCGGCAGACGGCGACGAAGCGGGGAGCGCGGCAAACGGCGAAACAGCCGGAGAGGCCGGTGGGTTTGCCAACAGCGGCGCAGCAGCCGGCATGCTGGATTGCGGCAGCGGCAGGGAAACCATGGGCGGCACGGGGGGGCCCGCGGTTTGCCCGCCCGCCACCAGGGATGGATTAGCCCCGCCGGGGGCGGCCAGCTTGCACATTTGTTCCAGGCGGCTATAGGAGCTTACGCCGACGACGCGATCGACCTCCCGCCCGTCGACGAGCATCACGAAACAGGGGATGGCTTGCACGTCGTATTTGGCGGCCAGTGCCGCGTTACGGTCTTTGTTGACGCGCTGCACCGGATATCCGGCCTTCATGAGCGATTGCACGGTGGGATTCATCGCCCGACAGGGGACGCACCAATCGGTGTAGAAGTCGAGCAAGACGGTCTGGCCGGCGCCGGACAACGCGATGGCCGCTATGGCCGCCTGTAAAGAGACCATTGGTTCCCTCCTGGTCTGTGGGCGAAGTCCATTTCGCTCTTCGTAGGAAAAGGAAAACAGATCCGTTTGCCGCCACGGCCCGACCAACCCCTGGCCAGCGGCTGGTTTTGCGTACGACTTGGTCCGATCCCTTTTTTCCTCTCTCACTCATGGTGCGGTAGTCTTCGCGGAGGCGGCATTGTCTCCGCAATGCCCATTCGACACAATCGCAACTTACGCGGAATTTGGCGCTTGCCGATGATTGCGAAGGCTGCTGGGGAAGAATAAGATGGAATCGCTCGGTTCAGAGGGGGATGGCGGCGGCCCGCGTCAAAGGGCTGCCGCGGGCGATGCTGGGGCTGTTTCTTGCGCCTGGGGCATTGACACAACTTTTGTTGTCCCTTCACCTTGCGACAAACACCCATGTCTCAGAACCGACACTTCATCGCGGTCGACCAGGCGCGGGCGCCATTTTTCGTCGGCCTCGACCTGGGGGGGACCGACGTCAAGGTGGGCGTGATCGACGATCTCGGCCGGCCGCTCTGCTGGCAAACCACCCCGACCCAACCCCAAAACGGCCCGGAAGACGCTTGCCGCCGCGTGGGAAAAACCGTGCTGGAGGCCATCCAGGCGGCCGGGCTGGAACCGGCGGCCGTCGTTCGCGCGGGACTCGGCTCGGCCGGCATCCTCGATTCGGCCGCCGGCATTTTGCTCAAGCCGGTGAACCTGAAGGGCTGGGACAACTTCCCCCTTCGCGATCGCATCAACGCCCATTGCGGTTTGCCGGTCACGTTGGCCAACGACGCCAACGCCGCCGCCTACGGCGAGTTTTGGGTCGGCTCCGGCCGCGACTTTCACAGCATGGTGTTGTTTACCTTGGGGACGGGCATCGGCTCGGGCATCATCGTCGGCGACCTGGCGATCGACGGCGAGCACAACTGTGGGGCCGAATGCGGCCACATCGTCATTGACTGCACGGAGGACGCCCGCCTCTGCGGTTGCGGCCAACGCGGCCACCTGGAAGCATATGCCAGCGGCACGGCGCTGGTCGAGCGCGCCCGCGAGGCCCTCGACGCGGGACGGCCCAGTTCGCTCCGCGAGCGGCTTGCGCAATGTCCCCACCTAACGCCCAAGCTGGTGGCCCACGAGGCCGAGGCGGGCGACGCCCTGGCCTTGGAGATCATCGCCGACACGGCCCGCTATCTGGCCATCGGCATCGTCAACCTGATGCACACCATCAATCCCAACGGCGTCTTGCTGGGCGGGGCCATGACCTTCGGCGGGGGCCAGTCGCCCCTGGGACGCCGGTTCCTGGGCTGGATCAAGGAAGAAGTGTGCCGGCGGGCGTTTCGCGGGCCGGCCGAGCAGACCGTCATCGATTTCGCCACCCTCGGCGGCGATGCCGGCTACATCGGCGCCGCCGGACTGGCGCGGTTGGAACACCGGAAGCTCGCGAAGAATTGACATCTCGCAAGAAACATGGTCAGTTCATGCAGCAGTCATTCTGAGCGCAGCGAAGAATCTCGCAGCCATTCTGAGCGCAGCGTAGAATCTCCGCCCGATTTCCCGCGAGATCCTTCGCTGCGCTCAGGATGACTTGGTATCAGGATGACTTGGTATACGGCAGACAAAGGAAACCCCTCGGAGCGAGCACGCATGAATCGCATCACAGTTCGAAGCGTTACTGGTCTAATCGGCGGCCTCATCATGACGGCGGCGGCGATGGCCAGCGAGCCGGCACCGTTTCCCGGCGAAAAGTCGCAATGGAACGGCTACGACCGCTACGATTTTGTGGTCGACGGCCGCCCTTGTCTGGTGGTTGCGCCAAAAGCGGCAGCCCTCGGCAAGCCGTGGATCTGGCGCACCGAGTTCTTCGGTCACGAGCCGCAGGCCGATTTAGCCTTGCTGGCCAAGGGTTTTCATGCCGTCTACATGGACGTGCAGAACATGTACGGCGCGCCGGTGGCCCTGCGGCACATGGACGCCTTCTACGATGAGCTGACCAAGCGGCGAGGGCTGGCGAAGAAGACCGTGCTGGAGGGTTTTAGCCGCGGCGGGTTGTTTGCCTATAACTGGGCGGCCGCGCATCCCGACCGCGTCGCCTGCATCTATGCCGATGCGCCGGTGTGCGATTTCAAGAGCTGGCCCGGCGGTAAGGGCAAAGGCGCCGGCAGCCCCGGCGACTGGCAAAACGTGCTCAAGGTGTACGGCTTGACGGAAGCCGAGGCGATGGCCTATAAGCTCAATCCGGTCGACAATCTGGCCCCTTTGGCCAAGGCCGGCGTGCCCTTGCTCCACGTCGTTGGCGATGCCGACGACGTCGTCCCGCTGGCCGAGAACACGGCGGTCATCAAGCGGCGCTATGAGCAGTTGGGCGGCCAAATCACGGTCATCGTCAAGCCGGGCGTGGGGCATCATCCGCACTCGCTCAGGGATCCCGCGCCAATCGTGGAGTTCATTCTCAAACACGCACCGTAAGGCTACCCCTCCGTTTCCCGTTCCGGTAGAATACTGCGGATTTTGTTATGCTCGGGCGTTTTGTTTTGGCACGCGCGTATGCTGACGTACCGCAGTTTCCGTAACACCGATCCGCCGGCGCTGGCCGCCCTGTGGCGGAGCCGCGCCGGGCAGCCGGGGCTGCTCCAGCCCATCTCGTGCGAGCTGCTCGAACAATTGGTGTTCGCCAAGCTGTATTTCGATTACGGCGGCCTGGTGCTGGCGTGCGACGATGGCCAGCCGGTGGGCTTTGCCCATGCCGGCTTCGGTCCCAATGCCGAGCGGAACTGGACCTCGATGGAAACGGGCGTAACCTGCCTGCTGCTGGTCCGGCCCGATTGTGCCGAAACGGAAGTGGCCGGCGGATTGCTCGATCGTTGCGAGGAATATCTCCGCGGCCGGGGGGCCCGGGTTCTCTATGGCGGCGGCCTGTCACCGCTCAACCCGTTCTATCTCGGCCTGTACGGCAACAGCGAATTGCCCGGCGTGCTCGATTCGGACGCGACCGCCCGGCAAACCTTTGCCGCTCGCGGCTATCAGGAGGCGGAGCGGATATCGGTCTTGCGCCGCGAGCTGAGCGGATTCGAGGCGCTGGTGAGTCGGCAGCAGATGCAGATACGGCGGCAAGTGGTCGTCGAAGTTTCGGTGGACGTGGCGACGCGGACGTGGTGGGAAGCCTCGACGCTGGGCGAGTTCGACCTGACGCATTTCGATCTCTTGCCTCGCAGCGGCGGAACGCCCATCGCTACGGCGCTGTTCCGCACCATGGAACCAAGCGTCTCGGCGTCCGCGAGCCGGGCCATGGGCTTGATGGAGCTGACGGTCGAGGAGCCGCACCGCCGCCGCGGCCTGGCGATCTTCTTGTTGAGCGAGGCCTTTCGCCAGTTCATGCGCCAGGGGATCACGCACGTGGATATGCTCGTGCGCCAGAGCCATGCCGCGGCGTCGGAGTTGTTCCGGAAACTGGGCTTTCAGCAGGTAGACCAGGGGAGCGTGTGGCGGAAGGATGCTTGAGGCAGAGTTCGAAGTTGGGGTGGCAGTACAACTGCCGCCCCAACCGATGGCACACGACCCGCTACCGCAACTGGCTCAATGCTTCGAGGATCTCGCGACGCACGCCGTCGGCCACGGTACGGTCCTTTTTGTCGCGCCAACGGAGCATCTTCGCGCCGGGCGCCTCGAGCACGCGTTGGGCGCCGCTCTGCAGGAGCGACTCGGCCCGGGCCACAGCCGCGGCGGAACGTCCGGCCGCCTTGGCCCGCTCCACCGCCCGCCGGAGCAGGACGAAATACTCGAAATCCTCGACGCTTTCGCGGATGGCTTCCATCTGCTTGCCGGCCACGACCGTTTCGTCGTCGAGGAACAGCGGCGTATAGGGCGAGCTGTGAACGGCCGCGTATTCGTTCCACGAAGAGCTGCCGCTATTGTCGCCGAAGGCCCAAAAGAACGTGCCGGTAGCGCCGATCTGCCAGCAGTGCCAGGCCTGCAAGCGGTAATAGCTGTACGGGTCCAGCAGCTTGGCCGGCCCGGAGCAGGAGTAGAAGTTCAGCGTGCGACCTTGCCGCTGCTGGGCCAGGAAGAACTGTTCGAAACGCTTGCTTCCCTCCAGCCACATGGGCCGGTTGGGGCAAAGAATGTCGCTCGCCGAAAACAGCTCGGCGGGCGCCTTTTGTGGCATCAGATAGATCGGGTCCTCCCAAATCCGCACCTTTGGCTCGGCCGCCCGGATCGCCTTGGCCCAGGCCACCAGCGCCGAAATGTCGGTCCCTTCGCTCGGCTCGTCCTGGATCAAGAGGCACAGCCGGTCGGGCGCGATGCCCTTACCGCTCAGGTGGCGGACCCAGGCCGTGAGCCAGGCGGCCACGTGGCGATCGAAACTCGGCGTGCCGGCCGCCGCGCCGCCCAGACTGGCTCCGCCCCCGGCGAAAACCATGTACTGCCGGGCCTTGGGCCACTCGGCAATCCAGGCGTCGAATTCCTTGGTATCGAGCTGCGCCGCCGGTGGGTCGCCCGTGAACTGACAGGGGAACATCACGTCGCCTGTTGCCCACGGAGCGTTGACGAAGTGGCTTTGCAGATGCTTGAGGAACTGGGGACGGTTTTTCGCGGTCAGGCCGTAGCTGCCGTTGCCGTTGGTGTAGCTCCAACCGCCGAGCCAGAGCGTGGTTTCCTTGGGGAACTCGAACGGCCAGACGTGGACTGCCAGCGGGACGCGCTGCCGCCCGGCATCGGCGCTTTCGACGACGATCTGGCCCTGGTAACCGCCCGGCGGCACATCGGTCACGTGGAAGGTGAACCACACCTGGCGAACCAGGCCCGGCAGCACGGTAATTGTCCACGCCCCATCGTTTTGTTGCGCTTCCGGCAGCGCGGCGGCCACTGGCCGGCCCTGGGCGGTGTCGGTCCACTCGACTTCGTGAACGGTCAGATAGCTCGGGGCAGGCGAACCGGGAAGGCCTTCGGTGCGGATCTGGACCTTTAGCGGACGGCCCGTTGCATTGGTCAGATTCAGGGCGGCCGCCCGATATTCGCCGCGCATGGTATCGAGTCGCATCGCGGTCTTGGAGGGCGACGGCCGCTCGAACGGATTGCAGGGGTCCCAGGTTGCCGCCGCGCAGGCTGTCAGGTCCGCCAGCTTTAGCGACTTCCAAAGGTCGGCTTGGACCTGGAACATCTTGGCGTGGGCGGCACCGAGCGGCAACACGGCCCGGAACGAGCGATCAACGCGGAGTTGCTTCGCGGGGGCGTCGGCCTCCCGATAGGCGTCGTCGAGCCGGGCCAGCAGCCGCGTGCGAAGCGGCACATCGCTCAGCTTGGCGAGCTTGATTTCCCGGCGAATCGCTTCCCGATCGCTTTCCAGCCGATGGTGTACCGCAAGCTGAAAAGTCCGGTTGTCCACGACTTCGTGAACGAACTCGGCCACGCTGCCGACCGGCTCTCCTCCGGGATCCTTGCCGAGCAATCGGTCCGGCCCGCGAAAGACCTCGACTTCATCGACGAAGATGAACGAGCCGCGGGCCAGCGGCAGGACGACGAAGGAGACGAATCGCCCTTTGGTGTGCAACTCGTTGGTCACGAGTCGGCGGATGGCGTAGCCTTCCGGCCAAGCGCCGTGAACTTTGTGATCCAAGGCCACTAGGTCGCCGACGTTGCGAAACGTGCGGCCGTCGTCGCTGACGAGGACATGGATGGCGGCGGGCCAGGTGACGCCGGCCACGCCGGCCGCCGTGTCGAAGGAAACGCCCGAGATCGGCTGCTCGCGGCCCAGATCGACGGTCACGGCGGCATACGATGCCCCGGTCCAACCCACGGTGCCGCGCTGGGTCCAGAAATAATCGCTCGTGGTCTTGCCGTCGGTCAGTTGGACAAGATCGCCGGGGTCGGTGCAATGCGCGTAATTGGGGGCGGGCGAAAGCTCATACTTCGCCCCCAGGGCCACGTTCTTGCCGGGCCCAATTTGGAGCGTGCCCGATTCGGCGGCCTGGGTTGTGGCGACCCCGGCACTGCCGAGCAACGCGACTAGCGTAGCACATCCAATAACAACGCGGCATGGATGGAAAAACATCGTCAGGCTCCTGATTGCTGTAGCACCGGAATAGTCATTCTGAGCGCAGCGCCGTCATTCTGAGCGCAGCGAAGAATCTCCAGCCGATTTGTGGGCGAGATCCTTCGCTGCGCTCAGGATGACGTGGATTCGCTCAGGATGACGTGGATTCGCTTAGGATGACGTGACTCACTTTGAGACGGCACGAGCCCTATTCTCGACGCGGGAAGCGCTCGCGTCAACAGTCTGGAAGCCGGAAAACGAGCGGCGGTCTATGCGGCTTTTTGCTCGCGGCGCTTCGGCCGCGTGTCTTTCCACCGCCGGTGCAGCCACCAGTATTGATGCGGCTCCAGGCGAATCATTTCTTCCAGCCGCGTGGTGTACCACTGTGTCAACTCGCGAATCGTGCCCACCGAGCTGCCCACCTCGTGCGGGTCGGTCATCGCGAAGTTGATCAATTCGAATTGCATGGGCCGGTCGAGCCGCCGCGACATGGCGACCGCCATCCGGGCATCGTTATCCAACGACAACAGGGCGATCGCCTTGTGGGCCGAGGCCGGCCGGCCGAAGAACTGGACCCAGCAGCCCTTCGCCCCCGCGTATTGATCGGCGAGGAAGGTCATGGTGCCGCCGCGGGCGAGGACCTCGACGATTTGGTCGTAGCCGCCGTTCTTGGGAATGATCCGCTGGCCCGTGCCGCCGCGAAATTGTTCGACGAAGCGATCGAGATAAGGGTTGTCGAGGGTGCGGGCGACCGTGGAGGTGGGAAAACCCAAAATGCCCAGCACATAGCCACCCACTTCAAAATTGCCCAGGTGGGCCGCCACCACAAGCGTCGGCCGGTCGTCGAGCAGGCAACGGACCAACTGGGGTGCGTTCGTCAGTCGCACGTAATCCCGCCAATTGGTCTCGTGGATCTTGCGCGGCGTGTGGGCCACCTCGAGCACCAGCAGAAACAGGTGCTCCCACATCCGCCGGGTCAGGTGTAACCGCTCGGCCGGCGACATGCCGGGAAATGCGTGGGCCAGGTTGTCGTCCACCACCTGGCGGCGAATCTTCACTACGTCGCAAAACAGCCAGGCCAAGGTCCGGGCCAGCCGCTGGCCCGTTTCCAGCCGCATCGCCTGCACCGTGCAGATCAGAATACGGACCACCACATAGACCAGAAAGTCGACAATCCGTTGACGCCACATAAAAGCCCTCCGTGCAGCGAGACTCCCAGCGCGGGAATGCTGAGGCGGCATTGTCGCAAAATGGGCGGTCTAGCAAAATAGCGGTTTTCCCGCCGCGGGCGCTCCGGGTGCATTCCGCACTTTGCGTTTGGCACGCGATTTCGTAGAAATAGGATCTTGGTTTTGGTTGATGGGGGGTGGTTTTTGGAAAATGGCGAGGCTAGGCAATGGAATGCCGTATGAGAA
>Ga0181520_10004723_pt1 | contig 22457 bp, 21 predicted proteins | sample PEATcosm2014_Bin_29_FD_132451 | JGI IMG/M metagenome (GOLD analysis project Ga0181520, IMG submission 132451) | Peatland microbial communities from MTU Mesocosm Facility, Houghton, MI, USA - PEATcosm2014_Bin02_30_metaG | ecosystem: Environmental > Terrestrial > Soil > Wetlands > Peat | place...
CGACGTCGAGGTCCAGCTCGGACACTGCGGGCAAGCCGTTCGGGTAGACCTTGCTCACCTTTTCCAGGTTCACAGTTGCCATGGTGTCTCCTTGATGGCCACCAAATAAATTCCGGTGAAAGCCGGTTGCTTGATACTAGTAGGTACACCTTCGTGTCAAACATGCTCGGTCACCGGGGCTTAGCCGCGGCGATGGTTGCGCCTCGCCGTCTTGCCCTCGACACCGACCCCGGCGGCGTTGGAGCGCTCACCTCGCCACCATCGGTCGACGTCGGGCGCCTCCTACGACCGATCCGGCGCGAAAGCGGCTGCTGGCCCTTCTGCTCACGTCGCGTTCGAAGTCGCGAACCGCCTACACCCACCTCGCCTCAGTACGGAGCTGGCCAGCCGCTCGTCCCAGCTTCACCACTCACGTTGGGGAACGCGCCGGAACGGCCCACTCCGCTCCAAGGGCCGACGGGCGACGCGGTTAGGTGGAGGCCGTGGCCGGCTCGCCGGGGGCGGGTGGGACAACGGGCGTGGCGGACACGCCGGCCATCAACATGCCGATCTCCTCGCGCGTGTTGACCCGTGGGTCCGCCGAGCCGATGATCTGGCCCTCGTACATGACAAGGACACGGTCGCAGATCGTCATGATCTCGTCGAGGTCCTCCGAGACGATCAGGACCGCGGTTCCGCTGTCACGCTGGGCGACGAGGCGTTCGTGAATGTAGCGGGTCGCGCCCACGTCAATGCCTCGAGTGGGCTGGGCGACCAACAGCACGCGGGGGCTGCCCGACAGCTCGCGTGCCATGATCAGCTTTTGGATGTTGCCGCCGGAGAGGTTCCTGGCAGGTGTGTCCAGCGAGGGAGTCCTGACGTCAAAAGCGGAGATCAGGTCCTGGCAGTGGCGGCGGATGGCACGGGTGCGCAGGAATCCGAGCCGCGAGAAGCTCCGGCTCCTGTTGTCGACGAGCAGGAGGTTCTGCGCGACCGTGAAGGCAGGCACCACACCGTCGCGCATGCGCTCTTCGGGGACATAGGCGAGCCCGGCCGCTCGAGCGTGTGCCGGGGTCGCCCCCGCCACCTCGGCGTCGTCCAGTCGGATGGAGCCGCCCAACGGTGTGCGGAGTCCGGCAATGGCCTCGGCGAGCTCCCGCTGCCCGTTGCCCGAGACACCGGCGATGCCGACGATCTCACCGGAGGCGACCTCGAGTGAGAGCCCACGAACCGCTTCGATACCACGGTCGCCTCTGACACGCAGGTCCTTGACCGAGAGCCGGGCGTCACGTGCTGAGCCCAGCGGCGGCTGGCTCTCCAGGGCGACGCTGCGGCCCACCATCAGCTCCACCAACCGTGCCCGGGAGGCTTCGGCCGCCGGGATGGTGCCGACATTGCGGCCACCCCTCAGCACAGTTATGCGGTCCGAGATGTCGAGCACTTCGTGGATCTTGTGCGAGATGAAGACGAGTCCGCGGCCGCCCGCGGCCATCTGCCGTAAGACGATGAACAGCTCGTCCACCTCGCGCGGCGTCAAGACAGCCGTCGGTTCGTCAAGGACCAGCAACGAGACGTTGCGGTAGAGCGCTTTGATGATCTCCACACGCTGGCGCTCACCCACCGACAGCTGCCAGATGATCGCCTGCGGGTCGACGTTGAGGCCGTAGGTGTCCGCAAGCTCCCTGATCCTCGCCGACACCCGGCTCAGGTCCGTCAACGGTCCGCGCGCCGACTTCTGGCCGAGCGCGACGTTCTCGGCCACGGTCAAGGTGTCCACGAGCATGAAGTGCTGGTGGATCATCCCTATCCCACGCTTGATCGCGTCCGCGGGTGAACTGATCGTCACCCTCGCGCCGTTCATCTGGATCTCACCCCCGTCGGGGCGGTACAGGCCGTAGAGGACGCGCATGAGCGTGCTCTTGCCGGCGCCGTTCTCCCCGAAAAGGGTGTGGATCTCGCCTTTGCGTACCTCGAAATCGACGTGGTCGTTGGCGACCACCCCGGGGAAGCGCTTAGTGATGCCCATCATATGGAGGAGCGCAACTGCCTCCTCGACTGGGCTCGCTGCCGGGGTGGTCACCACGGACGTCCTTTCTCGGCTACCTGGCGCCTGCTACTGGGGGACGGTGATGTCCCCGTCGGTGATCTGGCCGATCAGCTTCTCGCCTTCGGCCTTGATCGCAGGGGCAAGCTTGTAGCCCGAGTTGAACTGGACCTTCTCGCCGTTGTTGCCGAGCCCGATCACGTAGGTCGCGCCGCCGAGGGTGCCACCACGGATCGCCGTGAACATCTGGAGCAGGATCGGGTCCCAGTTGTAGACCTGCGAGGAGACGACATTCTGCGGCGCGAGAGTGGACTGGTTCCACTGCGTGCCGAACCACGCCAGGTGGTCCGACTTCGCGACACCGATCGCCCCGACGACGGACTGGGAGCTGCCGGTGAGCACGTCCGCCTTGTCGCCCTGCACGAAGGTCTTCGCGCAGGTGGCCATGAGGCTGTCGTCGCTGAACGAGCCCGTGTAGACCTCGTGCGCGGTCACCTTGAACTTGTTGGCCTTGGCGGCGGCCGCCGCACCGGCGGCAAAACCGTCGACGTACAGCTTGGCGTCACCGGTCGCGATCGGCCCACAGATCCCGAGCACCTTGGACTTGCTGAGCAATGCGGCCATGTAGCCCTGGACGTAACCTCCCTCGTTGGAGGAGGCCTCGTAGGCGAAGACGTTCTTCAAGCCGAAGGTCGCCCCGGCGGTTCCCCATGCGAAGGAGACCTTCGGGAACTGGGGAGCCAGCTGCTCGATCGTGGACCCGTACTGGGAGCCGTGGGCTATGACAAGGTTGTAACCCTCCGATGCGTACTCGCGGATGATGCTCGCCGCGTCGGACACGACGTACTCGTTCGCCGAGACCGAGATCGTCAGGTTCTCTGACTTCTTCAGACTCTCGAGGGCGCTGTACATCGACTGGGTGAAGGCGAGGTCGTTGGTCGCGCTCGGCGCGATAAGCGCAACCTTCAGCGGCGTAACGGCTGCCGTCGAGTGCGGGCGCGATGCCGTGGTCGCCGAAGCTCCGCTGGCGTAGGCGGCGGTACCGAGCGCGATGCCCACTGCCGCGAGCACCAGGGCGCCTCTTCTGGCTAGGTTCATATGCATTGTGCTTTTCTCCCTTGCTAGTGACTGCACTTTTTTTCCGGTTGCGGATGCTGGCACTGCCCGGCGCTGCAACTGGGGACTAGCTCGTCGCCTCGCCCTGTGCCTCTCGTGAGTTCTTGCGTAACACAATTGTAAACTAGACCCAAAAGTCCCCTCGCTGCATCACCCTCCTCTTTCGTAGGGCTTCCCCAACGCCGCCGGCTGCCTGAACCGTCGCGCGACCGTGAGCAGAGCCAGGATCGTGATCACCGCGGGCGCGGTGGCAGCGAGGTCCGAAGCGCTGAGCGGGATGATCCCGAGCGACTTCCACTCGAGGACGACCGCGATGGCGAGCCCGTACAGCACCGAGCCGCCCATGACACCGCTCGGGTTCCAGGCGCCGAAGTAGACGAGCGCCACGGCGATGAAGCCCTCGCTCTGGGTGAGGTTCTCCTGGAAGATGCCGTCGTACATCAAAAGGGCAGCGCCGGCGAGACCGGCCAGGGTGCAGCCGATGAGAACCGTCGACCAGCGGATGCGCGCGACGTTGACACCCACGCTGTCGGCCGCCGCGGGGTTCTCCCCCGCCGCGCGGATCTTCATGCCGAACGTCGTCCGCTTGAGCACGAAGGCAACGACCGGCACGAGCAGAAAAGCAACGTAAACGAGGATCGGCTGTTCGAAGAACATCCCGCCGACCGCCGGTATCTTGTCGAGAAGCGGGATGTTGATCGGGTTGAGCGTGTTGATCGGCAGCGGCGTGCCGACGAGCTTTATGAACAGAAGGTCGCTGAAACCGAGACCGAACAGATAGATGCCGATCCCACTGATGCCCTGCTCGGCCTTCAAGGTGACGCTGATGAACGCGGTGATGACACCCATCACCGCCCCCGTCCCCATCCCGACGAGGATGGCGAAGAACAGGTTGTTGGTCTTGAGCGCCGTGAAGTAGGTGGTGAACGCGGACAGGAGCATGATGCCGTCGACGCCAAGGTTGATCACCCCGCTGCGTTGGCCCATGGTCTCGCCGAGCGCCGCCAGGAGGAAGGGCGTGGCCACGCCGAGCGCCGAGGCGACCGTGGCGGTAAGTATGGCGTAGGTGAAGAACTGGCTCACGGGTCACTCCCCGCTTCGGCTGTGACCAGTGGCGGTGCCGGTTCCTCGAGCTCGGGCGGGCCGGCCCGCAAGCGCCCGGTCGGTGCCGTCGAGGTGGCACGGCTGCGCCTGCGCATGTACTCGAGCGACACGACGAACACCACGACGAGCCCCTCGAGAGCCGTGACCATGTCGGCGGGCACGCCCGTTGCGACCTGCAGAGCGTCACCGCCCACCAGAAGACCGCCGAAGAGGAAGGCCGAGAGAATCGTCCAGAGCGGATTGAGCGCCCCGAACAGGGCCACCACGATGCCGTTGAACCCGTCCGAGCCCGTGAATCCCGTGAGGCTCCCATCGGTCACCATCCGGTGCGAGATGCTGCCGAAGACGAGCAGGGCGCCGGCGAGGCCGCACATCGCGCCGCTTATGGTCATGGCAAGCGTCATAGTCCGCTTCACCGGCATCCCGGCGTACCTCGAGGCGTCCCGTGACAGCCCCACGGCCTGGATCCGGAAGCCGAAGCTCGTGCGGTAGAGCAGCACCCACACCCCTCCTGCCACGATCACTGCGATCAGCACGCCGAGGTGGAGCTGCGTGTTCGGGATGAGGATCGGGAGCCAGGAGGCCCGGGGGAGAAGCTTCGTCTCCGGGATCAGGCCGTAGGTGGAATTCTGCGTCTTGTCGACCATGGGACCTGCCAGCAGCCAGTTCATGACCTGGACGGCGACGAGGTTGAGCATGATCGTGCTCAGGATCTCGTTGACGTTGAAATACGCCTTGAACGCTCCGGGAATCGCCCCCCAAAAAGCGCCCCCGGCCGCGCCCGCGAGCAGCACGAGGGGGATGAGCTCGATGCTCGGCAGGTTCGGCAATGCGAGTGCCGTCGCCGAGCTCGCCAGGCCGCCCATTGCCAGCTGGCCCTCGCCGCCGATGTTGAACACGTTGGCTCGGAAAGCGACGCAGATCCCCACGGCCACGAGTAGAAGCGGGGCCGCCTTGACGGCCGTGGAGCCGAGGGCGTAGCTGCCGTCGAAGGCCCCGACTATGAGGGCGTTGTACCCGGTGATGGGGTTGGCGCCGAGAGCGAGCATCATCAAGGCGCCGAGCAGGAGCGCGGCAACAAGAGAGAACGGAAGGGCGAACCAACTCAACAAGAACCGTCGCCGGTCCTGCCAGGCCCTTTCTGCCGCGACCGAGATCCGGCTCAAGGCAGGCTCTCGAGTGAACTGGCGAGCGGACCGCCAGCTGCGAGACGGCAGTCCTGCGATGAGACCATCGTCTCAGCGTAAGAGCCGGTCACTTTCGCATCCTAGGCCGAAAGTCCCATTTTGCGGAAATATTTCGGCCCAATGCCAATTTCCGACATGTCAGTGGTGCACAAACGCCTTCAGCGCGGGATCAGGGCCTCAAGCTCTCTGCCGCTCGGGTGCGGCCGCGACCCTCCAGCAGCTGCGCCCGGCGGCCTTGGCCTCGCACAGCGCACCGTCGGCGCTGGCAAGCAGGGTGTCCGAACTCGTTCCCGGCGGGAAGTCGAACACGATCCCGATGCTCGCCCCGACCTTCAGCGCCGGGGCGTCACCGATCGAGATCGGTTCGGCGAGACGCTCGACGACACGGGCGGCGATCGCGATGACCTGTGGCTCGGTGACGTCGCTGGAACACAGGATGGCGAACTCGTCTCCTCCGATGCGAGCGAGCTCGTCGGTCGGGCGCACGACCGACGACAGGCGGCGGGCGATCACGCGTAGCGCGGAATCGCCGGCGAGGCGGCCCAGCCGGTCGTTCACCTCTTTGAAGCCGTCGATGTCGATGTAAAGCACGGCCGGCCGGTCGCCGGCGTCGACTCGCGCGTCGAGTGCCTCGAAGTAGCTTCTGCGGTTGCCGAGGCCCGTCAGAATGTCCTGGGAGGCTTCCTCCAAGGACCTTTCCCCCACGACGCTGTGCGACATCATGAGTGACGCGAGGATCAACGCCCGGTCCACCGCCGTCCGCTCGGTGGTGCCGAGCGGCCCGAGGTCGCGGCTCCAAACGACCAGGCAAGCCGAAGGTGTGGTCTCGCCGCGATTGACGACCGGGAAGCACGAGACGGAACGGAACCCCTTGGCGGCTGCTCTGGTGGGCTCGGGCAAGCCTGCGAGCTCTGTGTACAAGATGGCCGAGTCCGGGCTCATCGTCTGGTCCCAAGGCCCCGGGGCGGGCGGTGCTGGCACCGGAGGGTGCGGTGGGAAGCAGCTGATCTTGCGACCGTCGGGCGATGCGACGACGAAGTAACACTCCCCAAGCACCGGAGGCAGCGCCAGGGCAGACGCGAGGGCTGCAAGGTTGTCCTCGAGTGCCACGCCGGCCTGGGCAGCGGCGAGTACCTGATCGAAATGGTCGTAGGCGCTCTCCAACAGCAACAGGACGACGAAACCCGCCAGGGCCGGATCCGCCAGCCGATTGAGCGCCCACGCCTCGGCGAGCCGCGGCCTGCCGTCGACATGTAGGTACGGGAGCCGCACGGGACCGGTCAGCTGCTCGGGAGACTTTGCTGCCGACGCTGCCAACAGCCAGGTCAAAAGCGGCCTGTCCTTGGGCTCGAGGTGGCTGCTCAGGTCCGATCCGACGAGCTCGTCCACGGGCTGTCCGGCGAGGTGCTCGACCTGGCCGGAGGCGAAACGCACTATGCCACGTGCGTCGAGGAGGACCAGCACCCCAGGAATCGACGCGAGAAGATGGGCGTGGATTCCGAGCACGTCCGGTCCGGAGTCGATCGGCACGCTCACAACTCAAATGTAACTGCCGGGACGGTCACTGCCTACAGAGTAGACAAGGCCCGATTCCCACACGTGGAATGGGCTGACCTGTCCCGCAAGTCTCAGTCCCGCCGGTCCTGTTCGGACCGGCGGGACTGTTCGCAAGCAGGTCAGGCCTGGCGGACTGCCTCAGCCTCGATCTCGAGCTTGACCTTCGGGGAGACGACGAAGCCGCCCGTCTCGAGGGCGGCATTGAAGCTCACTCCGAAGTCGTTGCGGTCGATCTCGCCCGAGGCTGTGAACCCGAGGCGCTGATTGCCCCAGGGGTCCTGGATCACGCCCTCGAACTCGACGTCGAGGACGATCGGGCGCGTGACGCCCCGCACCGTGAGCTCGCCGTAGACCTTCCAGTCGCCGCCTGGGTTGAGCGCGACCTTCGTGCTGCGGAAGCTGAGGGTCGGGAACTCCTCGACGGCAAGGAAGTCGTTGGTCCGGACGTGGTTGTCACGGTTCTCGTCGTTGGTGTTGATGCTCGCGGCCTGGATGACTACCTCGACAGACGAGTCAGCCGGATCGTCGGCGACGACGATGGTGCCCTCGTAGTCGGTGAAACGGCCACGAACCTTGGAAACCATCAGGTGCCGGGCGACGAAGCCGACCTGGGTGTGGGACTTGTCGAGCACGAAGGTGCCGGTGGCGGGCAGTGTGACACCGCCGAGGCTCCTCGTGTTCGGGGTTGTGATCGTGTCGGTCATTTCGAGCTCCTTGGCTGAGGGGTAGACATACACTTGCTTGCGCAACTAACTATACATAACTATTTGCTGCCGCAACTATTCCCGGGTTCCCGTTATGCTGCTGCTGTGCAATCGGCACCCACGCCAGAGGATGCGGACGATTTCGACCGGATCACCCTCGTCGGGCTCGTCTTCGAAGCGGCCTCCGGCCTGCACCGCGCAGTCGGACCACCGCTCGAGCGCCAATGTGAGCTTGCCGGCCAGGATTTTGAGATCCTGGTCCGGCTGACCAGAACGCCCGGGGGACGCCTGCGGATGGCCGATCTCGCCACCCAGACCAACTTGACGCCGAGCGGTCTTACAAGGGCCGTCGACCGCCTGTCCGAAGCAGGTCTTGTCAGCCGCGAGATGTGTGCAGAGGATCGTCGGGGTGCCTTTGCCGCCTTGACCCTCGCCGGCGAGACCCGGATGAGCAAAGCGCTCGCGCTGCACCGTGCGCAGCTCGCCCAGCTCCTTGACGGAGTCCTCGACAGCGACGAGGAGCTCGCCCTGGTGAAGGCGTTACGCAAGCTCCGCGACCGGGTCAATCCCGGGGCGTCCGCCGGCGCTCTCTAGAGTGCAGCCTGGGAGGCAGAGACATAGATGACCCTACGAGACAGTTTCGGAGCCGAGGGCGCCCTGGAAGTCGGTGGCCTGCGCTACCGCATCCACCGCCTCTCGGCGCTCGAGGGGCTCGCCGATCTCGGGCGCGTCCCCTATTCGATAAGGCTCCTCCTCGAGAACCTGCTGCGCCACGAGGACGGCGTCAGCGTCAAGGCCGAGGACGTGGAGGCCCTGGCTCGTCACGAGATCGGTGGTCCCGCCAGAGAGATCGCCTACTCACCGGCACGGATCCTCCTCCAGGACTTCACTGGCGTACCGTGCGTAGTCGACCTGGCCGCGATGCGGGACGCCGTCGAGTCGCTCGGTGGCGATGCAAGCCGCATCAATCCGCTCGTTCCCGTCGACCTTGTGGTCGACCACTCCGTAGTCGTCGACTCCTATGCCCGCCGCGACTCCCTTGGGCTGAACACCGCTCTCGAGTACGAGCGCAACGCCGAGCGCTACCGGTTCCTTCGATGGGGCCAGCAGGCCTTCTCGAACCTGCGCGTCGTGCCGCCCGGTACCGGCATCTGCCACCAGATCAACCTCGAGTACCTGAGCAGCGTCGTGTTCACGGACGATCATGGCGCCGCCTACCCCGATACCGTCGTCGGGACCGACTCGCACACCCCCATGGTGAACGGCCTCGGGGTGCTCGCCTGGGGCGTCGGGGGCATCGAGGCGGAGGCCGCCATGCTCGGCCAGCCGATCTCCATGCTGGTGCCTCCGGTCGTGGGCCTGCGCCTCGTGGGCGAGCTCGGGGAAGGCACCACGGCGACCGACCTCGTGCTCACGGTTGCCGAGCTGTTGAGGAGGCACAACGTCGTCGGCAAGTTCGTCGAGTGCTATGGCCCGGGCGTGGCAAGGGTGCCACTCGAGAACCGGGCGACCCTGGGCAACATGTCACCGGAGTACGGCTCGACGGCCACGATGTTCCCCATCGACTCCGAGACGCTCCGTTACCTGCGGCTCACCGGCCGCCCCGAGCAGCGCTGCGCCCTCGTGGAGGCCTACGCCAAAGAGCAGGGCCTCTGGCATGACGAGACGGCCGAGGCTGCCTACTCGGAACGGATCGAGCTCGACCTCTCGTCCATCGAGCCGAGCCTCGCGGGCCCCTCACGCCCTCAGGACCGCGTTCCCTTGCGCCGATCCAAGGCCATGTTCGCCGATGCGCTCCCACGCTCGCTTCCCGCGCCGGTCTCGACCGCGGCGGGCCAGGGCGTACTCACAGGTGCCACTTCGGCGCATGTGCGGCTCCCCGACGGTGCCGAGTTTGACCTCGAGCACGGCCACGTCGTCATCGCAGCGATCACGAGCTGCACCAATACTTCGAACCCCCAGGTGATGATCGCCGCCGGACTCGTCGCGAAGAGGGCGATCGAGCTCGGCCTCAGCTCCAAGCCGTGGGTGAAGACCAGCCTCGCACCGGGCTCGCGGGTCGTCATGGACTACCTGGAGCGGGCAGGCCTGGTCCCCTATCTCGAGAAGCTCGGCTTCGGGCTCGTCGGATTCGGCTGCACTACCTGCATCGGCAACTCCGGCCCGCTGCTCGGTGAGATCTCCGAGGCCATCGGCGCCAATGGACTCGCTTGCGCGGCCGTTCTGTCGGGAAATCGCAACTTCGAGGGGAGGATCCATCCCGACGTCCGGATGAACTACCTCGCATCTCCGCCTCTCGTGGTCGCCTACGCGCTGGCCGGCACGATGAACATTGATCTCGCGACCGAGGCCCTCGGCTCGTCCGACGATGGCAGCCCCGTGTTCCTCGCGGACATCTGGCCCGCTTCGGACAAGGTCGCCGAGGTACTCGAACAGGCGGTGGGCGCCGAGATGTTCCGCCTGGAGTACGCGGGAGCCACGACCGGGGACGAGAACTGGCAGTCTCTCGAGACTCCGACAGGACAGCGCTATGCCTGGGACGGGCAGTCGACCTACGTGCGAAAGCCGCCGTTCCTCGAGGGCATGGAGGCTGAGCCGGCACCGCTCACCGACATAACCGGGGCCAGGGTGCTGGCAGTCCTCGGCGACAGCGTCACCACGGACCACATCTCGCCGGCGGGATCGATCAGGCCGTCGAGCCCTGCCGGTCTCTGGCTGCAGAGCCACGGGGTGGCCATCGGCGAGTTCAACTCCTACGGCGCCCGACGCGGCAACCACGAGGTCATGATCCGCGGGACCTTCGCCAACACCCGCATCCGCAACCTCCTCGTGCCCGGCACCGAGGGTGGGGTGACCGTTCACCTGCCCGACGGCGATCAGATGACGATCTTCGAGGCGGCCATGCGCTACCAGTCCGAGGGCGTGCCCCTCATGGTGATAGCCGGCAAGGAGTACGGCTCCGGATCGTCACGCGACTGGGCCGCGAAAGGACCGGCGCTGTTGGGAGTCCGGGCGGTGATCGCAGAGAGCTTCGAGCGGATCCACAGGTCGAACCTGATCGGCATGGGCGTTCTCCCCCTGCAGTTCTCGCCGGGGGAGAACGCAGCCTCGCTCGGGTTGAGCGGTCGCGAATCGCTCGATCTGAACGGGCTCTCGGACCTCGGTGCCGGCGAGCTCGTCGGGCGCGAGCTCACAGTCGCGGCCGACGGGCACAGTTTCAAGGTGTTGCTTCGCGTCGACACGCCGGGCGAAGCCACTTACCTGCGTCACGGCGGCATCCTGCCGTTTGTAGTCAGGGCGCTGGCCAGGGCTTGAGGGGGGCTTCAGCCGACGGTTATGAGCCGGCCGAGCCCGATCCACCGCATGAAGGTCTCGAGCCAGCTCGTCACATCGGTCAGCCTGTCTGTGAAAAGAAGGACCCCGAACACGCCCATCACGACGGCCGACACGATGGTGATGAGCCGGGAATGCCTACGTACGAACGAGAAGGCACCCGACAAGCGGCCGAGGGCGAGGCCCACGACGAGGAACGGGATCCCGAGTCCCAACGAGTAGACGCCCAGCAACGCCGCTCCCCGCCCGGCCGAGCCCGATGTCGCTGCGGCCGCGCTCACCGAGGCAAGGATCGGCCCGAGACAGGGCTGCCAGCCGAAGCCGAAGGCGGCACCTGCGACAGGCGCAGCGAAAGGCCCGTAGCGCTCCAGTCTCGGCTGAAACCTGAACTCCCGGTACCAACCGGGTCGTTTCAACACGAGCGATCCCGCCAGGAACAACGACATCGCCACGACGAGGCCCCCCGAGATGCGCAACAACAGCACCTTGTCACGGAAGACCGCGCTCCCGATCGTCGTGGCGGTAACGCCCAACAGCACGAACACAACGGTGAACCCGATCACGAACAACGCCGTGTCCCTGGCGATCCGTAGGAGATGGTGGCGCGATCCCTGGACCGAATCGGTGAGGTCGAGTCCGGTGAGGACCGAGAGGTAGCCCGGGACGATTGGTAGCACGCAGGGTGACACGAAAGATGCGACGCCGCCGCCGAAGGCGGCGATGTAGCTCACAGTGTTGGTCATCCCGGCCTTGAAGTCTGCCCGAAACAGGCCGCCGTGGCGCACCTCACGCAACGGTCCTTGCTTCGCGAGGCAGGAATTGGCATTGTCGGGTGAGATGACGCTGACTGATCGGGAACGCAACGTGCTCGATGTGGAACGCGATTGGTGGCTTTCGTCGCCGTCCAAACGCCAGGCGATCCAAGAAAGACTGGGGCTCTCACCGGGCGCCTACTACGGCGTGCTGAGGCGCTTGGCCGACTCGCCTGAGGCTTTCGCCTATGACCCGCTCGTGGTCCACCGCGTAAAGAGCCGGATCATCCGCCGTCGCCGGGACCGTTTCGAAGGCGGTCCTCGGCTCGAGCGCCGGCCACGTTGACCGCGGTGGAACCCCCGAGGTCCGAAGGCTGACGACCACAGAGACTTCCGCTGTCGAGCTTCTCGGCCAAGTCCCGGACCGCGCCGGGCTTTGTTGCGACTTCGACGGGACGATCGCCCCGATAGTCCTCGACATACGGGCCGCCCGCGCTCTGCCCGGAGCCCTCGTGGCGTTGCACACCCTGGCAAGGAAGCTGGCCGTGGTCGCGGCCATCTCGGGACGTCCCGCGGCGTTCCTCGCCGACCGCCTTGAGCTCGCGCGCTACCGGTCCCCGCTGCGGGCTTTCGGCCTGCACGGGCTCGAAGAGGCCTTCGCGAACGGGACGGTCCGGCTGCGCCCGGGGGTCTCAGATTGGCAGCCAGTGATCGCGACCGTCCGCGATCAGCTTCGCCGTAACCTGCCCGCCAGCGTCGAGGTCGAGGACAAGAGCTATGGCGTCACAGCGCATTGGCGCTCGATGCTCGCATCGAAGGCCAACCTCGATGCGGTTACGGCACAGGTGACCGAGGTGGCTCGACACCTCGCCGCCGAACACGGCCTGGTTCCGATGCCGGGCAAGGCGAGCGTGGAGCTGGCACTGCCTCTAGGAATCGACAAGGGAACAGTCGTGACCGAGCTTTGCGGGACCAACGAGAGGGCTGGGTTCATCGGCGACGACACCAGTGACCTGGCAGCGTTCCGCGCCCTCGACGAACTGGCGAGTTCGTCCGGGCTCCGGACGGTGAAGGTCGCCGTGGCCGGCTCCGACGTGCCCCGAGCGCTCTTGGAGACAGCCGACCTCGTCCTCGATGGTCCGGGGGCCGCTGTCGGGTTCCTGGAAGCACTGGCCGCACGGGTCGTCACAACGTGATCGCGCCGGTCGTGGCGAGACCGTCCGGAGGATGTGAGGTCGGGGCCAGGCCTAGGTCGACGCTCGGTTCCAGTGCACCGCCTCTCGGGCGTGAGCGTCGAGGGCGAGACGTACACCGAGACCGACGAGCGACCAGCCGAGCCGCGCACGGATCTTCGGATGGACGGCACCGAGTCGCCGAGCCCGGGTCGCCGTGAAGATCTCCCGCTGACGCTGCGCCGCGAGCTGCTGCAGTAACGACGGATTGGTCATATGAGCCACGGTAGCGACCATTGCGGACAGTTTCGGTCCGCAATCTGGCATAATTTTCCTCATGCCCGACACGGCCGGCCGCCTCTTGAAGCTCCTCGGGCTCCTGCAACGGCGCACGGCGTGGAGCGGGCCCGACCTGGCCGAACGTCTCGAAGTGGACGCCCGAACATTGAGACGCGATGTGGACCGGCTCCGGGTGCTCGGCTACCAGATAAGGGGCACACCCGGTGCCGGCGGCGGTTACCGGCTGGGAGGCGGCACGGACGTGCCGCCCTTGCTCTTCGAGGACGAGGAGGCGATGGCGGTCGCCGTCGTTCTCGGCGTCTCGGCGGCCGCCGCTGTTCCGGGCATCGAGCGCGGATCGCTTGCCGCCCTGGCGAAGCTAGACCGCCTGCTCCCGCCGCGCCTGGGTGCACAGCTGAGCGCATTGCGGGCGGCCATCGTCCCACTTGTGTCACAGACCGAAGTGGTCTCCACCGAGTGCCTGATCCAGTTGGCCCAGGCTTGCGACGGTCACCAGCGTGTGACCTTCTCCTACGAGGCCCAGGACGGGCGCCGAAGCACGCGTCGTGTCGAGCCGCACCGGCTGGTGGCAACCGACCGGCGCTGGTATCTGGTCGCGCACGACCTGGAGAGAGACGACTGGCGGACTTTCCGCGTGGACAGGATCTCGGAGCTGGAGGTGACCGGCCACACCTTCGTGCCGCGTCCTTTGACCGACCCCGCGCGGATGGTCGCCGAAGGCCTCACGACCGCCCGGTACGCCCATCAGGCGCTCGTCTCGGTGAAAGCGCCCCTCGAGGAGGTCGCCCGCCTCATCTCCCCCTACACCGGAGTCCTCGAACGAGACGGCGACCACACTCGCGTCCGGCTCGGCTTCGACGACCTCGGCTGGGTGGCCGGCTACCTCGTCGGTCTCGGCCCGGAGTTCGAGGTGCTCGGACCGGACGAGTTGCGCCGGTACCTGTCGGCTCTCGGAGAACGTTTGGCAAGCCTCCACGGCACCGGGCGCTCGACACGACCGCGACCTATCGCGCCAGCGCCCCCGCGCAGACCGCGTCAGGAGGGAACGCGAGCCGAGTGACGGACCTCGGCCAGCCAGTGTGCCGGGGTGCGCGATCGTGCCCGGCGCCGCAGCTCTGCGGAGCGAACCCGGCGATCGGCGTGACTCATGGACAACCCGGCGGCCATCGCAGCCGCCGTGCCTGTCACGTCGAACGGGTTGACGCCGATGGCGACGTCCGCGAGCTCCTCGTAGGCACCGGCTTCCCTCGAGAGCACGAGCACGCCTTGGCGTTCGTTGACGGCCGGCCCCTCCATGGCGACGAGGTTGAGACCGTCCCGGATCGGATTGACAACCAACAGGTCGTAACGGCGCAGCGCAGCCACGGTCGCCGCGAAGTCGTCCTCGAGGTCGAGCACGACCGGCGTGTAGCCCGGTGTCCCCCAGCGTTCGTTCACCCGGACCACGACGTGCTCCACCTCGGTCCGGTAGGCGAGGTACTCCGGCAGTGACTCCCGAGACGCGTAGACGCGGGCGAGGAAGACCAGGCGACCGCGCCACTGCGGTGATGCCTCGAGCAATTCGTCGAACGCGAGGAAACCGCGGATCAGGTTCTTCGACAGCTCGACGCGGTCGCTGCGCAACAACAGCGTCCGCCCGTCGAGCTGGCCCTCGAGGCGCTCGAGGCGCGATCGGCACGCATCAGTGGCGGCCATCTCGTCGAGTCTCGCCGGATCCGCGCCGAGAGGGGCCACGAAAGTCTCCGGCGGCCGAACTCCGCACGCCGAAGCACACCTCAAGAACGCCTCCCGCCATCTCGCTGTGTGAAACCCACAAGCGCCGAAACGGGACATGGACTCCATCAAGGCGAGTCGGGGACCGTCCGGCAACATGGCCAGGTCCTCCGGAGGGCAGAACGAGGTGTGGGAGAAGAACGCCGTCGCCAGATCGGGGCGCCGCTTGGTCAGGTAGTTCCCGACCAGCGCCAGGTGGTAATCGTTCACGACCACGGTCGCCCCGGTGGCGGCCTCTTCCGCGACCGTGTCGGCGAAGGCCTCGTTGAACCGGCAGTACCCTTCCCAGGCCTCGTGCCAGACCCTGTCGAAACGCGGGCGTCGCGCACGATCGAACAAGCCGTGGTGCAAGAACCACAAGGTGCCGTTGGCGATGACGTCATAGGCCTCTCGCCCGACCTCCGCAGTGACCTCGACCATGCGCAACTTGAGCGAGTCCTGTCCGGTCGCCACCGCCCTGCCCGAGGCGTGGAGCCGATCCGCCTCCGTGAGGGCCGAGGCGATCCAGAGCGCTCCCGTTCCTGATGTCTTGGACTCCTCAACAAGGGCGCCGCTCAGGCTCGGGGCCATGCCGCCCGCGGCCGGTCGGAACTCAGGTTCTCCCCGAGGACCGCTCACGAGGGTGAAAGGCCCTCTGTTCGAGACGACGACGAGGCCGAAGCCGCTCACGCGATCTGCACCCCCGCGCGGCGAAGGGCAATTTCCAGCACGTCACGGGCCTGGGGAGCGAGCTCGTGCAGGGGACGGTTGCGGTGTGCACGAACATCGAGGTCGACCTGGGCGATGGACCCCACGCCGAAGCGGCGTGAGATGTCGATCAGCATCCCGAGCTCGACTCCGTAGCCGTCCGCCAGTTCGATCTGCCCGAGGGCCTCGCGCCGGACGGCGACCTCGCCCGCGAGCGGCTGGACCACGCCCGACAACTGAGGGAACAGCAGAGACACGAGCGGGCGTGCCACGAGCTCGGTGACGCGGCCACCGCCGGTCGGGCTCTCACCAAACGGCCGGCGGTAGCAAGCCTTGACCAGCATCGTCCCCGATGAGGCGAGAACCGGGCCCAAAAGGCCCCTCACGAAGTGCGCCCCGAAGTTCTCGACGTCTCCGTCGAGGAACACGACGATGTCGCCGTCGCTCTCGGCGAGCCCGCGACGCATGGCCTCGCCCTTGCCGTGAGCCCAGGGCATCGTCCCCCCGGTTTTCGGCACCGACACGATGCGCGCGCCCGCCGCCAGCGCGACCACCGCGGTCGCGTCGTCTGACCGGTCGTCGACCACGAGGAGGTCGTCGACGAGGCCGGCGTCGCGGACGAGTTCGCGATGCACTGTCTCGACTATGGCGCCCACGGTCGCCTCCTCGTCATGAGCTGGGATGCAGACAGTGATGCGCTTGCCGTTCTTGGTCGCCTTCAAGTCCGCGATGGAGAAGTCCCCGTGGTGGTAGGAAGCGATCGGCGTCGTGACGTCGGATGCGGCAGCCATGGTCGACAGCCAGGTTAGGACCTGAGCCAGAGTCGACCTCACCTATTCAGGCCCACAGACCTGGGGCGGTCCCTTTGACGCGGGCCGACCTGTCGTCCACACTTGATGGCCAATCATCCAGAGCGGCCGAGGGATCGGGCCTTACGAAAGCCGCGACAACCAGTGCGAGCCGGTCGGCCGCGCCAGGTGCCAATGCCCGAACGATGAGGAGGATCTCTTGGATCATGTCGTCGGGCTTCGCTGCCGGGAGTGCGCCCACTTGTACCCGGCCGCTGCCATCCACGTGTGCGAGTTCTGTTTCGGGCCTCTCGAGGTTGCCTATGACCACGAGGCGCAGCGTGCAGCTGTCACGCGGGAGACCATCGCCGCGGGACCACCCAGCATGTGGAGGTACGCGGCCCTCCTGCCGGTCTCGGCCGAGTCTCCGGTGGACCTCGGGACAGGGTTCACGCCTCTTGTCCTCGCGGAACGCCTGGCCGCGGAGATCGGGCTCGGGGAGGTCTGGGTGAAGGACGACACCCGCAACCCGACCGGCTCGTTCAAGGACCGGGTTGTCGGCGTGGCGCTCACCAAGGCCCGCGAGCTCGGCTTCGAAGTCGCAGCGTGCGCCTCGACCGGCAATCTTGCAAACTCGGTCGCCGCCCACGCCGCCCGTGCAGGCATGGAGTCGTTCGTGTTCGTGCCGCACGACCTCGAGGCTGTGAAGCTCATCACGACCGCGGTCTTCGGCGGGCACCTCGTGGCGGTCGACGGCAGCTATGACGACGTGAACCGTCTCTGCGCGGAGCTGGCCAGCGAATTCGCCTCCTGGGCCTTTGTCAACGTCAACATACGGCCCTATTACGCCGAAGGATCCAAGACATTGGCCTTCGAGGTCGCCGAACAGCTCGGCTGGCAGCTCCCCGACCACGTCGTGGTGCCGATCGCCTCGGGGAGCCAGCTCACCAAGATCGACAAGGGGTTCCGCGAGCTTGCCGAACTCGGACTCGTCGAGGCCGAAGGCGAGGTCCGGGTTTCGGGTGCCCAGGCCCAGGGCTGCTCCCCCGTGGCGACGGCCTTCGCGGACGGGACCGACTACGTACGCCCGGTCAAGCCGTCGACGATCGCGAAGTCGCTCGCCATCGGGAACCCCGCGGACGGCTGGTACGCCCTCGAGGTTGTCCGCCGCACCAAAGGTGCAGTCGCGGCAGTCACCGACGCCGAGATCATCGAAGGGATCCGCCTGCTGGCGCGCACCGAGGGGATCTTCGCCGAGACGGCGGGAGGTGTCACCGTGGCAACGCTCGTCAAGCTGGCCGCTGCGGGTATTGTCCGAAGCGATGAGCGCGTCGTCATTTTCATCACGGGCAACGGTCTCAAGACCGTCGAGGCGCTCGCCGGAACGGTCGGGCCGTCCGCAACGATTCAGCCGACGCTCCAAGCCGTCGCCGAATTGCTCGACGGTGAGAAAAAGCTGAAAGCGGCGCGGCCATGAGCGTCACCGTTCGCATCCCGACCCAGCTGCGGCCCTTGACCGCCGGCGCGGGTGAGGTCCACGTGGAAGCCCTGACTGTGCGCGAAGCGATAGATGCCCTCGAGCACGACCATCCGGGCTTGAGGGGGCGCCTGTTGGACGAGCAGGGTACGCTGCGGCGTTTCGTGAACCTGTTCGTGGCGGACGAGGACGTGCGCTTCCTACAGGGCCTCGACACCGCTCTTGCGGCCGGCACCACCTTGTCGATCATCCCGGCCGTCGCCGGCGGCTGAAGCCCTGGAGCGCACCCCCGTGGGGACCGGCGCTCGCGCCGGCCGTGGGAACTGTGGCCCGCGCCGGCGCCGGCGAGACTTTGAGCTGGAAATTCAGGGGCGCAGTTGCGCGGGAGCGCCAGGCGTGGTTTGCTATTAGCACTCGCACCATGAGAGTGCTAACGGTTACGGATTTGTGCAGCCCAAGGAGGACATCCCCAAAATGCCGAAGTTGATCGCCTTCGACGAGCAGGCCCGCCGGGCCCTCGAGAATGGCATGAACCAGCTCGTCGACGCCGTGAAGGTCACGCTTGGCCCGAAGGGTCGCAACGTCGTGCTGGAGAAGAAGTGGGGCGCTCCGACCATCACCAACGACGGCGTCTCCATCGCAAAGGAGATCGAGCTCGAAGACCCATGGGAGAAGGTCGGAGCCGACCTCGTAAAGGAAGTCGCGAAGAAGACCGACGACGTCGCGGGAGACGGGACGACGACTGCGACCGTCCTTGCGGGCGCCATGGTCCGCGAAGGTCTGCGCAACGTCGCGGCAGGCGCGAACCCGATGTCGCTGAAGCGTGGCATCGAGGTCGGCGTCGAGACTGCCGTTGCCCGCCTGAAGCAGCTTTCCAAGGAGATCGACGCGAAGGACCAGATCGCCCAGGTGGCATCGATCTCCTCCGCCGACGACGAGATCGGATCGATGATTGCCGAAGCCATCGACAAGGTCGGCAAGGACGGCGTCATCACTGTCGAGGAGTCCCAGACATTCGGCATGGAGATGGAGCTGGTCGAAGGCATGCGCTTCGACAAGGGCTACATCTCGCCCTACTTCGTCACCGACCCTGACCGCATGGAGGCTGTCCTCGAAGACCCTTACATCCTCCTCGTGGGCTCCAAGGTCTCGGCGGTCCGTGACCTGCTCCCAGTGCTCGAGAAGGTCATGCAGACCGGCAAGCCCCTCATGATCGTGGCCGAGGACGTCGAGGGTGAGGCGCTCGCGACACTTGTCGTGAACAAGATCCGCGGCACGTTCCGCAGCACCGCCGTCAAGGCTCCCGGCTTCGGGGAGCGGCGCAAGGCCATGCTCCAGGACATCGCGATCCTGACCGGCGCCCAGGTCATCACAGAAGAGGTCGGGCTGAAGCTCGAGAACGTCGCTTTGGACCTGCTCGGCCGGGCCCGCAAGATCGTCGTGACCAAGGACGAGACGACCGTTGTGGAGGGCGCCGGTGACGACGCCGACATCAAGGGCCGGATCAACCAGATCAAGACCGAGATCGAGAACACCGACTCCGACTACGACCGGGAGAAGCTGCAAGAACGCCTGGCAAAGCTCTCCGGTGGCGTCGCGGTCATCAAGGTCGGTGCTGCGACAGAGGTCGAGCTCAAGGAGAAGAAGCACCGCATCGAGGACGCCGTGTCCACTACCAAAGCGGCCATCGAGGAGGGCGTCGTTCCAGGTGGAGGAGTCGCACTGCTTCGTTCGCAGCAGGCCATCTTGGAAGCTGCCGAGAAGCTGGACGACGACGAGGCCACAGGTGCCAGGATCGTTGCCCGCTCGGTCGAGGAGCCTTTGAAGCAGATCGCCGTCAACGCCGGCCTCGAGGGCGGCGTCGTGGTCGAGAAGGTGAAGGGCCTGAAGGGCGCCCACGGCCTGAACGCGCAGACCGGCGAATACGAAGACCTGTTCAAGGCGGGCGTTATCGACGCTGCCAAGGTGACTCGGTCGGCGCTGCAGAACGCGGCCTCGATCGCGGCCCTCTTCCTCACTACCGAGGCGGTCGTCGTGGACAAGCCCGAGGAGAAGGCTCCCGCCATGCCTCCGGGCGGTGGGATGGAGGACTACTGATCCCTACACCAGGGGTCGTTGAAGCCTGTGCCCACCAGGGACGCCACCAAGGCGTCCCTGGTGGCGCGTTCGGGCACCCGGCAGAACCCGGTCGCGGTGGCGCCAGAGGCGGCTCCGCCCACGGCGCCATCTTCTCGGGCGCTCCGTAGACTCCACGCCGTGACCTCCGAGGCCCTCTCGCACGACGACTCGCCGGTCGGCCCGAGTACCGGCTGGGGCGTGCTGCACCTGTTCTGCAAGCCGAGGCCAGGAGCCGAGGCCCGCTCTCTTCTTGCAGCGATCGACAGCGCGCAAAAAGACGAGTGCCAGGTCGTGACGGCGGCGATGCTCGGGCACAAGGCCGATATCTGCGTTCTGGCGCTCGGTGCGGACCTGAGAGCGCTGCGTCGGCTGCAGACCGATCTGCAGACGGGCGGCCTCGATGTCGTCGACTCGTACGTATCGCTGACGGAGGTGTCCGAGTACGCCGCCGGCGTGCCCGAGGAGATGAAACAGGCTCGCCTGTACCCGACGCTTCCTCCCGAGGGCAAGCCGGCCATGTGCTTCTACCCCATGTCAAAACGCCGCGCCCCGGGGGCGGAGAACTGGTACACGCTCAGCTTCGAGGACCGTCTCGAGCTCATGCGAGGACATGGGACCGCTGGTCGCGAGTTCCGTGGCCGGGTGCTTCAGCTCGTGACGGGCTCTGCTGGGCTCGATGACTGGGAGTGGGGAGTCACCCTGTTCGGTGTCCACCTTGACGACCTGAAAGAGTGTGTCTACTCCATGCGCTTTGACGAGGCCTCGGCACGTTATGCGGACTTCGGGCCCTTCTACACCGGAATGGTCGCGGAACCGGCGGCGGTGCTAAGTGGCGTCGGCATTCGCTGAACTGGCCGGGGACGATCCCGCCGAGGCGACCAGGAACGCCCTGGTCCGTCTGCAGGACGTGCTGGCCCGCCTCGGGCGGCTCGTGGTCGCCTTCTCAGGGGGTGCCGACTCGGCGTTGGTCGCCGCTGTGGCCACCGGGCTGCTAGGAGCAGAACATGTGCTGTGCGCCACGGCCGTGTCACCCTCTCTTGCACCGGAGGACCTGGCACATTGCGCCCGGATCGCGGAGGAGTGGGGCCTGCGCTGGCAAGCCGTGACCACCAACGAGCTCGACGACCCCGCCTATGTGCGCAATGATCTCGACCGTTGCTACCACTGCAAGCGCGAGCTGATGGACGTGTTGACGCCCATGGCCGACTCCGAGCGGGCAACGGTGGTGCTGGGAGTCAATCTCGACGATCTCAACGATCACCGGCCGGGCCAGAGGGCGGCCGCCGAGCGCGGCGCCGTGTTTCCTCTCGTGCAGGCGGGCCTCGACAAAGCGACGGTCCGTAACGTGTCGAAGGACCTCGGTCTGAGCACCTGGGACCGGCCGGCAGCTGCGTGCCTGGCCTCGAGACTGCCTCACGGCACACCCGTCAGCCTGGGCGTCCTCGACCAGGTGGCCGCAGGCGAGTCAGCGCTGCGACAGCTCGGGTTCAACGCCCTGCGGGTGCGTCATTATGGGGATCTCGCCCGGATAGAGCTGCCGCTCGGGGACCTTGACCGTGCGCTCGCAGTCCGTGGCGCGATCGTCACGGCCCTGCGAAGTGCTGGCTACCGCTACGTCACGATCGATCTCGAGGGCCTGCGTTCGGGCAATCTGTCCGCTCCCGCCCACGATCGAGAAAGGCTCGGCCGATGAACGAACGTGTCCGCCTCACCTTCCCCGAGGAACTGGTTCGCGAGCCGGTCGTGGCCCAGCTCGTCAGGCGTTTCGATGTCGAGCCGAACATCCGCAGGGCGAGTGTCGAGGCTCACCAGGGTTGGGTCATCTGCGAGCTCGTAGGCACTGCCTCGGCGATCGAAGGTGCCGTGGCCTGGCTGGAGGAGATCGGCGTCAGCGTCGACCGCCTCGGCGACGTCCTGGAGAGTTGAGGCCGACCGAGGCGGGCGTCCTGGTCTCGAGCGAGGCGAGACCGCCTCGCCTCCGCTTCAGAACCTCGTCGTCGGTGGTTCCTCGTTGCCCCTGGCACGAACCTGCCAACCGCCGGTGGCAACCTGGTGCGGCTCGTAGAACACGCAACCTTCCGGGCAAGCGAACGGAACCATGTCGGCAACGTCGAGGCGGCAACGCTCGGTGCGCTCGCCCGAGCGCACGGTCCGCATGACGTAGTGCCGGCAGTCCTTCTTGACGCTCACCCCAGCCATGATCGCGCACGGGCGGTCGCGGCGTTGCCCGGCTCGGCAGCGGCATTAGGGTCGGGCGCGTGAGTGACGTGCCTGCGTCGACTCGGGACCTCGTGCGGTGGGGGGAGACCCTCGCGGCCATCGCCAGGACGGGCCTCGCCTTCACCAAGAACCTCTACGAGCAGGAG
>Ga0181520_10004724_pt1 | contig 22457 bp, 19 predicted proteins | sample PEATcosm2014_Bin_29_FD_132451 | JGI IMG/M metagenome (GOLD analysis project Ga0181520, IMG submission 132451) | Peatland microbial communities from MTU Mesocosm Facility, Houghton, MI, USA - PEATcosm2014_Bin02_30_metaG | ecosystem: Environmental > Terrestrial > Soil > Wetlands > Peat | place...
GCCGGCGAATGCAGCAAGAAAGGTTTGATCCCTTCTCCATCCGCTCACTCGGACGAACAAATGACATAAAAAATCCCAGGCCGGCCTTGGCGGAGCGACCTGGGATTTCCTGTTCAACGGAAGGTTGCGGAAGTCTAGTGATCGTGCGTCGTGTGACGCACCGAAACGATCGTTCCGTCCCCTCTTGCCTGCACGTAATTCCCATCGACCTGGCGCCACTCATTTCCCGCTCGCGGACGGGGAAGGTGGTTCTGCTTGTAATCGACCTTATCGCCTCTGTTCCAGTCGTCCTGCTGAATCTTTGCGCCTGTCTTCCATTCGCTGTGCTGCTTGTAGGTGTGGTTGTCGGGATGATCCTGGGCCAAGGCGGGCATGCTTGCCAGAGCCATAGCCAGGATTGGTAGTGCGAGTGCTGCTCGTATCGTTTTCATGGGTACTCCTGGAGAATTGGATTCCGCCTGGGAGGCAAACGTTGTTCGGACGATATTGGAAGGGGGCTTCAACCGGCAGAAATCGCGCAGGTTACGAGAGTCTGGGAAACGCAATGCATGCCACGGACTTTCGGTCTTCGAAGAAAGCGACGCATTCCGCGGAGACGTCCCGAGAGGACACCGGATGGAGGTAGCGTCGCCCGTCACAAAGCGTGAGAATTGGAACACCGGATGCTCACTCGGCCTATAACATCGCGTCTAGAAGGCAGAAGCTGCCTCGTTTTCAATCCCCTTTGTGAACGAAACCAGCGGTTCGTGCGTTGTAGAGAGAGGCGCTTCTTCCTCGATTCGCAGGATCCCTTTCGATTGACACAATAAAACCGAACGCGGAGCATGTCATGGGCGATTTGGGTAAGGACATCAGGCACGCGCTGCAAATGTTCATCAAGAGTCCCGGCTTTACGTTTGCGGCGGTGTCGGCGCTGGCGCTGGGGATTGGTGCGAATACAGCCATCTTTACGGTGGTCAATGCGGTGCTGCAGAAGCCGCTGACGTATCCCGGCGCCGAACGCATTGTGGAGATCGAGCTAAGTGGACAGGGCGGCAATGACGCAATTGCGTCGATACCGAAGTTTCATGTGTACCAAAAGCAAACGAGCATCTTTAAGGATGTGGCAGCGTACGATTTTGCGGGGCCGGGCTACAACCTGACCGGCGACCGGCCGGAGCAGATTCACGGGATTCACGTGACGGAGGCGTATTTTCGGCTGTTTGGCGCGCCCGTGATGCTGGGACGCACGTTCACGCCGCAGGAGGATTTGCCGAACGGCGGCAAGGTTGTGGTGTTGAGCTACGGCATGTGGCAGCGGCGGTTTGGCGGGAACCCCAAGGTGATTGGGAGCGCACTGTCGCTGGGGAATGAGCCGTACACGATTGTGGGCGTGCTGGGCAGGGATTTTGTTTCCGACCCGGAGGCGGACATCTGGCTGCCGTTTCAGTTTGAGCCGAACAGCACCAACCAGGGACATTTCTTTCAGGCGGCAGGGATGTTGAAGCCGGGTGTGACGGTGGCGCAGGCGAATGCGCAAATGAAGCTGGCGTATGGGCAGTTTCATCGGCTGTATCCCGAATCTGATCCGAAGGGCGGATTTGCGGTGGAGCCGCTGCGCGATTCGATTGTGAACGAATCGCGGAAATCGCTGCTGGTACTGCTGGGCGCGGTGGGCCTGGTGCTGCTGATTGCGTGCGCGAATGTGGCGAACCTGCTGCTGGTGCGGGCGACGGGACGGAAGCGTGAGTTTGCGATTCGTTCGGCGCTGGGCGCGAGCCGGACCCGGATTATTCGGCAACTGCTGACGGAGAGCGTGTTGCTGGCGGTGACGGGCGGAGTGCTGGGGTCGGTGCTGGGATTTGTGGGTGTACGCGCGCTGCTGGCGATCAGCCCTGCGGGGTTGCCGCGTATCGGCGAAGACGGCGCGGCCATTGGCGTGGATTGGCGGGTGTTGGGATTTACGCTGGCGATTTCGCTGTTGACGGGAATTTTGTTTGGGTTGTTCCCGGCGTTCGCGGCTTCGCGGACGGATCTGAATTCTTCATTGAAGGAGAGCAGCAACCGATCGGGCACGGGGTTCCGGCAGGGGAAGGCGCGGGCGGCGCTGGTGGTGAGCGAAGTGTCGCTTGCACTGGTGCTGCTGATTGGGTCGGCGCTGCTGATTCGGACGTTCATCGCATTGCGCGGCGTGAATCCTGGATTTGACGCGCACAACGTGGTGAGCATGGACATGTCGCTGACGGGCGCGCGCTTTGACAAGACGGCTGGAGTGGCGCAGCTTTCGCACGAGGGGCGCGCGCGGCTGAATGCGATTCCCGGCGTGGAGGATTCGGCGTTCACCTGCTGCCTGCCGATTCAGGGACAGTTTGGATTGCCGTTCACGATTGTGGGACGGCCGGTGGATCCGGCGAAGGGATCGCCGGGAGCGGGATGGATGAGCGCTTCGCCGGATTACTACAAGCTGTTCAAGATTCCGGTGCTGCGCGGGCGTGAGTTCAACGAACACGATACAGCGTCGGCGCCGGGCGTGGTGCTGATCAATGAGGCACTGGCAAAGCAATATTGGCCGAAGGGCAATCCGCTGGGCCAGCAGATTTTGATTGGGCATGGCGTGGGACCGGAGTTTGAAGAGCCTGCGCGGCAGGTGATTGGGGTGGTTGGGAATGTGCACGACGGCGGATTGGCCCACGATCCGGGCTCGCTGATGATTGTTCCCGATGCGCAGGTGACGGATGGGATGACGAAGTTGAATGCGGGCATTGTGCCGCTGCGCTGGGTAATACGGACGCATGGCGATCCGCATCAGTTGATTCCGCAGATCACGGAACAGCTGCGATTGGCGAGCGGAGGATTTTCGGTGTCGCATGTGCGGACGATGGACGAGATCGTTTCGCGGTCGACGGCGCGGGACAGCTTCAATATGTTGCTGCTGACGATTTTTGGCGGAGTGGCGCTGGTGCTGGCGGCGATCGGGATCTACGGGCTGATGGCATATTCCGTGGAGCAGCGCACGCAGGAGATGGGGATTCGCATGGCGCTCGGCGCGGACCGCGGCACGATTCGGAAACTGATTGTGTGGCAGGGGATGCGGCTGGCGCTAGTCGGCGTGGTGCTGGGCATCGGTGCGGCGTTTGGGCTGACGCGGCTGATTGCGAGCTTCTTGTTTGGCGTGAAAAGCTGGGATCCGGTGGTGTTTATTACGGTGCCGTTGGTGTTAGGTGCTGTGGCACTGCTGGCGGTGTGGCTGCCGGCGTCGCGCGCGGCAAAGATGGATCCCATGCAGGCGCTGCGGGTTGAGTGAGTATTGCATGCCTGCCGTTCCCTCATTTATCCGGAATCACCATGTTGCGGAAGATCTTCCATGTACCGTCCGGCTGCTCTCGCCAGGCTGTCAGATATCTTTCAACCAGTCTTTTGCCTCCGCTGTAGGTAGCCTCGGCCTGGCCCCATTCATAGACAAAGCTTCCTTGTTCTGTCGATCCCTGCGTCTTCACGGCGGCAGAGCGCGCTCGTCCAAGGCTTTCGAGCTGTGTTGTCATATGCCGCTCGATTTGAAGCCGTCCTCGAGTACACTCGCCGGCGCGACCGCAATCGACCGCGTCTTCGGTGTAGGTTGCGGCAATTCGCTTGATGTCTCCAGCCTTGATCCCGTCGATCCAGGCCTGGTTTCCCGCATCCATCGCGACTCGTGCTGAAGGGGTCGGCGTCTGGCCCGGCATGAGTAGTGCTGCCGAAACCAGAGCGCCAGCGGTAAGGAACGACCTGAGCGTTTTCATCGAAGAAGCATCCTCTTGCTTACTTAGAAAGCTGTTTGGCTGGTCGCAGGATCAGAAAGACGCTGACGAGGACAAGTGCGGCTCCTGCGAGAGTGCGGAGGGTCACGGGTTCGCTGGCGACGAAATAGCCCAATGCGACGGCGACGATGGGGTTGACGTAGGCGTGGCTGGAAACACGTGTGGCCGGCATATGCCCAAGCAGCCAGACGAAAGCTGTGAAGGCCACGAGCGATCCGAAGACGATCAGGTAGAGTTCCGCTTCGATGCCGCGCAGAGTGATGTGCGGGAACGGATGCATTTCGCCGAAGGCCGCGGAGAGCGCAAGGAGTGCGGCTCCGCCGAGCATCATGGCTGCGCCGGCGGTGAGAGGGCGGGCTTTGGGCAGATCGAAGGACCGGCTGATGACTGCCCCAAGAGACCAGCTGAGACTGGCGGCGAGAATGGCGAAGCAAGGCAGGAGGCCGTATGTTTGGCCATTGCCGCGCAGGAGCAGAATGCCCACGCCCACGAAGCCGATGAGCGTGGAGACGGAGACGGCCCAGCGGAAACGCTGCTGGCGGAGGATCAGCATTTCCAGGATCAGCGTATCGATGGGGATGGTGGCCTCAAGCACGGCGGCGATGCCGGACGGTACGTATTTTTGCGCCCAGAAGAGCAATCCGTACACGACGACGAACATGAGCAGGCCCATGATGGCCAGGCTGCGCCACTGCGTTGCGGTGGGGCGAGCTTCGCCTTTGGCGCGCATGAAAGCGTAGAGGACGGTTCCGGCTATAAGAAAACGGGCGCCGGCGGCAAAGAGCGGGGGCAGTTCTTCGACCGCGATGCGGATGGCGAGGAAGGTTGTTCCCCCGAGGAAGTAAATGGCGAAGAACGCGGCGATCAGGCGCAGGCGGAATGATTTTGCGGCGGCGAGTGCGGGAGAATTGGTAACCACTGAAGCGCTCATAGACAGTTATCACTTTACAGATCGCAAGGTAACCTGTCAAGATGATTTTAGGGGTTATCAAGAGAAATGCCGTCAGGGTTAGAGGATCGCACTTTTGAATTGATTGCGGGAGATGCTTCGCTCGATTTTGTGAATACGCTGGATTGGCGATTTCGCGAATCCGGGACAGAGGAATTGATCGGCAGTTATGACGAGCTGATCGGGTTTTGCGAGCAGTCGGGCGAGCTGACGGCGAAACAGGCGCGGGGCCTGCGACGCGAGGTAAGTGCAAGCGCGGGCGAGAAGGTCTTGCGCGCTGCGCGGGATTTGCGGGAAGCGGCGGCGGAGTTTTTTTATTCAGAGCTGGAAGAGCGCAAACCCTCGGCGGCGACGATTGTCGCGCTTGAACGGATATTTAAGGATGCGCATCAACAGCAGCGACTGCGGCGCGGTGAGATGGGCGTGCGATGGGACTGGCCCGAGGGCGAAGTTGCGCCAGAGCTGCCGGTGTGGACGCTGGCGTTGCGCGCGGAAGCGTTGATGACAAGCGAGCGCTTGCAGGCGTTGCGGGAGTGCGGGAATCCTGAGTGCCGGTGGTTGTTTATGGATACGAGCAAGAATCACACGCGGCGCTGGTGCGATATGAAGATTTGTGGAAACCGGATGAAGGCGCGGCGGTTTAAGGCATTGCATGCAGCGGGTTCAAGGGGGCTTCTCCAGTAGACTGGGAGGCGATGAATTCGTGCGAGAGAGGGTTGGGGGCTGCGCTCGCAGTGGCTCTTGCGTTGATGATGGCTGGGTGCGGGACACCGGGCGCGCCGCAGGCTCCGTCCCTGAATCTGCCGCAGCCGGTGATGGACTTGTCTGCGATTCGCGCCGGGGATCAGGTATCCCTTTTCTGGACCATGCCTAAAAAGAACACAGACAAGCTCGTGATCAAGGGCGCTGTCACCGTGCGGGTTTGCCGGCAGGAAGGAGTGGGGCCATGTGTCGATGCGGGAACGGTGACGATGGCTCCCGGCGCGGCTGGTTCGCATTCCGAGACTCTTCCTGCATTGCTGTCTGCGGGAACTCCACGAGTGCTGAAGTACTTTGTCGAATTGAAGAATCGCAATGGCCGGTCGGCAGGCTTGTCGAACGCTGTGGAGACGCTTGCAGGAGGGCCACCCGACCCTGTACGGGGATTCACGGCCGAGGTGCGGAAGGCCGGTGTGGTGCTCAGCTGGACTCCCGACGGCGAAAATGCGGCTGTGCGATTGCAGCGCAAATTGCTGACTCCGCCTGCGACTAAGCCCCAGCAGGGGCTGATGTCACCGCCGCCAGAGCCGCTGGAACAGAATTTGCTGGTCGAAGATGGGTTGCAACGGGATGGGGCGCTGGGACGCGCGCTCGACAAGAGCATTCACTTCGGCGAGACGTATGAATATCGAGCACAACGTGTGGCGCGCTTGACGGTGAACGGCAACACGATGGAGTTGGCTGGAGAGCTTTCTCCGCCGGTAAGGGTCGAGGCGAAGGATGTGTTTCCCCCTGAAGTGCCGACGGGACTGGCGGCCGTGGCCACGACTGGTGAGAATGGCGGCGAGGTTGCAATTGACCTGAGCTGGACTCCGGACAGCGAGGCCGACGTGGCTGGGTATGTGGTGTATCGGCGCGAGGGCGATGCGGCGTGGGAGCGGATTTCTGCTGCCGAGCCCGTAGCCGGGCTTGCGTTTCACGATGCGCATGTGCAGGTGGGGCGTACCTATATCTATGCTGTGAGTGCCGTGGATCAGGACGGACACGAGAGCGCGCGTTCGGCTGAGGCGCGGGAGACCGTGCCGAATCCTTAAATGATCGCGGGGCGAGGGGGCGAAATGAGATATTGCCGATTCGAGTTTGAGGGCGATCCTCACTACGGCAGGGTGGAAGAACGCGGCGGCGAGTTGTGGATTGTGGATTTGGCGGCTGCGCCGGAAGAGGATTTGGCGTACAGAGTGGCTCACTCGCGGCTGCTGGATGCAAAAGCTCTGGTGACCGATGTGGCGAGCTTTGACTTTGAGCCGTTGCCGTTGAGTGCGGCGCAGTTGCTCGCGCCGGTGACGCCCACGAAGATTGTGTGCGTGGGGCGTAACTATCGCGACCACGCGAAGGAACTGGGCAATGAAGTTCCCATGGAGCCGCTGTTGTTTTTCAAGCCGCCCTCATCGCTGCTGGAACCGGGTGGAGTAGTCGAGATGCCTGCGGTTTCAGAGCGCGTGGATTTTGAAGGCGAGCTGGCGCTGGTGATGGGGCGGCGCGTGACTAAGCTGAAGGCCGATGCGAACTGGCGGACGTTCGTCCGTGGCTATACGCTGGCCAACGATGTGACTGCGCGGGATCTTCAGAAAAAAGATGGGCAATGGACGCGCGCGAAGGGATTCGATACGTTTTGCCCGGTGGGACCGCTGGTAAGCGACGAGGTCGATCCTGAAGCGGGGCTGGCGATTGAGACGCGGGTCAACGGCGAACTGCGGCAGCAGGGATCGACGAAGGATTTCATCTTTGGGATTCCGGAACTGCTGCGGTACATCACGGCGGCGATTACGCTCGAGCCGGGCGACCTGGTGCTGACGGGCACGCCGGCCGGGGTGGGGCCGGTGGTTGCGGGCGATCGGGTGGATGTGGCGGCGCATGGGCTGGGCGTGCTGACAAATACGTTTGCTGCGGAATGAAGCTCGGACTCAATTCGGCCCGCCAGACGGTGCTGGCACCGAGAGGTATCATCTCTTGTCGTTTGAGTCCAACCCGAGGGAGATTGGGATCGGACTGTCGGGTGGTGGATCTTCGTCGCCTGAGTTCTCGTCTTCTGAATTGCTGTGACTCGCCTTATGTTGAAGCGCGAAGGGAAGAGCAAGGGCACCGAAAAGAAGCAGAGCATCGAGCAGGTAAACGGCGATTCGAAAGGGGTGGTTGGTCAGGTCCCGCGCGTAGAGCACGTTGCCGGATTGGTTGTCGAAGATCGCGACCACTCGGAGCGAGGTACCAGAGTAAACGTTGCCGGAAGGATGCTCAAGGTACGTGAACCTGTAGGTCGAGCCAATTCTAACTACTCTGGCTGCGCGCCCATCCAGAGCCAGCGCGTAACCACCGGTCAACTGGCAGCTCGTTGCGCAGATGTATTCCGTGAAGCTCTTGCCGTCAACCTTGGCGACCAAATGGACAATGCCTTCGATGGACTTGCGCGGGGCATTGGCGTTGGGTGAGAACGACAGCGCTGCACCTACAAGACAGAAAACGCCAAGGAGTCCGGTCAGTGAGGGTTCACCCGATTTTTCAGGCTTCCAGTCGTTTCGTCGATCTCGGAGATTGAGAAATGTCACCCACCCGCAAACGACCATTGCAGCAAAGGTTGCAATCCATGCCACGCCGTCCAGGTCGTTGAGGAAAGCCATATCGAAATCTTATCCACCATTTCACATGATTCCCGTCAGAAAGTAGGAAGAATGGTCTTCAACGGACCAATGAGGTCAATCAATCGACTCGATCGGGTTCCTGAGGTCGAAACGTTGAGGAGTGCGGACGCATCCAAAGAAGCGGTACACTGAAAGCCAAGCGCGCGTCCGCTTGTATGCGGACTCACCTTCCCCAGGAGGAAATATGCCGCAGAATTTGCTGGAACAGTTGCGGAAGTTTACGACCGTCGTTGCCGATACCGGCGACATTGAAGCGATGGAAAAGTTCAAGCCCACCGATGCAACCACCAATCCCTCATTGATTACAACCGCGGCGCAGATGCCGCAGTACCAGCCGATCGTGGACGGCGTGCTGATGGATGCGCGCAAGGAATTGGGCGAAAGCGCGACCGACCAGGATGTGGCAAATCTCGCATTTAAGCGGCTGGCGGTGGCATTCGGCAAGAAGATTCTGGCCATTGTGCCGGGACGGGTCTCGACAGAAGTGGACGCGCGGCTTTCCTACGACACCCACAAGACCATCGAGATGGCGCGCGAGATTATTGGGCAGTACGATCAGGCGGGCATCAAGCGCGAGCATGTGCTGATCAAGATTGCCTCGACGTGGGAGGGCATACGGGCGGCCGAGGTGCTGGAGCGCGAAGGCATTCACTGCAATCTGACCTTGCTGTTTGGAATACATCAGGCGATTGCTTGTGCAGAGGCCGGCGTTACGCTGATTTCGCCGTTTGTGGGGAGAATTCTAGATTGGTACAAGAAGGATACGGGGAAGGATTTTCATGGCGCCGACGATCCCGGCGTGCAGTCGGTGACGAAGATTTACAACTACTTCAAGAAGTTTGGCTACAAGACAGTGGTGATGGGCGCGAGCTTCCGCAATATTGGTGAGATTACGGAACTGGCCGGATGCGATCTGCTGACGATTTCGCCGCAACTGCTGGCGGAGCTTGAATCGACCGAGGCCGATCTGCCGCGCAAGCTCGATCCTGAGAAAGCGAAGACTCTGCAGATTGAAAAGATCTCCATCGACAAGGCGACCTTTGACCGCATGCACAACGAAGATCGCATGGCGCATGACAAGTTGAAGGAAGGGATCGAGGGCTTTTCGTCGGCGCTGGAGAAGCTGGAAGGATTGCTCGCGAGCCGGCTTGCGGCGCTGGAGTCGCGTGCGCCGGCAGTTGCGTAAACCCGGCGAAGAGATTCTTTTCTTGAAAGGGCAGCCCAAATTGGGCTGCCCTTTCCCTTTTTTGCGACGGTGGCATCCGAAAGGTAATCTTCGGGGTCAATTCAGGGCATCAGCGAACGCGACTATCCCGATAAACTCCGTGTTACACAAAGTGAGTTCGAGGCTTTTTCAAAGCTTGCTGGACGCGTGATCGCTTTGGAGAGGAAGCCTGAAGAGGCCTTGCGGGTACCGGGCACAGCTCCGGACTGCACACGTTGCACCGAGCCGCCCTATCGGCCCGGCGTTGTGCGCAGTCACGGGAGGCATGTATGCAAACCGAAGCTCATCCGCTCGAATCTTTTTTCCGGCAGGCTGTGCGCGCCAGCTTCGTCGACAAGCTCGGGTTGGACGATGCGGAGATCATCGAGTACATTTCGCACATGCTTTGCGAGTTTTCGGAACCTGACAATCTGTACCGGCTGAAAGATGCGACGGGGCATCGGGTGGAGACAGTCGCTGAGATGTTGCGTGCGGCTGATCCGGTTTACGGGACCGCGAGCTCGTTCGACGAAGAGCGGTCGGTGCGCAAGTACATCGGCGACTATGCGATGTTCGTGGCTGGGATGCATCTGGACGTCTTGGAATCTGCGCCGCGCTATGAAATCGATCGTTCGACCGCGGACGAACTGATCCTGATTGGCAAGGAGAGCTACTTCATTGTGAGCCAGTTCAATGTATTCGAGTTTGAAAAGGAGGCGCCTTTGTTTGCGCGGCTTGCGGAGTGCCTGGATCGCTGCGTCCTGGGGCTGGCGATGATACGCGAGGAAGTTGGCGAGCGGCGGTTGCTGACTTCGGGGCAAAGTTGAAGGCGTATGCCGAAAGCCGCATTGTTGGCGGAGATCACAACAGGATTTTTGCGGCGCTTCTACCACAAAAGTTGTACGTGTGACGGGATTCTATTTGCAATCAAGAAGCCTCACTGCCAAAAATCTGTCGGAGTGCTATTGGCAAACACAACATTTCGGTTAAGCTCTTTGTCAAAGCAATGTAAACAGGCAGTGGCTGGCTTCCCCGGCTCACGCAAGGCAATACCGGCCAATGCCCCAACAGCAGGCCGGCTGCGCGCGCAGCTAAGAGGAGGCGTGTATGGAGACGCAACCGCACCCACTGGAACCCTTCTTTCACCAGGCAGTCCGGAACAGCTATGAAGGAAAGCTGGGGTTGAACGATCCGGACGTCACCGGTTATGTCGCCCATCTTCTCTGCGAGTTCTCGCAGGCCGACAAACTCTACAAAGTGCGCGATGCGAGCGGGCATCCGATCGAAGAGCTGGAAGCGATGCTGCTTGCGGCCGATCCGGTGAATGGGACGGCGACCTCGTTCGATGCGGAGCGGGCACTTCGCAAATACATTGGGGACTATGCGCTGTTTGTCGGTGGGATGTATCCCGAGGCGATGGCACCGGGGCGGAGAAGGCGCACGGCGCATCCGAGTTTGGGCGAATTGATTCGCGCGGGAAAAGAGAGTTACTTCATCGTGAGCCAGTTCAATTTGTTTGAGTACGAGAGCGAGGCGCCGCTCTTTGCGCGCCTGTCGGATTCGTTTGAGCGCTGCATTCTGGGCCTGGCGCTTGTCCGGGAGGATTTGAAGAAGCGCAAGGCGCTGCCGGCGCCGCTGGTGAACTAGGCGACTGCGGTGCAGCTGACTTTGGAGTCGGTCGAATGAGGTCTGTGCTTTCCCAGGTCTCAAAATCGGGACCTCCACCCCAGCGACGTGGACCTGTCGCCGGGGACCCCGGGAGACCTGGGGCACCGTCTTCGTGCTGACTGAAAAACGCGGAAAGCAATCCCTCGACCCTACTCGGACCAGACGGCGAGCACGTTGCCAGCGCCATCGCTGAAATGGAAGCGGCGGCCGCCGGGAAACTCGAAGGTGGCGACTACGACTTCGCCGCCTGCCTGGAGGATTGCGGCTTCCGTGGCTTTCAGATCCTGCGAATAGAGGACAATCAGCGGGGCGGATTTGCCGGACGACTCCCCGATTTCGCCCTTGCGGAAGCCACCGTCGATTCCGGCACTGATTTTGTCGAAGCTGATGTAGTCGGGACCGAAGTCCTGGAAGTTCCAGCCAAATACTTTCTCGTAGAAACGCTTGCTGCGTTCGATGTCGGTGGACGCGAGCTCGATGTAGTTGATGCCGTGGTGCTGCGCGGGTTGGGTCATTGCTCTCTCCAATTCTGGTTCGGATGCGCGAATTCGAGGGAGGGGCGGCTTAGACTTCAACACGCAGATGCGAAGCGCAGGCACACCCTTCCCAGGTGCTCTGAACGCCTCCATCCACATTCCCTCAGAAGCAGGAGAGTGCAGGTAGAGTCCGCTGATTGAAAAATGGCGCGGACTGCCGAGGTACGAGAAGAAGGTACCAAAAGCTTGCGGAGCAATCAATCGAAAAAATGCCGATTCGTTACAGAATGTAGCGGCTGAGGTCGTGGTCTTTCACGATGGTGGCGACCATTTGCTTTACGTAGTCGGGGGTGATGGTGAAGACCTTTTCCGGACCGGAGGCCGTCATGCGTTCCAGATACGGCAGCGGGGTAGAGGATTCGCTTTTGATTGCCTCGGAGAGCGCTGCGGCCTGATCGCCTTCGGGAGCGCGGCGGGCTACATCGGGTGCCAGGAAGCTGACGTCTTCAAGCACCTTTTCCATGATCGTGTGCAGGCGGCGGGCACCGATGTTCTCCGTGGCCTCGTTGACCTTGAAGGCGAACTCGGCCATCTCCCGCAGAGCTTCGGGCTCGAACTCGAGGCGTACGCCTTCGGTTTCAAGCAGAGCTGTGTATTGCTTGGTGAGCGAAGATTTGGGCTCGGTGAGAATGCGGAGGAAATCCTCGACGGTGAGGGATTTGAGTTCGACGCGCAGCGGGAATCGGCCCTGCAGCTCAGGAATGAGGTCGCTCGGTTTCGAAACGTGGAAGGCGCCGGCGGCGATGAAGAGGATGTGGTCGGTGCGCACCATGCCGTAGCGTGTGTTGACGGTGGTGCCTTCGACGATGGGGAGGATGTCGCGCTGGACGCCTTCGCGGGAAACATCGGGACCATGGCCGCCTTCGCGCCCGGCGATCTTGTCGATTTCATCTAAAAAGATGATGCCGCTCGATTCGACGCGCTCGGTGGCGATGCGGTTCACCTGGTCCATGTCGATCAGGCGGCCTTCTTCTTCCTGCACCAGGTAGTCGAATGCGTCGGCAACTTTCATTTTGCGCTTCTTGGTGCCGCCGCCAAATATGTTGGGCAACATATCCTTGAGGTTCATCTCCATGTCTTCGAGGTTCTGGTTGGAGATGATGCCGAACTGCGGTGTGCCGCGCTCGCGCACGTCGAGCTCGATCATGCGGTCGTCGAGTTTGGCCTCGCGGAATTGCTGGCGGAGTTTTTCGCGGGAACGCTGGTGGCTGTCGCTGCCGGGCAACGCAGGCTGATCGTGCGGGCCGGGGGGCGTGGTGGGCGGCGGAGGCAGAAGGATGTCGAGCAGACGCTCTTCGGCGTTCATTTCGGCGCGGTCTTCCACCTCTTCGAGGCGCTCTTCGCGGACCATGTCGATGGCGATCTCGACCAGATCGCGAATCATGGATTCAACGTCGCGGCCCACGTAGCCGACTTCGGTGAATTTGGACGCTTCAACCTTGAGGAACGGCGAGTTCGTGAGCTTGGCAAGGCGGCGTGCGATTTCAGTTTTGCCAACGCCGGTGGGCCCAATCATGATGATGTTTTTGGGCATGATGTCTTCGGCGAGGTCGGGGGGAAGTTTCTGGCGGCGTTGGCGGTTGCGCAGCGCGATAGCCACGGCGCGCTTGGCGGCCTTCTGACCGACGACATGCTTGTCGAGTTCGGCGACGATTTCGCGCGGCGTCAGTTCGTCGAGCGCGAGGTCTTGTTCTTCGGCGGATGCGGGTAAATAGATAGCCATTCTTTTCTCCTTTTTCAGGAGCTCACTCGCTTTTCAATTCTTCGATAGTGACCCGGTCGTTGGTGTAGATGCAGATGTCTCCGGCAATCTTCATCGCCTTTTCGGCTACTTCGCGGGCGCTGAGATCGGTATTTTCAAGCAGGGCGCGGGCGGCGGCCGTGGCATAACTTCCGCCGGAACCGATGGCAGCGATTGGTTCGTCGGGATCAATGACATCGCCTGAACCGGAGATAAGGAAGGTCTGGCCTGCGTCGGCAACCACCAAAAGGGCTTCGAGGTTGCGGAGCATTTTGTCGGTGCGCCAGTCCTTGGCGAGCTCGACGGCGGCGCGGTTGAGATTGCCGGCATACTGCTCAAGCTTGGTCTCAAAGCGGGCGAAGAGTGAAAAGGCGTCTGCCGTGGAACCGGCGAATCCGGCGAGGATCTTGTCCTGATAAAGGCGTCGAATCTTTTTTGCGGAATGCTTGAGCACGTGGTCGCCGAGAGTGACCTGACCGTCGGCCGCCATGACCACCTGGCCGTTGCGACGCACACAAATGACGGTGGTGGAGCGAATGCGGGGGCGATTCGTTGTGTCGATCTTGCTTTTCGGAACCAAGAATAACCTCTAGCCATGCGGGTTCCGCAGTAACCGGAACCATAAAGGCGCAGTCCTCAGTATAGGGCATCGCGCGCGGCGAGGCGGTAGAGCACGTGACGGCGCAACGGGTGGCTTTCGGGAAGGTTTGGATGGTCGAAGTAATCCGCCGGATCGTGGGTCATGCCGAGTTTCTCCATGACGCGGCGTGAACGCATGTTGTCGGGAACGGTGAACGAAACGAGAGCGGGCAACTTGAGAAACGCGAAGGCGTGACGCACGGCGGCTGTCGCACCTTCGGTGGCTAGTCCTTGGCCCCAGTGCGCGGAGGCGAGACGCCACCCGATCTCGACCGCGGGCATGAAGGGTGCTTCGAAGTTCGGAATGGAGAGGCCGATGAAGCCGATGAATTCCTGGCTGCCGCGGAGTTCGGCAGCCCAAGGGCCAAAGCCATGCTGCTCAAAGTGGGATTCGGCGCGGTCGATCAGGCGATGGCTCTCGATGGGAGTGAGGACCGCTGGAAAGTGCTGCATGACCTGCGGGTCGCGATTCATCGCGGCGAAGGGTTCGCGGTCCGAGGATTGCCAACGGCGCAGTAGAACGCGGGACGTCTCGATGGTGGGTATTGAGGTCATCGGTTGTTGCATTGTGGCGCGATCAGGGTACTGAATGTTTTCGCTTACTCTTCTACTGTTGCTGAAAAGAGACCCCGTTGGTTTGGGTTCGTGCTTTCCCAGGTCTCAAAAGCGAGACCTGGGGCGCCCATTTTCGTGAAGATTGATGCAGTGCAAAAAAGCAACCGCAGGTCCTTCGACTATCGCCGCGAAAGGCTTGCGATCGGAGGGTTGCCAGGCGGCGCAGGAGCAGGCGGTCTGTTTCGATAGTGGAGATTGAGGGCATTAGTTGAATATTGAAGGCCGTCAATTTGGGTTCGTGCTTTCCCAGGTCTGAAAATCCAGACCTGGGGCACCCATTTTCGTGTCGATTGAAGCAGTGTAAAAAGCAACCGCAGGTCCTTCGACTCCCCTTCTCTTCGTTCAGGGTCGCTCAGGATGACAAGATTATTTCGCGTAGATGACGCGGCCGGAACGAATCACCATCTGCACGCGGGCGAAGTTGGTGAGGGCGTCGGCAGGATCGGCGGAAAGAATCGTCAGGTCGGCGAGCTTGCCGGGGGTCACAGTTCCCTTTTCACGGGAAGCGCCCATGCGCGCGGCGGGATTGGTGGTGAGCATGGCGAGGATGTCTTTCCAGTCGAGGCCGCTTCTGCCTAGCTCCACAAATTCGCCGTCGGTGGAGTAGTCGGTCATGTAGCCGACGTCGGTGCCGAAGATCAACTGGCCGCCCAGCGAATGGAAGAGACGCACCTCGTTACAGATGGGGTCCATGTAATTGGGGTCGGCGGTGACGGTGGTTGCGAACATTTTGAGGGTAGGAATCATGGCCATGTTTTGGCGAACGGCCTGGGAAAGTAGAGCCTGATCAACGCCCGCGGTGTCGTCGGCGGCATGGGCCAGCACATCGACGCCGCTCTGGATTGCCACGCGCACGCCGGCGAGGTTGGATGGATGGGCGAAGACTAGCTTGCCATTGAGATGGCTCTCGTGAACAGCTGCTGTCGCGATGTCGAGTGGCATGGGCAGAACGTGTCCGCGCTGGACCCAGGAGCCGGTGAAAAGCTTGGTGAGGTCCGCACCGGAGGCGATGTTGCGGCGCACGATGCGGCGGGCGACTTCGGGAGTTGCGGGCTGCGGCATGAGCCATTGAATCCATGCGGGAGCGGATTCCCTGATGTAGAAGGGAATGCCTTTGGGCGGATAGAGCGGCGGGCCGGACGAGTAGATGTAAGGGCCGTTGAGTTGAACGTGTTCGATGCGGCGGCGAATGGCAAAGGTGTCGGCGGGGTTGGAGCCGACATCGATGACCGTGGTGAAGCCGTGGCTGAGGAACATATCGGCCAGTTGCGCATTGAGTAGGTCATTGGCTTTCCATTCGGCCAAGTTCCACTTGGGCTCGGTGAAGTGCACATGCGCGTTCCAGAAGCCCGCCGTAACGACGCAACGGTCGCAGGGCAGGAGAGTTGTGCCGGCGGGGACTTCAACCTGCGCGCCCACGGCTTCGATGAGGCCGTCGCGGATGAGGACGGTTCCGTCGTCGATGGGGGGCTCGGTGGGTGACACGTAAATGCGCGCGTGCTGAAGAGCAAGCGTGCCGTGGCCGAGCCGGAGCGGCGGATGCGATGCGTGGCGGGGAAAAACCTCCAGGCTCCAGAAAACGCCGCAGGCCACGACAAAGAGAAGAAGTATGAGGAAAACGAGACGAAAGACCCAGCGGTGCATGGCAATCTCACCCTCTCTCAAGATATACGCAGAGAGAATACAGACGGTTCGTCACAAGACACAGCGGTTTGACGGGGCCGGTTTGGGACAATAGGTTGGAAGAGTGCGGGGCCGCGCATTGGCCCTGAAGGAGCAGGAATGCAGAGCAGAACCTTTTCCCGGTTTTGGGGAGTGTTTCTGGCGGTGGCGCTGACGGTGACGGTCGGGCACGGCGCGCTGGGCCAGGACTTGAAGAGCTTTGAGCAGAGGATCACGACAAAGGTGCTTCCGAACGGGCTGACGCTGCTGGTCTGCGAGCGGCCAGATGCGCCGGTCTTCAGCTATACGACGTATATCGACGCGGGCGACGTGAACGATCCCTCGGGCGATAGTGGTTTGGCGCACATGTTTGAGCACCTGGCTTTCAAGGGAACCAGCGAGATCGGGACCACCGACTATGCCGCTGAAAAAGTGGCGCTGGCCAAGGTGGAAGCGGCCAACGATGCGTACGAAGCCGAGTATCTGAAGCCGGTGGGACGCGACGAGAAGAAGCTGGCAGAGCTGCACAAAGCCTTTGTCGAGGCGCAGAATGAGGCGCACAAATACGTCATCCCGAACCAATTCACCGAGGTGGCGCAGCGCAATGGCGCCAACGGATTGAATGCCGAGACGGGCCTCGACAACACGGAGTATTTCTGGTCGATGCCGGAAAACAGGCTTGAACTGTGGGCGTGGTTGGAGAGCGGTCGGCTGGCCGATGTGGTTCCGCGCGAGTTCTACAAAGAGCGCGATGTCGTTATGGAAGAGCGGCGGATGCGCACCGACTCGAACCCCATCGGGCGCTTGTTCGAGCAATTCGTAGCCACGGCTTACGTAGCGCACAACTATGGACGCAGCGGGATCGGATGGCCCAGTGAAGTAGGCCAGATTAACGCTACCGAGGCGATGGAGTTCCACAGGAAGTATTACGTGGGGGCGAATATTGTGGTTGCGGTGGTGGGCGATGTGAAGGCGTCGGAGGCGCTGCCGATGCTGGAGAAGTATTTCAGCAAGGTGCCGGGCGGACCGAAACCGGAAGAGATGACGACGGTGGAGCCGAAGCAGTTTGCGGAGAAGTCGGTCGTGATCCGGGAGCAGACGCAGCCTATCTACATTGAGGGCTACCATCGCCCCAGTTATCGCGATCCAGACGACGCGGTGTACGACGCTATCCAGGACATCCTGTCGAATGGGCGCGTTTCGCGGCTTTACCGGAGCCTGGTGCGCGACCAGCAAATTGCCGCGGAAGCCGTGGGTGAGAGCCCTTACCCTGGGGACAAATACCCCAGCCTGTTCTTCTTCGGCGCGATTCCCTTGCCCGGACATACGCCCGCCGAGATGCGCGACTCGATCCACAAAGAGATCGACAAGCTGAAGACCGCCGATGTGACCGATGCGGAGCTGGCGATGTACAAGACCCGTGCCCGCGCCGATTTGTTGCGTGGCCTGGCGGACAACCAGGGGCTGGCGAATGCGCTGGCAGAGTACCAGACGCGCTATGGCGATTGGCGCGAGTTGTTTCTGCAACTGGATAAGGTAGACAAGGTGACGAAGGACGATATCAAGCGCGTGGCGAACAAGGTATTTGTGGCTTCGAATCGAACCAGCGCCGAGATCGATACCGAAGCTCCGGCAGCCAATGCGACGAAGACGGGAGGCGCGGAATGAGCCGGAGTTATGAGGGACTAGGGACTAGGGAACAGGGACTAGGGAACAGGGGTCAGTGGGCACGCTTGGCTGACCGAGTTTTTGTGGCTGCCGTTTGCCTTGGTGTGCTTGGGTCGGTCGCGGCCTCGGCGCAGGAGAGCAAGCCTTGGGAGAAGATTCCGGTTCCGGCGCTGCATGCCTTCAATCCGCAGGAGCCGAGGCGCATTGAATTGAAGAACGGCATTGTTCTGTTTTTGCAAGAGGATCACGAGCTGCCTTTTGTCAGCGGTTCGGTGGTGATTCCGGGCGGAGCGCGCGATGAGGATCCGGCGAAGGCGGGGATGATCGATCTCTACGGACAGGCATGGCGGACGAGCGGCACGGAGAAGTTGGATGGCGATGCGATGGACGACCTGCTGGAGGCGAAGGCGGCGCACATTGAGACGGCCGGAGATGTGGACTCCACGGCTTTGTCGTGGGATTCGCTGAAGGGCGATGCGGACCAGGTGTATGGGCTGGCGATGGATCTGCTGTTCCATCCAAAGTTCAGCGGAGAGAAACTGCAACTGGCGCAGCAGCAGGACGCGACCGGCATTGTGCGGCGCAATGACGAAGAGGGAGAGATTGCGAATCGCGAAGCGGCCAAGCTGGTTTACGGGGCGAACAGTCCGTATACGCGTCAGCCGGAGTTGGCCACGATTGGTGCGGTGACGCTGGCCGATTTGAATGCGTGGCACGACCGTTCGCTGAAGGGCAAGCTGATCGTAAGCATCAGCGGCGATTTCGATCCGGCGGCAATGGAGAGCAAGCTGCGGGCGACCTTTGAGCCGTTACCGAAAGTCAGTCCCCTTCCAGCGCACCATGAAGTCTTCCACGATCCAAACCAGGCCGTCTACTTTATCGACAAGGAAGATGTAAACCAGTCAAATGTGGAGATCGTGGGTCTGGGAACCGACCGGCACAATCCGGATGTGCCGTCGCTGGCCGTGATGAACGAGATCATGGGAGGCGGCTTCGGGAGCCGGCTGTTCCAGAAGGTGCGAACGGAGCTTGGATTGGCTTATGCGGTAGGCGGGGGTTTGAGCTTCGACTACGACCATCCGGGGATGTTCCGCGTGATGGTGATGACCAAGAGCGCGTCGACGGTGGATGCAACAAAGGCGGCGCTTGCGGAGATTGCCGGGGTGAGCCAAAAGCCCTTTACCGAAGTGGAATTGAAACGGGCCAAGGACGACATCCTGAATTCGTTCCTTTTCCGATATGACACGAGGGAAAAGGTGCTTGCCGAGAGTGTGCGCCTGGAGTTCTACGGCTACCCCCCCAACTATCTTGAGACGTATAAGGCAGCGCTCGAGAAGGTGACACTGGCGGACCTAAGCGCGGTGGCCAAGAAGTATGTGCATCCCGACAAGCTGGCGGTGCTGGTGGTGGGGAACGGGCCGGAGATCAAGCCGGGGCTGGATGATTTGGGGATGGGCACGATTCATCCGGTGGACATTACGATTCCGCAACCCAAGCAACCAGGCGGCCAGGAGAACAAGCAGTGAGCAAGAAACACGAGGGCGGCCGGCAGAAAGAAGCGAAGCTGGCCGTCGTGATTATGGCTGCGGGCAACGGGACGCGGCTGAAATCGCAAAAGCCCAAGGTGCTGCACGAGGTTGGCGGCAAGACGCTGTTGGGCCACGTCATCTCAGCAGCAGGCCAGGTGGTGGATGCGAAGGATATCTTCATCATCGCTGTCCATGAGGTAGAACAGGTGCGGAACGCCGTTGCGGCATCCGGCGTTCAATTCGTGGAGCAGCGGGAACAGCGCGGGACGGGCCACGCGATCCAATGCGTGCTTGGGTGTGTCGGAAATTATGAAAATGTTCTGGTGCTCCCAGGCGATGTGCCGCTGATCCGTTCGGAGACGATTGAGCGATTGTGGCGCTTCCACCAAGCAGAAGATGCTGCCATGACGATTCTGACTGCGGCTCCTGAGAACCCGAACGGCTACGGGCGGGTGGTTCGGCGCAAGGGCGGGTCGGCAGAGGTTGAGGGCATCCTAGAGGACGAAGCACTGACGCCGAAGCAGCGATCGATGGGGGAGATTAACTCCGGGATTTATGCGTTCAAGACGACAGCGCTCGAAACGCATCTGATCGGCCTGCAAACGAACAACGCGCGCGGAGAGCTTTGTCTGACAGACATGGCCGGCCTGTTGCGGAGTGCGGGCGAACGCGTGGTTGCCGTGCCGGCAGAGGACACCGCCGAAGTTCTGGGCGCGAATACCCTGGCCGAATTAGCGGCGCTGGATGCGGCAATACGCGCTGCGACCGCGAGCCGGCTGATGGCGGCGGGAGTGACGATCTTCCGCCCAGACACGTGCGTCATTGACGCGGACGTCGAGGTCGCTGCGGATGCGATCATCGAGCCGTTTGTACAGCTGTTGCGCCGGACGCGGATCGGGGCGGAGACCGTAGTCCGGTCATTTTCCGTGATTGAAAACTGCACGATAGGGGATCGCGTCATCATCCGGCAAAGCTGTGTGCTGGCTGACAGCTCCGTGGCGAATGGCTCAGACATTGGACCGTTTGCCCGGATACGGCCTGGAAGCGAAATTGGCGAGGATGTCCACATCGGCAACTTCGTCGAAGTCAAAAAATCCAAGCTTCACACCGGAGTAAAGGCGGGCCACCTGGCTTACCTGGGCGACGCAGAGATTGGTGCGGGGACAAATATCGGTGCTGGGGTTATCACCTGTAATTACGATGGTGTTCGCAAGCACGTTACCCGAATCGGCGAAGGAGTCTTTGTGGGCAGCGACTCGACGCTGGTAGCGCCGATTGCCATTGAGGATGGAGCCTACATTGGCGCTGGCTCTTGCATCACAAAAGATGTACCGGCCGGGGCTCTCGCCGTGGGGAGAGGCAGGCAGGTAACCAAAGAGGGGTGGGCCGAGGCGAGACGCGCGCGACGGAAGGCGCAAGAGCAAGGCTGACCTGGCCGAAAATGTGCAGTGGCGGCAACTGGCGGAAAGGAATCGGAGTACCCCTGATTACCGGCTATTTGACGGCGCGATCTATGTCGTATATTGGACAGTCCATACGACTTTTGTGTGGTGTAAATTAACTGGACAAGATTGATTCAATTGATTTAATAGTTTGATACTTTCCCTGGAAATGCTTGCGCTGGGCCAGATGGTGGCGTAATTTCGTCATACGCCATGTCTTTGTAAACGAGCGGCAGGTACGGCAGGAAGTAAGTGACCGCCACGTCCGCCGAAGGAATCTGCCCCAAGGGCCCGCGTTTTGGTTCTCCCGTATCCTGCGTGAGTGCGAAGATCGTCCTATGATCGATGGGCAGGGGCTTATCTCAGTCGAACCGGGAGCCGTAGAGGTAATGGGCGTCTCGTCGGCCGGGATGGATTAGAGGCCGCTGCAACGTAGGAGTGCAATGGGATTAGCATCGAACCTGGCAAACCTGGGTGGAAGTGTCCCCGCGATGCCTGCGCCAGCCAACTCGAACGACCACGGAAGCGTGCGCACGCGCAGGCCCGCGCGCGTGCTGGTCGTCGACGACGAGGCTCCGGTTCGATCGATGATCGGCGCGACGCTGCAGCGCCAAGGGTACGATGTGCAGCTGGCGATTAGTGGCTCGCAAGCTGTGGAGATGCTGGGACAAGGACCATTTGACCTGGTCCTGACCGATATTGTGATGCAGGACGGGAACGGGATTGCGCTGCTGGAGCGCATTCACGCGGACCAGCCGCAACTGCCCGTGGTGATGGTCAGCGCGATTCACGATATCAGCGTGGCGATCGATTCGATGCGCCGTGGCGCTTATGACTACCTGCTGAAGCCCTTTGAGCGCGAGCACCTGGTGGCGACCGTTCAGCGGGCGCTCGATCATCGGCAAGCCCTGCAGGACAGCCACAACTACCAGCAGAACCTGGAACAGGTGGTTCGCGCGCGCACGGAGATGCTGCGCCAGGCGATGGAAGACCTGGAACACTCCTATGACGTGACGCTGGAGGCGCTGGGCGACGCGCTGGACCTGAAGGACTCGGAGACGGAGGGGCACTCGAAACGAGTGACCGCGTACACAATCGCCTTGGCACGGGCGATGGGGATTTCGCCAGTGGACATCAAGATCATCGCGCGGGGAGCGTTCCTGCACGACATCGGCAAAATGGCAATCCCGGACGAAATCCTGCGCAAGCCCGGCAAATTGACCTCGGAAGAAGAGGAGATCATGCGCGACCATTGCACCCGGGGCTATCACATTTTGCGCAAGATTCCCTTCCTGAGCGAGGCGGCAGCGATTGTCTACACGCACCAGGAGCATTTTGATGGGAACGGGTATCCGAGCCGGCTGCGGGGTAATGAAATTCCGATCGGCGCACGGATTTTTGCGGTGGCCGACGCGATGGATGCGATCACAAGCGACAGGCCCTATCGCAAGGCACGCAGTTTTGATGAGGCCCGGCAGGAGATTCTGCGCTGTTCGGGAACGCAGTTCGATCCGAATGTGGTCGAGGTCTTTCTAAAGATTCCGAATGAACTGTGGCACGAGTTGCGGGCGGAGATTAACGGCGACAATCGCCACTTCTCCACCTTTGATTTTTCGGGAGCGTCGGCGGCGCA
>Ga0181520_10004726_pt1 | contig 22451 bp, 19 predicted proteins | sample PEATcosm2014_Bin_29_FD_132451 | JGI IMG/M metagenome (GOLD analysis project Ga0181520, IMG submission 132451) | Peatland microbial communities from MTU Mesocosm Facility, Houghton, MI, USA - PEATcosm2014_Bin02_30_metaG | ecosystem: Environmental > Terrestrial > Soil > Wetlands > Peat | place...
CCAGCCAGACACTGAATCCGAAACTGCCACGGCCATTATGGACCGCTGCGAACTCGACCTCACTTTCGGCGTTCCTGTTGAGTCGAAACCCATCTGGGTTGATCTCTACGAGAGCATCCGCGATGTCTTTTTCCCGCCTAAGCTGCCTCCGCTGCAGCTGACCTCAAAGCCGATTCCGGTACCGGATCGGATGGCAGTCAAGCGCAATCCCTGGGCCTTCGGCATCTCCGCCACCGTGAATGTGGGGCTTGCGACGCTCTGCGTCCTCTTCGGAGTCAAACACTACATCGATAGAAGCAAGCAACAGTTGCAGGTTACACCGGTCGAAATCTCCGAATTCAAGGCGCCCAAGTCCGACATCTCTGCGGGCGGCGGCGGCGGAAGCCCCGACAAAATCGAAGCAATCAAGGGCAAGATTCCTCCGCCTATGAAGGCTCCAGTAGTTGCGCCCGTAATACAGCCGCCGGTTCCCTCACTTGATCTGCAAAATGACATTACCGTCCCCACTGATACGAAACTGCCGAATTTCGGCGTCTCAAACTCTGCTAACGTCAAGCTCGCTTCGGGCGGGAACGGCTCTGGCACGGGTCTGGGTTCAGGACATGGCGGTGGCTTAGGAGCGGGCTATGGCGGCAACTTCGGCGGCGGGCTAGAGCGCGTTGGTGGCCGTATTTCCGCCCCCGTCCCAATTAACAGTGTGGAAGCAGAGTTTTCCGACGAAGCGCGCCGTGCAAAATACCAGGGCGTTGTGCTTGTCGCGGTGATCGTCGATACGATGGGCAATCCACAGAACCCGAGGGTGGTTCGCTCACTCGGCATGGGGCTGGATGAGAAGGCCATTGAAGCGGTTCATAAGTACAGGTTCAGACCGGCTTTGAGGGATCACAAAACACCAGTCGCCGTCGAAATCAATGTAGAGGTCGATTTCCACCTGTATTGAGATTCTGAGGTGATTTGAGCCGCAAAGGGCGAAGCGCACAGAGCGCTTCGCTCTTTGCGTTTTTGCGCAGGCAGATTAAAACTCCCGGCTGGTCAGCGTAAAGCCCGTGACCCGCCGGGAGTTCAGACCGTATGAAAAGGGGACTTTTGTTTTTCTGTTGAGCGACGGCTCTTGCCGCCAAAGTTGAGAGCCCAGGGAAATGAATGAGCTCCCATGGAAACAACAAATCGGGGAATGTATGGTGCGCCCGGAGAGAGTCGAACTCCCGACCTACTGGTTCGTAGCCAGTCGCTCTATCCAGCTGAGCTACGGGCGCGCACATTTGGTTTCAAGCGAAACCAGAGACAGAATATCAGGGTTTGCCACACGGTGCAATTGCCGTCTTCAGGCTGCGGGCGCTTGCTCCTGAGCCATCCCTCCGGGAATCAACGGCAATTCCTCAATGATCTCCAGGCCCGCCTGACGCACCAGCTTCGTCACTGTTGCGGCGTTGAGCCGCGTGGCGTCATACTCCACGCGCAGCGTCCTTGCGGCGCGGTCGAAGCTGAGCCGCCGAATGCCATATACCTCGCCTGTGTTGGCCAGCGCTAATGTCACCGCGTCCGCGGGCGGCACGGCATAGCGAAAGAGGATTTCCACCGAAGTCATGAATGAATGATAGCAAGAATCTACAAGCTCTTCAGATAGGCGCGGATTTCCGGGCTGCCCCAGTCCTGTGGGCCCACGACCTTGCGGCGAATAAACCCATTTCGATCGATGATGTAGGTTTCCGGCCACATCTCGGTGCGGTAGAGCTGGGCCGCTTTCTGGCCGGGGTCGCGCACCGTGATTAGATCCACGTGGTGGCGAGCGAGGAAGCGACTATAAGCCTCCGGGTCTTCGTCAATACTCACGGCCAGCACAGCCAGGTCGGGCTGCTCGTGATGGAGTTCGAGAAGCGAAGGCATCTCTTCAATGCAAGGCGGACACCAGGTAGCCCAGAAGTTGAGCAGCACTACCTGGCCTCGGTAGTTTGCCAGATGGACGGTGGTAGAGCCGTCGGAGACAGTAAAATCCGGTGCCTTCTGTCCGGTCTGGGCAGGATGCGCGCCACGGTCGCAACCCGGCGCGAGCGCCAGCGGCACAGCCAAAGCTAGAGAGAGAATCCGAGAAAGCCGCACATCTCTATAATACTTAGCGAATGGCATCAACGGAAAGGGCAAGACGCATGGAGAGGAAATCGGAGAGTGGCGCGATTGGGGAGCGCGGGTTCAAACCGGTGCTTGGACTTTCCGATACGCCAGCAGCGCAACCCTTACGCTGGGAAGCGGTACCGGGGACCGTTTTTGATCAACCGGAATCGGAGCCGGACCAATTGTTGGAGCTGACGGTTATCGTTCCGGCGCGCAACGAGGAAGATTGCCTGGCCGCATGCCTGGAGTCGTTGGTGAGCCAATCCGAAGAAGTCTTCGAGCTTGGCAGGGACTGGGAGCTGATTGTCGTAGACGACCACTCAACCGACCGGACCGCCGAGATCGCTCGCGGCTTTGCTGGAGTCACGGTGCTTGTGGCAGAAAAGCTCGAATCCGGCTGGACCGGCAAGGCCAATGCCATCTGGACAGCGGCAAGGCGAGCGCGAGGGCGGTGGCTGCTCTTTACGGACGCAGATACAGTTCACGAACTGGGAGATTTGCGCAGGGCAATTCATGAGGCTGTAAAGCACAAGGTAGGCATGTTGAGCTACTCGCCCCGGCAAATTGTGCATGGGATTTGGCAGCGGTCGCTGATGCCGCTGGTATTCTGCGAATTGGCTCTTGCCTATCCGCCAGCCCTCGTCTCCGATCCCGCACAACGGATTGCCGCTGCCAACGGGCAGTTTCTATTGATTGAGCGCGAGGCCTATCGGCGGCTTGGTGGCCACTTGAGCGTTGCCGAAAAGGTGCTCGAAGACGTCGAACTGGCCTTTCTGGCCAAGCGGCGCAATGTGGGTCTCCGCTTCCGCTATGCCGAGGATGCAGTTTCCACGCGCATGTACCGCTCGACAACAGCGATGATCGAAGGCTGGACCAAAAATCTCGCGCTATTATTCGACAACTGTCTTATGCTGGCCGTCTGGCGCGCCATCGACATATTCCTCTTGTTTCTGCTGCCGGTCTTGGCCGTCGAACTGTGGAATGCCCGCCTCTTCGCGCATTCTGCTCAGTGGCTGGCCGCAGGCTGGGTGCTGGCCATTTTGTGGGTACGCAATCTCTTCCGCTTCTACGGACGCGTAGCCAAATCCAATTTTCCGTTTGTCGATTGCGTTCTTACGCCGCTCGGTTTACCCCTTTTTGTTGCGCTTCTTTACAGCAGTTGTTTCCAACACCGCATTCTGAAGCGCGTAAGCTGGAAGGGCAGAAGCTACAAAACGTAAGTCAGATGGAAGCTCAATATATGAAGCCTTTACCGGGACTCGGGCATCATTTCTAGTGAGGGGTAAGCATGATTTTCCTGACGCGCCGGGCCACATTTTCTGCTTCGCACTACTATTGGAATCCGGCCTGGACCGAAGAGAAGAACAAAGAAGTCTTCGGCCCGTGCGCCAATCGCAATGGCCACGGGCACAACTACACGCTCGAGGTCACCGTGGCAGGCGAACCGGACCCGGTCACCGGCTTTGTGGTCGATCTAAAGTGGCTAAAAAGCGTGATCGAACGCGAGGTGCTCGACGCGTGGGATCATCGTCACTTGAATCTTGAAGTGTCGGAGTTTGCTGCAGTCATTCCGACCACAGAGAACATAGCCATTGCCGCGTGGAAACGTCTGGAACCGTCCGTCATTCAAGCGGGTGGGGCGCGGCTGAGCCGGGTCCGCATTTACGAAACGCCGGAGATATTTGCGGAATATAGAGGTGAGGCTTGATTGCGTATTTCGGGCGCCGCTACACCATCTCCGCCAGCCATCGGTTGCACACAGACGCGCTCTCGGCTGAAGAGAACCGCGCAACCTACGGCAAGTGCAACAATCCTCACGGCCACGGGCACAACTATGTTGTGGAAGTACTGGTTGCCGGTGCGGTGGATCCCGAGACCGGCATGGTAATCAACCTTGTCTTGCTGGATGAATTGGTGCACGCTCAGGTCATTGAACGATTTGATCATGCCAATCTCAACCTTGACCCGCTGTTTGCGAATCGCGTGCCAACGACGGAGAATCTAAGTAGAGAGGTTTTCGCATTGTTGAGAGACGCACTGCCGAACGGCAAACTGGAGAGGGTGCGCGTGGAAGAGACGGAAAACAATTTTTTTGAATGCAACGAATAACACATCAATAGACATGGATGCATTACGCCCTTTCCCCAGGGCGAGAGGATGAGAATCATGGCGCAACCCATAGCGGTAAGCAAGCCTGTTCACAGAGTGGTCGATATAAGCGAAGGACTGAGCGAAGTCAGCACTGCGGAGATGTATCGCGAGATTCTTTCCCGATTGGGCGAGGACCCCAGCCGCGAGGGATTGGCGGCTACGCCCGTGCGCGTGGAGAAGTCGATGGCATATTTGACCAAAGGCTACGACGAGGACCCCACGCGAATTCTGCGCGGCGCGCTCTTCGATGTTGACTACGACGAGATGGTCATCGTCAAGGACATCGAAATGTTTTCCCTCTGCGAACATCACATGCTGCCTTTCTTTGGCAAGGTGCATGTAGCTTACATTCCTAAAGGCAAGGTTATTGGGTTGAGCAAGATTCCGCGTCTCGTCGAGGTCTTTGCGCGCCGTCTCCAGGTGCAGGAGCGACTCACGCGCCAGATTGCCGACGCCATTCAGCACGCCATCGAACCGCAAGGAGTGGGTGTGGTCGTCGAGGCGCGCCACTTGTGCATGATGATGCGAGGCATTGAAAAGCAGCACTCTTCCACGGTGACCTCGGCCATGGTGGGCTGCTTCCGCCAGAAAGAGACGCGCCTGGAGTTCCTGTCGCTCGTCCGCCAGTCCGGTACCGGCGCAGTCTGAACCTGGACGAGGTGGCAATCGGCCTCAAACTCCATTTGCCGGCGGCATCGCCAGATACCGCCTGCGGAGCCGGTTCGCAGCGCTAAGCGATTGCGCGAACCTGCGCTTCGTGGTCCTCCCGATCCGGTCCAGCAACACGGCATCCCGTTTCGCGTCCAGGACCTCGCGCGCAATCTCTTCCAACTGCTGCCAGTCGTGCCAGTCGCCCACCAAGCGCTGCACCTCGCCCAACGCCTCCACCAGCCTGGGCTCGGCCTCTGCGTCGAGCTGCAGCGTGTAACGCAACAGTTTCACTTTCAGCCGGAAGGCGTGAAGGTTGCCCGCTTTGAGCGGCGGCCACGCGCCCAATTCCCGCTGAAGCTCCATCGCTGCGGCGCGAACTTTTTTCAGCGACAGACCTGGTTGGCGCGGCGCAGCCGGTTTTGCTCCAGCCAGAGCCGACTTCACGAACTTCGAGTACTGCTTCAAGCTCTCCAGAGATGCCTTGCGCCTGCGGTCGAGCACGCGCCTCAACTCGTCGGCTTTCTCTTGTCGCACGCCTGCAAGATGCTCGGCCAGGCGGATGAGGGAGTTGCCGGTCGGCACCCTCGTCAGCCTGCGCGCATGTGCCATGAGTACGTCCATATCGCGCACGCCGCCGGCCGCCCTGCGCACCGGTTCAATCGATTGGAGCAGCCGATGCACCTGTTTCCTGTCTCCAACGGAAAGTGCGGCGGCAAGAGCCTCCACGCGCCGCGAGGCCGTGCGCAGTTTGTGAACCGCTTTCGGCGCGGTGTCACCGGGCAAGCTCTTCAAAGATTTCCTGAGCTCGCGCAATGCCTTTCGCGCCTGTTCCAGTTCATCGGCCATCTCTTCTTAGCCTATCTCTCATTAGCTTGGGGCCATCCGGCAAAGTTGGCAAGGCCTGCTCAGGCAGCTAAAGTGAAGTAGTGAACGGACTTCTCGTTATAGACAAACAGGCTGGCATGACCAGCCACGATGTAGTAGGAATCCTGCGACGAATTACCGGCGAGCGTTCCATCGGGCACCTTGGCACTCTTGACCCCATGGCCACCGGTGTCTTGCCGCTGCTGCTGGGCAAGTTTACCCGCTTGGCACAATATTTCTCCTCGGCTGAAAAGAGCTACACAGGCACGATTCGCTTTGGCTTTGCCACCGACACCTACGACGCTGAAGGCCAGCCGTCGGGGCCAGATTTGGCGCCTTCGGTCAGCCTCGAACAAGTGCGCGCCGTAGCCGGGCTCTTCCAAGGCGAGATCGAGCAGATGCCGCCGGCTTACTCTGCAAAAAAGATTGCCGGTACGCCCGCTTACAAGCTGGCCCGCGAAGGCAAGCCTGTGGAACTGAAGGCCGTCACAATCAACATCCATCACTTCGAGATTGTTTCGCTCACTGGCGCGGAAGCCGCCTTCACCATGACGATTAGCGCAGGTGGCTACGTGCGGGCTGTAGCTCACCAAATGGGTCAGGAACTGGGCTGCGGAGCGCACCTGAGCAGTCTGCGGCGCACTCAGGCCGGAGTCTTTACGCTCAAAGACGCGCACTCGTTCGACGAACTGCAACCGCTGACCGGAAACATCGACGCCCTAGAGCAGTTGTGCCTCCATCCGCGCACCCTCTTGCCGGAAATGCCCTCTGTAACTGCCGATTCGATGGCGCTTGGCCGGTTACGCAACGGCGCACAAGCCAATCTTCCGGAGTTTTCTCAGGCATCGCAGGTGAAAGTCTTTGACGGTCAGCGCGAATTGATAGGCATTGCGAAGCGCGTAGCAGGAACGCTCTTTCAGCCAGTGGTAGTCCTAGGATGATTTTCGGAAAGCATATTGAAGTTGCCGCCTACTTTTTCAACAACGGCACCAGCGCCGGCATCAGCGTCTGCGCAATGATTTCGGAGCCTTTGGCGGTGGGATGGATACCGTCGGGTTGGATAGTTTCGGGAACGTGGACCATATCTCTGTAAATCATGGGAACAAAGGCTGTGTGGTGTTTCGTAGCTAGCGTGCGGAAGACCATCTCAAACTGCCCAATGTAATCTTGGCCGTAATTCGGGGGCAGAGTAATGCCGGCCAGCAGAACTTTGATGTGGGCGTTTTCAAGCGCGGTCAGCACCTCGTCTAAGTTTTGACGGGTTTGGGCCAGTGGCAGTCCGCGCAGGCCGTCATTGCCGCCGAACTCGACGATAACGACCTCTGGGTGCAGCGCTAGAATGGCGCGCAAATTGGCGACAGCATCCTTAGTGGTAGCGCCGCTTGTGCCCTGATTTGAGACTCTGTAGTGGTAGCTGCGACGGTCGAGGTCGCGCTGCAACGCGTCGGGAAACGATTGTCCGGTTTGCAATCCGTAACCCGCTGTGATGCTGTCGCCGTAGCAAACCAGAACCGGCCGATCCGCAGCCAGCAACGGAGCAGCCAAAAGAATCACCCAAAACGAAACGATAAACGAGCGGCGAACGTCCACGTAAACAGTGTAGCGAACAGCAGGGAACTGGGCGATGACGATGGGGAGGCTTACAGCGTGATCGAAGTTCGGGATGCGAAGAAATGGATTCAGAACGGCGCGCGGCGCGTGGAAATTCTAAAAGGAATTTCGCTGGTCATTCCCGCAGGCCAGTTTGTGGCCATAGTTGGCGCCAGCGGCAGCGGGAAAAGTACGCTGCTGGGCCTGCTGGCTGGCCTCGACACGCCCAGCAGTGGCGAAATTTTCCTCGATAGCGTGCCTATCCACAATCTGGCCGAGACGGAACTGGCCGAGGTGCGTGGCGCAAAGATTGGTTTCGTCTTCCAGTCGTATCAGTTGATCGAGACGCTAACGGCTCTGGAAAACGTGCTGCTGCCCTTCGAGTTGAACGTGGAAGGCAACGGCATTGCACGGGCGCGGAGGCTGCTGGATGAGGTTGGGCTGACGGAGCGCGTGGATCACTACCCGGTGCAGCTCTCCGGCGGCGAGCAGCAGCGCGTAGCTCTTGCCCGAGCTTTTGTCGTCGAGCCGCCGATTGTCATGGCCGATGAGCCAACCGGGAATCTTGATTCCACCAACGGCCGCCTCGTGCTCGATCTTTTGCTCGAGCGCAACCGCAAGGCGGGCACAACGCTTGTCCTCGTAACGCACGATCCGGAAATCGCCAATCGAGCCGACCGCAAGATCGTGCTGCGGGACGGGCTGATTGTGGAAGACACTCTCCCCTACGCTGCGCCACTCTCCGGCTCACACCCGGCATTCGTCAACGACCAGGAGAAAAATGGCTAAGCGCGCGCTGAGTTGGAAGCGGGCCGGGGCCATCGGTTGGCGCGATCTGCGCTCCGCTCCGGGCAAATTTGGCTTCGTGGTGCTGTCGGTGGCCGTGGGAGTAGCGGCGCTCGTCGGAGTGCGTGGCTTCAGTGACAGCTTCCGGCGCACCCTCTCCACAGAAGCGCGGGCACTGATGGCCGGTGACTTGAGCGCACGCCTCTTTCATGAGCCGACAGCAGAGGAAATGGGCAAGATCGCCGCGGTCGCACAACCGTCAGGGATTCGCACCACCTGGGTGACGGAGACCGTCTCTATGGCTTCTGTTCCACCAGACCCGGTTCCTCTGCTGGTTTCGCTCAAGGCCGTTGACCCCAACGAATACCCATACTACGGCGAGGCTGAGCTGGAGCCGGCTATGAGATTGCAGCAGGCCCTTAACGGAGATTCAGCGGTGGTGGCCGAGGAGTTTCTCATTCGGTTGAATGCACGAGTGGGCCAGACTCTGCGATTGGGAGGAAGGGATTTCCGCATTGCCGCTGTGCTGAAGCAGGAACCGGATCGCATCAGTGCCGGCGCTGGGCTTGGGCCGCGTGTGATGATTTCGCAGGCTGCGCTCCAGCGGACCGGCCTGCTCTCTCCCGGCAGTCGGGCCAGCCAGCGGTTGCTTTTGAAGTTGCCGCCGCAAGCCGATGCGCCGCTACATCTTGCCACGTTACGCAAGCAGGTGGAGGCGGCTCTGCCCGACGCGCAGGTGATGGATTTCCGCGAAGGTAATCCCGGATTGAACAAAGGGTTGGATAACGCGACGGCAATCTTGAGCCTCATTTGCCTCGTGGCCATGGTGCTGGGTGCGATTGGTGTCGCCATGGCCATGCATGCTCACCTTGAGCAGCGCATGGACATGCTGGCTATTTTGAAGGCTGTAGGCGCCAGTTCCAGCGACCTGCTGCGAATCTTCCTGTTGCAGACGCTGGGACTTGGCCTGGCCGGAGGCGTGCTCGGCGTAGCCGCGGGCGTTGGTGTAATGGCCGCGCTGCCGGCAGTGTTCGGCAATCTACTCCCTGTCCACGCAACGCTCGATTTTCCCTGGCGCTCGGTTGCGGCCGGATTGGGAACGGGCCTGCTGACCACCCTGTTGTTCTGTTTGCCGCCTCTGCTGGACGTGCGAAATATCAGGCCGGTACTGGTTTTGCGTAGATTAGTCGAGCAGGGACCGGAAGGAAGTATCGAAGAATGGATCAAGCGACCGCTTATTTCGCGCCTGATGCAAAGGATACCTTCCGGTATTTTGCTCCGAATAATCGCTAGTGCCGAGTCATGGCTTGCGAACTGGATATCACCACCGATAAAGAGAGTGCTTCCCAGTTTTGTTTTGAAGGCACTAACAGTTGTGAACAACTGGATAAATGTCATATGCGCTCAAATAGATGCTTGGTTTGCACGCTGGTGGGCGCGCCGTTTGCAACTGGGAATTTCAGTGGTAGTGATTGCTGCGCTGGGCGGAATAGGATGGGCGCTGTCGGATTCGGTCACTGTTGGCGGCTGGTTTGCGCTGCTATTCACCATTGCATTGGTTGTGCTCTTGGCGCTGGCGGCTGCTGCGTTACGCGCGTTGCGCTTTTTGCTCAATCACGTCCGCCTGCGCTTGCCTTCGTTTCTCCGCCATGGGCTGGCCAATCTTTACCGGCCTGGAAACCAGTCGGCCGCGGTGCTGGCGTCGTTGGGCACGGGCGTCATGCTGATTTTGACGGTCTTCCTGGTGCAGGCGGCGTTGTTGCGCGATCTGCACGAGACCGCTTCTCCAAAACTGCCCAACGTCTTTCTTGTTGATATTTCAACCGGCGAAGTTGCGGGCGTGAAGGAGTTCTTTCAGCGCCAATCTGGTGTGAGTCAGGTGCCCGGCCAGTCCCTCGATCTCATGCCGGTGGTGACTGGCCGGTTTATTTCGCTCAATGGCAAGCCGGTTGAACAACTGAAAGAGCAGCATTTTCCGCCCCGCCTGCTTCAGAACGCGGAGCTGAGCTGGGCCGATGCCCCTCGGCCAGGCGACAAGGTCACACAAGGCAAATGGTGGACCAACGCCGACGCTGCAGAACTGGCAGTGGGCGAAGGCGCGGCCCAGCGGCTGCATCTGGGCGTGGGCTCGACGGTCGAACTGGATGTCGGCGGTGTGGTGCGCGCGCTCAAGGTTTCCGCCATCTATCGCGCTGACGGCCAGCATCTGGGGGCACGTGTGGCGTTTGTGCTGCCTTCGGGCCAAATGAAGAACGAGCCGGCCACCTGGTACGGCGGCGCACATATTGACCCGAAGCAGATTGCTGCGATGGAGCGGGCACTCTTCGCAGCCTACCCCACAGTGTCGGTGATCAACGTGGCCGATGTGCTGGAGCGGATTGAGAGCGTGGTCGATCAGATTACGTTTGTGGTGCGCTTTCTCGCCGGATTCTCAATCTTCGCGGGGTTGATGATTCTGGCTTCGAGCATTGCGGGCACGCGCTTCCGGCGCATGCGCGAGGCGGTGGTGTTGAAAACCCTTGGCGCCACACGGATGCGGATTGTGCGCACATTCAGCGTGGAATTCAGCGTGTTGGGTCTGTTGGCCGGCTCGGTCGGCGTAGTCTTCGCGAACCTGCTCACGCGAGTGCTGCTGCACAAGCTGGACGTGGACTTCCACATCGAGTGGCTCGCCACGGTGGTTTCGCTCCTGGGGACCGCGGTACTGGCCACAGCAACAGGGTGGATCGCGAGCTACCGAATTCTTGGGCTTCGTCCGCTCGAAGTTTTACGAGAGGAGTAGAAACCGGCGGAGGCACAGAAGATTCATGTTGAGGTTTGACCGGCGCCAGAGAATCACCTTATGATGTATAAGTTGGTTTGGTAACTGGCAAGCAGCCGTTCAGCTTGGCAATGCTTAAATGTTGGCCCTTCGTTCAACGGTAGGACAGCTGCCTCTGGAGCAGCATATCGGGGTTCGAATCCCTGAGGGCCAGCCACTTAAGCTATTTATAATAAATAATTTACGTAAACGCATGCGCGAGAATTCCTTGCTTCCGGTTGCGCAGAAGCTGTGCTTCATAGCCGATGTATTGCGGAATTTAATCTCTTGCTCAAAGCAGGACATCGAACGGCCTTGCTCTTTGATTCGGTATTGAATCTCAAGCCGCCTGCTCGATTAAATACGTCAGCGACACCTCATTCTGAATCTAAAGACTGTCAGCTGGCCAAATGTTCCATTGAGAGAATTAACAACTCTCCCGGATTTTCCAAGCATAGCGGATGAAAGAATGAGAAACGGAGGTTTTCGATGGCAAGAGTGACTTTGCTTTTTGCAGTTCTATTGATTGCCCTGGGTCTGGTTGGTTTTCTAGGCACCGGTAGCGTGCATCCCACCGCGCTGATTCCCACTTGGTTCGGCCTTGCACTCGGCATTGGCGGCCTGTTGGCCATCAGCCCCAGCGAGAGCCGGCGAAAGCTGTTCATGCACATCAACGTTACTATTGGTCTACTCGGTTTTCTGGGCAGCGGAATAAAGGCTTTGGCCGGTTATCTTCACGCCACTGCCGCGGCTCACCAGCCCGACCAAATTGCGATTGCCGCGCAGCTTACCATGTCTGGATTGATGCTGATTTATGTGCTCCTCTGCGTTCGCTCCTTCATCAATGCGCGACTCTCGGGGAAGGTATAGCTGATGGGTGGACTCCACGGACCAGGCGCCGGAATGAGTATGGGCAGGCACGCGGAGCGCTCGCCGCGCGGCGGTGGCGCGCGGGCAGGCCAGTCTGACGCGCCCAAACGCAAGACCGATCTCAAAAAGTTATGGCCGCAAATCAAAGCCCTCGTCGCCCCGCGTGTAGGACTGCTCCTCGCAGGCATGGGACTGATGGTCATCAACCGCTTTGCCGGTCTGGTATTGCCTTACACTTCAAAGCCGCTGCTGGACAAGGTGCTGAATCAGGCCCATCCGCGTCCAGATCTGCTGCCCATTTTTATCGCACTGGTCTTCTCGGCTATGGTGGTGCAGGCCATCACCTCGTTCTCGCTCACGCAGTTGCTCTCCAAGGCCGGCCAGCGGCTCATCGCCGAAATGCGCCGTCAGGTGCAAAGGCATGTCGGCCTGCTCTCCGTCTCCTACTACGATGAAAATCGCACCGGCACGCTCGTCGCGCGCATCATGAGCGACGTTGAAGGAGTGCGTAACCTTGTCGGCACGGGACTCGTGGAGTTTGTTGGCGGCCTGTTGACCGCCGTGCTGGCATTTCTTTATCTTCTGCATCGCAGCGTTGAAGTCACTCTGACCGTCTTCGCGGTGCTAGGCGTCTTCGTTTTTGTCTTGCAGTACGCCTTCAAGATCATTCGCCCTATTTTTCGCGAGCGCGCCAAAATCAATGCCGAAGTTACGGGTCGGTTGACTGAGTCGTTGGGCGGTGTGCGTGTCATCAAGGGCTATCATGCCGAGGAGCGTGAAGCGGGGGTCTTCGCAAAGGGTGTCGAGCGCCTCCTTGCCAACGTGATGAAGTCCCTGACCATGACCAGCTCAATGTCTGCCGCGTCAACAACTGTGCTGGGGCTGGTCTCGGCCATTGTCATGTGGCTGGGCGGCCATCGCGTGCTGGCCAGCACATGGACCGTCGGCGACTACTTCAGCTACAACATGTTTCTCGCCTTCATGATTGCTCCGGTTTTCCAGATTGTGAACATCGGGACGCAACTGACTGAAGCCTTCGCCGGACTCGACCGCACCAGCGAGATTATGGCCGAGCTGGAGGAAAACCAAAGCCCCGGCCGCACCCTGAAAATGCCGCCCATCCGTGGCACAGTCAGCTTTGAGAATGTTGAGTTTGCCTATGATCCGGAGAAGCCCGTACTGCACGGCATAAGCTTTGTGGCCGAGCCGGGAACGGTGACCGCGCTAGTTGGTTCCTCGGGCTCAGGCAAATCCACAATGATCAGCCTGCTCTGCGCCTTCCACACACCGTCTAGCGGCCGCGTGCTGGTGGACGATGTTGACCTGGCACAGGTGAACCTGAACACTTTTCGCTCGCAGTTGGGAGTGGTCTTGCAGGAGTCGTTCCTTTTCGACGGCACAATTCGAGAGAACATTCTGTTTTCGCGTCCTGATGCCACCGAGGAACAGTTTCTCTTCGCCTGTCGCACCTCGCGCGTGGACGAATTCGCCGAACGCTTCCCGGATGGCTACGACACCATAGTTGGTGAGCGCGGCGTGAAGCTCTCCGGCGGTCAGCGCCAGCGCCTCTCCATTGCTCGTGCGCTTTTGGCCGAACCGCGCATCCTCATCCTTGACGAAGCCACCAGCTCGCTCGATTCCGAATCCGAGGCTATGATTCAGTCTGGATTGAGCCAACTGATGCAGGGGCGCACAACCTTCGTCATTGCTCATCGCCTGTCAACCATCCGCCGCGCCGACCAGATTCTAGTGGTCGAGCAGGGGCGCATCGTCGAGCGCGGCAACCATGCGGAGCTCCTGGCCCTAGGCGGCCGCTACTACGACCTTTACACGCGCCAGCACGGCCTGGAAGAGAATCTCTTCCTTGCTCCTGGCGAGGGAGACGTGGTGGACGAAATCATAAAGTGAGAAGCCGAATTATATTGGCGCTCCAGCTCATTGCTTTCCTGAGATCACAATGAAGGGCCCGGCCATCTCTGAACCGTCGCCGCCGGCAAAAGCTGCCTGCCCCATGGGTTGCCCTAATTCCGCTTCCCATGTGCGCGACGGAAGCTCTGGCATGGGCTTTGCCTGGAACAGCTTCTTGCATTGGTGTGCCGTCCATCTTGCCCAGGCTTTCGACTTCTTGCGCCGAGCGCTGTCAGTCGAGATTCCCGTGCCCGCGTACATCTGCCGGTAGAGCTTCGACAGAAACATGAAGGCAATTCTGGACCGCAGATTTGGAGTGCACACCGACCGCTGCCAGATGGCACTCCATCTGTAAAACGTGTCCCATACTTTTTGCGTGCGCTCCCTGATCTCGTCCGAGCTCATCGTTGGATGCGGCGTAAACATCTTGGGTCTCACTGCGGTCGGTATCAGCCAGTAGCGGGTAATCGGCACATCGCCCACCATCGTTGGATTCTCTGCCTGCTCTTTCTCCCATCGCGCAAAATCCACTGTGCCCGGAAACGGCGTCATCATTACAAACTGTGCAAAGGTAACACCGGCCTTCTGCGCCATCGCCACTGTAAAGTCGAAGGTTGATGGCCTGTCTGTCGGCAGCCCAAAGATGAAAGAACCCAGCACATGAACGCCGTGCTGCTTGAAAGTCTGTAACCGCTTGGCCATCGCATCGCCGGAAAGATTCCAGTCCTTGTAAACTGCCTTCAGTCCTTCCGGGGTCACCGCCTCAATCCCCACCAGCGCGCCCTTTATGTTGGCCTTCTTCATAGCGTCCAGAAACTCGACGTCCTCGCCCGCCTCCATCGTCATCTGGGTATAAAACACCATGTCCTTCGGCAGTTTGGCCAGCTCATCCATCAAGTGAAAGCGATCGGCGCGAATCGCCGTCAATTCTTCCAGTCTTGCTTTATTGCCTTGCTCGCGAGCCTGTCGTAGATCCGTAAATGTCACCGGATAGAAGTTATCGTCAGCCAGCGCAACGAAGCGGAACCCCAGCCGCCTCAGGGCGACAATCTCATCCACCACGCTCTGAAACCTACGTTGCCGCGGCTTCTGCCCATCCGTACGCCACACGCTGCAAAAGGAGCAGTGCTTCGGGCATCCGCGAACGGTTTGTACCGAAGCCCACATATACTTCTCAGGATTCATCAGATCCCAGCGTGCGGCCAGAAACTCGTTGCCCTCAATCCGTCCGCCTTCGTAGATCCTCTCTGGCTTGCCCGCCATGCAATCCACAACCACCTTGCCCCATGCAATATCGCCATCTCCGGTTACCACCGCGTGTGCTTGTCCGCGCTCCAAGGCCTCTTCCGGGAAAAGCGTAGCGTGAATGCCGCCGTAGACCACCCACGCGCCCCGGCTGCGCGCCATCCTGCCAACCTCGTATCCACGCAGGGCATTCCCTGTGTGGACGCTGATGCCCACAATATCTCCTGCTTGAATAGTCTCTGGCACAATCTGTTCCAACGACTCATCAACGAGAATGGGATCGCCAGCCACCCTTGGCGTAGCTGCTGCCAACACAAATAGCCAGCGCGGTGTGATCACCGCCGTGCCGAATGAATTGTCGCTAGGATTGACCAGATGAACGCTCAATGAATCCAACCTTTCCTCAAACGAGTAGGTGGCCTCACAGAGCGCCGTTTTGATGGAGCGGAAACATAGCAACAGCGCATTCCCGCAAGTCGCCGAATATCCGGGATAGTTTTACAAACTTTGCGCGGGGTTGATTGGTCAATATTGGACACAATTAACCAAATCAAGAAGCAAATCGATGAATCGTTGAAGAATATTGCGCTTGCCGTGCTTCATCCCACGCGGCTGCATTCCTCCACCGGAATCGCCACTTGCTCCACGATCTCCAGTCCGAATCCTTCCAAAGCAGGAATGTGCATCGGCGTGTTCGACAGCAAACGAATGCGCTGAATGCCCAGGTCAGAAAGAATCTGACCGCCCAGCCCGATGGCGCGCAAAATGCGGCCGCTGCGGGCCTGCGAGCCTTCCCTCGCGCGCAACTCCTGGTGCAACACAAGTCGCCCGGTGTCTGAGCCGGGAACGGGATGCAATGTCGCCGCTCCGCCCGGCTCGAACGCACTCACTGCCGCAGGCGCGTGGTCAATCGCAAAGCCGTGCGAGGTGTTGTGCAGGTAGAGCAGCACTCCGCAGCCCTCCTCGGCAATCATGCGCATCGATTGGTCCAGAATCTCGCGGCAATGGCAGTCGGCGGCAAAGACATCGCCCGCCGTGCAGCGCGTATGAACGCGCACCAGAACTGGCCGCTCGCACGCTGGCCGCGCTTCTGCCTCGCCCAACACTGCAGGTCCGGTGTGGAAGGCTGGACAATCAGGGCAAAGGTTGCCCCGCACCAGAGCAATGTGGCTCTCGCCGCCGTTCACCTGGCTCTCATAGGCGATCATGCGAAATTCGCCGTAGCGTGTCTGGATGCGGCTCTCGCCGGCGCGCACAATGTAACGTTCATGGCGCAGCCGATAGCGGATCAGCTCAGCCACCGTAAGAATCCGCATGCCATGTTCCTTGCAGAAAGGAATCAGATCAGGAACGCGGGCCATCGTGCCATCGTCTTTCATGATCTCGCAGATCACACCTGACGGATTAAGACCAGCCATCCGTGCCAGATCGACTGATGCTTCGGTCTGCCCGGCACGTACCAGAACGCCGCCGTTGCGAGCGCGCAGCGGAAAGATGTGTCCCGGCCGGGCCAGGTCGGCCGCCGTCGAGTGCACATCAATCGCCGTACGGATGGTATGCGCCCTGTCGGCGGCAGAGATGCCGGTGGTCACGCCTTCGCGTGCCTCTATCGTCTCGGTAAACGCCGTGCCAAAGCGCGACGAGTTCTGCTGCGTCATCGGAAAGAGGCGCAGATAATCCGCGCGTTCTTCGGTCAGCGTCAGGCAAATCAATCCCCGCCCGTGCTTGGCCATGAAATTGATCGCCTCCGCCGTCACAAATTCGGCAGCGAGGGTCAGGTCTCCTTCATTTTCCCGGTCTTCGTCATCGACAACAACGATCATGCGGCCCGCGCGAATCTCGGCCAAAGCACCGGGCACATCCGTAAAAGGGGGTTCTATCGTGTGTATGGTTTCTGGCATGGCGACCACTCTATTCTCGCCCATGCCAGCCCCAAACAGCAAAAGCGCCGCCCGAAGGCAGCGCTTTTAGAAGAAACAGGCAGGAGAAAAAACAACAAACGGCAAAAATAACAGCCACGAGGAGTGGTGTTTACAGAGCCGATTCAATCTCAAATCCCCAGGCTTCAAGAAGAGCTTCGGGAATGTACTTGGAGTTCTTGTTCCGGCGAGCCCACTCCCGCAGACGGGTGGACCGAATGTACTGGTCCGGGCTGAGCTTGAACTCCTTCACTATCTGCTCGAAGGAGGTCACTGTGGGCACAACCGGGCCAATGGGCTCCGGCTTGCCCCAATTCGGATTTCCACGACGCTTTGCCATCGATTTGGTGTCCTTAAAGAGGGTGTCTTGCCTGTAGATCTTGAACCGGGCGAGGGTAGTGTCAACCCGGGCTATTCAATAACATTCTTATTTTACGGATTTTCTCTTCAAAAATCAATAGCAAAATTGCTCACATTCAAGAACTATAGTCACTTTTCAGTTTTCACGTAAACTACACATATGTTATTTATACAAAACGAGTTAATCGACAAATAACAGCGCATCACCTTTATGTGGAGAGCCACTTTTGCACACAAAATGTGGCCTATGTGCACCAGGAGTTGAAGGCCCCATTTCTCACCGCCGCCGCCATTGCTTCAATGTCCGGCGCGAGCACCCGGTCCTGCTCCAATCGTGGAAGAATCACCCTCACAACCTCATGAGCGCGTTCCACTTCGCGACCCGCCTGCAGCGGTCGGCGAAATTCCAGCCCCTGCGCCGCGCACATCAGCTCGATGCCCACAATCCGCTCGGCGTGCTCAACAATCTGCCGCAGCTTGAGCGCTCCGGTCATTCCCATTGAGACATGGTCCTCCTTGCCTCCATCGGTCGGAATGCTGCTCGCCGACGAGGGATGTGCCAGCACTTGGCACTCGTTAATCAGCGCCGCTGCCACGATCTGCGCAATCATGAATCCCGACGACAATCCCGGATCGGGCGACAGAAACGCCGGCAGCCCCTCGTTGATGTCCATGTTTAGCAACCGGTCGATGCGCCTTTCGGTAATCCCGGCCAGATCGGTGAGCACAATTGCGGCGTAGTCAAACGCATACGCCAGCGGCGCGCCATGAAAATTTCCCCCGGATATAACCGTTCCGCCGTTTGGCGTTTTGGCTGAGATTTCCGGAAATACAAGCGGGTTATCTGTCGCCGAACCCGCCTCAGTCTCCAGCACGCCCCGCACATGTTCCAGCGCATCGCGCACCGCACCATGTACTTGTGGCATGCAGCGCAGACAATAGGCGTCTTGCACCCGTGTGTCGTGCTCACGGTGCGATTCGCGAATCTGGGAGCCCGCAAGCAGCTCCAGCAGGTGTTCCGCCGCTCGAATCTGTCCCGCGTGTGGCCGCGCCTGGTGGATGCGCGGATCGAACGCTGCCGGCGTGCCCATCAGGGCTTCCAGACTCATCGCGCCCGCCAAATCAGCCAATTGCGCCACGCGTTTGGCCCGAGCCACGGCCAATGCCCCCACTGCTGTCATCGCCTGCGTGCCGTTTAGCAGGGCAAGCCCCTCCTTGGCTGCCAGAACGACGGGGTGCAAGCCAGCCCTGCGCAAAGCCTCACCGCCTGCCATCCTCTCGCCCCTGTAAAACGCCTCGCCCTCCCCGATCGTCACCAGCGCCAGATGAGCCAGCGGCGCCAGATCGCCACTCGCACCCACAGAACCCTTTTCCGGGATCACCGGATGCACCGCAGCGTTGAGCATCGCCACTAGCAACTCCACCAGAGCCGGGCGGCAGCCGCTGAATCCCTTGGCCAGCACATTGGCGCGCAGCAGCAACATCGCCCGAGACTCGGCCTCGCTAAGCGGCTGGCCCACCCCTCCGGCGTGGCTGCGCACCAGATTGGTCTGCAACTGCGCCAGTTTGTCCGCTGGAATCCCCACCTCCGAAAGTTTGCCGAAGCCGGTGTTGACTCCGTAAACAGTCTGTCCGGCTGCCAGAATCCCTTCAATCAGCGCTCTGCTTTGGGCCACGCGGGCGAGGGCAGCGGGCGCAATAGCCACTGGGCGGCGAGCAAGCGACACCGCTTCAATCTCGGCAAGCGTCAGCGGTTGTCCGTCCAGAATCAGGCAATCTTCAGTCAAGGAATCCATGAACCTGATAGTAGGCGGCCAAAAAACTCCAGTACAGACCAATTGCACGGTAATTCTTGGTTTCGCCGCTCATTTCCGTTATGCTGGATGTCTATGGCAATGGATTCCGCGGCATTACTTGACGGCTACGGACGAAAGATTCTCGACGAGTTGCAAACTAATGCGCGCCTTAGTCTGGCCGAACTGGGTCGCCGCATCGGCCTCTCGCCCACAGCGGCCGCTGAACGACTCAAACAGATGGAAGAGGCCGGCATCCTGCACGGTTACACCGTCGAAATCGACCACGAGGCACTGGGCCTGGAGGTAATGGCCTTCATTCGCATGAGCTGCGGCGGAAACCAATACCACCGGCTGCTCGATTTCGTGCAGACCCTCGAAGAGGTCCGCGAGTGCCACCATTTGACCGGCGGCGACGATTTTCTTCTCAAGGTGACCACCACCAACATGGCGGACCTGGAAGCGCTGATTGAAGCGCTGTTGCCTTACGGCAATCCGGTCACCAGTCTGGTGCTCTCGTCACCCATCGAGCGCCGCCGCTATGCTGTCACTGGCAAGCTGGCAACCGTAACGCGCAAACCATCCCCGCGCCGCCGCTGAACGCACAACGTCTTTGGCGGAGTACTCGTTCCGCTTGTTTTATTCGCCACACTCGCCTAAATTTACTCGGATGTTTAATTCTTCCCTGACGGCTCCTCGCCCCAATCACAGACAATTTCTCGGCGCTGCTCCGAGCTTTCTCTGGCCCACTCCAGCAGTCGTACCGCTCTCCACGCGGCGACCGCTGGCACCGGAACCGGCGCGACGCCCAGCAGTGCATTGCGCATGCCCGCGTAAAAGAGCCGGTAGTCGCCGGGGATGGATTCCACTGTGCGTGTGACCATCGCGCCGTCCGCGTCTACTGTGAGCGTGCCCCAGTTAGCGGCCGGCTCCTGGCCCCATGTGGGACTGCCGATTCGAGTGATCTTGTTGAGCTCGGCCTCCTGAATGTCAGGTGTCCATTTCCAGAAGTTTCCCTTCGTGCCTCGCAAATGGAATATGGGACGCGCCAGTGAGGAGAGGTTGTTAGCGCTCAGAACTACCGAAAGACCCGGATAGCGTAACCGTAAGGTGAAGGAATCTTCCGAGCCTTCGCCATCGCGCTCCCGCCGGATTTCGGCATCGATCGCCTCGGGCTTGCCGAATAGTGCCAGGGCCTGATCCGCAAGATGAGAACCTAAATCCAGCAGTAGCCCGCCTCCGAGGGATGGGACGTCCTTCCACGGCACCCTTGTTGTTGTAGGCCGCCAGCGGTCCATGGTGGATTCAAAGTGCACAAGGCGTCCAAGAGAACCCTCATGCAATAGTTTCTGAACTGTCGGGAACTCGCTGTCCCAGCGGCGGTTATGGAAGGCGGCAAGAGCAACTCCGTGAGCCGCTGCCAGTTCCATCAACTCCGAGACTTCAGCCGATGCGACCGCCATCGGCTTGTCCACAACTACATTTTTTCCGGCTGCGAGAAGTTGCCGAGCGATCTCAAAATGAGTTCCACTCGGGGTGGCCACGACGAACAACCCCAGCGAGGCGTCTTCGAGCATCTCTTCCAGAGTGCGGTAGGTGACGATGTGGGGATAGCGCGCGGCGGCCTGGTCTGTGTGGCGCTCGAGCACGGCCGCCAGTTCCAGCCCATCAACAGATGAAATCAGCGGAGCGTGAAAAACCCGTCCGGCCATTCCGAAACCCACCAAGCCTACACGAATCATGCGGTCTCCTCTAGCGCCGTGCCTTAGTGGCCAGCTCTGGTTAGCTCTCAAGTTTATACCGGGTTTCCGCCAGCTTATACAGGCGCCGCCAGACAAGACGGTTCATGGTGACTACCATGGTCGCCATCAGAACAGTCGCCAGCAGCAGGTTTGCGAAGTTGCCTGCATCGCTGGCCGCACTGATCTGCGCACCCAGCCCCAGCGTCTGAAGCGTCTTGTCCCCGATGTGAAAATACTCGGCAATGATGGACGCATTCCATGCGCCGCCGGACGCAGTGATCATGCCGGTGATGAGATAAGGGAAGATTCCGGGCAGGATCAGCCTCGTCCATCGCTGCCAGAGGTTGAATTTGTAAACGGCTGCAGCTTCTTTTAAATCGGAGGGAATGGCGATTGCGCCCGCGATGACGTTGAAGAGAACGTACCATTGCGCTCCCAGCAACATGAGAGCCACGGAGCCGATGCCAAGCCCCCCACCCAGCCGGATGAGGCCCAGCAGCAGAACCGGGAACAAGGCCGTCGCGGGGATTGAGGCCACAACCTGGATAATCGGTTGAAGAAATCTGGCCAGTCTCGGGTTGAGCCCAATCAGAACGCCGACGGGAACGGTCCAAAGCGCGGCGATGAGCAGGGTGATGTTCACGCGGAGATAGGTGGCTCCGGCGCCCAGGAGCAGCAGGCGAACATCAGCCCAGGTTACGCCGTGCACGATTTGGAATGCTCTGAAAAGCCCCCATGTTCCCGCCATTCCGGCAAATATGCCAAGAGAAATGGGAAGCAAGCGCCCGCCTCTGGAAGCAGAATCGTCGATGGGCCGCACGATTCGGCATTCGCGGCTATACGACAGGTGGTGGCAGACGTTCTCTTCCAGCGCGCTCCATGCGCGGGCTGGCACACGAGTGAACACGCTTGGCCGTTGAAGAAGCGATAGGATGGGCGAGGTAACTCGCGTGTCGGATTCGACTTCCTCGAATTTGAATTTGTCGCTCCATGCGACCAGCGGACGCCAAACCACCTGGTCGGTGGCAATGATGATGAGTATCAACACCGCCAGACCCCAGAGCAAAGCATGTGTATTGACCGGGCTGACGGAGGCAGCGGTTTGCAGATAGCTGCCCAGTCCGGGCAGCCGAAAACTGCGCTCACCGAGCGGGAACATCTCGCAGGCGATCAGGAAAAACCATCCGCCGGCGACCGAAACAATTGAATTCCAGATCAGCCCGATGGCGGAAAAGGGCATCTCTAATTGCCAAAATCTTTGCCACGCCGAGAATCGGTAGATGCGCGAGGCTTCAATCATCTCACGGGGAATGCTCTTCAGCGACGAGTAGAAGCTGAAGGCCATATTCCAGACCTGGCCGGTAAAAATCAGCAGGATGGAGCCCATCTCTATGCCCAACTGGTGACGGGGAATCAGAGCCATCATGGCCAACATCACGCCGGGCAGAAAGCTCAGCACTGGGATAGACTGCAGAATGTCGAGAACTGCGATCATCCCCGCCTCGACGCGAGGATTGTAGGCAGCCAAGTAGCCATAGGCGACAGCGAAGATGAGGCTGAGCAGGTACGCGATGGAGATCCGCACGATCGAGTAAAAAGCGTAGAGCGGCAGCGCGCTTGGCGACAGCGAGATGGCTGCACCTGGCACCGGGCTCGAAAG
>Ga0181520_10004728_pt1 | contig 22447 bp, 21 predicted proteins | sample PEATcosm2014_Bin_29_FD_132451 | JGI IMG/M metagenome (GOLD analysis project Ga0181520, IMG submission 132451) | Peatland microbial communities from MTU Mesocosm Facility, Houghton, MI, USA - PEATcosm2014_Bin02_30_metaG | ecosystem: Environmental > Terrestrial > Soil > Wetlands > Peat | place...
AACCATGCCAGGTTCGTGCCGCGCAGCCGCTCGAATTCGTCCACCGGCCGGAACAGCACCCGCGATCCCGTGTCCTTGAACGTCAGCGTGTTCTCGCCCTTGTTCTGCTCAAACGGAATCGCGTTTGCCGTCAGCAGCTCCAACAGCGTCGCCTGCGTCGCGTCCCGCAGCATCGGATATGTCGGCGCCCCCAGCAGCCCCGTGCGCCCCGGATTCAAATAGCTCAGCCGGATCGCTTCCTGGCACAGCGCCTGGCTCTTGCCGCATCCGATCGGTCCCGAAAAGCCCTTGAAACGCGCTCTCGAAGCGTGGAACGCTTTCTGCGAGGGCAACGGGTCGTAGGCTATTTCTCGGGTTCGGATGGCGTCGGCTCGACCCATGTAACCTTGATCTCCTTCGGCGATTCCTCTTCGATCTCGTGCTCCATCTGCAGCAGCTTCAGGTAGTCCCCCATGGTCGGCTTGAAATCCTGCGTCCCCAGCCTTTCTTCGATCGCCTTCATCACCTTCGCCAGCGCTTTCGAGATCCGCAGCCGCCGCTTCATTTCTTCCCACCGGCTGCATTCCCGGCAGGATCGCGGAACTCTGACTTTCCCCGTAGTCTGCATCCCGTGCCCCTTAAGTGATTCGCCCAAATAAAAAAAACGGCCTCGCAACCCGCGAAGCCGTCCAGACCCCTTCCCGCTTTCGAGCCTATCATCCGGGTTTGTGATCCCGGCCGACGGGCCCCTTCAACTGCTTGAAAAGGTAATGCCTAAGATTTTTTATTGGTTGGTGAAAAGGAATTTGCCGCCGCTCTCGCGGATCGCCCGCAGCGCGCTTTTGCCCACTAGTTTCTCGAGGCGCGGCCTTTGCGGCCCTTCCGCCACCAGGTAGTAGCGCCGCGGTTCGCGCCACCGCGCGGCCAGGTCGCCGTCGTCCAGAAACACCCCTTGCGGCGCGTCCGGCGCATACGATCCGTATACCAGGTTATTCACCCGCCCGTTCAACAGCAGCGCCCTCTTGTTGGTGTAAAAGAAAACCGACGAAAAGGTGTAATACTGGTCGTCCACGATCAGCTCTCCCGGCGGCGCCGCGTTGAGCGTCTCCGCCAGAGGCCGCGACGACATGTACGGATCGAACGTCACCATCGCCAGGCGCGCCGCGTGGAAAAACAGCACCATCATCACCGTCAACGCCAGTACCGGAACCTTGGTGGGGCATGCTTTAGCTTGCCCTCTGAAAGCCCCTATCGCGCCCACCGCAAACGCCACTCCCGCCACCACCAGCGGCAGCCGCAGGTAGGCGAAAGACGCCACCGTCAGATCCGCCATGTGCCCCAGCGAGAGCGTATACGCCGCGTAGATGTCCGGATTGATATTCAGCGCCGATGCGATATCTCCCGGCGCAGCCAGGCCCCGCACCATCCACAGAATCGCCCCGATCGCCGCTACCGCCAGCGTCGCCACCACCGCCAGCACCCGCGTTCCCCAGCGCAGCCATTCGTCTCCGCTCGCAATCGCCGATCCCACCAGCAGCGTCAGCGCCGGATAGCACGGCATCGAGTAATATTCCTGCGTCGTCGAAAACGTGAAGAATCCCAGGATGAATCCCGCCCAGCACAGCGCCATCAGGCGCGTCCGCGAGGCCCGGTCCGGCTTGCGGTAGTTCAGCTTCACCGCCGCCGGCAGGTACGCGCTCCATGGGAACAGCCACAGCAGGTGGAACAGCCAGAACCACAGCCGCGGCACCGTGTTATAGTCGCGCGGATATCGCAGGTTCAGGAATCGCAGCACGTGTTCGTTCATGAAGTAGAACCAAAAGAACCCGTGATACGAGCCGCGCTCGCTGTGCATCGTCAGGTCGAAGTACGGCGGATTGCGCAGCGTGGCCAGTATGTGCCACGGCGCCGCGATCGCCAGGAGCAGCGCGATCCCCGCCACCGGACGAAGCCGCCGCCACGTCTCGCGAGCGAAAAGCTGATGCGTGAGCGCCAGATAGAGCGCCCCCGCTCCGATCGGAAACACCGCCGCCACCAGCCCCTTTAGCAGCAGCCCCGCGCCCATGGCCGCCCACATCGCGAGCGCCCACAGTTTCGCGTGCCGGTCCTGCGGATCGAGCGCGCGCAGCAAACCCCATAGCGCCAGCGTCACGCACAAAGTCAGAATCGAATCCGGAATCAGCACCCGGGTGAACAGGAACAGCCCCACCGAGGTCGCCAGCGCCAGCCCCGCGTACAGCCCTGCGCGTTCGCCAAAAGCCCACGCCGCGAACCGCGCCGTCACCCAGCACAGCAGCACTGTCGCCAGCGCGATGGGAATCCGCGCCACCCAGTCGTGCACCCCCAGGACGCGGAACGACACCGCCATCATCCAGTATTTCAGCGGGGATTTTTCCAGGTAGGCGATGCCATCCAGGTGTGCCGTCACCCAGTCGCCCGATTCGAGCATGTTGCGCGCAATCTGCGCCTGCACCGCGTCCACGTCGTCCATCAACGACGGCGGGCTGAGGATGCATCCCAGGAAGATCAGCGCGGCCACCGCCGCGACAATCAGTTGATTACGAGAGCTTGCGCCGGAACGGGCCGCGCGGCCGCCGCCGGAAGAGTCTCCACCTTCCGGCGCTTCATCCATAGAAAAAGCGTCAACAGGCCCCATAGGTGATATCCGGCATTAATGCGCCTCTCCATATGATTGCGTATTACGGCCTGGATCGCACCCGTGTCGAAAATTCCCGTGGCCTCCACTGCCTCCGGCGTCAGCGTGTCCAGCAACAGCTCGCGCAGCACTCCGCGGAACCAGTCGTGCGTCGGAATATCGAAGCCCGTCTTCTTCCGCCGCAGTACGCATTCCGGCAGCTTCCCGCGCATCAGTTCTTTCAGGATGTACTTCTGCTTGTTCCCGCGAATCTTCATCCGCGCCGGCAGCCCGGCCGCGAATTCCACGATGCGGTGGTCCAGAAACGGCGGCCGCACCTCCAGAGCATGCGCCATGCTCATCCGGTCCGTCTTGTACAGAATATCGTCCGGCAGGTAGTAATTCTGATCCACCCGCATGTAGCGCTCCACGCCCGTCGCGTCCAGGCCGAGCCGCTCCACCAGCCCGCGCAGTCCCTCGCCGTTCCAGCCCGGCCGGATCTGCCGGTGACGCGCCGGCGAAAACGTCCCGTTCCAGAAGAAGTGCGCTTCGTCGGGATGGAGCCAGCTCCCCTCGATCCACCGCTTCAGCTTGTACTCCAGGCTGATCTTCTCGTCCGAGACCGGCATGAAGCGGTCCAGCGCCCCGCGCATCAGTCGCCGCAAGCCGCCCGGCACCATCCGGAACGGTCGCGCCAGTCGGTCCGCCTGGTAGGTGACGTATCCGCCGAACAGTTCATCCGCGCCTTCACCCGAGAGCGCCACCGTCACGTGACGCCGGCTCATGCGCGACAGGTACCACACCGGCAGCGCGCCCGCATCCGCGCTCGGTTCGTCGGAATAATAGGCGAAATCCTCGATCGCCCCCAGCAGTTCCGCGTCCGGGTTCATCTCGAACTCGTGGTGGTCCGTGCCGTAGACCCTGGCTACCTCGCGAAAATACCGGCTCTCGTCGAAACTGCGGCCCGGAAACCCCACCGAAAAGGTCTTCAGCCGCCCGCTTCCCGCCGCGGCCGCGTAATGCAGAACGGTCGAGGAATCGACCCCTCCGGAAGCCCACACCCCCAGCGGCACATCCGCCACCATGTGCTCGCGAACCGCGCTCGTCAGCAGCCCGTCCAGTTCCTCTTTGGCTTCTTCAAGGCCTCCGCGGCGCGGCTTGGTCTCCAACTTCCACCACGGTTCCAGCCACATCCGTCCGTTACGCCATTCCAGCAGATGCCCCGGCGGAACTTTGCGCAAGCCCTCGATCAGCGTCTCGGGACCCGGAACGTAGTTCAACTCCAGGTAACGGTCGAGCGCCGCCACATCCAACCGCCGCGGCACTTCCGGATGCTCCAGTATGGCCTTCAGCTCGGAGCCGAAGTAAACGTTCTCGCGATGCTGGTAGTAGTACAGCGGCTTGATGCCCAGGCGGTCGCGCGCCAGCACCAGGCGCCGCCCCGATTCGCTCCACAGCGCCGCTCCGAACATGCCGCGCATGCGCTGGAAACAGGCTATGTCCCACTGCCGGAAGGCGTGCAGCACGGTCTCCGTGTCGCATTGCGAGTGGAACCGGTGTCCCAGTCGCTCCAGTTCGGCACGGATCTCCCCGTGGTTGTAAATCTCCCCGTTGAACGCGATCGCCGTATCGCCATCGTCGCTCACGATAGGCTGATCGCCGCCGCCCAAGTCGATTATCTTCAACCGGACCGCGCACAGCGTCGCTAGATTGCCTTCGAATATTCCGCTCTGATCGGGACCCCGGTGATACAGAGCTTCGGTGATGCGCCGGGCTACGCCGTTATCACCCCTTCGTCCAATACGTGTAAATCCCGCGATACCACACATTTGGAACCCAATCCCCAAACCCGAAACGACATTCTGGACTTCTGCCACTCTGTGGTGGATTGTGATGAATATATCACAAAACCGGCCAATCGGGTCTTGAGTTCCAATTTATTTTAGGGACGGTTCGGCCCGCAGGGTCGTTCCGAGCCGCGAGCGTGAGCGAGCGGTTTCCGAGCTGTTCTACGCCCCCGCTTCAAGCCGCCGGGTGCGCTTCGTTCTTCATCTGCCGGATGGCGGCTTTCGGCTCCGGACGAATGATATCGATACTGCCCTTGAAATACGCCCCGTCGTCTATGCTGATGCCCGCGGCTTTGATATCGCCCACCAGGCTGCCCTGCTCCCGTATGGCGATCTTCTCCACCACTTCCACGTTGCCGTTTACCGATCCGAAGATCACTACTTCCCGCGCCCGAATGTTCGCCCGAACCTTGCCGTTCGACCCCACCGTGAGCAGGCTGTGCGATTCCAGCGATCCCTCGACCTCTCCATCCACCAGCAATTCCTCGCGCGTGCTGATCTCGCCCTTGATCGTCATCGAGGAGCCGATGATGGCCGCCTGGCGCGCCACGGGAGGAGGCGGCGGTGCGGGCGCCGCCGGCGGCGGCGACGGCCGCTGGGCGATGTACGGCGGCGGCGGGGCGGCCGCTGGAATATTCGGCCCAGCCTCGGTTTGCGGTCTGCGGGCGGGGGTCTCGTCTTTGCTCTTATTCCACACCTGGATTCTCCGTTCGCTTAACTTTTGAATGCAAATAAGCCGTTAAAAGCAGCACTCCTAGGGCCACACGCCGAAGTGCCCGAATACCAAACATCTCCTTGTGGAAATGTTTTGATCGGCCGCGGTTTCGCGTAACTTTTACGCGTCCGCTTTTCCCTGAATGGCCGTACCATGGAATAAAGCAACCCACAGAGGAATTTCAGATCTTCTCACGGAATCGGTCCATGAATCACCCACTCGATTGCCTTACCGGGATGTCTCTGGAAGGTAAGTACAGCCTGGAAAAATGCGTGGCGGCCGAGGGAGAGACGGCCTTTTTCACCACCGTCTTCGGCCCCGCGCGCCACCCCGCCCTCCTGAAACTGATACCTGAAGACGCGCCCTCCGCCGGTCGCCAGCTCGAGCGCTGGCGCCGCGCGGCCCGGCTATTTCATCCCAACCTTCTGGCCCTGCTCGATTGCGGCCGCGTGGACGCGCCCGCGCCTTCCGCCGGCGGTTTTCTTTACGCCGTTTTCGAATACCCCGACGACAGCCTCGCCACCGCCCTGGCGAGCCGCCCGCTCACCGCCGGGGGGGCCGCCGCCATCCATCGGGCCGTCTCGGACGCCCTGCGTTACATCCATTCGCAGAACCTGGTACACGGCGCCGTGGATGCCGGGCACATCGTGGCCGTGGGTGACCTTGTCAAGCTCGCCAGCGACACCATCCGCGAGCCCGCGCCGGAAGCCTCCGCGGCCGACGATTTGCGGGCCCTCGATGGCTTGCTGGGGCCGCCGGAGCCGGCCCCCCTGCATCCGCCGCCCGCGCTTTTGCCCGCTCTCGAGCCCGTTCCCCCGCCTGCGGCCCCGCCGCCCTCTGGCACGCCCCGCTGGACCTACGCCGGTCTGGCGGCGCCCGTGGTGGCCCTCATCGCCGTGCTGTTGACCCGCAGCCCGGTCCCTCGCGATCCCGAGCCGGTCCCCATCTCCACGCCTGCACCGCTGCCGGCGGTACCTGCGCCGTCAGCCCCACCCAAGCCTGCTGGTACCCTCGCCGCTGCGCCGGAATCGCACGGTGCGTGGCGCGTGGTCGCCTACACCTATGGCGCTTTCCGCGACGCCGATCATAAGGTCCGCCGCATCAATGAGAAGTGGCCGGCCTTCCGCGCCGAGGTCTTCACCCCCAAAGGCCGCCGCCAGGGACCCTACTATGTCGCGCTGGGCGGACGCATGGCGCGCCTCGATGCCGAACGCCTTCAGCGCACCGCCCGCGCCGCCGGCTTGCCGCGCGATACTTTCGTGCGCAATTTTTCCAATTAATCCGGCGCAACCGGCTTTCCCCGCGGCCCATCGGGCTTGGCTCGCGCGCCGGCGGCCGCCGCGTGCTTGTCTCGGTACATGGCCGCATCGGCCCGCCCCACCAGCGCGGCTAGCGTGTCGCCCGGCCGGCCGGCCGCCACGCCGAGGGCCCCCTCCACGCACACCTGCCGCCCGCCGTTTTTCGCGCCCAGCGAGTAATTGCCGAAAACCCACTTACGGATGCGCTCGATGTAGGATTCGGCTTCCGCCGCCGTGGCATCCAGCACCACCACGAATTCATCGCCGCCCCATCGGCCCACCACGTCCACCACGCGGAAGACCGACTTCAATTCGTCCGCGAACTGCTTCAGCACCTGATCGCCGGCCAGGTGCCCGTAGCCGTCGTTGATCTGCTTGAACCCGTTGAGATCGATCAGGATCACCGTGAATGTCTGGCCGTTTTCGAGGCGCCGCTCGATGGATCGCTCCACCTTGCGGCGGTTCTCCAGCCCGGTCAGCGGATCGCTGGAGGCCTGGCGCTCGGCGGCATCCAGACGCGCCTCGTACTTGTGCACTTCCTGGCTCAGGCGCGCCACCGTCTCCTGGTTTTCCAGCGCCATCTTCTCGACGCAGCCCTTCAGCGCCACCGCGCTCTCCAGCAGCGAAGCACGCATGCGGTTCAGATCCTCCAGGTTGGCGACGTTCCGCAATTGCTCGGTAAACTCGCGAAATTGCGAGCCGTACTGCCGGTCGCGGCGCCCCAGCGCTTCCGCCGTGCGCGCCAGCACCAACATGATCTCCTTGACTTCGCCGGTTTGCCGATTGAAGTGTTCGGCGGCGCTGTCGCCCCACACTCCGATTTTCTCCCGCACCCCCGCGCCGGTGCTCTCGACCACCGCGGGCGTCAGTTCGCCTGCCAGGTGCTCTTGCAGGTTGTCCAGGCTTTCCCGCAGCGCCGCGCCCGCCGGCGGACACGTTCGCATCCCCGCCTCGCCTACGGCGCCCAGGGCATCGCGGTAGGCGCGCAGCAGCGCTTGCAAATTCTCCTCCGTGTTGGATTCGATCAATCGTTTGATGGAAATCACTCATGTGCCTCATCGGCCCAATCCGGAATAGATTGAGCTCGCGGGTCCGCGCGCCGCCCCCGCGCGAAACCCAGAAGCCTCCCAGCCGCCTGTTATCATGAGGCAAACGGATGAGCTTTCTGCGGTCATTGTGCTTCTCGACTCCCCTGATCGCGCTCTCGACCATCGTCATGGGCACGCTCTCGCTGCTCGCTTCGTTCTTCGATCCCACCGGCTATACGCAGCACCGCATCGCGCGCCTGTGGGCCCGCATGGTGCTGGCCGTCAGCTTCATCCGCGTGCGCGCCGAGGGACTCGAGAAACTCGATCCCCAGGGCGCCTACGTGCTGGTCTCCAACCACACCAGCTTCATGGATATCCCGGCACTGCTCGCCAACCTCCCGCCGCAGTTCCGCTTCTTCGCCAAGATGGGTCTGTTCCGCATCCCGTTCCTGGGTACGCATCTGAAACGCGCCGGCCACCTTCCGGTGGATCGCTCCAGCGTGCGCGCCTCGCTCAAATCCATGAGCGCGGGTGCGCGGGTGATCGCCGAGCGGCGCATCTCGGTTCTGCTATTCCCCGAAGGCGGCCGAGCGCCCGAAGGGTTGCGCGAGTTCAAGGAGGGCGCGGCCTATATCGCGATTAAAGCGGGTGTGCCCGCCGTGCCCATCGCCATCGTGGGGATGCGAGCCTTGCTGCCCATGGGTTCGATCCATATCCGCCGCGGCACCGCGTATCTGCGCGTGGGCGATCCCATTCCCACGGCGGGACTCAAGCTGGCCGACCGCGAGCGCCTCAACGAGCGTTTGTATCGTGAAGTGGAGGAGTTGCTGGCGGACCCGGAGGCGCCCCTGCCAGAGCAAACGCTACGATAGTCTGGCCACGCGCGCCGGTCGAGGCCTCCAGTTCCTCGGCCAGCGCGTTTTCCAGGCGCTGTGCATCCACTTCCACCGCGCAGGCCGCGATCTCCTCGTGACTGGTCCCGCGGTAGCACAGCTCGCATACGCCTAGGTCCTGCGACGGGTAGTGCAGCGCCGGCCCGAAGGCACGGCATGTGATGGGGCGCGCCGCGTACAGATCGCAGGCGCCCGTCTCGGGATCGAGCACCGGACAGGGTTCGTCTTCCGGCAGAGCGGCGAAGCGCTCTTCGGCCGCTTCATCCTCATCCAGCACGCCGGTCGCGGCGTCGCCCGGGAAATCGGCGCGCAGCCTGGCTACGGACTGGCGCGCGCGTTCCCGCACGCGGGCGCCGCGCCGCGGATCGCGTGCCTCCAAATCGGCCAGCCCCTGGCGCAGGCGCACGGCATCCAGTTGGGTGATGGGAAACGGACCCAGGCAGCATTCCGTGCATCCCAGGCGGCACGCCAGCCACGCGCCGCTCTTGCGCGTGGCCTCGGCTAGGGCGGTATCGACGATCTGTACCAGGTCGCGATCGGTGGGCATGTCGGTTGGACCGTACGGCCCCGCGAGCCGGGCCTGATTCGAGGATAGCGCCCTCAGCGAAGCGCCGGGCTGAGCCGCTCGGTTTCCACCAGAAGGGCACGCCGCTCGGCGCCATCCACGTCGCGGATCACCACGTATCGGCGGCTCACCGAGAATCTCACCGGGATGGGGACATCCAGCCCCAGCGGCCGATCCAGCAGCACCAGGTAGCGGGCGGCGCCTCCGCGGACACGGTACAGATACCGGCCGCCCGGGCGCTGCTCCGCGGCGGGCAGCGTCCTTCTAGAGACCAGCACGCCCTCCTGCCAGAGCCGGTCTTTGGCTTTGCCTGCGGATTTCGCGGCCGCTGTCGCGATTCCCGCGGCGGCCAGCCATAAGATGGCGTTCCGGCGGTTCATAAAACGTCCCGCTCGCATTCTACGCTTATAGTGGTCCAAAGCGTATAAAATTCTGCGCATGATCGCACGGCTGCCGTGGGCTGCGCGCCGGATGTGGAGAATTCAGCCTGGAATTCGCCCTGCGATTGTCCGATAAGAACCTTGTGGCAGCGGCGGCTCCGGCAGTGTTTCCGTGGCGCGATGCGTACAGCGTCCGCATCGTGCAAATCGATAACCAGCACAGGGATCTGATCGGCCTGGCCAACGGCCTGCACGCCGTCATCCTCAAGGGGAATCGAGCGGGCCTGCGGGCTAGGATCATGGACGAGCTGGTGCGCTGTTCCGGGAACCATTTCGCGTTCGAGGAATCGGTGCTGGGACAGCGTCACTATTCCGGCGTGGCCTCCCACGCGGACGAGCACCAGCGCCTGGCCGCCGAGCCCGCGGCCATGCGGGAGAGTCTGCGCGCCGCCCCACCGGCCGCCGCGCTGGAATTGATGCTGCTCCTCGAGGAGCGCTTCTCCGGCCACATCCTGGCACGCGACCAGGCCTACGCCCGCGAATTCAAGAGCCGTTGAGGCCGCGCAAACCGCTCCCTTACGGTCGCGGCTCGGGACGCAGTCGATTCCGCACCGCGCTTCCGAGCCGCGACCGTAAGGGAGCGGTTTGCCGCCCCGCAGGCCTACGGCGCGATCGAAATCGCCAGCCCGTCCTGGCTCGCCGCCCCGTCGACGTTCAGGACTATGCCAACCAGCGGTGGAAAGGTGAAATTCTGCAAATACGGGTTGCTCGCCGCCAGCGTGGCTGGATTCGGCACGTAGACGGTCAACTGGTAGACCGCACCGGGAAACCCGCCGGCCGCGCCCATCACCGCCGCCACGCCGTCGCAATAGAATCCATCGATATAGACGCTCACCGGAAATTCCGTCACCGCGTACCCGTTGGTAAACGAGACGGGACCCACGCCGGTGGCGTACATGGTGATCTTGTCGCCCGGCGCCGCGGGATTCGAAGGAGAGTTGAGCGTGCCGTCCTGGTTCAGAATGTAGCCTTGGCCCATCCCGCTGCCATCGGCCGAGAACAGGCCGGGCGAAGCCGTCGCCGCCGCCAGCAGCACGCTGTTCGAGGCCGCCCCGCCGGATTGCACCTGAACCACCGCCGGCCCGGTTGGCAGGTTCGCCGGAACTGTCGCTGTGATGGCCTCGGGTGCTATCGAGATCGTCGGCTCAGCCACGCCGCCGATCGAGAGTTGGGCGTCGCCGCCGAAACCAGCGCCCCGCACGACGATGGTCTCGCCGCCCGAAATCGGATCGTCGAGCTGGCTGGCGGCGTTCTCGACCGCGTCAATCCGCAGCGCGGGAGGCGCCGCCGGCTGCACGCCGTTTACCCATATATTGCCCGTGCCGGTCGCTCCGCCGAGCGCGATGCTGCCGTTCGAGCCAATTGCCAGACCCGTCACGCCGAAGTACTCGTTATCGCCGAAGTAGCTCGAAAAAAGCAGCGTCGAAAGGTCGCCCGAGAGTTCGCCCACGAAGCCCGTACCGGAGGAGGGCCCGAAACCCTCCACAAGCGGGGTGCGCGTGGGCAGACTGCGCGGCGGAGTGGCACCACCCAGATAGAGGTTGCCGGAGGCATCGAGCGCGAGCACTTTGAGCCACTCGCCGTAACGGCCGCCGAAGTAGCTCGCCGCCAGCACGTTCTGAAGCTGAGCGTCCATAAGCTCGATCCCCAACTGCCCCGCGACACCTTGCGCCGGCAAAGCGGGCTCCGTTCCAGGATTCGTCTGAAAGGCCCCCGCGGTCGGCTGAAACTGAAACTGATTCGAGCTTCCCCAGGTGCCGCCCGCCACATACAACGCGCCATCCGGTCGCAGGGCCATCGCCAGCACGTCCACTACGGGACCGGTCGAAGCCAGCAGGGACGAACCAGTGGCATCGAACCGGTAGATGCCCGTGGGACTCCCCACATATGCGCTGCCGTCCGGAGCCACCGCGAGGGCGTTCCCGGCCCCATAGGACTCGCCAAGATAAGTCGAGTAGATCAACTTCGAGGCGGCCGGGTCAAACCTGGTGAGAAAGCCGTCGGTCACCCCGATCAGGAAGAAGCCAGCCTCCACGGGTACGCAGGCGCAGGTGGTTTGATAGGCTCCCGGCGTAGTTGGAACTCCTCCATATGTGACCCCCGTGAGATACACAGAACCCGCGCTATCCACGGCGATAGCGTTCGGCTGAACCTGCGACGAGATGGCGCTGAAATAGGTCGCGTAGCCCACCGATCCATCCGGATTCAGCTTGAACAGGAAACCGGCGGCTTGGGTCGTGAAGGTCGCGACCGGCGGCTGCGGAGCCGGGGGAGCGGGCGCGTACGTCCCCGGGGTAGTTGGAAAGTCGGGCGACTGCGTGGTTCCCGTCACGTAGACGTTACCCGCCGCATCCACCGCGATCGCGGTCGCGATGTCGTCCGCGCTGCCGCCGTAGTAGGTCGAGTAGACGATGTTGCCCGCGGTGTCCAGTTTGGTTACGAAGACATCGTACTTCCCGGGCGACGCGGAATGGTTCTGCGCCGCGGATTTCACGGGGAAGTTGGCGGAGAGCGTGCTCCCCGCGATATAGGTATTACCCTGTGCGTCCGTGCCCAGCCCGGCGAACATATCGAGGCCCGAGCCGTCCACTTCCTGTATCCAGTTGAAGGCCGGCATCGCCTGGGAAAACGCCGCCGGGAATATGACGAAAAAGGCCCACAAGAGCCGGCATAGGGCTGAAAGCCAGGGCCGTGGCGAAGTCCTGCGCGGGCGCGCGATCATGCGCCCATGCTAGCGCAGCCATAACCCGGGCACAATGCGTGTCGGCTTAACGCCTTAGCCCCCCGCGCCGCTCGTGCGCTGCGCCACCGGCTTGTAACCGCACGCAGCCGCTTTCTTCATGGCCTCGATGCCTTCCGCCGTCCCCAGCAGCGGAGTGGTCTTAACGTTCTTGCACGAACCGCCCGCGGCCACCGCCATGGCGAACGCCGCCGCGCTCACCGAATCCGGCATATCGACTACGCCGATCACATCGAAATCTCCAAACGACAGCCAGAACCGCTCGATCTTGCCGCCCAGGTTCCGGACGGCCGTTTCGATGCCCTTGGAACGGTCCTGCGGATGATTCACCATCGTGGCCCACGATTCGGTGGTGTAGGCAACCTGAATGAGATAGCTGGACATGCGAATCCCCTTTCGATTATTTTCCCGGCGGGATATTCCCCCGGATGCAGGAACCGACTATATCCCAAGCCCGCCGCGCGGACAAGGTTTTTCGCCGCGCGCCCGCGGCCCACGGTCATATTGTTGACAAAGCTCGCGATCCGTCAAGCCGGTGACGGCCTAAGCCCGGCGATTCCGTTGAAAAATATAGGGAAAGCTGTGGCCATCCAGGTGCCATTCGCTGGGTAGGAGGTTCCCCATGAACCCGATCTCGGCGCTCGGCGCAGCGACTTCGCTCGAACTGGCCATCATCTTCATGGCCGCGATTCTGCTGCTCGATTCCCGCAGGAATGCGGCGCATCAGCAGCGATTATGGCGCAGCATCAAGGCCGTTCTGGAGCAGGACGCCCCCGTGCTCGTGGATCCCGCTCTCGATAGCGTGGAGCGCCACGCCGCCTGACGCCCGGCCGCCGGCTCAAGCCAGTCGCGCCGTGGTACGAGTGCGCGCCGAGGCCCCGGCCAGCGTCCACAGAATGGCCACGCAGACCAGCGGCATCAGCCCAAAGCCGGTGAACACCGGCACATAGGAAAAGCGGTCGACGGCCCACCCCGTGGCCAGCGAGAAGACCATGCCGCCGAATCCCGACCCCATGCTGGCGATCCCGTAGACCGAAGCCACCGCCGCGCTCGGCAGAACGTCGGCCGGCATGGCCAGCATGTTGGCCGTCGAACCCGTGTAGCCCATCATGGCGATCGACACCAGCGCGATCGACCAGCGCGCATCCGCCACCAGGACCGCCGGTATAGCCGCGGTCATGAGAGCCGCGAAGATCAGGACGGCGGTATTGCGCGCGGGCGTCACCTCGATTCCCATGCGCATCAACCGCGCCGAGGTCCAGCCGCCCAGCAGATTCCCTATGCCGGCCACCGCGAAGGGAATCCACGCATACCTGCCGATGGCCGCCAGGTCGAAGTGCCGCGCCGAGTGGAGATACTCGGGGAACCAGAAGGTGTAGAAATACCAGGCCGGGTCCATGAAGATCTTGGCCAGCGTAAACCAGAAAACGAAGGGCGTCCGCGCCAGTTCGAGGAACCCGTAGCGCCGACCGGCCGGCTTGTCGGAAGCGCCCCGTCCCGCCTGTTCGGGCGTGCGGTAGACCATCCACCAGACCGCCAGCCACGTCAGCCCGCTAGCGCCCACCGCCAGAAACGAGGCCGGCCAGCCGAAGCGCAGCACGATCCACACAATCGCCGGCGGTGCCAGAATTGCGCCGACGGCCGAGCCGCTGTTGAAGATGCCGCTCGCCAGCGCGCGCTCGCGTTCCGGAAACCACTCCGCCACCACCTTCACGCCCGCCGGCCAGTTGCCCGCCTCGCCCAGCCCCAGCAGAAAGCGAAGCACGCCCAGGCTCCATACGCCCCGCGCCAACGCGTGCAGCAGGGTGGCCGCCGACCACCAGAGCATGCACAGCGCATAGCCCACGCGCGTCCCCACGCGGTCGATCATCACCCCCGAGAAGCCGTTCATGATGGTGTAGGCCAGCATGAACGCGAACAGCACGCGTCCATACTCGGTGTTGCTCATCGCGAACTGGACGCGCAGAGTCGGCGCGACCACCGAGAGCGCCTGCCGGTCGAGATAGTTGACGACCGTGGCGAAGAAGGCCAGCGAGATCATGGCCCAGCGCAAGCGGTGTGGCTTCATTCGCCCTTCATTGTAATGTGGGGCGGACCCCTGGCTCGCACATAGGCGTTCAAAACACGGCCGACCTCGCCCGAGGAGGTGCAGCCTGGGCGTGGCGTGCATCCCAGGAGGCCGCATCCGGACCGCCAGCCGGCATAAAATTCGCCCGGAGCGCCAGTTTTCGGTGGCCGGACTTCGCATTAGCTACGACGTAGCCTGCACGGATCGTCTTCTGGTATACCTCAAATAGCGACGACAGCCACTTCGCGGCCAGAAGCCCTGACAAGCCGTTCTATGTCGTCTGGGTCGCTTGTGAGAATTGTAGCTTTTTGCCGAAGGGCTGCCGTCACCACAACGGCGTCAACGACATCCGACGTCTTGGTCAACCCCAGCAACCGCCCGGCTTCGTGCGCCTCGGTCTCGCCAAGAGGGAGGACCACGCACCCAGTCAAGAAGCGCCGGAGTTGGGCTTGTTGCGGGGACCGGCTGACCTGGGCGACCACCGGCGCGGGAACCAATGGAACAACGCCAAATTCCAAACGGGCCTTGTGTTCAGCCCATGCTCGCCGCTCGTTTCTATCTGCGGCCACGAGAACGGCGGCGTCATAGAGAACGGCGCTCATGCCGAACGCCGGACCGTTCGCGATGTTCGGAGCTGAGCGCGCACGCTGCGGCGAGCTTCATTCATCTCTTCTGTCGTGAAACGTCCGTGCTGCTTTTCCCACAGCGCGACCGCCGCCAAACCAGCCCGCCGCTGCAGTGCTTGGCGCGCCGCGGCGGTCATCCAGGCAGAGACGCTCACCCCGTCGCGGGCGGCCGCCGCGAGGATGTTTTCGTGAATGTCAGGGTCTACAGTGATGGCAAGCTTCGGTGATGGGTTGCCACGCGGCATACAAAGTATCCTACTACAATAGGATACCGCGCGGCGCTCGATGCCTTCTTCGGCGTGGTGGCGTTCCGCGCCTTCGAAGGGACGCGCCTGCGTCTGCTTCTGCGCCCCCTACGGCAGCATCGCGGCTTTGGCGCTTCCGAAATAAAGGGCGTTGAAAAGCAGTTTGAAGGTGCCGTGCGGCTGCCCGCGGAAGGCCACCTCCGGCCCCAGCAGCACCACCTTGCCCTCGCCTACCGAGGCCTCCGCCACGGCCGCGCCGCCATCCAGGTACGGCTGTCCCCATGCCCAGCCGCTATCGAGCACCTCGCCGCCCGAGAACCAGGCCACCGCCGACGTGTGTTTCAGGGGCGCGGAGGGTCCCAGGCGAAACACCGGGCTGTTGTCGAAGAACACGTCCGCCTGCGCCGGCATGCCATAAGCCAGCGGGTTGGTGGGGTCCACGCTTACCCTCAGTAGCGAACCGGGGATGTAGAACTTTTCGCGCGGCAGCGGACGCTCGTGGCCCGCCACGATCTCCGTCAGGTGATCCTTCACCGGGATGCCGAACGCCTGCGCCAGCGACGTCGAGCTGCCGATCGTCACGAGCGACCCGCCCGCCTCCACGAACTTGCGCAGCCTCGGCACGGTGGTCTCATTCGTGATGCGTCCCAGCCAGCCGCGGTATTCCTCCGGGATGCTCTGCGGGCTCGGGTCGGGCGGCTCAGGGCGCCCGCCGCTGCGGTGTATGGCGCCATCCGCCAGGATTAGCACGTCGAACTGGCGCGTCAGGTCGCCCGCATCCAGGTTGCGCGTGTAGACCACCTGGAAGGGAAACTCGTACTGATCGAGAAGCCAGCGGGTCCAGCCCGAGGTCGTCAGCCCGCCGTACCGGTCGTACAGGGCGATGCGTATGGGCTTGAGCCGCAGGGCCTCGCCCGCCGGCGCCTGCGCCACGCCGTGCACGGGCACTCCCAATTCCGCCGCGCCGCGCTCCAGAACCGCGCGCGCCTCCGCGCTCTCCGGTACCCATATGCCGCCGTTCCCCAGATCCTCGCCCTCCACGGTTGCGCTCTTCTTCAGCCAGTAAACCGCGCAGCCCGCCTTGAGCAGCCGGTTGACCACGATGAACGCGTTGTTGATGCGATGGCTGATCAGGTAGCCCGCCGGGCTGGCCGGCCCGGAGATCGCCGCGGCCGGCGGCGGAAGCAGGCCCTCGATCCTGGTGAACGGGCCGTCAAACCCATCCCGTATGCGGTCGAACTCCACGCCCATCTGCATGGCCAGCGTCCACCCCGCGATGTCGTATGGCGGATTGGGCGGGCCGCCCGGGTAGCTGAAATCGTTGGGGTGGTCCTGCGGCTCGAACATATCGAGGACGTGCGGCCGGAAAGCCTGCGCCGCCTTCACTACGTACGATCCCGCCGGATAGCTCTTCCCCGCCACCGAAAATGCTGAGCCCGCGCGCATCACGGTGATCCCGGTCTTCAGCAGCGCATTGACGAACTCCGTGGCGTTGGCGAAATCCGGCTGGCTGGAGGGAATGATATAACCGCGCGGATCGCGCAGCTTGGGGTCGTGCAGCACCGCGTCGTAGAGGCCCGTGGGAAGCGTGCGCACCGGGGGCGGATCGCCGCCGCCGGCCGTTTCGACCGCGCCCGCGCCGCGCCCGGCCGCCGGAGGCGCCGCCGCTTCCAGAGCCGCGATGCGCTTGGGCGTGGTGGTCCAGTTATCCCGGCTGCCCTTCTCGATCGAGTTCCTGCCCATGCGGTAGATGTTGTAGAGCAGGGTTTCGCGATAGCGTGACGCGTAATCCAGGATGGCGCGGTTATTGGTAATCTCGTAATCGATCGATTGCCGGTAATGCCACGTCTGCGGCGCGATGGGCATCGGCCAGTCGCCCCGCGGCAACTGCTTGTCGGCCACCAGCGGGATGTTCATGGGCGTGGGGCTGCCGATAATCTCCGTCAAAATGCCGATCATGTTGTGGAAGTAGGTGATGGTGCGCAGCCCGCCGTTCCACCACGTGGAGTAGTTTTCGCCGCTCCGCATGGCGCTGCCGCCCTTGCCCTCAGCCACCAGCCGGCTGTGCATGGCCGTGCCCACCATCTCCACGCCCAGCGGAACCAGCGGATCGAAATTGTAATTGAAAGGATCGCGGAACGGCGGCATGAAAATCACCGCGCCCTCCGGCCCGGTCTGGTGATGGTTGTACATGACTTGCGGAAACCACTCCTGGAAAAGCTGCCGGTTCATGTTGGTGGTTTCCGGCATGTTGGAGATGTAGAAATCGCGATTGTCGTCGTGCCCGATGTACTTGTTGTAGAGCCGCGGCAGGTCCTCCATGCCGCGCTGGCGCGGATCTTTCTTGCGCATGTACCAGTTGGCCACGATCTCCTGGCCATCCGGGTTGGCTTGCACGCACAGCAGAATGGTGTCGTTCAGAAACCGCATGGTCTCGGCATCCGTGAGGCTCACCATCTGGTAGACCATTTCCATGAGCTGCTGCGAACCCACCGTCTCGCTGGCGTGCAGCCCGCCATCCGCCCACACCACCGCCTTGCCCTCGCGCGCCAGGGCGTGCGCCTGTTCGTCGGAGAGGCCTTCGGCCAGCGCCAGCCGCCGCGCGATCTCCTTGTAGCGATCCAGGTTGGCGATGTTCTCCGGCGAGCTGATCACGGCCATGTACTGGCGCCGCCCCTCGGCCGTGGGGCCGATATCCACCAGCTTCATGCGGTTCGATTCCCGTGCCAGCAGGTGCCAATACGTGTCCAGTTGCGAGTACGTGGCCACCTGGTAATCGTCCCCCAGATTGAACCCCAGCGCTGTGTTGGGGGTGGTGATCGGGGGGGCGGGTTGAGCCGCCAGGGACGTCGCCAACAAAACCGCTGCCGCACACAGCGGAAACCGGTGGAATCGCCGGGGGGACTTCATGAGTGAAAGTGTAACTCAGTTGCAGCTTGGCCCCTGCCAGCGCAGCCAGACAGGGCTGGCTCGCAGCCCTGCCAAGAACCGAGTGCACATTGATACATAAATCCGGAGAGAGAAGGCCAAAAGGTTTTAAGATTCACTGATCCGGATTTCCGCCGATGATACAGTTTAGCCCTGAGATCTGCAGGACTGGGTTCGCAATCCCCACGTCGGGTGGGGTTAGCTTAACTCAGGCAGGAGCACGGACATGGTCGTGGCATTAGTTGTTGTGATGTTTTTGGCCGTGTGCATCAGGGGCGCGATTCACTGCTGGCAAGCCTGGTAGGGAATTAGGCCCGCATCGGCGGGAAGGAGCGCGCCGAAGATGAAATATCCGGACGCTTTAGGATTGAATATCGCCAATATCGTCTTGGGCCTCCTCGTTCTGATCTGCCTGCTATCGGTGGCCTCGAGTGTGGTTAAGGATATCGCGGCCCGCGGGAGGCGGGGCAGAAGCTCCCGGTTGACAGGCGAATTGCCTGTAACCCGGTGGTCCATGGATGAATTCGTTAAACGTTGAGGGGCCTCCATAGAGATCTTCCGGCCCATTTTTCCCGATGGAGCGTTCGAAAAGCGAACCTCGAGGTGCTCTAGCCATGGCGACTGCACGCGTGCTAATCGTGGATGACGAACCGGTCCTTCTGGACGTGGTCTGCTGTATCCTCAGCGACTCCGGGTACGAGGTGATTCCCGCGTCGAACGGTCACGGGGCGCTGGAGATCGTGAACGCGGGCGCCCACATCGATCTCGTTCTTTCCGATGTGGTGATGCCGGGCATGCAGGGACCGGTGCTGCTCGAGGCCGTCAGGAAGGCTTCTCCTTCAACCGCACTGATGCTGATGTCGGGCTACTTCCCGGAGGAGTCATCTCTCGGGCCGATTACGCCATTTTTGAAAAAACCGTTCCTGTTGGAAGAGTTGACCGAGGCGGTCGAGCGCACGCTGGCCAGGGCGTCGCAGGGGGAGATCGCGTAGACGCACTCCGGCTCCACTGAAGCGGATTCTCCGATGTGTCGCGCGCGCCGTGCGCGTGTGCCGCCGAGTCCTTTCACGCCATACTGGTTCGGCCACGAAGCAGATCCTCAGTTGTGTCTCTCTCTGGTCCGGTCCTGATGTCGCTTTCTAAAATAAGAGGCACTTCGCCCCTCGCGGTAGAAGGGATACCCTTGCGCGGTAGAATGGTATAGATGGCCATGAACATTAAGAATCCCGAAACGCAGCGCCTGGCGCAGGACCTGGCGACGCTCACCGGAGAGAGTCTGACCGCCGCCATCACCGTAGCCGTCCGCGAGCGGCTCGAGCGGCTGCGTCGCGAGCGGAGCACGAGTCTCGCCGGCCGTCTGTTGGCGATTGGCCAGGACTGCGCGCCCCGTCTGAAGGAGCCTTTCCGTTCCACCCCGCATGGCGACCTGCTCTACGACGAGAAGGGATTACCGCAATGATCGTGGATTCCTCGGCGCTCCTCGCTATTTTGCGCGCCGAACCGGAAGCGGCCGATTGCGCCCAGGCCATCGAAGCCGCCACTCTGCGGCGGGTATCCGCGGCGAACTTCCTCGAGACCGCGATTGTGATCGACGGAAGCCGCGACCCGATTGCCAGCCGCCGTTTCGACGACCTGCTGCGCGTCGGCGAGTTCCGCATCGAACCCGTAACCGAAGAACAGGCCAGAATCGCGCGGGAAGCCTATCGCGACTACGGGAAGGGAACCGGGCATCCCGCGCAGTTGAACTTCGGCGATTGTTTCGCCTATGCCCTCGCGAAGGTCACTGGAGAACCGCTGCTATTCAAAGGCAACGATTTCTCCAGGACGGATCTTGCCCCCGCTCGGAAATAGACTGCGTCCGCGCTTCCGATGGCTACCCCAGCATTTCCTGGGCGCGCCTGAGCCGCTCGGAGACCCTCACGCCGTTGGGGCAGTGTACCGGACACTCCGCGCAATCCGCGCAACGCAGCTCCCGCACTTCTTTCGGCAGGGCCGCGAAACTCCGCTGGGCCAGCGGGAAATCCCTGTAAAAATCCGCGTACGCCAGGATGCGAAGCTGGTCCTGCACCGGCATGCCCTTGGGGCACTGGCCGCTGCAGCTATAGCACATGCGGCAGTAGTAGGGGCGGATCGCCTCGCTGCGCGCCACCAGTTGCCTCTCTTCCTCGGCGGTGAACTTCTCGGTCAGAGCCCGGATGTTCAGCTCCAGCATTTCCAAGTCCCGGACGCCGGGAACGGTGGTCGCCACCAGCGGGTTTCGCAGCACCCACTTAAGCGCGGGGAGGGCATGGTTGATGGTCGGCCGCGGTGGCTCTCCTCCGCCGGCGGGCATCTTGGGCAGGCCTCCGCCGTTCGCTGCCATCACCTTCATGGCGGTCAAGCCGATTCCGGCTTTGCTCAACCTCGCGATGGCGTCGTCCTTCCCATTCCCCATGGTGAAGTTGTAGGTAAAGGTGACGGCGTCGATGTTGCCGGCCTTGATGAAGGTGTCGGCCATGAGGTTGATGTCGTGCGTGCTCACGCCGAAGAAGCGGATCTTGCCCTGTTTTTTTGCCGCATCGCCGGCCGCCAGCAACTCGTCCGGAACCTCTTCGGGCTTGCTCTTGGCGTGGAGCAGCCAGATCTCGATCCGGTCCGTGGACAGGTTCTTCAGGCTGGCCTCGAGATCGGACATGAAGACGGCGCGGGTCTTGGCGGGGGTCTTGCTCACCACCACCACCTTGTCCCGAGCGACACCCTTCAATCCCTGGGTCAGCAGGCGTTCGCTATTGCCATTAGAGTAATCGCTGGCGGTATCGAAGTAGTTGACGCCCATATCGACGGCCTGGGCGATGACGGAGGGATCGGGCGTGAAACCGGCGCCCATTCCGACCGGGCAGACCTTCAATCCTGTCTTTCCTAAAGTCCGATAGGGAATCGACGATGGCGCCTGAAACGCGGCACCGGGGCGAGATCCCGCGAGCCCGACGGCCGGGAGGGTCAGCCCAACTTTGAGAAAGCTCCTGCGTGAGGAATCCGGGTCCATAGTAGTTTGATTCTATACGGGCGCGCGCTCGAAAAGTGGGGCATTTGGGCCCCGATGTGTGATTCCCTTTGCCGCGTGCGAGACTAAAGTTTCAAGGATCGCCTCCATGTACTTCGGTATCGGCTCTCCCACCACCGCCCTTTCCACGTCCGATCTGCGCGCGGCGCTCTCGAGCGCCCTGGCTTCGCTCGGTGAGCGCCGTCATGTGCTCGCCATCCCGCCGGATATTACGCGCTTCCATTCGCGCGCCGGCGAGATCACCCGGCTCGTCGCGGAGCACTACGGCTCCCGCCTCGGCGCCATCCTCCCCGCCGTGGGCACCCACTCTCCCATGACCGGGGAGCAGATCGCCGCCATGTTCGGCGACCTCCCGCGCGGCCTCTTCCGCGTCCACGATTGGCGCCGCGACCTGGTCACCTTGGGCGAGGTCCCCGCCGCCTTCGTCGCCGCGCAGTCCGAGGGCAAACTGGATTATCCCTGGCCCGCGCAAGTCAACCGCCTGCTCGTCGATGGCGGGTTCGATCTCATCTGCTCCATCGGGCAGGTCGTGCCCCACGAGGTCATCGGCATGGCCAATCACAACAAGAACATCTTCGTGGGCACCGGCGGAGCCATGGGCATCGAACGCAGCCATTTTCTGGGTGCGGTCTACGGCATGGAGCGCATCATGGGCTGCCCCGATACCCCTGTCCGGCGCGTGCTCAATTACGCCACCGAGCATTTTGCGCGGCACCTGCCCATCCTCTACATCTTGACGGTGGTCGCCCGCGACGATTCAGGCGGCCTGGCCACCCGCGGCCTGTTCGTGGGCGACGATTTCGAGTGCTTTGTGCGCGCCTCCGCGCTCAGCCGCGCTGTGAATTTCGAGCAGCTCCCCCGGCCCATCCGCAAGGCCGTCGTCTACCTCGATCCCTCCGAGTTCAAGAGCACCTGGCTCGGCAACAAGGCCATCTACCGCACGCGTATGGCCCTGGGCGATGGCGCCGAGCTCATCGTGCTGGCGCCCGGCGTGAAGGAGTTCGGCGAAGATCCGGCCATCGACCGGCTCATCCGCAAGTACGGCTACATCGGCACGAGTAATGTGCTCGAAGCCGTGCGGGAGAACGAAGACCTGGCCGCCAGCCTGGGATCGGCCGCGCACCTGATCCACGGATCTTCCGAGGGCCGCTTCACCGTCACGTATTGTCCCGGCCACTTGACGCGCGCGGAAATCGAGGCCGTAGGCTTCCGCTATGGCGATCTTGAAGAGACGGCGGCGCGCTACGATCCCGCGCGCCTGGTGGATGGCTTCAACACCGTTGCCGGTGAAGAGATCTTCTTTGTCTCGAACCCTGCCCTGGGTCTATGGGCGCACGGTGGGGCCATGCTTTAGCTTGCCCAGAGTCTTGTAAACGCGCCCTTACCGGACGAATTCC
>Ga0181520_10004729_pt1 | contig 22447 bp, 19 predicted proteins | sample PEATcosm2014_Bin_29_FD_132451 | JGI IMG/M metagenome (GOLD analysis project Ga0181520, IMG submission 132451) | Peatland microbial communities from MTU Mesocosm Facility, Houghton, MI, USA - PEATcosm2014_Bin02_30_metaG | ecosystem: Environmental > Terrestrial > Soil > Wetlands > Peat | place...
GTCGACCCCAACAGCGGCACCGCCGCCATGCTCGAAGCCGTCCACGGCGTCGGCGCGCTCCTCAAATCCGGCTGGAAACCAAAACGCAAAATCGTCTTCTGCTCCTGGGACGCGGAAGAGGAAGGCCTCATCGGCTCCACCGAATGGGCCGAAGATCACGCCGACCAACTAGCCCACGCCGTCGCCTACTTCAACACCGACGTTGGTGTCTCCGGCCCAAACTTCGAAGCCTCTGCCGTTCCCTCTCTCAAGGAATTCATCCGCGACGTCACGAAGTCCGTGCCCAGCCCCAAAGGCGGCACCGTCTACGATCAGTGGAAGAAGAACCAGGCCGAGACCGCCCGCCGCCGCAACTCGAACGGTGTCGAAGAACACGGCGCCCGCGGCAACGCTCACGTCGACACCGACGTTAACGTCGGCGACCTTGGCTCTGGCTCCGACTTCACCCCCTTCATCCAGCACCTCGGCGTGCCTTCCTCCGACATCGGATCCGGCGGACCCTACGGCGTCTATCACTCCGTCTTCGATAACTACGCCTGGTTCACCATGAATGCCGACCCCACCTTCGTCTACGAACAGGAAATGGCGCGCGTGTTCGGGCTGCTCGTGGTGCGCATGGCCGACACTGACGTGCTTCCTTACGACTACGTCACCTACGGCAAAGAAATTTCCGCTTACCTCGACACCGCGGAGAAGAAAGCCAAAGACGACGGCCTCACCGGCCTCGACTTCTCCACCGCGAAGGCGGCAGCTGACAAATTCACCCAGCTCGCCCAGAAGGTCCGGGACAAACAGCAAAGCGCCACGTCCGATTCAACCCAGGCCCTCGCCGCCCTCAACGCCCAGCTCCGCGCCGTCGAAGGCGACTTCCTCTCCGAACCCGGCCTCCCCAACCGCCCCTGGTTCAAACACACCATCTATGCCCCTGGCGAATACACCGGCTACGCAGCGGTAGTCATCCCCGGAGTCAACGAAGCCCTCGACGCAAAGGATTTGTCACGCGCACAGTCACAAATGTCCGTGCTGACGGAAGCCATCGACAAAGCCTCCACCACCCTGGACTCCATCACGAAGTAGGCCAGTGCGTTTCTTTGCTGGAACCACCACGTATCGCAACGGGAGAGGAGACGACACCGTCATCCTGAGCGAAGCATCCGCAAAATCAGCGCGCGGCTTTTTGCGCGTTGAATCAATTCAAAGAGCGAGTCGAAGGACCTGCGGTTCGTTCTCTGCACTCTGCACCCTGCACCCTGTCTCACTCACTCCGTCCGCAAAGCCCGAGCCGGATCCACCGTAGCCGCCCTCCGTGCAGGAACAAATCCCGCCAGCCCAGCCACCAGACAGATCACCACCACCCCCAACCCATACACCACCGGATCCGCAATCGAAACCCCGAACAGCTGGCTCCGCACCGCCTGCGTCGCCAGCATCGCCAGCGGAATCGTCACCAGCACCGCGCCCCCGGCCAGCATCATCACCTCACGCACGATCAGCCGCACCACAGTCCCGCGCTGCGCCCCCAGCGCCATCCGGATCCCAATCTCCCTCGTCCGCTGCGCCGTCGAATACGCCAGGATCCCGTACAGCCCGATCCCCGCCATCACCGCCGCCAGCGCTCCAAACACCGTCGCCAGCATCGCAATCGACCGCTCGGCTATCAGATTCTCGTCGATCTCCTCCGACAGTGTGCGCAGATTCCCCACAATCAGCTTTGTATCGATATTCGATACAGCGGCGCGAATGCTGTTCGCCGCCGCATCCGGCGCCTGCCACGTCCGCACGTAGAACGTCAGCCCCGCCTGCTTCGGCGCCTGCGTGAACAGCGTGTACTCGGTCGCAATCGCGGGATCGCGCACGCTCTCATGCTTCACATCCCGCACCACCCCCACAATCGTTGCCTCGGTCCCCGGCCGGTCGGGACGGCTCACCACATGTCCCAGCGCCCCCTGTGGATTGCCATAAAAATGCTGCGCAAACTTCTCATTCACCACCGCCACCTTCTCCGACGTCGCCGTGTCCCCCGCGTTAAAATACCGCCCCGTCACCAGTGGAACCCCCAGCGTCTGCAGATAATCGTTGCTCACCCACGGCAGCTCCACGTCGAAGTCTTCGTCCGGCTTCGGCGTATACCCGCTCGCCACCACATCGCCCTGAATATCGTTCCCCGCCAAATCGCTGTCGTTCGTCGCCCCCGCTCCGCGTACTCCCGGCAACGCTGCCACTGCATCGATCGCCCGCTGCTCCACAGGCGCAACCCCCGCCGACGAGTACCCCGCCAGCGCCGGATCCAGTTCGAACTCCAGCAGATGATCCGTAGCGAACCCCGCATCCACCTGGCGCAGATTTTCAATCGTCCGCACAAACAGCCCCGCCCCCACCAGCAGCAACAGGCTCAGGCCGATCTGCAGCGCGACACAACTCCGCCGGAATCGGATCGACCGACCGCCCCCGCTCCCGCCGCGCTCCTTCATCGCTTCCGCCAGTTTCGGATTCCGGAACTGCGCCAGAGGCGCCAGGCTGAACACCAGGCTCGCCAGCACCGTCACTCCCAGCGTGAACGCCAGCACCCGCCAGTCCAGCGTCGGCGTAAATGGCAAAGCCTCTCCCGACCCACCCGACATCCAGTGAATCAGCAAATGCAGAGCCTCGGGCGCAACCACAACCCCCAGCGCCGCCCCGCAAAAGCCCAGCAGCGTCCCCTCCGCCAGCAGTTGCCGCAGCACCTGCCCGCTCGTCGCGCCCATCGCATACCGTACCGCGAATTCCTGCGACCGCCCCGCCGCCCGCACCAGCAGCAGGCTCGCCACATTCACCACCGCCATCCCGATCACCAGCAGCACCATCCCCATCATGATCGTCAGCGGCATCTGCACATCCCCGCGCATCGGCGAGAATCCCTTCGCCCCCGCATCCACATTCAGGTGCGCGTTACCGATAAATTCTGTCCGCGCTTTCACCGACTGATCGTGCAGCAGCGTAAACTCCGCCTCCCGCAGTGACAGAAACAGCCCGTTCAGCGAAGCCCGTGCCGCTCCCAACGTCACCCCCGGCCGCACCCGCCCAGTCAAATCGATCCAGTACGACGAGTGATCGTTCAGATAATCCCAGTCCGGTTCCACCAACCGCTGCTCGGTGATCGGCACAAATACATCCGGCGTTCGTCCCCATACCATGCTGTGGAATCCTGGCGCCGCCACGCCCATCACCGTGAACGGCGTCCCATTCACCAGCAGCGTCTTCCCCGCCACCGGCGCCTCCGCCAGGTGCGTCCTCCAATAGTCGAAGCTCAGCACCGCCACCGGATTTGCGCCCGGCGCCGTCTCATCGCCTGCCACAAACAACCGCCCCACCGCGGGCCGCACGCCAAGAACCTCGAAATAATTCCCGCTCACCATCTCCGCGCCCACGCTCTCCGCGTGGTTGTTCCACGTCACCCCAACCGGAGCGGCCGCGGCCGCAATCAGTCCGCTGAACGCCGTGTTCTTATCACGCAGATCCTTGTACATCGGGTACGAAAACTCGTGCGCGTGCCCGGCGCTGTTCCCCCCATCGGAATGCGTATGCCCAGGATGGCTGCCCGCAAAACTCAGCACCACCAGCTCGTCGGGATTCGCCACCGGCAGCACCCGCATCAGCGCCTGATCCAGCAAACTGAAGATCGTTGTGTTCAGCCCGATCGCCAGCGCCAGCGTCAGCACCGCAACCGTAGCAAATCCAGGATTCCGCCCCAGCCCCCGAATTCCATACCGCACATCGCGCCACACGCTCTCCAGCCGCCACGACGGCCGCTCCTCACGGCACTCCTCCCGCGCCCGCTCCCGGCTTCCGAATGCAATCATCGCCTGTCTCCTCGCCTCAGTCGCCGACATACCCGCCGCGACATTCGCCTCCACCTGACGCTCAAGATGAAACGCGATCTCCTCATCCACCTCGCGCCGCCGTTTTCCCGTGAAAAAGAACTTCGCCCGCGTCCAAATCTCGCCCATCGCCAACCACTCATCTCCTGGTGGCCAGACTCGCCACCGACTCGTCTCAGCCCCAGGCTCCCAGCTCCAGGCTCCCAGCTCCCAGCTCCAGGCAGTTCGCTACTGGCTACCGGCTACAGGCTGCCCTTCAAATCCTCTCCAGCACCAGATTCACCGCGCCCGTCAGCCGCGCCCAGTTCTCCAGCTCTGCCTCCAGCTGCCTGCGCCCCGCCGCTGTCAGCGAATAAAACCGCGCCCGCCGGTTGTTCTCCGACGCGCCCCACTGCGCTCGAATCCACCCCTTGTATTCCAGCCGATGCAGCGCCGGATACAGTGACCCCTGCCCCACCTGCAGGACCTCATTCGAAACCTGCTGGATCCTCTGCGCAATGGCCCAGCCATGCTCCGGCCTCAGCGCAATCGACTTCAGGATCAGCATGTCCAGCGTTCCCTGCAACAAATCGGCCGATGGCGGCATTCGCTCCCCTCGACATTCGACAACAGAATTCCTAAATGCTCTCCCACTCTCTTGTCGATTGTCAAGGGGTACCCAAAATCAGGCCGCCCGTTCCCGAAGAGAATAGGGTCGAACCCCGGTGGCCCCTCCGCCGGTCTTTGGCGCGAGAAGCGTCGGCGCGCGCAACAAGCGATTACAGATCTCCGATCACCGATCCCTCATTTCCATCCTCTGCACGTGGCGCCGGCAAATCAGCAGCATCCGCCTGCGCCGCTGGTGCAGGGAATTCCCTCATCCGATCCTCTCCTGGGATATTACGGGCAAAGCTGCCGCTGCCGGGACGCAGCCGAACCGCCGCTCTCGTCGGCGAAATTCGGCCACTGCCGCATCCAGATCCGCCCCCCCAAAGTCCGGCCACATCACATCCGTAAACACCAGCTCCGCGTAAGCCGACTCCCACAGCAAGAAATCCGACAGCCGCTTCTCTCCGCCCGTCCGGATCAGCAAATCCACATCGCGACCCTCCTCCCGCAGCGTCTCCGCCATGGTCCCCTCAACCTCGGGTGGAGAAGGAAAGTGGGTGCCCCATTCAAGCCCGGTCTTGGCTTGAGTGGGTCCGCCGCAGACCCGTTGTATCGCTCCAGCAGCAGCCCGAGCCATCGCCGCCCTGGACGAATAATCCACCGCCACCCGCAAATGCAGCCGCCGCCCCGCCGTCGTTGCCGCCTCGCATTGCGCAATCTCCCGCAACAGCATCCGCGGCAGCCGATCCCGCCTCCCAATCGCCTCCACCCGCGCCCCCGCCTCGCACAGAGCATCCCGCTCCAGCCGCAGATACGCCGCAATCAGCGCCAGCACGCTCCGCACCTCGAACGCCGGCCGCCGCCAGTTGTCCGACGAGAACGCGTAGACCGTCAGCGTCCCGATCCCCAGCTCCGGCGCCCGCTCCACTACCCGCCGTACCGCCGCCACTCCCGCCCGATGCCCGGCCACCCGCGGCAATCCACGCCGCGCCGCCCATCGCCCGTTTCCATCCATGATGATCGCCACATGCAGCCCACTACGCCTGTCACTTTGCATCGCAAAGTTGTCACCCGCACTCATCCTGTTCGGCATCCCCATCCTCCATCCCCCCGAACTTTGCACTGTAAAGTTATCGGGCCCGATCAGCGCCCCCTCGCAACTTTGCAATGCAAAGTCAGCCTGCAAAAAAAACTAAGCCCGCGAAGGCCGCAGTTCCCGCATCAGCGCCGCCCGCGCCCCCTCCGCTCCCTTAGCCGCATCCCGCACCACCTGCTCCAGCGTCTCCAGATACTCCAGATACCGCCTCCGCCCGTACGCCGTAATCTTCGCCAACGTCTGCGGCCGGTTCTTGTCGAACCCCTTCACGATCTCCACCATCTTTCCCCGCTCCAGCACCCGCAAATGCCGGCTCAGGTTCCCATCCGTCAGCGCGCACAGCTGCTTCAGATCCCCAAACGTCAGCCCCTTCGCATTCGTCACCAGCGACGTCAGCACGCTCAGCCGCGCCCTCTCGTGAATCACCCGGTCCAGCCCCTCATACGCGAACCGCCCCTCGCTGCTTCGGCCCTTAGTTTTCATTTTCCCCTTTCCCCGCAGACCGCAAAAGAATCCCCGCCACCATCATCTGTCCCACCCCAAACGCAACCGCCATCGTCCACGGAGAAAACGCCCGCCCATCGCCCAACGAAATCGAAATCAATCCCGCCAGCAAATACCAAACCCCCGCCGCCACCATCGGCCGCGGCAAAAACCGGCACGACGAAAAAACGCCTAAACCGAAAATCATCTGCCACAGGCCCGGCAAGATCCACGCTGTTCCCGGCACCGACCGCACCACCACAATCGTGATCAGCAGCCCCGCCGCCAACGACGGCAAAAACTGCTCTACCGCCATCCGGATCATCTCGTCCGACATCCCCGAGTGCACCCGCCGCGCCCGCCGGTAAACCTGCACCCCGGTCAGCGCCACTGCTACCACCGCTGTCGATATCCAGATGCTCAGGTAAACGCCAATGTGATGTACCGCGTCCGGCGCCCAGCGCGCCTCGACCGCCGCCGCAACAAACGCCAACACCCCCGTAGTCGCCAGCGTCGCCGGCCCGTATCCCCGGAACTCCGTCGTCCGCGCCACCTGCCTGCGGATGCTGCTGATCTCGCCCAGCGCTTTATGGAGGTCGTTCATCGCCATCCTTCACTTTGCATTGCAAAGTATACCCTCGCCCCGCCCTCTGTCAATCCCCCCCGCCCACCTGGCGACGCCAAAAAAAAGGGTCGCACCGCTTTTGCGATGCGACCCCGCTTGCGCGATTCAAAGGAGCTTGCTGCCGAACTCGTTTCAGCCCGAGGGGGGAGGGCTTTCTCCAACCTTGCCGGCCCAGCCTTACTGGCCCACCACTATCCGCGTTGGCCGTTCCTCGTTGCCCTTCTGCCCATCCAGTCGCGACGTGATCAGGTTCCGGTACTGCACCGACTGCAGCTTGTAGCTATCACCGTCCCGGTCGAACCGCAGAATGATGCGGCTGTCCGATGGCGCTGGATACCCCGGCGACGCAATCCACGAGAAGCTGCGTTTCCAGTCATCGGTTCTCAGCATCACCGCGTCGCTCATCGGGTTCCGGTCAACCGCATACCGCCCGGCCGGACAAACCTTGCCGTTCACTGTGAAACTGAAGGGTACGTTGACCATTGTCTCGGCCAACGCATTGTTCGTTGCCAGCGCTGCCGTCGCCACCATCGCCGATGCCAGAAAGATCTTAGGGAGAATCGATCGCATATGCAGTCCTCCTGCTATGCGAACACCCTACCCATCCCCAAAAACAAAAGCGTCAAATTCCCGTCCAGAATCCGTCAAGCTTTTCATACCGCACGAACGCCGACCGCGGAACGCCAAGGCTCATCCAGCCGACACCCTCGCCCCCGCCTTGCGCCCGCCCAAATTACCCTTCATCTCCGCCCGAATCTCCCGCACCCGCGCCTCCCGCTCCCTCTCCCCCAGCCTCTCCGCCAGTCGCAGCGCATCCTCCAGCATCTGCGCCGCCTCGCCCTCCGCCTTCATCTCCTGCGCATGCCGCGCCCCGCCACGCAGCGCCCCCACCGCCCCATCCCACTCGCCCGCCGCTTCATGATGCATCGCCATCTCCCGCGCCACCGCCCACTCCCGCCCGCGAAACATCGCCGCCATCCGCTCCGCAATACGCGCATGCCACGCCGCGCGCCGTGTCGCCGCCAGCCTGCGGTACAGCACCTCGCGATACAGCCCGTGCACAAACACGTAAAACTCCGACCGCCCGCCATCCGGCAGCTCGTCCTGCCCGCCCCGCTCCACAAAATGCACGCGCCGCGCCAAGGCCGCGCACGCCTCTTCGATCCCCGCGGCATCCTGCTCCAGAGCCGCCGCCACCGCCCACACCGGAAACGCAATCCCCATCACGCTCCCCGCGCCCAATATCTGCTGCTCCTCCGCGCTCAGCCCTTCAATTTCCATCTCGATCATCTGCGCCACGCGCTCCGGCACCTCGGCTTCCATCTCCTCGAACGCCCCCGCAGGCTTCCAGTCCCGCCCGCCGTCCTTCTCTCCGCGCACAAGAAAACGCCGCGCGATCAGATGCTCCACAAGCGCAATCGCAAACAGCGGATTCCCCTCCGAATGCTGGTGCACGAACCCCGTCAGTCCCGACGGCAGCGTCTGCTGCTCCAGCTCGCGTCCCAGCAGTTCCCGCATCGCACTCCTGGCCAGCGGACCCAGAGCCACCTCCGTCGATAGCTGCCGCATCAGCAGGTTCTGCTTCATCGCGCGTACCGGATGTTCCCGTCCATCCCCCGGCCCGCACGTCGCCACCATCAGCAGTTTCGCCGGAGCGCGCCGCCTCGCCAGCGCGGCCATCAGGTTCACCGTCGCCTCGTCGGCCCAATGCAGATCCTCGAAAACCAGCACCAGCGGCTTCTCCGCCGCTATTTGTTCCAGTGCCGCGCACAAATCTCCCGGCATGCGCTTCCCATTTGTCACAGCCGCTGTATCAATTGCCCACCCCAGCCCCGCCAGCCACGCCGGAGCCGCCCTCGCCAGCACTGCGCACGCCATCTCCCCGTCCTCTGACGCGCACAGCCGCCCCAGCGCTTCCATCACCGGGTAATATTCTTCCCTCTCCCCGAACCCCTCCACGCACTGCCCGCGCGCCACGCTCCATCCCATTCCCAAACCCGCATTCAGCCCATGGCAAAACGCATCCACCAGCGCCGTCTTCCCAATCCCCACCTCGCCGGTGACAAATACCACCTGCCTCTCGCCGCCTCGAGCCAACTTCATCCGCTCCTGCAACCGGCCCAGCTCCTCATTGCGCCCAACAATCCTCTTCGGCCCCAAACCCGGTTCTGCCCCCGCCCCATCGCGCCCCGCTCCCTCGTCGTGCGCCGCGAAGCCGTTCCCCGCCACACTCGCGTCCGCGACCGCCGCCACAAAACAATACCCGCGCTTCGTCAGGGTCTGGATGAACCTCGGCTCCGCCGCGTCGTCCCCCAGCAGCTTCCGCAACTCCAGCATGTAAGTCCGCAGCACCTGCGGTTGCACGTACGTCTCGGGCCACAGCGCATCCAGCAGCTCGTCATGCGTAATCAGCCGCCCCGGATGCTCCACCAGATACCGCAGCACCATAAACGGCCGCGGCGCCAGCGCGATCTGCCTCTCCCCGCACCACAAACACTCATTCCCCGTGTCCAGCCGAAACGAACCAAACTGCTTCATTCCGCCGGCCCCCTCGCCGGCCAGAGCCCCTCGTAGTTACGACTCTGCAACCCGCAATGTTCCAGCAACCATCCTTCCACACCCTCGCTGCCCAATGTCACGACAACTTCAATCCCTGGTTGCCTTCGCATGACGATCCACCCAATCGCCCCAAGACAACTGTCCACTCCCGAACAATCCTGTCCATCTATAGAAGAACCACTCTGGTCGCTACTCTCTATTGCCTATTCCCTATTGCCTACTGCATGCGCTCAAGCATTTTCACCACCTCGCTCCAGGCCACCGGTGCCTGATGCATCGCCCACACCGTCTCCACCACCAGATGCTCCCGCTCCACCGCCTGTTCCACCTCGTGCGTCAGCTGCGGGTCGTAGATCGTTTGATCGTCATTCACCACCAGCGTGTCGCTCGCGTACAGCAACTTCCGCTCCGGGAAATACACCATATATTGCCGCTCCGTCGACGCGCCCCGCAGCGGATACACCACCATCCGATTCGCTCCCGTCCCAATCTCCGTCTTCTCCGACACAATCTTCCACACAGGCTTCTTCTTCGCCGTTTCTTCCGCATCCGGATCAATCGTGTGCGGTGCCTCCACCATCCGTTCCAGCAACGGCTCATTCAGATCCAGGATATAAACCGGCAACCCCGCCGCCACATCCGCCCGCACTCCACCCACATGCGGCCACGAGTCCGACGTCGACAGCACCGCCTTCACCGCCGCATCCGGATACCGCTTCTTCGCCTCGGCTAAAATTCCCTCAGTAAACTTCCCTGAAATCGGCGTCTCCAGAATCACCACCCCATCCGTCTGCTTCACAATCGTGGTGTTCCACGACCCCGAAAATAGATCGATCCCGTCCGCCAGCGCCTTATCCTGTCCCGCGCGAAACGTAGCGCCCTTAAACCCGGTCATCCCCGCGCTCATCGCCGCCGCCTTCGCATCCATCGCGAAATCCTTCTCGTCCACCGCCCCGTTGAACGCGATATCTACCTCCTGCGTCGAAGCCCATACCACGCCATTCCGCTCCGTCACCTGGTTGCTCGGATACTCCACGCCCCCAACCCACCGCCAGTTGTCGAAATCCACCCGCTGCTCCACATCGCCCCAGTAAAACCAAAAGTCGCGAAACTCCTCCGTCGTCTCCACCGCATCCGGCAGATGATTGAACCGATTCACCAGCACCCGCACCGGAACCCCATTCCACGTGAACGCCAGCGCAGCGTGCGACGTCGACCGCAAATTCTCCGCAGGACCAAAATGCAAATCCGAAGCCGCAGCCGCCGTCATCAGCACACGCAGCGGCCCCAGTGCAAGAACCTCCCGCGCCGCATCCAGATTCGCCGCCCCGCAAGGACCATCCTGGCCCCCGCGCCGCACCACGCCATCCTCCCGCGACACAATCAGCGTGAAGTCCGAGTCGGCCTGCTTCAAATCCGACTCCGGCCAAACCGAATGCTCCTTCTTGATCAGCCGCTGCCCCGCCAGATCCACCACCGCCTGCTCGCGCGCATACGAAGTAATAAACGGAGCCTGCCGATATGACTGCTCCATCAACTCCGTGTGCCCGATCACATCCAGCTGCTCCGTCTTAATCGAAGCCAGCTTCTCCCGCCCACCCATAGCATCAAACGCCCGCCCCAAACATCCCCGCGCATCCACCCCCTCACACCCAGGCGTTGCGACTCCACTCGCACTTTGCGCGAAGCAAACCGCCCCCACCCCAACCACCGCCATCACCATCACCACCCCACGCGTCACCCCGCCCAGCCGCATCCGGTTCATCCTCTTAGTGAACACAGAATCTCCCCCCATTCACGCATTCCAATTTAACTCCGCAACCTGTCCCAACGCTGGAAGCGTCGCGACGAAAAAAAGCCTCAACAGACCTAAGGAAACTCTGATTAAGCCACTGTTTTGAAAGGGCACGGATTCAGCCGTGCCGCAAAGACCAGTGAAAAATGGGGCTTTAGCGCCTGAGGGATGGTTTTGAAGGCCTAATCAGAGTTTCCCTAATTCCGCAATCGAAGCGCAAAACTACACAACCTATATATAGATACGGATCCTGCAATTCCCGCAGTGCAACCACCTTCCCTGACTGACGCCCCGCCCGCGAACAAAGTAAACAGCCTGCCTGCCCTCGAAAACGAAAATGTGACGAGCGCGCCGCCCTCTTGCTCCCCCGGCGAGCCCTTAGGATCGGCCCGGTCTATCAATCAGCGACCCTACCGTCTCCTCTCTCCTGTCTCCTGTTTCCAGCGTCCTAAACCCCGCACTCTGCGCAGGTTCCCTGCCTTGTGACCCACGTCACAATCCACGTCACACCCTCTTGTGACCGCTGGCACATACACTCCTCTATCCCCGGATAAACAATCTCTCCGTTATCAGATTGCGGATGGCCACCGTGCCCAACAGCCTCTGCCCAGCACCCTTAGCCATCGCCGCAACGCACTTATACCGATCACACATCGCCCCAGCGGCGGCAGAACGGAGAATCAAATGAGTACGCCCATCACAGGTTCCCAGGCTCTCGGCCAGGAACAAAAAGTCGAAGTCCCCTCCCCATACGTCTTCTTCTTCGGTAACGGCGCAGCCGAAGGTAACGGCAAAATGCGCGACATCCTCGGCGGCAAAGGCGCAGGCCTCGCCGAAATGACCAACGCCGGCCTCCCCGTCCCTCCCGGCTTCACCATCCAGACCGAAGCCTGCCGCGAATACATGCGCGGCTCGCTCTCCGCTCAGGTCACCGAGCAGATGGACGCCGCCCTCGAGCGCCTCGAGAAACTCCAGGGCCAGCGCCTCGGCGCAGGCGAAAATCCCCTCCTCGTCAGCGTTCGCTCCGGCGCCAAATTCTCCATGCCCGGCATGATGGACACCATTCTCAATCTCGGCCTCAACGACCACGCCGTCGAAGCCCTCGCCAAAAAAGCCAACAACCCCCGCTTCGCCTACGATTCGTATCGGCGGCTGATACAAATGTTTGGCGATGTTGTCCTCGACATCCCCAAGAACGAGTTTGAGCATATCTTCGACGAGACCAAAAAGAAGTACAACGCGAAGCTCGACACCGAGCTCACCCCCGAGGCCCTCAAAGAAGTCATCGCTCACTACAAGAAGCTGGTCCTCAAGCACACCGGCGCCGAGTTCCCGCAGGATCCCGACCGCCAGCTCACCATGGCCCGCGATGCCGTGTTCAGGTCCTGGAACAATGAGCGCGCCAGGACCTATCGCCGCCTCAATCACATCGACGACTGGCTCGGCACCGCCGTCAACGTCCAGGCCATGGTCTTCGGCAACCTCAACGAGACCTCCGGCACCGGCGTCGGCTTCACTCGCAATCCCGCCAACGGCGAAAAGGAGTTCTACGGCGAGTTCCTCATGAACGCCCAGGGCGAAGACGTTGTCGCCGGCATCCGTACTCCGGTTCCCATCAGCGAACTCCACAAGCAGATGCCGCATGTGTACGACCAGCTCCGTGACCTCACTTCCCGTCTCGAAAAACACTACCGGGACATGCAGGACTTCGAGTTCACCATTCAGGACGGCCGCCTCTACATGCTGCAGACCCGCAACGCGAAACGCACCGGCCTCGCCGCCGTTCGCATCGCGATTGACATGGTCCGCGAAAACCTCATCTCCATCGACGAAGCCGTTCTCCGCGTCGAGCCCAACCAGATCTTCGACTTCCTCGTTCCTCGCCTCGACGAGAAAGAGAAAGTTGAGGTCCTCGCCAAAGGCCTGCCCGCTTCACCCGGCGCTGCTGTCGGCCAGATCGTCTTCACCGCCGCCGACGCCGTCAAGTTTCACGAAAAGGGCACCTATAAATCCATCATCCTCGTCCGTGCCGAGACCTCGCCTGAGGATATCGCCGGCATGAACGTCGCCTCCGGTATTCTCACCTCCCGCGGCGGCATGACCTCGCACGCGGCTCTGGTCACCCGCGGCATGGGCAAGTGCTGCGTGGCCGGCGCCGGCGACGTCACCATCGACGAAAAGAAAAGGGAAATGCGCGTCAAAGGCAAGACCTTCACCGAAGGCGACTGGATCTCCCTCGACGGCACCACCGGCCGCATCATCAACGGCCAGCTCAACACGCTGCCCGTCAATCCCGACAACCCCGACCTCATCCAGTTCATGGGCTGGGTCGACGAGCGGCGCCGACTCCGCGTCCTCGCCAACGCCGACATCCCCCGCGACGCAAAACAGGCTCAGGCCTTCGGCGCCGAGGGCATCGGCCTCTGCCGCACCGAGCACATGTTCTTCGCCGAAGATCGCCTGCCCCACATGCAGGCCATGATCCTCGCCAAGACCGAAGAAGAACGCCGCGCCGCCCTCGCGAAACTCCTGCCCATGCAGCGCGCCGACTTCCAGGGCCTCCTGAAGGTCATGGGCTCCTACCCGGTTGTCGTCCGCCTCCTCGATCCGCCGCTGCACGAGTTCCTCCCCAAGCGGGAAGACCTCCTCGTCGAGATCGCGAAACTCGAAGCCACCCACCCGAAATCGGCGAAGCTGAAAGAGCTGCACACCATCCTCGAGCGCGTCGAGGAGCTCCATGAGCTCAACCCCATGCTCGCCCTGCGCGGCTGCCGCCTCGGCATCACCTATCCCGAGATCACCGAGATGCAGGCTCACGCCCTCTTCGAAGCCGCCGTTGCGGTCAAGAAGTCCGGCGCTGACCCCCACCTCGAAATCATGATCCCGCTCACCACCGGCCCCGAGGAGTTCAAGGCCCAGGCCGCTATCATCCACGCCGTTGCTCACGACGTCTTCATCAAAAAGGGTCAGGCCGTCGACTACAAGGTCGGAACCATGATCGAGTTGCCGCGCGCCTGCATCGTGGCCGACAAAATCGCTGCCGATGCCGAGTTCTTCAGCTTCGGCACCAACGATCTCACGCAGACGACGTTCGGCATCTCCCGCGACGACTGCAACAAGTTCCTGCCGGCCTACCTCCAGCAGGGCATCTTTAAACAGGACCCCTTCGCCGTTCTCGATCAGGAAGGCGTCGGCACGCTCATCAAGATGGCGGCCAACAAAGGCCGCTCCGCGCGCCGCGACCTCAAGATCGGTATCTGCGGCGAGCATGGCGGCGAGCCCGAATCCGTCAAGTTCTGCCACCGTGCCGGACTCGACTACGTTTCCTGCTCGCCCTTCCGGTTGCTCACAGCCCGGCTTGCCGCGGCTCAGGCAGCCATCGAGGAGCAGAAAATTTTCAACCCCGATCTGCGTACAGGGAACTCGAAGTAAAACCGACGCAAAGATCGGTTTCAGATGTACCGGTCATGCTGTTGCATTGATTTGGCTACTGGCTACTGGCTACCGGGTACTGGCCACTGGCTACTGGGTACTGGCCACTGGCTACTGGCTACTGGCTCCATTCTCGGTGAGGTAGCTGGTCGGTTCCGCCGCATTTCTTTTTACGTTCTCTTTCTTACGAACGAAACGCGGCGGAATCCGAATCACGCAGGATTCGCGCAGGCCAGCCGGCTTGTGCGGGGTATCTGTACCCTGCACCCCGTACCTGCACCCTGTTTTTCTGCCGCATGTGTATTTGTCGTATTTGCAATCATTCCCGCCGCGCCCCTGGCAGAGGCGCGCGGCGGGCTTTCACTTTTGTGCCAAAGCCCCTTGTGACACCTGCAAAAAATACTCCGTTCCTGCAAACTCACCCGCGACTACGCCGCCTTCCGCACCGGCCAGCGCATCGTCCTCCCGCATCTGACCACCGCCACTCCCGAACCCACCAAAACCGCCTCCGTCCAATAGCCCGATCATCGCCCTTCCCAGCTGCAGGCTCCCCGCTTCCAGCTGCCTTTCTTTTGGTCACCAAAGTTTCCTCCCCCCGTCACCAACCCCGCGTATATTGATCCCGACTCCCTCGGATCACCTCGCGCCACCGCAGGAAAGGCACTCCCATGGAACCCCTCACCGCCGTCGGCCTCGTCATCCTCGCCATCGTCGTCATCTTCATCCTCGTCACCCTCGTCAAAACCATGTACACCGTCCGCACCTATACCGCCGGTGTCGTCGAGCGCTTCGGCAAATTCAACCGCATCGCCCAGCCCGGCCTCCACGTCCTCGTCCCCTGGTGCGAAACCGTCCGCTTCATGGACCTCCAGATTCGCCAGGCCGACGTCAACGTCGAAACCAAATCCAAAGACAACGTCTTCGTCACCATCCCCGTCTCCGTCCAGTACCAGGTTCTCCCCGACAAAGTTTTCGAGGCCTACTACAAACTCAGCTTCCCGCAAAAGCAAATCGAGAGCTACGTCTTCAACTCCATCCTCGGCCACGTTCCCACCCTCACCCTCGACGAGGCCTTCGAGCAGCAGGCGCAGATCTCCGCCGCCGTCAAACGCGAGCTCGACGCGGTCATGAGCGAGTTCGGCTACAACATCCTCAAAGCCCTTGTCACCGACATCGTCCCCGATGCCAAAGTCAAAGCCGCCATGAACGACATCAACGCCGCGCAGCGCGAACAAACCGCCGCCCAGGCCCGCGGCGAAGCCGAAAAAATTCTCAAGGTCAAGCAGGCCGAAGCCGAAGCCCAGTCCAAAGCCCTGCAGGGCGAAGGCGTCGCCAAGCAGCGCCAGGCCATCATCCAGGGCCTCCAGGCCTCCGTCGAACAATTCCAGACCGCCGTCGAAGGCTCAACCGCCCGCGACGTCATGTCCATGGTCCTGCTCACTCAATATTTCGATACGCTGCGCGACATCGGCACCGCCGGCCGCTCCAACACCATCCTGCTGCCCAACAATCCAGGCGCGGTCAACGACCTGCTCACCCAGATCATGGCTGGCCTCGGCGCCCAAAGCTCTTTCGACGGCAACTCCGCCGCCACTCCAAAGCCCGTAACCACAACCACCCCCCGTTAGCAGTTTTCAGTCTCCGGAGAGGGAGCGGTGCGTATCATGGTGCCATCACCCACTCCCCTCCCGGAGGCACCTTGAAGACCCGTCTCCTCCCCCTGCTCCTTCTCGCACTCACCGCCCACGCCCAGGCCCCGCTCTTCAGTGCGCCCATCGCGCCCCTCACTCCACAGCAACGTGCAGCTATGACCGGCAAATCCTGGAAGCCCGGCTGCCCCGTCTCCCTCGACGACCTCGCCTCCGTCCGCGTCACCTACTGGGGCTTCGACAACCAGACCCACCAGGGCACCATCGTCCTCCACAAACGCTTCGCCCCGGAAGCCTACGACATCTTCAACCAGCTTTACTCCGCGCGCTTTCCCATTTACAAAGTCGACCTCTGGGATAGTTACGGCCCCGACGTCTACGCCCAGCAGGACATCACCGTCGGCTTCTACTGCCAGCACAGCGACGACGACCCCAACCAGTGGAACAGCCACGCCTACGGCCTCGCCATCGACCTCAACCCCCGCGAGAATCCATTCCAGAATCCCAAATCCGGCTGGTGGCCCGCCTCCTCCGCCGTCTTCGCGCCCCGCGACAACGGCCAGGGCAAAATTTCCCCCGACTCGCCCGCCTTCCGTATCTTCATGCGTCACGGGTGGGTCTGGGGCGGCTTCTCCCCCGGCTCCCCTGACCTCATGCAGTTTTCCAAGCTCACCTATGGTGGCTCCGGCAGTCCCCTCGACCGCCCCTACACCGCCACCAGCCTCCAGTCCACCCCCGAACCCGCCCCCCAAACCACCCCGCCCCAATAAACCCAGCAAGGGATCTGGTGCCAGGCAGGAGGGACCTTCTTACGTCAAAAAAGAATGGGGCACCCAAAGCGGGTGCCCCATTCTGGCCGCGCTGCTTCTGGCGCGAGCAGGGTGAGCATCGCGCACGGCGCGATCAAAGAAACTAAGACTCTTGTGGGAAGGAAAACCTCAGACAACCGCGCTGGCCCTGGCTACTGGCTCCCGGCTACAGGCTACAGGCTACTTCTCCACCTCAACGCCCCGCCAGAACGCTATATGATTCTTAATGTTACGAGCAGCGGGATTTGGATTCGGGTAATACCATGCCGCGTCCTGATTCTCCTGCCCATCCACTAAAAGACTGTAATATCGCGCCTGGCCCTTCCATGGGCAAGTCGACGTCGTCGAGCTCGGTCGCAAAAACTCCCGCTTGACCGCCCCCTCGGGAAAATACACATTCCCCTCAACCGTCTCGTAACTGTCACTTTCTGCTAGCACTTTGCCGTTCCAAACCGCCTTCGCCATCGTTCTCTCTTCCTTCGCCCTTCTTCCGCCGGACCTACCACATTACCAGATGCGCGACCCCCCGCCAACGACGCGCCCCATCAATATCTCCGCGTCGAACCAACTCAGGCTCACCCAATCAAGAATGTCATCCTGAGCGGAGCGCGGGGCAAAGACCTCGCCAGCGGTGACCAGACCTGGACCGCGCGTAGTCGAATGGACCCCCCGTAGCAGCAAGCAGTGCATTAGCGCCAGGACTCAACGCGGAGGGGAATCGGTCGCGGAGCGGCCGAACAAAATCCAGAGCGGTGAACTGAGACTCCGGGCTGCCACACACTCCACCAACCCGACCGCCGCAACCTGCACGCTGCACCCTACACCCTGTACCCTATCGGCATGTCCACCCGCGTCAACCGCCTCACCGTCGACCTCTCTCCCTACCCCGACCTCGTCGTCGTCTACCTCGGCATGCGCGTCAACCGCCTCACCGGCCTCAAAACCCTCATCGGATTCGGTCCCAAAATCGCCAAATCCGCCGCCGACCAGCCCGATGGCCTTCTCCGCCACGAGAACTTCCTCTGGTCCCTCTTCCCGGTGCACGCCGGAATCCGCCAATATTGGCGCGATATGGACTCGCTCCTCGCCTGGACACGTTCCGATCCGCATCGCCTCTGGTGGAAGAACTTCCTCCGCGACTCCGGAGGCACTGGCTTCTGGCACGAAACCTACACCCTCCGCGGCGGCATGGAAGCCATCTACGACGACATTGCCCCAAAGATCGGCTTCATGTCCTTCGCCCCCGTCGTCCCTGCCCGCGGCAGCATGTTCACAGCCGCCCACCGAGCCACCGGCGCCAGCACAGCCCCGCCCGTTCTCTCCGAAGAAGACCTCTACGGCAAGTAACGATTTCGTCCCTGCCGAACCGCCGTCGAAGATCTCCGTTATCGCCCGCCAGAGCCTCGGGCAAACCTCGCCCCGCTACAAAATCCAAACTGTCTCACTCCAGGGGTTCACCCCAAAATCTGTCAAGCTTTTGTGGAAAACACCAAGGTAATGACCCCTTGACGTGCCCCCGAAAAACACAGCCAGTTAGAACTGGAGTTCTCTCGTAAATTGAACGGGAGGACGGGAGTATGAAGAAGAGCCGGTATACGGAAGAGCAGATCATCGGGATTCTGAAGCAGCATGAGGCTGGGGTGAAGACGGCGGATCTGTGCCGGGAGCAGGGGATCAGCGCGGCGACATTCTACGGCTGGAAGTCGAAGTTCGGCGGGATGGATGTGAGCGAAGCGGCGCGGCTGCGACAGATGGAAGACGAGAACCGGCGGCTGAAGCAGCTGGTTGCGGATCTGAGCCTGGACAAGGAGATGCTCAGGGCGGTGATTCGAAAAAACGGATGGAGCTTGCCGAGCTGAGGAAAGAGGTGGCGTTCGTGTCGGCGGAGTTCAGCCAGAGCGAGCGCACAGCCTGCAAGCTGCTGGGTGTGGATCGATCGAGTTACCGCTATGAGCCGAAGCCGGACCGCAACGCGGAGCTGCGCGAGGAGCTGATGCAGCTGGCGCGGCAGAAGCCGCGGTTCGGCTATCGGCGACTGCACGCGATCCTCGAACGGCGCGGAGAGCGAGTGAACGTGAAGCGGATCTACCGTCTTTACACCGAGGCGGGATTAGCAGTGCGGCGGCGACGGCGCAAGCGTCTGGTGCGCGATCCGCTGGCCTCGGCGCGGCTGAGGCAACCGAACCAGGAGTGGGCGATGGATTTCATCGTGGACGGGCTGGCGAACGGGCGCATGGTGCGCATCCTGAGCGTGGTCGACGCGTTCACGCGGGAGTGCCTGGCGCTGGAACCGGATGTGAGTCTGGGCAGTGGGCGAGTAACGCGCGTGCTCGATGCAGTGATCGCGGAACATGGCCGCCCGGAGAATCTGCGCTCGGATAACGGGCCGGAGTTCTGCTCGCGGCGGATGCTGGGCTGGGCCGAGGAGCGGAAGATCGCGCTGGTGCACATCCAGCCGGGGAGGCCGTTGCAGAACGGGCATGTGGAGAGTTCCACGGGCGGCTGCGCGACGAGTGCCTGAACGCGCACTGGTTCCGCACGCTGAACGACGTGCGGGTTACACTGGCAGGCTGGCGGCGGGAGTATAACTGCGAACGCCCGCACAGTTCGCTGGGTTATCGCACGCCGGAGGAGTTTCGGCAGGCAACAACAGGCTATGCAAATGTGGAAAGCAAACAACGCTTCCCACATTCGCACAGCCTCTGCGGCGACGAGAATATCTCGGCGCCAAACCTTAACCGAGAATCTCCAGTTATGAATGGATGAGAATTCGGGGGCACGTCACCCTGACTCTAAATAACTTCCAAGCCAAAACCGCCAAAGATATTTGGCAGTTTTATTCTCTGGACTTGGTATTCTAAGAATAGAGAGTAAGAAAAGAAAAAGGCCGCTCCCAGGAGCGGCCTTTCCTATTGCCTTTTGCGTGTTGCGTGTTGCCTGTTGCCTTTTGCCTGTTGCCTATTGCCTGCTCTTAGGAGGAACATCATGGCTCCCAGTCCGCGCCCCAACCGCATCCGCCGCGGGAGCCAAACCTGTGCAGTCCTCCTGTTCCCTACTCCCCACTCCCTGCTCCCTGTTCTATGCATCATTCTCGACCCCCTCTGCTGCAAACTCGACCGCCTCTGCTGTTAAGTCGGCCGAGTACCCGTCAAACTCGGCCGAGTTGACATCAACCTCGGCCAGGTCTCAAGTGACTCGGCGGGAATCATATGCGCCTAACTCAGCCGAGTATGCATCAACTACGGCCGAGTGTAAGTCAACTTCAACCACGTACGGATCTGATAGGTACCAGGTCACTTGCCCAGGTCATCGAGGTCGGCCAATCACGCAACGTGCTGAAAAGAAGTCACAAAGTAAGTTTTCGAAGGGGGCAAAATTATTCCCGCGTCTCGGATCGCGGAACAGACCCGCTCCAGGTCCCAGCTGTCTCTACTCTCGCCGCTCCTGCAAAAAATCCGGCGCAACCGGATTCTCGTAGAGCGAATAGTCGCGCGTAACAACCGTCAGCCCGCTCGGCGTCACAAAATAATTCTTCCGATCGTCGTTCGGATCGTAACCGATCACCGTTCCTTCCGGCAGATGCACATCGCGGTCGATGATCGCTCGCCGAATTCTGCAATGCCGCCCGATGTTCACGTGCGTGAACACAATGCTCGAGTCGACCTCCGAGTATGAATTCACGCGCACATCCTGCGAAAGAACGCTGTTGCGCACGACTGCACCAGAAATGATGCAACCGCCCGATACCAGAGAGTTAATCGACATGCCCGTCCGGCCCGGCTCCCCGAACACAAACTTCGCCGGCGGATACTGCCGAACCCGCGTTCGAATCGACCAGCTGTTGTCGTACAAATTGAAAATCGGCGAGACCGAAGCCACGTCCATGTTCGCGTCGTAATAAGCCTCCAGCGTCCCAACGTCGCGCCAGTAGAGGGCTTCCTTGCGGTTCTCATCGACGAAGTTGTAGGCGAACATCTTGTACTTGCCCAGAATCGCCGGCAGAATGTTGTGCCCGAAGTCGTGCTGCGACTCCGGATCTTCGGCGTCTTTGATCAGCGCCGGCAACAAAACGTCAGTATTGAAAAGGTAAACACCCATCGAAGCGTCCACCATCGTCGGATTGAAAGGTGAGCGCAGATCGGTCTTCTTCGGCTTCTCGAGGAAGCCCGTCACCTCGCCGTTGCGCGCCACTTCGACGATGCCGAACCGCGAAACATCCTGCGGCTCGATCGGCAGTGTCGCCAGCGTCACATCCGCGCCTGAGTCAAGATGTTGCCGCAGCATCTTGCCGTAGTTCATCTTGTAGATGTGATCGCCGGACAGGATCAGCACGTGCTTGGGCTGCTCCGACCCGATCGAGTAAATGTTCTGGTAAACGGCGTCAGCCGTTCCCATGTACCAGTTCGCGCTCACCCGCTGCATCGGCGGCAGTATCTCGATGAACTCGCCCAACTCCTGGGCGACAACGCTGGTCCAGCCTTCGCGGATGTGCCGGTTCAGCGACAACGCCTTGTACTGCGTCAGGATGTAAACCCGTCGCAGATCGGAGTTGATGCAGTTGGAAAGAGTGATATCGATGATCCGGTACTGTCCGCCGAAGGGCACGGCCGGCTTGGCCCTATCGCGCGTCAGCGGAAACAGCCGCTCGCCGGCTCCGCCCGCCAAGAGTACGCCCAGAGTGTCCTTCATCGGCATGATCGCCTCATGGCTCTTGCCTCAAAAACTCGCCGCCCTCCGGCGTCCTTTTCGCATTCAGGCTTGCTCCCGCTGGAGTGGGCGAAGGCCAGATATATCACAACCCTGCCCAGTTGCGCGCCTGGCATCGCACTCACGGAAAACCTCAGGAATCTCCCCCTTCCCCAGCGTCTCCGGCGATGGAAATGCGCAGCGACTTCAGGAAATGCAGATCCTGCGCGGTGAATGTCCCCTCCTCCTCCGCCTCCGCAGGTTCGCGCGCGGCGCCCGACGCGTCGAGCGCGCCCTCCGGCTGTTCCTCCACCTCGTTCAGCCCGATCGTCGCTTCCAGCATCAGCATCACTTCAAAGCCCTGGCGGCGAATATCGGCGACCACACCCGCGATCTGCGGCGACTCCGACACGCTCTCGTGAATGGCCTCGCCCAGCTGCTGAACCAGTTTGCGGAGTTTTTGATTCAAGTCGGAACCTCGTTTTCCCGGCCCCGCGGTTTCCGATCCGCGAGCGCCGATTCCCTTACCTTATCTTCTGATGTTCCCGCCCGGCAATTCGAATCCGTCCAATCCCAATCCGCCCGGCCCATGGAGGCCGCTGCTAGACTTTTTCTATGCAGCCCAATCGCCTCGGACGGATTCTCGGAGTCGGCGCCCGCGTCGCGGCTGAGAAGCTGCGCGACGGCACTGCCCGAGCCGCTGCCGCTGCCCGGAAGCCCGGTTCGCTGGTCGCCGCTGCACCCCGGCCGGTCGTTGCATCCGCAGAATCAGCGCCATCGCTCCCCAAAGCTCCGTCCTCCGCGTCGATGGCAGAAGGCGGCCGCCGCTTTGCACGAGGCGCCGGGCGCTTCAGCGCCTCGCTCTGGA